>QFCE01000712.1_pt1 | contig 387759 bp, 308 predicted proteins | sample 5346091 | NCBI WGS metagenome assembly QFCE01 (sample SAMN09062252, study PRJNA434731) | Human gut metagenome, whole genome shotgun sequencing project. | isolation source: stool timepoint A chromium assembly | host: Homo sapiens | collected 2015
CTAATGCTTTTTTCAGTTCTGCTTTATCTACAACAATTGGTTTTTCTTCCTTTTCCAAAGCGGCAATGGCTTTTTCGATTGCTGTTACCTGTGCATTTACAGCATCCTGTGTTGCCTTATCATCGGCATATACTTTTTCAGCTGCCTTGATTGCTTCCTGTAACTTCGCATAGCTTGCACTTGTGTAGCCATCTGCTTGTATAGCTTTGGCTTTATCTAATGCTTTTTTCAGTTCTGCTTTATCTACAACAATTGGTTTTTCTTCCTTTTCCAAAGCGGCAATGGCTTTTTCGATTGCTGTTACCTGTGCATTTACAGCATCCTGTGTTGCCTTATCATCTTTCAGAACTTCCCTTGCTTTTGTTACAACTGTCATAAGATTCAGATAACTTTCTTCTGTATAAGCATCTGCTTCATACGTATCTGCCTGCTCGATGATCTTCTTCAAAGCTGTTTTATCAGCCTGTACAAAGACACGTAATTCTACTTCTTTTCCTAAAACTGTGCCTTTGACCTTGTAATCACCAGATACAGCAGTATCGATGTTGCTAAGATCCCAAGAAATCGTTTCTTTTAACACATTTCCATTATCCAATGTTACCATGACATCTTTTGGCAGTTTCGCTGTCACATTATTTTCTTTAAAGGCTACTAGTACCTCTTCAGGCAATGTAACATCGTTTACAACTGCTTGTGGGAATGCCACCTTTATATGATTAAAGACGGTTGTAGATCTAAAGGTTTGTACACCAATATAGCCATCTACAATATCTGCATCACTTTTCTGTGCAATCTGTAGATCATTCACATAATAGGTCAAGGTTCCCTTACCATCATAAGCAACCTTCAAATGATATGTATCCGCATCCACAATTGCTGGTGGTAATAGTTTATCAATATGCCAGTCTTGGCCATTCATATTTTTAAAGATTTTTGCGATTGCGCCATTTTCATTACGTTCCACATTTACACAGAACCATAATGATGTAGGAGCATTTTTATCTTTTACACCAAATACTAAACCGGCCGCAATACCTTCCTTGATGCTCATATCAGCTTCTAATACAAATGGCTGATCCTTAGAAATCTTCGTATCACTTAATTGGAAGCTATCTCCACCGGTATTTTTCCCTTCCATACCTTCCTCAGTGATTTCCCAAACCTCATTGGTATTCCAATTTGTGATATTAGAATCTAGTGATGGTACAATAGCTTGTACACTAACTTCATCACTTAACTCCCCTACCGTTGCCTGAATCCGATAGACACCGGCCTTTAAAGCTTTTACTGTAATACTGCCTTTCTCTTCTTTAACGATTTGTAAGCCTTCAGGAAGTGTCCACTTGATATCGTTCATTTCACTTAGATTTGGATACACATTTGCATCAACCGTGAATTCTGTATCTACATGAACACGCTCTTTAGCGGATACGTATAGCTGTGTTTTCGCCGTCTCACTTCCCGATTTTTTGCTATACATAGACTTCATATCATAAATCTTTAGATCATCAATCGTTACATCCCCATCGTTTGTGAAAAAGGACATGGCAATATTATGATTATCTTGATAAAGTGTTGTTGAAATATTTGCTTCACCATCATTACCAAATGCTTCTACAGCACCTTGATCAACTAAAATACGCAGTTTGATTTTATTTCCTTCTAATGGTGTCAACTGATAAGAGAAATTACCACTGTTCATATAATGACCAGCATTTCTAGCATCCAGTACCATCTTTTTATTTACCACATCGTATTTATAGATAAGTTCTTTTCCACCGCCTTGACGCAGTTTAAAGCCAAATTCTTTACTACTGCCTAGTGTAAACGTACCCTCTACATCATAGTAAATACCTGATACACCACGTAATATATTATCATCGTTTGCGGAAACTTTCTTATTTGCTGTCTGATATAGGATATGTTCTTGGTCCCGCAGTTTATTGACTTCTTCAACCACATTACTAGTTACTACATATTTACCATCACGATCGGTTATCAAACCATATTCCTGTGGCAGAGATTGTGACCCTTTATATATCTTGCCATCAAACTCTGTAAAGTCTTGCAGCCAGCTGATTCCGATTTGACGATTCTTTCCGGTACCATCTTCAAAGAATGTCATGGTTGCATATTTTCCAAAACCACGCCATGGATCTTCATTAGAATCCACATTGATACGATCGGTATCAGCTACCCATTTGAAAACATCGCCATCTCTTTCCATGTGACCGATGACATAGAAACCGGCACTACCGTTATAAATCCACTTCTGCTCACCGGTTCCATTCACTTTTGCAGGAATAAGCCCCGGACATTCTGAATAAATCTGATCACCATTTTTATACGTAAGATTTTGTGTGCGTGTCCATGTTTTCAAGTCTTCACTTGCAAACAGCTGGGCAGCGCCACCCGCAGTAATCATATACCATTTTGTATCCCCATCGATCTTAAATACTTTAGGATCACGGAAATCATTTCCACTAAGTGTATTTCCTTCATTTGGCAAGACTGGATTTCCTTCATATTTGATCCAAGTTGTTCCATGATCTTTTGAATATGCAATGGCTTGTGATTGTTTACCATTCTTTTCATTATGATAAGTAAAAATAGCTACTAATTTAGAATCCCCTTCTTGATTATCCGTAAAGAAACCAGAAGTGTTATCCTTATCTTCTACCGCAGATCCAGAGAAGATTAATCCAAGATCATCAATCTGGATACCTAGAGGCTGTTGTTCCCAATTCACGAGATCCTTTGAACGAACATGTGCCCATGATTGTTTATAAAAGTTATTATTTGGTGAATACTGATAAAACAAATGCCAATAGCCATCGGTAGAATCATATACCATACCATTTGGATCATTCATGAAATTGATTTGTGGTGTTACATGGAACTGCGCACGATTTTCTTGAGCTGCCAATTCCTCATTGCTAAACCATTTATTCACAGCAAATTGATAGGTTTTTGTAAAACCATCACGTTCAACACTGATCATGACATTGGCAAAGTTAGTTTCAAAATCATCAGCACGCAATGTATAAGCATCTTTCACTTCTTCACGTGGACGTGTCACGCGTAAATTGCGATCTTTTATCGTAATATAGACCTTTCCATTGCCACTAGGCTTCAATGTCACTTCATCAATACCGGCAGCTATATCCATACCATAAATGGTAGTACGTGGATCAATAGCTGGTGTAATACTTACACCATCACTTAATGCAAGTGTTGTTAATTCCGGTTCTGAAATGTTTGGACGTTCTGTTTCATTTTGATAATATAAATTTTGATATACGACACTGCCATCCCAAGTAAGCAGGCCTAAATATCCATCACGATGACGATCATCCTGAACATGTGCAACCCCTTTTCCATTGACATAAGCATAAATATCAGAGCCAACTACAGTAACTTTCAAATCATAGGAACCATCTTCATTCGGTGCCACTTCACTTAGCGGAATTTCAGCTAAACTGCCACCTGTTGGAAATTCAAATAATTTGAAGATGTTATTTGTGTAATCGGCGTTAAATGCATAACAACCAGCTTTAGGATCGTTAGGGTTTTCGACACGGAACAATAAAGCTCCTGCGCCTTTACCATGTTTATTGACCGTATGCACCTGATAAGTAAAATCTTGACTTTTAGTATCGGATATGGCGAAGTTATCACCGGTTCCAGAGGATGTAAGACCATCCTCGCCTTTTGTCCAAATACCTTGAAGTCCTCTCAAATTTTCAATATTTGTTTTGAAATTATCTACGGTACGAATCGTTCTGTCCGTAAATTTTATGTTAGAATAGGCAGCTTCTGTTTTAAAGGTCAAAATACCGATATAGCCTCCTACCCATGCATCGATTTTACCTTCCATCTGATATAAACTGCCACCTTCACTTTGCACCTTATAAATAAAGGTACCATCTGCTTTTACATCCAGATCTAAGTGAATTTTCTTCGTGATATCATAATCTGTTAATTGGATTTGCTCGGCATAATCTTCTCCCGCCGGGACCTTGAAGACACGCATGATGTTGCCATCTTGTTCCCTAACAACATTGGCTCCTTTCCATGTAGTCGAAGGTTTATCTTTATCCCCTATGCCAAATACCAGAGCCGCTGAATTTTCACCACCAGCCGTGAGTTCAACATCAGCGCTGTAATGAAAATCATTGACCAGCTCATTGATTTCATTACTTACCGCAAAGTTATCGCCACCCGTATTTTTTAAGAGAATGCGATTTTCTTGCACATCCTTATCTCCCCCAATAAAATCAGATAGTGTCATTTCCTCTATGCTTTTTTGCATTTGGGAAACCATCTTTGGATTTGTGGCCGCTACGATAGAAGTTGGAGCGATGCTGCTTACCACCATCGAACAGGTCATGAGCACTGTTGCAGCTTTTAATACTTTTTTTGTCATTGTTTCTCCTTTCCCTTTTCTTTTTTACCCTGTGAGTACAGGTGCTATCCTCATTATAGAAAAAAGATCTTGTATTCACAAGTGAGTTATGTAACCTCTTTCATTGACAAATGTAAGCGTTTAATTATTTTCTGTATGATTATAAACTCAACAATAATGTTCTAAAAAGAACAAGGAAGATCGTTTATTTCTAACAAATTAATACCATATAAAACCGTTGCCGAAATTCTTACTTTTCTGATTATTTTCATACTATGTTTATTCTCATAGCCCGATGTGAGAATGCAAAATATTCACTTACTCTCACCTATATCATAGCTCATTATATGCGTAATTCTAGTTACGCTACGCGCATGCGAGCCAGCAAAAAAAATGATGCCCCTATAACGTATATTTTACACTACGTCATCCTAGCATCATTTTTATTTCTATCTGCCATATTTGGCATTATTTATATCATGAAAACGCTCTTGTCTATAAATGTGCAATGATAGCATCTCGATAAGCTTGCGTAGTTGCATTGCCATGAAGATCAGGAGTGAGCACCTTAGCTTCCTCTAACACCGCATCAACAGCATTGCGAATCTTAGTGGCAATATCTTCCATACCTAGATTCTCTAGCATCATACAGGCGCTCCACAACAAAGCGGTTGGATTGGCAATATGCTTTCCGGCAATATCCGGTGCAGAGCCATGCACTGCCTCAAACATTGCATATTCACTACCCAAATTGCAGCTTGGCAAAAGTCCCAAACCACCAATTAGACCACTGGTAAGATCTGATACGATATCACCATACAGATTAGGCATGACCATGACGTCAAAGGTTTCTGGATGCATGACTAGCTGCATGCATACATTATCAACAATCTTATCATCTGCCTCAATATCAGGATATTCTTTGGCAATCGTTTGAAAAATATTTAAAAACAAACCATCACTCATCTTCAAAATATTCGCCTTATGCACACAAGTGACCTTTTTTCTTCCATGCTCTTTCGCATAAGCAAAAGCATCATGAATAATACGTTCACTTGCCTTGCGCGTAATGATTTTTGTCGCATGTACAGTATTTTCATCAATCTGTTCTTCCACTCCGACATACAGATCCTCTGTATTTTCACGAAATGTCACGATATCCACATTCTCAAATCTGGTCTTTACGGCGCTGTTTGATTTCGCAGGGCGAATGTTTGCGTAAAGGTCATACTTATTACGCAGCGTGACATTTAAGGAACGAAATCCCTTACCGATCGGTGTCGTAATTGGTGCTTTTAAAAGTACTTTATTTTTTTCAAAGGACGCAAAGGCAGCATCCGGAATCAGTTTCCCATGACGCTCATATTCTGCTGCCCCTACTTCAAAACACTCATAAGATAAGGGGGCTTTGGCAGCCTCTAAAATTTTTAAAACGGCATCTACAATTTCAGGCCCAATGCCATCTCCCTTAAATACGGTAATTGTTTTCATATACTAACGCTCCTCCATTTTTACATACTCTTTTACGGCTCCTACATATTTCGTAGCCGGACGCATAATCCTGCCATCATATGCTTTATTTTCAATGTTATGTGCCAGCCAGCCGACAGTTCTTGCTGTCACAAACAATGGTGTATACAAATCTTCAGGTATGCCCATCATCTCATATACAAAACCACTATAGAAATCGACATTACTAGAGACATGAATGCCTTTGACATCCCATATTACCTCTTTGGCACACCGCTCAAAACGCTGATAGAATTCATATTCATTCGACTTATGCTTGCTTTCAGCCAGCTTTTCAATATAACCCTGCAACACCTCACTGCGCGGATCACTCAATGTGTAAATGGCATGACCCATTCCATAGATCAGACCGCTGCAATCATAAAACTCCTTATTTAATATGCGATACAACAATGCCTTGATTTCCACATCATTATCCGTATAGCCAATTTCACGAATAACTTCTTTCATCATGGAACTGACCTTTAAATTGGCGCCTCCATGACGAGGTCCTTTCATGCTGCCAATAGCACCAACGATCGAAGAATAAATATCAGTTCCGGTAGAAGAAATGACTACATTTGTAAAAGTAGAGTTATTCCCACCGCCATGATCTGCATGTACGATTAGCATCATATCCAAAATTCTCGCCTCTAATTCACTAAAGCGATGATCTTTCCTTAACATATATAAAATATTTTCCGCGATGGACAGCTTTTGCTGAACCGGATGGATGACCAATGATTTCTTATTATAGCGATGCATCTTGCTCTGATAGGCATAGCAGATGATGCTTGGTAATTTGGCCAAGATATTCAAGCCTTGCTCTAGCGTATTCTCCACGCTGATATCATCGGCAGCATCATCATAATCATAAAGTGCCAACACCGCTTGTTGTAAACGATTCATAATATTTTTACCCGGCATATGCAGAAATTTGGTTTCCAAAAAATCATCCGGCAATTCATAGTGATCCTTTAAAATCTTACAAAAATCTTGTAATTCCTCACGATTAGGCAAATAGCCAAACAGTAATAAAAAACAGGTTTCTTCATACCCACATACCTGATTTTTGCTAATATTCGCTATAATATCGCGAAGCTCGATACCACGATAATATAACTTCCCTTCATCATCTGTTTTTACTTCATCTACATATTTATAACCGACGACATCTGCAATGCGTGTCAGACCGACGCGAACCCCCGTACCATCATCATTACGCAATCCTTTTTTGACATTATATTTATGAAACAATTCATTAGGAATATCCGAATACTGTTTCGATTTTTGATAAAATGTGTGCAATGCATCAATCATAAGGCTCACCTCTCACTTTCAAGTTACTTTCAATATTACATCATATTTTTCATAAAATCAATGAAATATTTTCATGATTTATGATATAATGTTACCTGTATATGAGAAAGGAAGAGAATTTATGCCAACGATAACTGAGAAAATCATCAGCGCACATCTCATCGAGGGTGAGATGAAACGCGGCGAGCCAATCGCCATTCATATTGATCAGACATTAACACAGGACGCTACTGGCACTATGGCGTATCTGCAATTAGAAGCGATGGGCGTCGAGCAGGTAAAAACCGAATTGTCCATCAGCTATGTCGACCATAATACCTTACAAAGCGGTTTTGAAAATGCCGATGACCATAAGTATTTACAAACGGTCACTATGAAACACGGTATCCGCTTTTCACGTCCAGGAAATGGGATCTGTCATCAAGTTCATTTGGAACGCTTTGCCATTCCCGGCAAAACATTATTAGGAAGTGATTCTCATACTCCAACTGCCGGAGGTATGGGAGCTTTAGCTATCGGTGCCGGTGGTTTGGATGTAGCCTGTGCCATGGCGGGTAGAGCTTTCCATTTAAACATGCCACATATTATCAATGTGAAATTACATGGTGCCTTGACAAAAGGTGTTTCCAGTAAAGATATCATCTTAAAGGTCTTACAGCTGTTAAGTGTAAAAGGCGGGGTAGGCAGTGTCATTGAATACAGTGGAGATGGCGTTGCCTCTTTAAGCATTCCCCAACGTGCTACAATTACGAATATGGGAGCAGAATTAGGCGCAACAACCTCCGTTTTCCCAAGTGATGAAGTAACAAAAGACTTTTTAAAAAAGCAGCAACGTGAAGAAGATTGGGTAGAAATCGTTGCAGATGAAGATGCGGTATATGATAAAGTCATTGAAATTGATCTAACAACCTTAGAACCAATGATTGCCATGCCCCATTCTCCGGACAATGTCCTGCCTATTTCTGAAGTACTAGGCTTAAAGGTCGATCAAGTTGCCATCGGCAGCTGTACCAATTCCTCTTATCGCGATATGATGAGCGTTGCTAACATTCTACAAGGTAAGACCATTGATGAAAATGTCAGTCTGGTCATTTCACCGGGTTCTCGACAGGTATTAAACATGATTGCCCAAAATGGTGGTTTATCAGCCATGATCTCTGCCGGTGCTAGAATTTTAGAAAGTACTTGTGGCCCTTGTATCGGCATGGGACAATCTCCTATTACCAATGCTTTATCACTACGTACCTTTAACCGTAACTTCTATGGAAGAAGTGGAACACTTAGTGCTAAAGTATGCTTAGTTTCCCCTGAAACCGCAGCTGCAAGTGCTTTAGCCGGTTATATCGTAGATCCAAGAACGATTGATTACACGATACCAAACGATCCTGAAACCTTTGCCATTGATGATTCCATGGTCATTGTACCAGATGCACAGACTGCAGCAGAAACAGAAGTTATCCGCGGTCCAAATATCAAACCATTGCCTATCAACACACCGTTAGATGATGTTATTGATAAGAAGGTCATGATCAAGGTAGAAGATAATATCACAACAGATCATATTGCCCCAGCCGGCGCAAAGGTATTGCCATATCGTTCCAATATTGAAAAGATCAGTGAATTTATCTTTATGAATGTTAAAGCAAGCTTCCATGATGATTGTTTACAACATGGTGGTGGCTATATTGTAGCAGGCGCGAATTATGGACAAGGTTCTTCTCGTGAACATGCCGCATTAGCACCTATGTATCTAGGTATCAAAGCCGTCATTGCCAAAAGTTTTGCCCGTATCCATCGTGCCAATCTGATTAACTTTGGCATTCTTCCTTTGACCTTTGTGAATGAAAAAGATTATGATACCATTGATGAAATGGATGAATTAAAGATTGAACATCTATCAGATCTTCAAGTAGATGTGCCTTTACAGGTACAAAACATTACCAAAGGATACTGTTTTGAGGTAGCACATCATCTTACGGCATTAGATATTGAAACCATCAAGGCCGGTGGTACCTTAAATCTGATTCGTCAACATCAGTAAGGATAACGCTACAATCAAAAGAATACAGCTTCTTATTAAAAATGAAGCAACAAGTACATTGAAAAAAGCAATTCCTGTTTTGTTAAAGGAATTGCTTTTTTTGTGTCTATCAGCAAAAGACTTATTATTTATGTAACCTTATTTAGCTAAAGATGAAATTTCTCTATTTTAAACTTTTTTCTTTTTCCTAAACTTTTGTTCACTTTCAGGATCCTTCACAAACATCAAGAAAATCATTCCTAACACCATCATAGGAATCAATCCCAGAATTCCATAACGGGTTTCTCCTGTTATCATGATGATGATGGATACCGCGATAGGTCCTAAAATAGCCGAGAATTTCGAGAACACAGAGAAGAAACCAAAGAACTCATTGCTATCTGCCTTATCAGGAATCAGTTTCGCAAAATAGGAACGTGATACGGATTGAATACCTCCCTGAAACATACCCACCAATAAAGCCACTAACCAGATAAAGGATGGATTGCTTTGTATCATGGCACCACAGCCAACCACCCCGATATATCCAATGATGCCGGCATAGATCATTTTCTTGGAGCCAAAATTTCCTACCAATTTACCAAATAAGATGGAGAAAGGACAAGCGATGATATTGATAAAGATAACAACTACTAAACTCATCGTATCCGTAATTCCCATTTCGGTTGCTAAGGATACTGCCATTTTAATGACTGTATTCACACAGTCGATATAAAAGAAATAAGAGATACAGAAAAGGAAGATATTTTTATTTTTCTTAACATCCCGAAAGGTATGCCACAAATGAGCGAACGATTCTTTTATTACATGAGGAACCGGTTCATGATAGCTCTTTTGTTTGACATTTTTTAACATTGGACGTGAATAGATCCACCACCATAAAACTGCCAATCCCATCGTTATTCCACATGCCATGCGATAGGTTAAAGTAAAGGAACCAATCACCAAGTCACCCGTTACTTTATCACCAAACAATGTAACTGCCGCAAAAGGAATGACAAAAATCAAAAACGGTAACACCGAGCCGATATACCCCCAGGCATAGCCGGCTGCACTGACTTTATCCACACGTTCATCATCACAAACATCCACGATGAAAGCATCATAGAAGATAATGGAACCATTATACCCCAGCATGGCGATAACAAAAACAAGCAAAGCCATCTTGTAATCAATGAACGGCAAGGCTAAGGCAAAACCGCCAAAGATTCCCATATATAAGAAGAATTTAAACATTCGCATCTTTTTATCTTTATAATCTGCCATCGTACCTAAGACCGGCGATATCAATGCCAGAATAATCGCATAAATAGCATTTGCCCATCCAACATAGACACTGCTGTCACCCGGTGTAATCTTCGCTATCAATAAAGGGAAAATCACCGTACAGGTCGTTAATACTTGTGCTGAATTACCGACATCGTATAATATCCAGCTGGTTTCCTCTTTCGTAAAGCCTAATTTTGTTAAAATTTTTGTGAACATACTTTCTTTCCTCTCTTATCTTTTATAGGTTGGGTAATGTTTTCATTTCCGCATGGATATGTTTCCCCTCAATTTCAACGATAGCATAACCGGCACCATTCATCCCAAAACTAAGCGAGCCTGGATTGATCAGGGTAACACCTTCATATTCCACACAACACTGCTCATGCGTATGACCGAAAAACAGCGTATCACAGCCCTGCCGTTTTGTATAATCAGACAATTTTTCATATAGGCGCCGCATGCATTCTTCCATCATTTCTTCACCGCTGAGATGTTGCATATGTAAAAGCTCTTGTACGGTTTCTTCATCAAAACGATTTCCATGCATACATAGCACTTTCCGTTCTCCTAATGTAAAACGCAATTCCATGGGCAGACTGGTATGACGGTCATGATTGCCTCTGACAATATGAAACTGCTCTAGATACGACAAGGCAAAGCCCACATCTCCCATATGAAAATAGCCATCCATAAGAGGATATTGCAATATCAGATTACGAGTCTTTTCTAATTGTCCATGCGTATCACTTATCAGCAGGTATTTCATAACGTTTCCTCCTACCGAACTCTTCTTTTATTATAAACTGTTTTAGAGAAAGTTCCTATCCTAAATTGTTCGATTTACAAAGAATTTACAAAAAACAAAACGGTGATAGGTAAGAAAATCCGTATCCGATAAAGACGCATCCTGTATATTGATTGCACGGTCCATATCTGCGATTTTCACCTAGATATTCCAATTATTTCCTCACCTTATATTGATAGGAAAGTTTATGATTATCTACTTCCTATGATAAAATAAGACAAGCAAAAAAAGCTATCCAGATAGGACATATAATAAGAGGAGATGTAATCTTATTTCCGTTATAATGAATAGGAAAGGAGTCTACCCATGGATTGGAATACAAAATTACAAGATATTATAGATTATGTTGAAAACCATTTACAACGCGACCAAGAACCTATCAAGCAAGAGGAAATTGCCCAATTAGCTGGATGTTCCATAGGTTTTTTTCAAAAAGTATTTTCCTATATGTACGGTATTAGTTTTGCCGAATATGTTCGATCAAGAAAATTAACCTTAGCTGGCTATGATTTGAAAAGTACAAACTTAAGAGTCATCGATATAAGTTATCGCTATGGATACGATTCTCCTACTTCTTTTACAAAAGCTTTTCAGCAATTTCATGGAATTACACCGACACAAGCAAGAAACATTGATGCCCAATTACGTGTTATCCCTAAGATGCAGATAGCTTTGAAGCAACGCTATACTTGGTCAATAAAACAAAAACCGGGGTTTCGTCTGCTCGGTAAGAAGATGCACTATAGAAAAGGGGAACAATATACAAAAATTCCTGCTTTTTGGAGCGAATGTCAACGAGATGGAACGTTTTCTCAATTGATAACGATGGATCAAGGTACACCACAAGGCGTATTTGGTTTATATCCTTATGAGAATTTTAACTCCGATAGGCAAAACTATTCTCTCATGGTTATTTCAGATGACGCTCTGCCCAAAGGCTATTACGAAATATCCATACCCGCAACCACCTGGGCTATTTTTGATTGTCAAGGTCCTGTACCACAAGCCATGCAAAATGGTTGGAAATATTTACACGAAGAATGGATCATGAAATATCCATTTCAACACGCAGCCTGTCCAGAACTAGAATGGTACAGCAACGCTAATGCCTATGACAGTAATTATAGTAGTCAGATCTGGATTCCCATTATTCATAAACACTAGAAGGAGAAAAACATGAAAACCGCATTTCACATAGAAGAAAAACAAAGCATACGTGTCGTAGGCTATTTCCTGGAAACAACAAATCAAAAGGGCGAAGCAAGAAAAGCCATTCCTGCATTCTGGTCTGCCATTCAAAAAGATCATCTGGATAAGAATTTACTTGCGATGGCAAAGGATAGTACACAAGGTCTTTTCGGTATTCATATTTATCAAAGTGACCCTTATGATTCTCGTAAATTTACCTATATGATTGCTGTTGCAAGTGATCATGCTGTACAGGGGGATCTTTTTGCATATACCATTCCTGCAAGGACATGGGCAATCTTTCCCTGTACGAAAAAGACAATAGGAAAAACAGAAGCACAGGCAATTACAAAATGGCTGCCAAAGTCAAAATATAAACCTTTAAATAAAGGCTATATCACAGGAAGAATGAAAGCAGGAGCTCCAGATATAGAATATTATCATGCCGATGGCAACGTTGAGGTATGGATCGCCGTACAAGAAAAGAAAGGAGTGTAAATCTTATGAAAAAAAACATTGATTTCTCAGAATTTATGACAGCTGTATCGCAAGAAAACCATGCATTTATAGTAAATTTGCATCAAGAGCTTCTTCATCAGGGGTATAGGATACATATTAAAGAAGCCAGAAGTGGCTATGTCGCTGCTTATGTATTGCATAATAAGACAATTGCAAATTATATCTTCAGAAAAAAAGGGATGTTGATAAGGATTTATGGCGCTCATGTAAATGAATATGAAGCAGTTTTAGACACCTTGCCCTTGGAAATGCAGGAAGCCATTTCACATGCACCTGTTTGTAAACGTTTGCTTGATCCACATGCATGTAATCCGAAATGTTCTATGGGATACTCTTTTTTTATGAAGCATGCGTATCATCAGAAATGTCGCAACGGTGCTTTTATGTTTTTGCTTCACCCAGATTATCATCCATATATTCAATCGCTTGTATTACATGAAGCAGAGGCATATAGAAAGGAACTTATGTTGTCCCAGTGATAAGTATGTAATGCACAATTCTTTATTAGAATAGTGACAAGATGAATCATGACACATACAGACATAAAAAAACTTCAAACCTTACGTCTGAAGTAGTCTGTTCCATTGGTGCGGGCGACAGGACTTGAACCTGCACGCGCGAAGCACTAGATCCTAAGTCTAGCGTGTCTGCCAATTTCACCACGCCCGCATTGCTTAAATATGATAGCATATTTTTATTTGCTTGGCAAATACTTTTTTAGAAACTAGTTTTTTCTTGGATCGTATCATGTTCATTTTATCCTTCTATCACGTTATCTGATTATTTAATGGCTGTTATGAATGCCCACTGCAATTTCATCCTCTCTTTCATAGACAGGCTTCCCTTTTAATTGCTTTTTATAGTTCCAGCAAGCTATGGCATCCTGTAAACGGCCATTTTTATGATCAGCAAAATAAGCACGTATATACGCATTATACGCAAATTGCTCGCCAATCTTTGAATCCTGCGTTGACTTATCTTGTAAAAGCTGGTGATATGCTGCGATAGCATCGGCATAAGTCTTTCCCGCATGATGTTTCAACCATTTCTGAAAGGTAACACAAAAGGTAAATGACGATCCTATATGTTGTTTAAAAAAAGTCCGATGTTTCTCACCGCAAATAATATTAGGTTCAATAAGCGTCGTCAAATAAAGATCTTCGTGGATGGCTTTTTTTATTACCCGTTTGCTTGGCTGTAAACAACAACCAGTCTCTAAGAAATAAGCAATCCGTTTCGTCAATTCTTGTTTATTGCCTGATGTAGGAAGTCCAAGTTCCTTACAAAAAGCCACTAACTCCTCTTTTAAATAATAGTAGGAAGAAAAGGTTTCGGCATTCATAAATTTGCTGAGCTCAGGTTTTTCCATACGCCTATCTTATCCTTGTTTATCTAGGGCATTTGCTAGATCCTGCATATAAGTTTCCTGTTGTTTTTGTAGAAAGCCTTTTATAAATGGTTTCATATAAAATTTTTTCACCCTTACTTCTTCTGTAAATATCACTTGTGTCCCAGCATCTGTATCATAAAGACAACCTTCCCAAGAGCCACTCATATTCTTATTCTCAATAGAAAACGCATATACCCGATAAGGTTCTTTCTTAGTAATGGTAAAGGTGGTTGTGATACCATCCAAAGATCTTTCTTGAAACTTTTGATCATCCAAAACTTTTATTTCACTTATATCACTGCGCCAAGCATACGTGTCCAATGACGTCATCAAATTCCATACTTGTTGTATGGGATATGGAAATACTTTTTTTATTGTTGAAACAGTCATAATAAACATTCCTCCTTTATTTTCTTAAACGACGATTCGCCTTACCATAAATATCTGCATATGCAGACGTTGCACAATGTGATATACATATTTTAACAGTAAAAATCGCCATTTCAGCTTCTTTATTACCAGAAATTGTCCTTTGCTAACGTCAATCATCGTTCCCTGTTTGTTTAACCATCCACATATGAAAAGCGAATAGGTTATTTTATTGTATCATAATCACAAAGCAACACAATATAAAGTACAATATGCTTGTTGGTTTTTATCTTTTATCACACTACCTTTTTGATAGGATACCCTATTTTTTTAATTATGATATCACTGTAAGCTATCCGTACACATAAAAAATTGGTTATTATTTCATGTCTTAACTTATGCTTTATAAGTTTTCACATTCCATCGATAGACATCTTACCTATATATTATACAATGTCATATAGGACAACATCCTGTCATATTAACCATGATTTTATCAAAGGTTCATCATCCTATGAATTTTTTACTTTTTGTTTTGTTCATAGAAAAGATATAATATTTACATGATGATGACTTCGCAACATCTATACCATGAATGAGAAAACGAGGATGCGGCTATGACAACTGGCATAGCAGAATTAGATTAGATATGGCATTAAATAGTATGCATATGTATTTTTGAAGTGATTCGCAGCAATTAATATACACTTATTTTGCTAACAGTGAAGCCTTTTTGGGCATTAAAGCAGAATCAATTTAACAGGATATTGCCTCTTACAGTACAATGCCTGTTGACGCATTTGAAAAGCAGTTTCAAATTATTCTGATGACCGTGCCATAATGGATATAGCTTTTCGAATATTTATTGAAGCTATTCTGCTTCTTATGTAAATAAAGCTTTATATCCGGTGGAGAAATAAAAAGCTTTTATCGCTAATTTCATGCTTTTAAAGATACCCCATTAGTTACAACTTTTTGCGTTCTTTGCCAATTGGGTACGGATACTATCGCATTTATAAATGATATATACTAAAATTAACCATACACGAGGTAAAGGATATTTCATCTTATATATTCAGAAACTATTATAAAGAATTATGTGAAGAAAAATCATAAATAATAAACTTGCGATAGGTTTAGATATGACTGTTTCTGAATAGCTTGATATTCAAAAATGAACGTATCAGCATTTGATGGTGCATAGCAGTATATAAATTTTTAAATCATATATTTAAAATATTGTAACATTGTTATGAGTTATTTTATTGTAACAATGCTTTTTTGTGTCTAACTTGAAAAAGTTAATAGTAAATCAAGAGATCGTGAAGCAAATTTTAAATGACCGTTGACATTAGTACGGATTCGTACTAATATATAAAGGTACGAATCCGTACTATAAAAAGGAGGCTATTATGCAAATTCGAGAACAAATCAAATTAGTCAATATTGCTCTAAGTGGAACATTAGATTTATATAGGATATGGGCTAAAAAACATCAATTAAATTATAATGCTCTAGTCATCTTATATACTCTAAATGATTATAAAAAATGCACACAAAAACAAATCTGTGAATGGTGGGCTTTACCAAAACAGACTGTACATGGTATTTTATTGGACTTTGAAAAAAAAGGATATATCACTATTACAGCCAGTACTAAAAATAAAAGAGAAAGACTCATTGCATTTACTGAAAACGGTGAGATATTCGCTTCTTCTATTTTGAATAGATTATACCAAATGGAAGAAAACGCCATGCATAAGTTAGGAGAAGAAAAAAGAAAACAACTTATTGAGAGCAATACAAAATACTATGAATTACTAAAGGAGGAAATAGAAAATGGATAAAACATTGGCTAAAAATTTTAACTTTGCTTCATTACTATCATTTGCCATACCAAACGTAATTATGATGATAAGTCTATCCATGTACATTATCATAGATGGCATGTTTGTTTCTCGTTTGATTGGAACTACTGCATTATCAGCAGTTAATATGCTTTATCCTGCTATCTGTTGCGAAATGGCCATTGCCATTATGATTGCAACTGGAGGTAGTGCTATTGTTGCAAGAAAGATGGGCGAGGGAAAACAGAAAGAAGCACAAAATAATTTGAGTTTTCTTATCGTCGTCGAGTTATTAATAGGGATTTCTATTGCTATATTGGGAAATTTATTTACTTCAAATATCGTTTCATTTTTAGGTGCCAGTTCAACACAAGCTCCATTATCAATTACTTATGCAGAAATTATATTTACATTTGCACCAGCATTTTTTCTACAAACTGCTTTTCAGACCTTCTTTGTAACTGCTGGAAAACCATCATTAGGATTGGTTGTTACAATATTAGCAGGGATAACAAACATAGTACTGGATTACGTTTTTATGGCACCATTAAATATGGGAATTGCAGGTGCGGCAGCTGCAACAGGAATCGGCTACTGCATTCCTACTATTGTCGGTATACATTTTTTCTTGACTGCTAAGCATAATGCGCTGTATTTTGTCCGACCTAAATTTGATAGCAGAGTACTATTGCAGTCTTGTACAAACGGCTCATCAGAAATGATAACAAACTTAGCAAATGCAGCTACTACATTTTTATTTAACTATACTCTATTACAGTTTTACGGAGAAAATGGTGTTGCCTCTATAACGATTATTTTATATTTTCAATATATTTTTACAGCGCTCTATTTTGGCTACGCTAATGGTATCGCACCAATTCTGAGTTATAAGTTTGGAAATGATGATAAAATGCAATTGAAATGTATCTTTAAAAACAGTATCTTGTTTCTAATCATTAGTTCAATAGTAGCAAACATATTAATGCATATATTCTTGACAAGAGCATTAACTATTTTCACTGTTGCAAATAGTGATGTTTATAACATAACATTGCATGGGTTCAATATTTACTCTCTAGCATTTACTATTATGGGATTAGGTATTTTCTCATCTTCTATGTTTACAGCTTTTTCTGATGGTAAAACATCGGCGATTATATCATTTTCCAGAACATTTATTTTCATCATAGGTGCTATTCTTATTCTCCCAAAGATATTTGGCGAGATTGGTGTTTGGATAGCTGTTCCAATAGCAGAGATATTAGGATTCATCATAGCTCTTTTTTATCTAGTTATGAATAGAAAAAAGTTTTCTTATATTTAAAAGATCTTAAATTGAAAAAATTGTTTTAATCGTTGTTATAGTTCTTATCAATTCCCCTCAGTAATAAGATAAATGGGGCAGCCATGATTATGGCGGTGATACTGTTCACAATGATGAAGATTTTATGACTTCATGTAGCTTTAAAATTTCGGACAACGAGAGCGTTAAACTAGTAGACTACTAGATAGCTGATAGAATATGATGATTATCTTATGAGCTGTGCTCACCCGTCAATTTATAAAATTAAGTATTAACGTCATCATTTTTACACATGAGTATATCGTTTCTCAGTTTATTGAAAGCAGAAGTGAAAACTTCTTATTTTCTGCTCATACCTTTGATGACAAAATACCCCTTTAGATTTCTCAATCCCCCTAAAATCATACAAATGAATTTTCAGCATGGTAAATAAATATTAAATATAAATGAACAGAGACAGTGATATGAATTTAATTTTTCTATTTGAAAAGAAAGTATTAAAATCATGAATAATCCATGTACTCAATGATATAAACTTCCTTATACTTGTTCCAATATTAGATATAAATGGTAATACATTGACTTATTTTATTCAGTTTTTGCAATCATAAAGTTTTCCGGTAGCTCTTCATCTTCCTGTAACACACCTTCATCGCATAGGATAACGTCAAAACGACTAAAGTCAGTAAAACTGCAAAAACCTTTGATTTTAGTTTTACTGGAATCAATAAGCAAATAAGATTGTTGAGCAAGCTGCATGGCTTGCTTTTTTACTGCCAGTGTATCCATTTCTGCTGTATAAACCTTATGACGCAATAAGTCAATACCGGCACAGCCAATAAACGCAAAATCAAAGTTAAAGCGTTGCAAAGTTTCTAACGCTATGGGGCCCACTGCCATCTTATATTCCGGTATTAGTCTACCGCCTATTGCGAATAATTCAGCCACATCACTGTCAAAATGCTCTTGAATCAAGGTACTATGAGTAACGATTTTAATCTTTTTCGTTTGCAAATATGAAAGCATTGGAAAAATACTGGTACCTCCATCCAAAAAAACACAATCCCCATCCTTGATGAATTCTGCTGCTTGCTTACAAACGCGGTTTTTTTGTTCAAAATGCAGCTGTAAGCGATCGAGCATACGGCTTTCATCATTCTTTGACAGGATATCCGTTTTCGGATTTTTTTTGGCTCCGCCATGTATTCGTATCAATAAGCCTTGCTTTTCCATTTCTTCTAAATCTCGACGTATCGTCACCTCACTCACAGCTAATTCCTGTGACAGATGCCGAACATTCACACACCCTTTGGCATTGAGCTTAGTCAGGATGTAATCATTTCTTTCATGTGCCAGCATGTACTTCACCTCAATATCTTGTTTCATTATACTATAAATTTGTTCTTTTGCGTATCCAACGCGAAGAAATAACACACAATGGATAAAAATAAAAGGAAAGTCTTACGCGTTCATCCATCTGATTTTAGCAAGACTTTCCTAGATTGCTAACAAGTTATTTGATTTTCCGTGCGAGCAATAATGGCTTCTTGTGCTTGTGGCATCAAAGAGATGAATTGTGCACAATATCCGGCTACACGTACGATTAAATCGCTATGCTTTTGCGGATGTTTCTGCGCATCACGCAAGGTTTGGCTGTCAATGACATTAAACTGATTATGATAAATGCCTTTGCGTGCAGATACATACAGAAAGTCAACAAACTTCTTTAAATTTTCATCTCCCTGCAATGCCGCAGGTGCAAAACGCATATTTAACAATTGCCCGGCAGCCACCATATGATTTGGCAATTTTGCTACCGAATTAATAACCGCAGTAGGTCCTTGGGTATCACTTCCCTGTGTTGGTGAACACCCTTCATTTAAAGGAGTCCCGGCATAACGCCCATCCGGAGTTGCCCCTACCACAAACCCATTTGGTACATAAGAGGTGATATTACTAGTAGACATCGTATAACAGCTTACCTTTGGCCCTTTTCCTTTACGCAGCGTTTCATAATCAGACAATAAAGCAAGATAAGAATAGAAAACATCCGCTACGATCTTATCAACCTCATCCTGATCATTGCCAAATTTAGCAGCCTTTTTAACAAGCTTATGAATCTTACGACTTGCTTCTGTTTGCCAATTATCATGCATGGCGGCAAGTAATTCTTTCATGGTAAATCGTTTATCTTCAAAGACCAACTTTTTTATTGCATAAAGTGAATTTCCAACGACACTGGGTCCAATATTAGATTGTGATATCACATCATAGCGGCATCCGCCTTCTTTTAAAGTCTTCCCTAATTTTAAGGAATCTTGAATCAGACAGCTAGCAAAAGGATCGGCATCATAAACAGCTAATGAAGCATCACAGATAGCATCACATTGTACACTGATGTCGGAATAAAACTTTAAATAGGTCTTCCAAGCCTGCCACAGCTCTTCATAATTTTGGAAATCGACAAAGGCTTCCTCACTTGCTGTATATGGCAACATACGGATACCACTTGCTGGATCATAGCCATTGTGCAACATGATTTCTAACACTTTTCCCCAGTTAACATAGGTCATGCCCGTAGCTCGATGGCCATATTTACCAGGTACACCGGTTTCCACGCAACCAATCGGACAATAATCCAAGGCATCTTCTTTAGGAATGCCCAAAGAAAGCAGACCGGCCACTGCTGTTTCATCATGAAACATACTCGGCATGCCACAGCCGGTGCGAATAAGCTTAGCGCATGCCTCAACAAAAGAACGTGGAGAATCCTTATGGTAACGTGCCGAAAAATTAGGTTCTGCCAGAGAGCATAAATGCATCGCCTCGATACATAAATAGGATAATGTGTTTGTGCCATCTTTTCCATTCGGCATAAGACCACCCACAACCAGATTGGAATAGAGTGGATATCCTTGTGAAAACCGTGTATGGCCATATGGACGTACCTTATTACAAGAGGAATTCATAAGAAACATATGCGTGATGATTTCTAATGCATTTTCCTTTGTTAAGATTCCTTTCTTTATATCCTGCTCATATAAGTCCAGCATATATTGATCAAAACGTCCATAACAGAAAGAATGTCCATTGCTCTCGATCATTTGCCAGATATGAATCAGATAGACAATTTCACAACCTTCATGAAAACTACGTGCTCCCTGTTCTAACATGGTTGCGGCCATATCACTTAATTCTCGATATTCCATCTGTTTCGCAATATCTTTACATGTTTTGGCCTTTTCCTTAAAATAGATCGCAAATCGCTTACAGTATTGCAAAGCTGCCTCTAAAACTAGAATGACTGCCTCATAGTAAGCTTTTGAAGAAGCACTGATGTCATCTTTTTGCAATGCTGTTTGTGCCTGTTGAATGAAATAGCGAAAACCATAACGTAAAACCATGGCATGATCAGGTACGATATGTCCATCCCCACTCATGGAGATACCACCACGATGCAATACTCCCTGTTTCTCTGCCAAACGGATATCATCACTTATATGACGGTTTACTTCATCTTCATGGGTATGGGACAACCAAAAAGGCGCGATGTCTTTGATGTCCTGCTTTACCTGTTCACTGATGGTAAATACATCACCATCGCGCTGAGCAAAGCTGTCTAATTCATCTAACACCCACTGTATGGAATATTCAGGATAAATCGGAGCGGCAAAATTGCACGATGCCATATTTCCAAAGATCAAAGAATCCTCTTCTGCATAAATACTCATATGTGTAAGGGTATAAGCAAATGCCTGCGCTTTGCGCAAAATATAAGGTTCTCCTTCATTGTTCTGAAATACTTGTGTATACAGTTTTGCCCGCTCACTGCAAATGGAAGCCTTACGTTTTTCCATCTTATTGCGCAAACGCTTTATACGTGCTCGATCAAAACGTTGTTCCTGTAGTGGCTCTATCAGCCAATCTTCCTTCATTGCTCTCACCTTCTTTAATAATTATAACATCCATATACGAAAGACAGAAAGCACAACACTCTCTGTCTATCATTTTCTTATTTTTTATCCAATCCTAAAACTACCGGTACAGAACGATAGCCCACGCCCATACGATCAATGCCCATATCAATGAGTTGTAAGAAGTGTTCTCTTGTACGAATACAGCCACTTCCCTTCACCTTACATTTTCCATTAACTTCTTCCATCATGACTTTAATGATTTCACAAGTTGCCCCATGTGCCTCATATCCAGTTAAAAAACCGGTACTCGTTTTTACAAAATCAACACCTGCTTCTATGCAGCATTTACAAGTCTTTCTAACCTGTTCTTCATTTAAAGCATCGGTTTCAAAAATGACTTTTAATGCTCTTCCATAGGAATGTGCTAATTCGGCACATGCTTTTAAATCCGCTGTAACAGCATCATATTTTCCACTGCGAATATGCCCGAAATTAGCGACAACATCAATTTCCTTTACGGTGTCATATCGAGCAACAATTTCAATTTGTTTTAATTTAGATTCAGTAGAACTTGTGCCAAAAGGAAAATCACATACAGGACAAAGCATCGTATCGCTGCCCTTTACGATAGGTTCACATAAATCCATATATCCCGGGTTGATGCAGATGGTTGCACAGCCAAGTTCCACACCATCTTTTGTCAGAGCGATGATTTCTTCTTCCGTAAACTCTGGTTTCAATACCGAATAATCAATATAGGCTGCTAATTCTTTTACTGTCATTTCATTTGCTTTTTTGTTTGGTTTCATATGTTATTTCTAGAGAATCGTACATTCTCCTTCCTCCTTACTTGTATAATAGAACATTTCCAATCATTTGTAAAGCACTTTTTGTTGTTTTATTTACGTTTTTATGTTCGATTGCTTTCGTTTTTAGCATTTCTTGATATTTTCCCTTACCCTCTTCATCAGCCTCTTTCTTTTCTATTCCACATAAGATACATGTTATTCACAAAATTGTCATAAATTTATGATTAAATACACGAGAAAAAACAATATGGTGTATAATAAGGATAATAAACGCTTGTTCACCTAGGAGGTAGGACATTATGAAAAACATAAAAAAATTAGGGGCAATCCTATTGAGTACCTTATTCCTAATGAGTAGCTGTAGCTCTAACAGCAATCACGGTTTATCTGCTGATCAGCCTGTCACTTTACGTTTATGGCACTATTACAGCGGTTCACAAAAAGAAGCTTTCGATGATCTTGTTGAAGAATTTAATACAACCGTCGGAAAAGAAAAAGGCATTATTGTGGATGCTATCGGAAAAGGAAGCATCAGCAATATCGCAAATGATGTGAATAAGTTATTAAAAAATAAGGAGGAGACGGAAAAACTGCCTAACATGTTTGCCGCCTATCAGGATACCGCACAGATGGCTATGAATGAACATAAATTGGTATCTATGGAAACTTACCTTAGCGAAAAAGAAATTCACACATATGTAGATGGATTTTTAAAAGATGGTCGCTATGTTGGCAGCGATGAAACCATGCTGTTTCCAATCGCTAAGGCCAGTGAGGTCATGATTATCAATAAAGAAGAATGGGATCGTTTTGCTAGCGCCACTCATGTGAGTAAGGCGGATCTTTCCACATGGGAAGGCTTAGCTAAAACAGCGGAATTGTATTATGAGTATAGCAATGGCAAAGCCTTTTTTGCCCGTGATGCTTTGGCAAATTATCTCATTTGTGGGGCACATCAGCTACAAGATGATATCTTTCAAGAAAAGGATGGGAAAGTAGCTTTTGCCATCAGTGATAAAACATTGCGTCGTCTCTGGGATAATTATTACATTCCTTTTATAAAAGGATACTATGTAAAAAACGGACGTTTTGCCAGTGATGATATTAAAACAAAAGATGTGATTGCTACCGTTTCTTCAACGGCTGGAGGAACCTTTTATCCCAACGAAGTCATTGATGAACATGGGGATAAACAAAAAGTGAGTTATCTGGTATTGCCAACACCACATTTTGAAAATGCCCAAAATGCGGTCATATCGCAAGGTGGTGGCATAGCCATAACAAAAGCAGATGAAACAAGCGAATATGCCTGCATCGTCTTCTTACAATGGTTTACGGAAACAAAGCGTAATATTACATTTTCTGCAGCATCCAGTTATCTGCCTGTTAAAAAAGAGGCAAACACCTATCAAACATGGGAAACGACCTTGAAGAAACATAATATGAACCCTAACAACTTATTAAAGGATATTGTTAAGACAACGATGGATGAGGTCAATGATCAAAAACTGTATGCAGCAAATTCCTTTGATGGTTCTTATGAAGCACGCAGCTATTTGGAAAAAGCTGCTAATATGAAAGCCATTGAAGATCAAAAAGCTATTCAGAAAGCAATACAAGCAGGTAAGAGCCAAGAAGAAGCCATGGCTTATTATCTATCAGATGAAAACTTTGCCAAATGGGTACAGCAATGCCGTAAAGATATGGAAGCTCTATTACAAGGGGATAAGGCACAATGAAGCAACGGCATGTGCATTCATTATTTCAACGCCTGTTATTAACTCTGATCATTTTGGTCTTGCTCATATCCTCGATTTTCTTTATCTCCCTTCTTAACAGCAGTGCCTTGCAAGATTTAAAGGCCAGCAGTTTTAACCTGTTTGATCAGCGTGTCATGTATCGCAGTGACGCCATTCAAAAAAACTTAAATGAACGCTGTTTAGATACAGATGATGTAGCCATGATCATCTCTGCTACACATCCACTTTATGAGCATAGAAAAACATTAACATCGCCTTACTTAAATGAAGATATTTTAAATCGGCTGCATAGCTTAACCAAAACCAAAAAAATCAACGGCATTTACCTTATTTTAGACAAAGAGGTTTTTCACAGTAAAGAATATCCAGCCTTTTATCTGCAAGATGCTTCCCCCGAAGAATCTTTCAATGATAAAACAGATATTACGGCCAAGTATGGTGATGCTGCCTTATTAAAACAAAATGACTTTATCTTAGATCAGAATTGGAAACCCTCCCTTACGATGAAGGAAGACGAGGATACATTCGATTTTTACTTTAAGCCAAAAAAAGCTGCGGAAGAAAACCCTCAGCTGAACATGTTGAACTGTGGCTATTGGAGCACTAGTTCACATATGGCTGACTCCCCTACTCCCTTCCTTAGTTACAACATTCCTTTATTCAATCAGGATCATCAGGTTTATGGTGTACTGGGTATCGACCTTTCCGTTGAGTATCTAAAGAACTATCTGCCCTATGAAGAATTAAATGATCATAGTAAAAAAGCCTTCCTTTTGGCCAATCGAGAAAGCGATGATGCCTATCATATCATCCTATCGAATGGACCAGCCTACAGTGCTTATTTGAAATACGATACATCCATCGTATTAACGGATGCCCCTTATGGGAAACGCATCAGTGCTCCGGCACTCAGTGATGATACCCTTGCTTGTGCTCATCAGCTAAAGCTTTATTCATCCTTTAGCCCATTTCAAGATACCCTTTGGTATTTAATCGGTGTTGGTTCTGAAGATGAAATCTTTTATTCAACAAAACAAATTCATCAGCTTTTGCTATATGCCTGTATCACCGCTTTAATCATTGCGACACTGGTAGCTTTATATGGCAGTATGCTGTTTACGAAACCGATTCGCGCTTTAGCCACAAGACTTCGGCAAACACCGGTAACAACCAATAAGATTGAACTGCCGAAAACCCATATCAAGGAAATTGATGAATTAAGTGCTTCCATTGAAGATCTAAGTTATCATTTGCATGGTGCAGAAACTCGCTTATCCTATGTCCTACACACAATCGATATCCCAATTGGAGCTATTGAGATATATAATGAACGTAAAGTTTTCTGTACAGAAAAAGTAGGAACATTGTTGGGATTTCGTGATCCTTCAAAAATGGAATACACGTTTAAAGCTTTCATGGAAGAAATACAGCTTTTTAATAAAAAACACAGTAAAATCTTGATTATCCCCTAAAACACTGTATCTATCGCACTATCCGAGGATTGCAACCATTCATTTTACTACTTATTTACTACTGACGAATGAGCCTTGATACGCTGATATTCTTAGTTTCGCAAAGATATGGTACAGCACATCAGTATTGAAACATCAAAATTGAATAAAGCATATAGACTATGGAACGCACAAATTCAGCGTTCCTTTTCTATTTCCAGCCGTTCAGAAATGGACGGCTATTTTATTACTCAAAATGAAAGGAGCATTAAAAACATGAATAAGAAATTAAAGCGATTGCTCACAGGAATGCTTACCCTTGCAACCCTATTTACCGCCTTACCTGCTTCGGCTGTCCATGCGTCTAGTACGCAATACTGGACGGACGCAGAGGAAAAAGCAGGATATGTAGAAAAGGTCATGAATGATGGCAGTATTGGTTCTACATTCCATGAGGGCATTATGAAAGTCGAGGGAGAAACGGCATACTGCGTTGACATCAACACGGACTTCCAGTCTGGCTATAAGACCCGTTCAGACGCAAGCTCTCGCATGAGTGCCGACCAGATAGCGGACGTTGCCCTTTCCCTTGAATACGTCAAGCAGTACGGGGCAAGCCATACAGGACTGAATTACAAACAGCTTTACTTATTAGAGCAGTGCGTTGTATGGCAGAGGTTAAGTGTTCATCTGGGCTGGAATTGTGATAATGTCCGTGCTTCCTATGATGAAATATCAAAGGCGGTACAAGATGAGGTCTACGCTGGGGCAAAGGCTTTCGTGAAAGCCAATAAAGGACGCTATGAATGTGGCGGTTATATCTACACTGGCAACGGGCAGGATATAGGGCAGTTCTGGGCGAAACTGAATGTCGGAAATGCAAAGTTGCAGAAAGTTTCCTCCAATACCAGCGTTACGAATGACAGTGACGTATATTCCCTTGCTGGGGCGGTCTATGGTGTCTATTCTGATAAGAACTGCCAGAATGTCATTGCCACCCTTACGACAGATGATAACGGGAATACCGAAGCCGTAGAAGTCAAAGCTGGTACAGTATTTATCAAGGAACAACAAGCTCCTGCTGGCTTCAAGCTGGACAAAAAAGTATATCCGCTGACCGTGGAAGCTGGCAAGACGGCGACCTTAAAAGTGAGTGACACGCCAAAGGTCACAGAAACCTTGCTTGAGCTTTTCAAGATTGACCTGGAAACAGGAAAAGCCAATGCACAGGGGAACGCTTCCCTTGCTGGGGCAGAATTTACATGGAAGTATTATGACGGTTACTACAACAAGGACAATCTTCCAGCCACCCCTACAAGAACGTGGACAACACAGACGCTTGCTGAAAAAGATAGTGACGGCACAGTACACTACGTTACCCGTTTAGCTGACAAGTACAAAGTAGCTGGGGACAGTTTCTATTCACAGAACGGTATCAACTGTCTGCCTTTAGGAACGATAACCGTTGAAGAAACCAAAGCCCCAACAGGTTACTTGTTAGAGGGTGCATATATGCAAGCCAATGGAAGCACGGAACAGATTAAGGGCATGTATGTAACACAAATTACAGAGGACGGCGACCTTGCCGTATTATCTGGAAGCAACCAGCACTCCGTATCTGACAAGGTTATCCGTGGCGGTGTCAAAGTACAGAAACGTGACCTTGAAACAAAGGACGCAACCCCACAAGGCAGTGCCACATTGAATGACACAGAGTTTACGATTACGTCCTTGAATGAAAGCCCTGTTCTGGTTGAGGGTTCATTTTATAAGAAGAATGATGTGGTAAAGACAATCCGCACAGGTGCGGACGGTATCGCTTCCACTGCTTCCGATACGCTCCCTTATGGAAAATACCGCATTGACGAAAGCAAATCACCACAGGGCTATCTGACAACAGGCGTGCTTTCCCGTGAATTTGAAATCACAGAGGATGGGAAAATCGTTGACCTTACAAGCGAGGAAACCGCCATTTTCAATCAGATTATCCGTGGCGGTGTGAAGATACAGAAACGTGACCTTGAAACAAAGGACGTGAAACCACAAGGCGGTGCAACGCTGGAAAATACAGAGTTTGCGATTACTTCCTTGAATGAAAACCCTGTCTTGGTTGACGGGAAATTATACGGCAAGGACGAAGTGGTAAAGACAATCCATACAGGTGCGGACGGTATCGCTTCTACTGCTTCCGATACACTCCCATATGGAACATACCGCATTGACGAAACCAAAGCCCCAGAGGGCTACTTGACAACAGGTGCGGTTTCCCATGAATTTACAATCACAGAGAACGGGAAAATCATTGACCTTACAGACAAGGAAAACTCTGCCTACAATCAAGTTATCCGTGGCGGTGTGAAGATACAAAAGCGTGACCTTGAAACAAAGGACACAAAGCCACAAGGCGGTGCGACACTAAAAGATACAGCGTTCACGATTACTTCCTTAAATGAAAATGCTGTCTTGGTGGGCGGTAAGGTGTTCAGCAAAGACGAAGTGGTAAAGACAATCCATACAGGCATTGACGGTATCGCTTCCACTGCTTCCGATACGCTCCCATATGGAAGATACCGTATTGACGAAAGCAAAGCCCCAGAGGGCTATCTAAGAACAGGTGCGGTTTCCCGTGAATTTGAAATCAAAGAGAATGGGAAAATCGTTGACCTTACAAGCGAAGAAAGCTCTATCTATAACCAGATTAAGCGTGGCGACATTGAGGGTGTGAAGATTGGTGCTGGCACTCATAAGAGATTAGCAGATGTGCCTTTCAAGATTACCAGCAAGACCACAGGCGAAAGCCACATTGTCGTGACAGACAAAAACGGGCAGTTCTCCACTGCTTCGGATTGGGCTTCCCACAAGCACAATACCAATGCAGGAAAGACCAGCGAGGACGGCGTGTGGTTTGGTTCATCAGAGCCAGACGACAGCAAGGGTGCATTGCTTTACGATACTTACGAGATTGAGGAATTACGCTGTGCCAGCAACAAAGGCTTCAAGCTCATTCCTGCTTTTGACATTGTAGTGTCAAGAGATAGAACCGTCATTGATTTAGGTACTTTGACAGATGAATACGAAAAAGAAATCTCTATCCATACCACTGCTACCAGCAAGGACGGCGAAAAATCTATCCTTGCAGGAAAAGAGGTCACTATCATTGATACGGTCAAACTGGACGGACTTGTAAAGGGTACAAAATATCAGCTAAAAGGCTGGCAGATGATTAAGGAAGAAAACGCAGAGCTTGTCATTGACGGTAAGCGTGTGGAAAGCGACTATACCTTTATTGCAGATGATGAAGAAATGAAAGTGGAAATTGCCTATACATTCAATGCGTCTGCATTAGGTGGAAAGAACCTTGTAACCTTTGAGGAATTGTACGATTTAAGCAATCCGAAAGAACCTGTCAAGGTAGCGGAACACAAGGACATTGAAGATGACGGGCAAACGGTATTGATTACAGAACGTATCATCAATATACACACCACTGCAACCAGCAAGGACGGAGAAAAGGTCATTGAAGCTGGCAAGGGAGTAACTATCATTGATACGGTCAAGCTGGACGGTCTGGAAGTCGGCACAAAGTATCAGCTAAAGGGCTGGCAGATGATTAAGGACGAAAACGCAGAGCTTGTCATTGATGGTAAGCGTGTGGAAAATGATTATTCATTTGTCGCAGACAGCGAAACAATGGAAGTCCAGATTGTCTTTACCTTTGACGCTTCCGAGCTTGGAGGGAAAGACCTTGTGACGTTTGAGGAATTATACGATTTAAGCAACCCAGATGAACCGAAAAAAGTTACGGAACATAAGGACACCACGGACAAAGGGCAGACCGTATCTGTGAAAGAGAAACCAGAAACACCTGCCCCAGACGAACCAGAAAAGCCGTCCACACCAGATACGCCAGTGAGAAATACGGACAGTCCAAAGACAGGCGATACAACAAACATTATCGGTCTGCTGGCACTGCTTGGCGGTTCTGGCATTGCATTAGCTGGAACATATTTCTTGAAGAAACGCAAAGCTAAGAAATCATAGGACGGTCTGGAATTATGAAACAGAAATGCCGTTCCCCGACAACGTAGCGTGTCGGCAGACTCCCCTTATTCTGGCTTGTTTGCCACCTACCTGCACGCACACAGCTTGTCAAGGGTGCTGAAAGCACAACGCTTGCCCTTGATAAGCTGGGGGCTTGCTGGTATCACGTTATCAGCCAGAATAAACAACTTATATCAAATATTAGAAAGAAAAGAGGTAAAATCATATGGAATTAAAATTTGTAGTGCCGAACATGGAAAAGACATTCGGCAATTTGGAATATGCAGGAGAAAGCGAGGTTGTACAGCGTCGGATCAACGGACGCATGACGGCAGTGTCCCGAAGCTACAACCTTTATAGTGATGTGCAGAGGGCAGACGATATTATCGTGGTGCTTCCTGCTGAAGCTGGGGAAAAGCATTTTCAGCCAGAGCAGAAAGTAAAGCTGATTAACCCACGCATTACCGCAGAGGGCTACAAAATCGGTACAAGAGGGTTTACAAACTATATCCTGCTGGCAGACGATATGTTACCAGCAGAGAATAAATAAGGAGGGCTATAACATATGAGATTAGCAAACGGTATCGTGATTGAAAAAGAAAAGACATTCGGACAGTTGAAGTTTTCGGCATTAAGACGTGAGGTGCATATCCAAAATGAGGACGGAACGGTAAGTGATGAAATCAAGGAACGCACTTACGACCTTAAATGCCGTGGACAGGGACGCATGATACAGGTGTCCATTCCTGCCACTGTCCCGTTAAAAGAATTTGACTACAACGCAGAGGTGGAACTTGTCAATCCTGTTGCGGACACAGTAGCAAACGCCACCTTTCAAGGGGCAGACGTGGATTGGTTCATTAAGGCAGACGATATTGTCTTGAAAGGCAGACCTGCACAGCCAGCAGGAAACCCACAGAGCCATAACAACCAGCCCACACAAGGGAAAAAATAGGCAACGATTGGTTTTAGTTGCTAGTGGTATTGAATAGCTGTATAATATCCCTATAAATTAGAATTTGTGAGATTGAGTATGAATAAAGTTATCTGAAAATTTTATTAGAGGTGATGATAAATTGAAACTTAGAGAAAACTACACATGTCCTTTGGAACTTGTTCACGATATTGTAAAAGGTAAATGGAAAACGATTATTATTTTCCAACTTAGAAATGGAATATGTTCTTTTTCCGAACTTCATCATAGCATAGTAGGAATTACCCAAAAAATGTTGTTGGAACAATTACATGAGTTAAAGGATTTTGGATTAATCGACAAAATAACATATGATGGTTATCCCCTAAAAGTAGAATACTTTCTAACTAAACGGGGAGAGAAAATGTTATCAGCAATTAAGATTATGCAGGAAATTGGTATAGATTATATGGTAGAACATGGTATGACAGAAATTCTTGATGAAAAGGGCATTTGTTATTAAACTCTATTATATACGAAAAAGTAAGTAGTTTACTTAAAAACTATTATCCTATATCATTTAACTAGAATTGAGAAAGGATATGAAAATATGAAAAAAGCATTACTTATTATTGATGTGCAAAATGATTATTTTCCTTATGGAAAGTGCCAGTTGTATAAACCAGAAGTAGCGTTGAATACAATAAAAGATTTATTAGAACATTTTAGAAAGCAAGACTTGCCAGTTATTTACATTCGCCATGAGTCTATACAGGGAACATTTTTTATTCCAAATACAGATGGCGTACAAATTCATAATGATATTAAACCATTAGATACGGAAACAGTTATTGTTAAGCATTATCCAAATAGTTTTTATGAAACGAACTTGCAAAACAAACTGATAGAGAATGGGGTCATGGAATTGGTCGTTTGTGGAATGATGACACATATGTGTATTGATACGTCTGTAAGAGAAGCAAAAGACCTTGGTTATTACGTCACTCTTATAGCTGACGCATGTGCAACAAAAGACTTAGAATGGAATGGGCGAAAGCTACCTGCAAGTTTTATAAACGATGTATACATGGCTTCATTGAACGGTAAATTTGCAGATGTTATTACAAGTGCTGATTATTTCACTGAAAGTTAGAATATGGGAGGTAATAGAATGATATTGCTGGTTGTTGATACTCAAAATTTAATTATGAATAATGACTTATACGAATTACAGACTTTTGTATATCGTATTAAAACACTAATCAAAGAGGCGCGCAATAATGATATAGAAGTCATTTATGTTAGACATGATGATGGTGTTGGACAGAAATTAACGAAAGGCACATTAGGCTATGAAATATACGGAGAATTTCAGCCAATGCCAAAAGAGCGTGTTTTTGAAAAAAATGTAAACAGTGCTTTTAAAGATACAGGGTTGTTGGATTATCTACATGAAAAAGACGAAAATACAATTATTATTGTAGGGCTACAAACAGATTACTGCATAGATGCATCAGTAAAATGTGGTTTTGAGCATGGGTTTAAAATGATTGTTCCAGCAAATACAAACAGTACGATTGATAATGCGTATATGACAGCGGAAAATTCTTATAGATATTATAATGAGTTTATGTGGAATGGAAGATACGCAGAATGTATTTCATTTGAAAAAACTCTTGAATTGATGAATAGATAAATTTCAGTTTGTCTATAACTTCATATTCAATACCATAAGCAGTTAGTCTATATGATTTACTGCTTTTTTCATACCCAGAAAGGAGGTCTTATGGCATTTTACAAATATAAGGGAAAGCGTATCAGAGCCAGCGACAAGTCACTTGTGTACCGCTTCTGTGGCGGTTCGCTCCTGCTCCTGTTTGTGGCGGTCATACTGTTATTGAACATGGGACAGATTATGCGTACCGATTGGGACACGTTTAGTCTAATCAGCAATGACGGGCTGGCGTTGTCGCTCTCCCCTTACAACTTCATAACAATTATTATAGCGACTGGTAGCTGTTTACTGGTCGCTTTTCTGTATTACCGCTTCTGCTTTGACCGTTATAAACAGCTCACGCACCGCCAAAAGCTGGCACGCATGGTCTTGGAAAATGGCTGGTATGAAGCAGTGACAACACAGGGAAACAGCTTCTTCACTGACCTGCAATCTAGCAAGTCAAAGGAGAAAATCAGCTACCTTCCCCGAATGTATTACCGCATGGAAAAAGGCTTGCTCCATATCCAGTGTGAAATCACGCTGGGGAAATATCAAGACCAGCTTTTACAGTTGGAAGATAAGCTGGAAAGCGGTCTGTATTGCGAGTTGACCGACAAGCTGTTGTATGACGGTTACGTGGAATACACGCTTTTATATGACATAATAGCAAACCGCATATCCATAGAGGAAGTACAGGCAGAAAACGGGGGCTTGCGGTTGATGAAAAATCTGGTCTGGGAGTATGACGCTCTTCCACACGCCCTTATCTGTGGTGGGACTGGTGGCGGTAAGACTTATTTTATCTTGACTATCATTGAAGCCCTGTTACGGACAAACGCTGTCCTTTATATCCTTGACCCGAAGAACGCCGACCTTGCAGATTTGGGAACGGTCATGGATAAGGTCTACTACAAAAAGGAAGATATGATTGATTGCGTTAATGCGTTCTATGACGGCATGGTGGCAAGAAGTGAAGCAATGAAGCTCATGCCAAACTACAAGACAGGTCAAAACTACGCCTATCTGGGACTTGCTCCGCATTTTCTCGTATTTGACGAATACGTGGCTTTCATGGAGTGCCTGAACACAAAGGAAAGTATCGCCGTACTTAGCCAGCTAAAGAAAATCGTCATGCTGGGACGACAAGCTGGGTATTTTCTTATCCTCGCTTGTCAGCGTCCAGATGCAAAATATTTCAGTGACGGTATCAGAGATAACTTTAACTTCCGTGTTGCCTTGGGACGCATGAGTGAGCTTGGCTACGGCATGATGTTTAGCTCGGACGTGAAGAAAAAGTTTTACCAGAAGCGAATTAAAGGACGGGGCTACTGTGACGTTGGTACAAGTGTCATATCAGAGTTTTACACGCCCCTTGTACCGAAAGAACATGACTTCTTGCAGACCATAGGGACGCTTGCTAATGTAAGAAAAGCTGTACCAAAAGAACAACCAATGGAGGACTAAATACATGAAATATAAAGAAATTGAAGTGTTAAACGAACAGACAGGAAAAATAATGAAATGTATCTGTGCTGGCTATGACCGTTTTCTTTCAGACTGTCACGAATTTGTACTGCCACGCTATCGTCAATTCAAATGCAATCCGAAAAGCCAGTTTAGCAAAAAAGTAATCAGTGTCATTTCAAAAGTGATGAATGAAAAGCACTTTTTGCCAGACTTGTTCTATGTTCGATTGAGTAAGAAACAATCTATCTGCAACTGCCAGATAGATTATGTTTTTGAATTGCTGGACAGGGCATTTCTTGAAAACGACAAACTACGTCAGAATGAATTGGACGCAGATGTTTTAGAAGCCTGTCTTTTACCAGAGATTGACTATGTGATGATATATGTAGGCATGAACAGGTAATCGCAATCACAAACGGAGCGGGCGGTCAGCTTGCGATTAGACCGCAAGAGCGACGTTTTGCTGGTGTGGCGTTAGCCACGCCAGCTTATCAGCCCCTCGGTATCTAACAGAGGGGCACAAAATACCAGAAAACAGTATCAAGAAATACGGAAATCTCCGCAAGGTACAAGGGTTTCCGTGTAATTCTTAGGGGTGTGACATTGGCAGTCAAATGTCACATTCGAGAGATTGGAGGAATGACAACTGAAAGAAACTGACTGGATAACAGAGTTTAAAGACAAGCGGTCAGACTATGGCGTATCGCAGAACAGGCTTGCACTGGTAGCTGGCATGAGCCGTGAACATGTAAGCCGTATTGAAAACGGGAAAATCAAGCTGACAGCGGAAATCAAGGGACAGCTAACCGTGGCACTGGAAAAATGCAATCCAGACAATCCGCTGGAAATGCTGTTTGACTATGTACGGATAAGATTTCCCACAATGGACGTACAACACGTCATACGGGATATATTAAGGCTCAACATAGACTTCATGCTACATGAGGACTTCGGGTTTTACAGTTACACAGAGCATTACTATATCGGGGACATCTTCGTGCTGACTTCACAGGACGAGGAAAAAGGTGTGTTGTTGGAATTAAAGGGCAAAGGCTGTCGGCAGATGGAAAGCTACCTGCTGGCACAGGAAAGAAGCTGGTATGACTTCCTCATGGATTGTCTGGTGGACGGCGGTGTGATGAAACGCCTTGACCTTGCAATCAATGACAAAGCAGGAATACTCGATATTCCAGAGCTGACCCAGAAATGCGACTATGAGGAATGCGTTTCCGTGTTCCGTTCCTACAAGTCCTATGCTTCGGGGGAATTGATTAAGAGCCACGAACAGGACAAAGCAGACATGGGGCATACGCTTTATATCGGTTCGCTGAAAAGTGAAGTCTACTTCTGCATTTATGAAAAGGCACAGGAACAGTACGCAAAGCTGGGTATTCCGCTTTCTGAAACGCCTGTGAAGAACCGTTTTGAAATCCGATTGAAAAATGACCGTGCCTACTATGCCGTGCGTGACCTGCTGACCTACTATGACGCAGAACAGACGGCATTTGATATTATCAACCGCTATCTGCGGTTCGTGGATAAAGAGGACGGGAAAAAGCGTACCGATTGGCAGGTCAATGACCGCTGGGCGTGGTTTATCGGTTCTGATCGTGGGCGTTTGAAATTAACGACCAAACCAGAACCATACACGCTGGAACGGACACTTAGCTGGATAGCAAGGCAGGTCGCCCCTACCTTAAAAATGGCGAAAAAGATAGACGCTATCAACGGTACAAACATTATTGAAAGTCTGGTGCAGGACGCAAAGCTCACAGACAAGCACGAAAAAATCATAGAACAGCAGACGGCTTCCAGTGAGGAAGTCGTTTTTCAATCAAAGGAGGAATAGAAAATGCTGGAATTATTCAAGGATTTACTGCTGGTATCACTTGGCATGGGAATAGGTGTCATTCTCATGTGTATTTTGCAGGTCGGCAGTCTTGCAGACAGACATATGGAAGAAATGGAAAAGGAGGACTAATACATGAATTTTGGACAGAACTTATACAACTGGTTTTTATCAAACGCACAGAGCCTTGTGTTAATGGCAATCGTCGTTATCGGGGTGTATCTGGGCTTCAAGCGTGAGTTTTCAAAACTTATCGGCTTTCTGGTGGTAGCCTTGATTGCCGTAGGTCTTGTATTCAACGCTGGCGGTGTCAAGGACGTACTCTTGAACCTGTTCAATAAGATTATTGGAGCTTAAATATCAATGGTTTTGCACACCTGCAAAACCTACCTTTCCCCCTATGGGAGTTGGGCATAGGGGGATGAAAGGGGGTGACGGAATGGTACACAAAGCAATCCCAGACACAGGAAAGGACGTAAAAACGAATGGAAGAATTAAGAGTTTTGATGGAAGCAACAACACCAACGAATGGAGAACTTCCCTCTGCTTGGTTTGATTTGCCGATTGATGAAACAGAGTTTGAAGAACTGCTCGGCGTGGAAGCTGACAGCGAAGATTACCGCATTGTAGAAATGGAACTTCCCTTTGCAGATGATGTGGCAGAAACCACCACTGTCGATACCCTCAATGACCTGTACCGTATGTATGAAAATTTACCAGCAGAAATCAGAGAAGAACTACCTGCTTTTATGGCGTATTATTCTAATCTGGATGAACTGCATAATTACAGGCATTCTATTATCCATTATGCCAACTGTAACTCCATGACAGACGTTGCCCGTCATGTGCTGGCTGACGACCCAGCGTTCAATACTCTGTCAGAAGATTGTGTCCGCTACTTTGATTTTGAAGCCTATGGACAAAGCCTTGATGAAAACGGACGGTTCATAGAAACAGACCACGGCATTTTTGAGATACCGTGGTAAGAAAAGAGGTGTCAGCGTATAGTTGATGATATGCGTGTCTACATTGCCAACCTCGGCAAATATAACGAGGGATATTTAGTCGGCGACTGGTTCTCGTTTCCTCTCGATTTTGAAGAAATCGCAGAGCGTATCGGATTGAACGGCGAATATGAAGAATACGCCGTCCATGATACGGACAACTTCCCCTGTGAAGTGCCAGAATATATCTCCATTGACGAACTGAACCAGATGTATGAAATGATAGAAGAACTTCCAGAGGAAGTCGTGGACAGTCTGGACGATTTTATTGCATACTACGGAAGTTTGGAGGGTGTCGTGGAACACAAAGACCAGATTTACTTTTACCCAGACTGTGACAGCATGGAGGACGTGGCACGATACTATGTAGACGAACTGCAAACGCTGGGGGAAATACCGCCCAGCTTACAAGACTATATTGATTATGAAGCATATGGTCGCAACTTGGAAATCGGCGGTTATTTTATCGAAACCAGTTACGGCATGTGTGAAATTCAGCGATAAGCTGTCAAATCTGTACCTGCAAAGGTGCTACTGACAGCTTATTTGCATTTAAGGGCAGTTGGCAAATGCTGACTGCCTTTTTCAATGAAAGGAGTAAAACAATTTGAAGAAAGTAAAAAGCTACACGGGTATCTGGAACGTGGAAAAGGTTTTGTATTCCATTAACGACTTTAACCTTCCGTTTCCGATTACCTTTTCACAAATGGCTTGGTTCGTGCTGACAGAGTTTGCCATTATCCTGTTTGCCGACCTGCCACCACTGAACTTGATTGAGGGGGCATTTTTAAAATACTTCGGTATTCCCGTTGCCCTCACTTGGTTTATGTCGCAAAAGACCTTTGACGGCAAGAAGCCGTACAGCTTCCTAAAATCAATGGCGACTTATGCCATGCGACCCAAAGTGACCTATGCAGGAAAGGCGGTAAAACTGCATAGCCAGAAATTCAACGAAAGCATTACCGCAGTAAGGAGTGAGGTGTATGTTCCCCATTAAATTTATTGACAACAACCTTGTCTGGAACAAGGACGGCGAGGTATTCGCCTATTATGAGCTTGTCCCTTACAATTATTCGTTCCTGTCCCCAGAACAGAAATTTATCGTGCATGACAATTTCCGTCAGTTAATCGCACAGAGCCGTGAGGGAAAACTCCATGCCTTGCAGATAGCAACGGAAAGCTCTATCAGAAGCATACAGGAAAAATCAAAACGGCTTGTCACTGGCAAGCTCCGTGAGGTAGCCATAGAAAAGATAGACCAGCAGACGGAAGCACTGGTGGAAATGATAGGCGATAATCAAGTGGACTACCGCTTTTTCTTGGGTTTTAAACTCATGGTAATGGAACAGGAATTGAACCTGTCCAGCATGAAGCAATCCGCTTTTATGAGCTTCAAGGAGTTTCTGCTGGAAGTGAACCACACGCTTATGAATGACTTTGTTTCCATGCCGAATGATGAAATCAACCGTTACATGAAAATGGAAAAACTGCTGGAAAACAAAATTTCCAGACGTTTTAAAGTACGCCGTCTGGACAAGAACGACTTCGGCTATCTCATGGAACACCTTTACGGACGGGACGGTATTGCCTATGAGGACTATGATTACAATTTACCCAAAAAGAAACTGAAAAAGGAAACGCTTATCAAACGGTATGACCTTATCCGTCCCAGCCGTTGTCTGATTGAGGAAAGCCAGCGGTACTTACGTCTGGAACATGAGGACAGCGAAAGCTACGTGACCTATTTTACGGTCAATGCCATTGTGGGAGAATTGGACTTTCCGTCCAGTGAAATCTTCTATTTCCAGCAACAGCAGTTTACATTTCCCATTGATACCAGTATGAACGTGGAAATCGTGGGAAACAAGAAAGCATTAACCACGGTCAGAAATAAGAAAAAAGAATTGAAAGACTTGGACAACCACGCTTATCAAGCAGGAAGCGAAACCAGCAGTAACGTGGTGGACGCATTGGACAGTGTGGACGAGCTGGAAACCGATTTAGACCAGAGCAAGGAAAGTATGTATAAGCTCTCCTATGTGATACGGGTATCTGCCCCAGACCTTGACGAACTGAAACGCCGTGCAGATGAGGTCAAAGATTTTTATGATGATTTGAATGTCAAGCTGGTGCGTCCTGCTGGGGATATGCTGGGATTGCACGGCGAATTTTTACCAGCAAACAAGCGGTATATCAATGACTATGTACAGTATGTGAAATCTGACTTTCTCGCTTCGCTGGGATTCGGTGCTACGCAAATGCTGGGAGAAAATGAGGGTATCTATATCGGCTATTCCGTGGACACGGGACGCAATGTCTACTTACAACCAGCTCTTGCTAGTCAAGGAGTAAAAGGCACGGTCACAAATGCCCTGGCTTCTGCCTTTGTGGGAAGCCTTGGCGGTGGAAAATCGTTCTGTAACAATCTGATTGTCTACTATGCGGTACTGTTTGGCGGTCAAGCCGTTATCCTAGACCCTAAGTCGGAACGTGGCAACTGGAAAGCGACACTTCCAGAGATTGCGGACGAGATAAACATTGTCAATCTGACAAGTGATGAAAGGAACAAGGGACTTCTTGACCCGTTCGTTATCATGCGGAACGAAAAAGACGCTGAAAGTCTTGCAATCGACACGCTTACTTTCCTTACGGGAATATCTTCACGGGACGGCGAAAAATTTCCTGTGTTAAGAAAAGCGGTACGCTCTGTGACCCAGAGCCAGACCAAAGGACTGCTCCTTGTTATTGACGAGCTACGCAAGGAAGATACCTCTATCTCACGGAATATCGCAGACCATATCGAGAGCTTTACCGATTATGACTTTGCACACCTGCTGTTTAGTGACGGCAACGTGGAACACGCCATCAGTCTTGAAAAGCAGTTAAACATTATACAGGTGGCAGATTTGGTACTGCCCGATAAAGATACTACCTTTGAAGAATACACCACGATAGAATTACTATCCGTGGCAATGCTGATTGTCATATCCACCTTTGCGCTTGACTTCATTCATTCGGACAGGTCGATTTTCAAGATAGTTGACCTTGACGAAGCGTGGGCGTTCTTGAACGTGGCACAGGGCGAAACCTTATCAAACAAACTGGTTCGTGCTGGTCGTGCCATGAACGCAGGTGTTTACTTCGTTACACAGGCTTCTGGGGACGTGGCAAAGGAAAGTCTGAAAAACAATATCGGTCTGAAATTTGCGTTCCGCAGTACCGACATAGCAGAGATAAAACAGACCCTAGAATTTTTCGGCATTGACAAGGAGGACGAGAACAACCAGAAACGGCTTCGTGATTTGGAAAATGGACAGTGCTTGTTGCAGGACTTGTACGGGCGTGTGGGCGTGGTACAGATACACCCTGTTTTTGAAGAACTGCTGACCGCCTTTGATACCAGACCACCCGTGAGAAATGAGGTGGTGTAATGGATTGGAAACGCACAGGAAAGAAAGTATTTCATGTGCTGGGAATGGCTCTGCTGGTGTTTGTTATCGTCATTGCCTTATTAGCCATGCTTGGGACAGTCGCCCATGCTTCGGGGCTGGTGGACGATACAATAGACGCTGGCAACCTGTATTCAAAGTACCCATTAAGCAATTATCAGCTTGACTTCTATGTGGATAACTCGTGGTCGTGGCTACCTTGGAACTGGCTGGACGGCATTGGAAAAAGTGTTCAATACGGGCTTTACTGTATTACCAACTTTGTCTGGACTATCAGCTTATATCTTAGCAACGCTACGGGCTATGTGGTGCAGGAAGCCTACAAGCTCAACTTTATTAACGATATGGCAGACAGTATCGGAAAAAGCATACAGACCCTTGCTGGGGTTACATCAAAGGGCTTTTCCAGTTCTGGCTTTTATGTGGGCTTCCTGCTTCTGCTTATCCTTATTGTAGGTATCTATGTTGCCTACACGGGACTAATCAAACGGGAAACCAGCAAGGCAATCCACGCAGTCATTAACTTTCTGGTGGTGTTTCTGGTATCGGCTTCCTTTATCGCTTATGCTCCCGATTACATCAAGAAAGTAAACGATTTTTCATCAGATATTAGTACAGCTTCGCTGGACTTGGGAACAAAAATCATGCTCCCAGACAGTGACAGCAAAGGCAAGGACAGCGTGGACTTGATACGGGACAGCCTGTTTTCCATACAGGTGCAACAGCCGTGGCTACTGCTTCAATTCGGTAATTCAAGCATAGAGGAAATCGGGGCTGACCGTGTGGACGCTCTGGTATCAGTCAGCCCGTCAGACGAGGACGGGGCAACCCGTGAGGACGTTGTGAAAACAGAAATCGAGGATAAGGACAACGACAACATGACGATACCACAGGTCGTAAACCGATTAGGCATGGTGTTTTTCCTGCTTATCTTTAACCTTGGTATCACGATTTTTGTATTCCTGCTTACGGCTATGATGATATTCAGCCAGATACTTTTTATCATTTTCGCTATGTTCCTGCCCGTGAGCTTCTTATTAAGTATGATACCCAGCTATGAGGGTATGGCAAAACAGGCGGTTGTTAAGGTGTTTAATACCATTATGACCCGTGCCGGTATTACCTTGATTGTGACCGTGGCATTTTCCATTTCCAGTATGTTCTACAATATGTCCAGCGACTACCCGTTCTTTATGGTGGCGTTCTTGCAGATAGTGACATTTGCAGGTATCTACTTCAAGCTGGGCGACATTATGAGTATGTTCAGTCTGAATGCTGGGGACAGCCAGACAATGGGACGCAGGATATTCCGCAGACCGTACATGTTCATGCGTCACAGGGCAAGACGTATGGAACGGAGAATGGCACGGGCTGTCGGTGCTGGGTCTATGGCTGGAAGCACTGCTGGGACATTGGCAAGTTCCCTGTTCTCTGGGCGTGGCGGTTCTGCCAGAAAATCAAACCAGAACAAAGAACAGCGGAACAATACCACTTCTGGAAGTTTTGGAAGCCGTGCAGGTGCAAAGGCTGGCGCAGTCATGGACACAAAGAACCGTGTAAAAGATAAGGCAAAAGAAGTCAAAGAAGCGGTCAAGGATATGCCGACACAGGCTGGCTATGCGGTCTATTCGGCAAAGGAAAACGCAAAGAAAACCGTGTCCGACTTCAAGCGTGGCGTGACGCAGGAACAGGAAACAAGACAGTCTGGACGAACGGATAAGCTGAACCAACGCAGACAGAGCGTGGCTGGGAAGCGTATGGAAATGCAAAAAGCACAGGAAGCAAGGCATTCTGAAAAGAAAGCGGACGGATCAGCGACAAAGGCGAAAGACGTTAGCGCTACCCGTCAGCATGAACGACCAGCAGTTACACCAAAGCCAGAAGCAAAGACCACACCAAAAGCAGAGGATAAGAAACGTCCTGCTGTTACCACACCAATAACGACTACTGGAAAGGAAACGGCTGTCAAGGAACGTCCTGTTACGGCTGGTGCTTCTATAAAAGTTCCAGAACAAAGACAAAGCGTACAACGCCAAACGGTCAAGGCTGGGGACGCTCCAAAAGCTACCAGCACACAGGAAGTCAAACAAAACGTCCAGAGGGAACGTACCGTCAAGAACCAGCAGACAAGGCAGGTGCAATCGTCCCAGAAATCACAGCAGACCAGCCAGAAGAAAACCACGACCCATAAGAAGAAAGGACGCAGGAAATGAGAATAAAGCACATGCTGATTATTGGAAGCATTTTTCCTGTGCTGTTCTCCCTTGTCCTGTTCTTCGGGGTGCTGGTTAGTGCAGAGGACGACGACGGGGGCGGTGGTTCTTCCTCTGTCATTACAGGCATGAACCTATCCCCCGAAGTGCTGAAACATCAACCAATGCTGGAAAAATATGCAAAGGAATATGGCATTGAGGATTACGTGAATTACCTCCTTGCGATTATGCAGGTAGAAAGCGGAGGAACAGCCGTGGACGTTATGCAAAGCTCGGAAAGTCTGGGGCTTCCTCCTAATACCTTAGATACGGAAAGCTCTATCAAGCAAGGCTGTAAGTATTTCTCGGAACTGCTTGCTTCTGCTAAAGGACAAGACATTGAGGATATAAACGCTGTCATTCAAAGCTATAACTATGGGGGCGGTTATCTGGGTTATGTGGCTGGTAACGGGAAAAAGCACAGCTTCACGCTGGCAGAAAACTTCTCACGGGACAAGTCGGGAGGTAAAAAAGTGACCTATACGAACCCCATAGCCGTTGCCCGTAACGGTGGCTGGCGGTATAACTACGGAAATATGTTTTATGTAGAGCTTGTGAACCAGTATTTGACCGTCACGCACTTTGACGATAAGACGGTACAGGCGGTCATGAATGAAGCGTTGAAATATCAAGGCTGGAAGTATGTGTATGGTGGCGACAATCCGAATACCTCTTTTGATTGTAGCGGTCTGGTGCAGTGGTGCTATGGCAAGGCTGGTATATCCATGCCCCGTGTAGCACAGGCACAGTATGACGTGACCCAGCATATCCCACTGTCACAGGCAAAGGCTGGGGATTTGGTGTTTTTCCACTCCACCTATAACAGCGGTAGCTATGTAAGCCATGTCGGAATATACGTCGGCAACAATCAGATGTATCATGCTGGCGACCCTATCGGCTACGCTGACCTTACAAGCTCCTACTGGCAACAGCACTTAATCGGTGCAGGACGTATCAAACAATAAAAAATGAAATCACAGAAAGGATGGATGAAATGTTCAAAAAGAAAGAAAAACCAGTAAAAGAAAAAAAGGTGCGTACCGTGAAAGTCGGGACGCATAAGAAATCGGTCATTGCTTTGTGGCTGGTGCTGATTGCAAGTGTCAGCTTCGGCGTGTATAAGAATTTTACCGCAATCGACCAGCACACAACCCATGAAAAGGAAATCATAGAGCTACGGCTCAATGATACAAACGGGATTGAGAATTTCGTTAAGAACTTCGCAAAGTCTTACTATACATGGGACAACAGCAAGGAAGCCATTGAAAAACGTACCGCTTCTATCAATGAATATCTCACAAAGGAATTACAAGACTTGAATGTGGACACGGTGCGGTCAGATATACCGACCAGCTCAACGGTCAGTGATGTGCAGATATGGAATATAGCACAGTCTGGGGAGAACGAATTTACTGCTACCTACGAAGTAGACCAACTGATAAAGGAGGGCGACCAGACGAAAGCGGTCAGTGCTACTTATACCGTGGCTGTCCATGTGGACGCAGACGGGAATATGGTTATCACAAAGAACCCGACCCTTGCCCCAGCACACCAGAAGTCAAGCTATGAGCCAAAGGCACAGGAAGCAGACGGAACAGTGGACGCTGAAACCGTGCAGGACACTACGGCGTTTCTGGAAACATTTTTCAAGCTCTATCCTACTGCTACGGAAAAGGAGCTTGCCTACTATGTGGCTGGAAATCTCCTTGAACCGATAAACGGCGATTATCTATATTCAGAACTGGTAAACCCTATTTTCACGCAGGACGGGGAAAATGTGAAAGTGAGCGTGTCCGTGAAGTTTATTGATAATCAGACAAAGGCGACACAGATTTCACAATTTGAGCTTGTGCTTCATAAGGATAGTAATTGGAAGATAATTGGATAGTTAATAAGTAGTGTGTGGCGTACTATAAAGCTATGCACTACTTTTTAAAAGCAATAATATAACTTGCCATGAGATGTCAGGTTCAATATGCTATAATATCGAGAAGAGGTGAAGAAAATGAGTGAAAGCAGATTGTTTAAAATGGTTTACTATCTTTTAGAAAAAGGGAAATCTACTGCGCCAGAGCTTTCTGAAAAATTTGAGGTATCTATTAGAACAGTATATCGTGATATTGACGTAATAAGTAGTGCTGGTATTCCCATTTATGCAACTCAAGGTAAAAATGGAGGAATATTCATTGCGGATGATTTTACAATGGATAAGTCATTTTTTACAGAAACAGAGAAAGAACATATTTTAAATGCTTTACAAGGTATTATAGCAACAGATGGTAAAAATTCAGATGAATTGCTAACGAAGTTAGGAGCTTTGTTCCAAATAAAATCTACAAACTGGATAGAAGTTGATTTTTCTGATTGGATTCAAAATAATCCAAAGCAGGATATATTTAATTTAATCAAAAATGCTATCTTTGCAAAAAGACTTATATCAATTAAATATTTTGGAAGTAATGGTAAAATAACAGAGCGAAGTGTCCAACCATTAAAATTAATATTTAAAAGTAAAGATTGGTATTTATACGGGTTTTGTTTAATGAAGAATGATTATCGGTATTTTAAGCTAACTAGAATTAAAACATTAGAATTATTAACAGAAACTTTTTCACCAATCGCTATATCTCCTAATTTAGAAAAACAAATTAACATAAAAAAAACAATAAATACAAAATTGAAATTTGATAAAAGTATGGCTTTTCGAGTATATGATGAATTTACAGATGAAGTGACAGAAGATGAACAAGGTAATCTATATGTACAAGTTGATTTGCCAGATAATGACTTTCTGTATAGTTATATTTTCTCTTTTGCCGAGTATGTGGAAATATTAGAACCACAAATTTTAAGAGAACAAATAAATACTAAATTGAAAGTAATGCAAAAAAAATATAGAACCTGACTTAGGATGGCAGGTTATGTAGCGTATAATGGGATACATAAGGAGGTGTTCATATGAAACACGAATGGAAAAAACAAGAGAAAGATTTATATGGAGTTAAAGCAAACCCTGTAATGGTTGATGTTCCTTTGCAAAAATTTATTATGATAAGCGGTAAAGGCAATCCAAATGATACTGATTTTTCAGATAAAGTAGGAGCATTATATTCACTGGCATATGCCATAAAAATGGGGTACAAATCAGCTCCCACATCAAATGAGATAACTGACTTTACAGTGTATCCATTGGAAGGAATCTGGAAGCAGATAGAAGATTCGGAACTTGTAAAAGACAATTTAGAATATACTATTATGATTCGTCAACCAGATTTCATAAATAGAGAAATGGTGGATAATGCTTTGGAAAAGGTAAGGGTGAAAAAGCCCAATCCACTATATGAAGAAATTAGTTTTGATACTATGAATGATGGAAAAAGTGTTCAGATATTACATATTGGAGCATTTGATGATGAACCTGTTTCTTTTGATAAGATGGATGAATTTTTAAAAACGAATCAGTTAGAACGGATTGAGAGTTATCATAGAGAAATCTATTTGAATAATGCTAATCGAACAGAAAAAAGTAAGCTTAAAACGATACTACGTTATAAGATAAAATAATACGTGGGGATAATACTATGCATTTTGTTCATACAAAAGGAATTTTATCAGCGAAAAATGGAATGAATTTATATCGTGGATGTTCTCATGGGTGCATATATTGTGATTCAAGAAGTAGTTGTTATCATATTGAGCATGATTTTGAAGATATTGAAGTTAAAGAAAATGCTATTGAATTATTAGAAAACGCCCTTTTGAGAAAGCGTTCTAAATGTATGTTAGGCACAGGCTCTATGACAGACCCCTATATTCCGTTGGAAGCAGAACTTCAAAATGTGAGAAAAGCATTATTATTAGCAGAACAATATGACTTCGGGTTCACTTTAATAACAAAATCTAGTCGTGTATTAAGAGATATTGACTTATTAAAAAGAATAAACGAAAAGACAAAATGTGTAATACAAATGACTTTAACTACATTTGATGAAAATCTATGTAAAAAATTAGAACCTAATGTAAGTACAACCAAAGAAAGATTTGAAACATTAAAACAGCTAAATGAAGCTGGAATACCGACAGTTGTTTGGTTATGCCCTATTCTTCCATTTATAAATGATACGGAAGAAAATATTCGTGGAATTTTGCAATATTGCATAGAGGCTAAAGTTTTTGGCATTATTTGTTTTGGAATGGGACTTACTCTTCGAGAGGGTAGCCGTGAATATTTCTATTCACAACTAGATGAGTTGTTTCCTAAAATGAAAGAAAAATATATTAAGCATTATGGTTCTCAATATGCATTAAATAGCCCAAACAATATTAGATTGATGAAATTATTTCATCAGTTATGCGAAGAAAATGACATAATACATGATAACAAACAGATATTTGAGTATCTAAATCTTTTTGAACGTAAACAGAATTCTATACAATTAAGTTTATTCGATTGATGAAAATTATGATGTTTGAAATAATTTGGGAGATGTAAATATGGGGAAATGTTAATAGTAGCATTTGCTGACAATGAGGAGCAACTATTTCAAAAGACTATTGAATGGCTATCTTCTAGGCTTTCTAGTTCTCCTGTTTATATTAAGCAAATTGTAAATGGATTTCAACTTGACCCTTTTACCCGTACCTTTAATAACGAAAATGGAAATATTGTATATTTAAAAATTAGAATTTAATAGGAGCGAAAAGAAAAATGTGTGAAGAATGTTACTCTGATGAAAATAGAATAACTCCATTACTAAATCCCTTGGACTGCTTAGAAAACCACACTCAATATATTTGCGGAACTTGTGGACGTTGCATTTGTATTGAACATGACCCAAACAGAGGATTGCAAAGGTGGAATTTTCCTTTTAACTCATTGGAAATTGCAAAACTTTATTTAAGAACAGCCGATTATACAACGAAAACATCATGTGGTATTTATGAGATAGAAAACAGTAAAGGCAGAGTATCTTATAAAATATTTGCAGGGAATGAGGATTTACATCTATTTTTGAAAAAGAATAGAGATAAGAAATGCAAACAAATGGCACCTGTGTTTACTGTTGGAGAGTATAAAGAATATCCACATACAGAAGTACGAAAATTGACATCTGATGAAATAAAACAATATATGAGTGAACGTTAAATTCCAGTTTGTAAACTGGAAAATTAGAATTTAAAAGGAGGACGATAAAATGGAAAAATATTAGTGGTATTGTTTTCTGAAACCGAAGAACAAATATTTCAGCAAACCGTTGAATGGCTATCATCTAAATTCTCTAGTCCTCCTGCCTTTATTAAGCAATCGGTAAATGGATTTCATCTTGACCCATACGCCCGTACCTTTAATAATGAAGATGGAAATATTGTATATTTGACAGCCAAAGAATTTGACCTGCTCTACTTCCTCATGTTACATAAAGGACAGGTATTTACAAAAGAACAGCTCTACGACAATGTCTGGGGCTACGATTATGTAGCAGACGCTAAGAACTTAACAGGGTTTATACGAAAGCTAAGAATGAAAATAGAGCCAGACCCACAAAGCCCAAAGTACATTCTTACAGTCTGGGGTGTAGGTTACAAATTCAATGAAGAAAAACCGTAGCTGTACTTCACACTCGTGTGATCTATACAGACTACGGTTTTATTCATTCTCATTTATAGTAGTTTCAAACAGTTTTACGGTACGCATAGAAGCCTTAGTTGCTTTCAATACATCAACCAATACCCGTATTTCATAATCATTGCAATCGCTGAACAATTCTTTCGCTTCTTTTTCAAAGACTGGTTTTGAAATCAAGATAGTGTCACATAACAATTCATCAGCCGACACTTTCAGCAGATTAGCAATCGCAACAAGTGTCGTTAGACTGACGCTGGAATTACCAGTTTCTATATTGCTGACGTGTTGCGGAGTGACACCTATTTTGTCAGCAACCGTTTCTTGTGTCATGTTCTGATTTATTCTTGCTATCTTTATTCTTTTTCCTATGGCTTTAAAATTAAGCTCCATAGCTGGCACACTCCTTTCATCAAAAGTATTCTCTTATATTGTAACCTTTGCAAAAATGTATTATAATGGTGTCATAAAATAAATCATTCCATGAGTTATAGTAAAAATGCTATGATTATCAAGTATATAAGAAATGAGGTATGTATATGATTGGCTTTAAGAAAAGAGATACAAAAGACCTGTTAAAAACGATTGCCCGTACACATGGAATTTCTGTCGCAGAAGTAAGAGTTACAATGCAGGCTACCATTGATGAAGCACGGAACAATCCAGACCCAGAAAAACAGGCAGAATTTAAAAAATATTTTGGGAACAGCACTCCTACCCCAGAAGAATTTATTTATATAATGACAAAAAAGCTGAATCGCAAACTGTAATATAGCGGAGGTCGAAGCATGGAGCAGTTGGTAAAAGAGGAAAGCACTTTCCTGTCGTTATGCAGTCCGCATGACCGTGATTTGCTGACAGGGCGTATCGATATGACATTGCAGGATTTTGAACGCATTACCTACCTTACTATGGCACTGGACTATGTGGAATATTCCCTAGACCTGCATAAACGGTATATAGAATTTACTGTTAAGCTGACTAGACAGCTTGAAAGGGAAAATCAAATACTGGCTGATTATCCAGCCTATTACCTAGATGAAGATACCGCAGAAATATACCAGAAATGGATTGATGATTTCTGCAACCATATTCCTGCTGATAAGCAAAAATATTATCGGAATAAACTGAACACACAAACTGAATTGAGATAGTAAAAGGTTATTGCACCAGCATTATGCTGACATGCAATAACCTTTTTAATTCCTTCCAAAAAACGGAAATATGACAGGAGAATAAAAGGAATTGCCCGTTATCCTTATCATGCGGAAATTTGCACCATAACAGGCATTTTCGCATGGGAGGAGCTTTATTTATGGGAAATTGCAGTAGACAGGCTGTAATACAGGTAAAACAGTTAAAGTAATAAAAAGCCTATCCAAAACACTATATTGTGGACTTTGGATAGAACTTCATAAGTGTTTGTTAGATATTTTCAGTAAAGCTCAAATGGGACAACCTGTTTTGAGCTTTTTTAATTGTCTGCAACTTTTTTCCATAACATTGCCAAACCGCCCCCTCCCATTCGTACTAATGGCGGAAAGGGGGAAGGAATGGTTGAAATCACCGCCTTTTGACAAACGGAAGGAGGTGAGAACGTGAAAAAAGCCACTTCCCTTGAAGAAGAAAAACAGCTTACCTTTGACTGCTACTGCAAACGTGTACTGAAACATGAAGCAATCGACATACAGAGAAATAACCAATACATGAACAGCGTACAGACTTCGTTTTCAGAGCTATCACAGGAACAGCTAGGAACACTCTGTACCTATGACGAGTATTCCACTGATTACAGCCTGTTCAAAGTATTGGAGTATGACATTGCAGTACGGGACGAACTGCTGGCAGAAGCCTTACAGGAGCTTCCAGAAAAGAAACGGGACATTGTACTGCTTTCCTATTTTCTGGAATACAGCGACATTGAGATAGCACAACTGCTGAACAGCGTCCGCAGGACAGTGAACGACCAAAGGAACAAAGCTCTGAAAGATTTGAAAAAAAGAATGGAGGACAAAAAGCATGAACAAGAATAAAAGCATACATAAAGGGAACGGGCTGTTGCCTTTCCCTGTCATTGTATCAGCTTCCTTGGGCGACCCTTTGGCTATGGATATTGTATTGAGCCATTATGAGCCATATATCGCCCGTTTGTCCATGAGGACGGTTTATGACGACTACGGAAATCCACACACCCGTGTTGATGATGATATGCGTCGCCGTCTGGAAACAAAGCTGATAGAAAAGGTGCTTGATTTTAAAGTAGCCTGACCCCTTGTTCCTCTCTCATTCGGAGTGACGCAATACCCCCTTTCCTGCGTCCTCCCTCTGGGACTGGAATTATCATACTGTCAAAGTTTATTTGCACGCAAGTAGGCTTTGACAGGCTGATAAGCCGATTGCTCTTTGACAACTGAATAAAGCAGACAGATACGTTTGTGGGTATAGTGAGCCAACGGAACTTGCACGCCATGACCTTTCACAAAAGAAAGTGAGCGATTCATGCAGTGATCCGTGAGCGACTTTTGGAATGGTCGTTCTGCCTTGACCTGTATTCACAGAATAATGATACGCCCTAATGATACGGTTCACTCATAAGAATGAGAATAGTTGAGATACTAGCGGAGCTTTCCAAAGCCGTCTGTCTGCTTCTGAAAAAGCACATGAAGGAGGTGGTACACTATGAACAATACTGATGTGCCAATTTGGGAAAGATACACCTTGACAATAGAGGAAGCGTCAAAATATTTCCGTATCGGGGAGAAGAAACTGCGTAAGCTGGCAGAGGAAAATATCAATTCTGGCTGGGTCATTATGAATGGAAACCGTGTGCAGATTAAGCGGAAACAATTTGAAAAAATCGTTGATACTTTGGACGTTATTTAGTGAAAATGAGCCTGAAATATGGTATAATATAGGTAGTCGTATCAAGGCTCTTTCTACTTTGAAAGGAGCTTAACATCATGGAAAAAAGACGTGATAGCAAAGGACGAATTTTAAGGACTGGAGAGAGCCAGAGAAAAGACGGAAGATACGCCTACAAATATATAAACGCACTTGGAGAGCCAAAGTTTGAGTACGCTTGGAAACTTGTTCCAACGGATAAAACCCCAGCAGGGAAACGTGACGATATATCACTCCGTGAAAAGGAACAGGCGATACAAAAAGACCTCAATGACGGCATTGACACGGTTGGAAAGAAAATGACTGTCTGCCAGCTTTACGCTAAGAAGAACAGCCACAGAAAGAACATCAAACGCAATACAGAAAAGGGACGCAAGTACCTAATGGACATTCTGAAAAAAGACCCCCTTGGTGCTAGAAGCATTGATACGGTCAAACAGTCAGACGCTAAAGAATGGTGTATCAGAATGAATGAAAATGGATATGCCTACAAGACGATAAACAATTTCAAGCGTTCACTGAAAGCGTCATTCTATGTAGCGATACAAGACGATTGTATCAGAAAGAACCCTTTCGATTTCAAATTGAGTGATGTTCTGGAAGATGATACAGAACCTAAGATTGCATTAACCCCAGAACAGGAAGCAGACTTGCTGTCCTTTATGGAAAGCGACAAGGTTTATGAAAAGTATCGTGATGAAATCATCATTCTGTTAGAAACAGGGCTTCGTGTTTCAGAATTGTGTGGATTGACAGTTAAGGACTTAGACTTTCAAAACAGGTCAATCAATGTAGACCACCAGCTTTTGAGAGATACAGAAGTCGGGTACTACATTGAACCGCCTAAGACAAACAGCGGTATTCGCCAGCTTCCTATGAGCGAAAAGGCTTATCAAGCGTTTAGACGCATTAGCAAGAACCGCAAGAAAGCAGAGCCAATCGTGATTGACGGTTACAACAGTTTCTTGTTCCTCAACCGTGAGGGTTTGCCAAAGGTAGCAGGAAATTATGAGGGTATGGTTAAAGGGCTGATTAAGAAGTACAACAAGACACATGAGGACAAGTTACCGAATGTGACCCCACATACTTTCAGACATACATTCTGTACCAACATGGCAAACAGAGGAATGAACCCGAATACCTTACAGTACATCATGGGACATTCCAACATAACCATGACGCTTGGCTATTATGCACATGGTTCATTCGTTTCTGCAAAGGCTGAAATGGAACGGCTGTCTGCATAGTAGTAAAAGCTGAATTTACTACACTTTTACTACTTTTGAAAGCAAAGTCATACATGGATATGCCAGCTTATGCAATGTATCTTCCGAAAAGAAAACGTCGGAAAAGCCCGTAAATACAGGCTATACCGACATTTGACAACATTTGAAAAGATAATCAAAATTCTTATGAGTTTTTATGTTTAAAAAATCATCTCTAGTGAAAAACAGATAAATACAGAACATAGGACCAGTGACATCTATCTGATACATGTTACAAATTCCGCAGAACAAACATGTTGGCTGCGTTTCCTCATCAATCGTGTCGAAGGAAATCGTGTGATTGTCGTCAGCGATGTGACTTTGGAAATACAAGAAAAAGAACATCTGATGTATGAACGTGATCATGATGTGCTGACCCAACTATTGAATCGCAGAGCTTTCCGTGTCCATTGTGAAGCAATACTGAAACAAGCTGATTTGAAAACCTGCGCCATGGTATTATGGGATCTTGACAATTTAAAACTTGTTAATGATACCTACGGTCATGATGCCGGTGACCATTTGATTTGTGCACTTGCAGATGTACTACAAAAGGAACGCGGACCTAACTGTATCGCAGCTCGTATGGCTGGTGATGAATTCCTCTTATTCTATCACCATTTTGAAAATGAAGAAGCCATTTTGAAACATATCCGTCATATTCATGAAGTTGTTAATGAAACGGAAATGCATTTCGGCAATGACGATATTACCCGTGTAAAAGTATCTGCCGGCATTTCTTGGATGCCAAAAGATGCTATGGATTTTGATACCTTGATAAAACATGCAGATTTTGCAATGTATGAGGTAAAAAACACACAAAAAGGAAATATCCGTACCTTTAGTGAAGAACATTATCTTCACAACAACTTAATATTTGATGGCCGTCAGGAACTGATGAATATCTTAGAAGAGCAACGTGTCAGCTATGCTTTCCAGCCAATTGTTGATGCCAAAACTGGTGCTGTACTAGGTTTTGAAGCCCTTATGCGTCCTAATAGTGATATTCTAAAAACACCATCCGATGTCATGCAAGTCGCCAAAACACAAAAACAATTGCACCGTGTGGAGTATATGACCTGGACACAATCTTTATCCCATTTCAGTCAACAGGTAGCGATTGATAAACAATGGAAATTATTCATTAATAGTATCCCTAGTATACCGATGCTTGACGAAATTAAACAATACCTAGAAGAACACTATCATGAATATCTTTCCAAAATTGTTATTGAATTATTGGAAAGCGAAGAAATCGAACATTCCTATATGCTAAGCAAACAAGACTTCTGTCGCCGCTGGCATGCCCAAACAGCTTTAGATGACTTTGGCAGTGGCTATAGCAGTGATCACCGCTTATTCAACGCACAAGCAGACTATGTCAAGATCGATATGGAATTCATTACAAATATCGCCCACGATAAAGGACGCCAAATGCTTGTAAAAAGCGTTGTCAGCTTTGCTCACAGCCATGATATCAAGGTAATTGCAGAAGGCGTTGAAACACATGAGGATCTGGTATATCTGATACAGCACGATATCGATTATCTTCAAGGATATTATATTGCAAAACCTGCTTATGCTATTAAAGATATTGAAGAAAGCAAACAGCAAGAAATCCGCGCTATTTATAAAGAGATATAGAAGAATCGAAAAGCGATTCTTCTTTTCTTATGTCTTCCTCAAGATGCCCTATGATGGCGTAAAGGAAAATCCTATGCAAACAAACTTTGACATAATTTCACAAAATCTTTTTAGCACTCTAGTGTTGACAGTGCTAAAACAAGTGCTATAATATAAGCGAAGATAAGGTAAGACCTTATCGGGTAGTGTTTCATAAATATGAAAACAAAAAAAGAGGCGATGTATATGAAACGGCTGCCAGGATTATTCAATGACTCATTCGATGAAGTGTTTAAAGATCCTTTCTTTTCTCGCAATATGGAGTATATGAAAACCGATATTCGTGAGAAAGATAACACCTATATCTTGGAAGTAGAACTTCCTGGATATCAAAAAGAAGATATTCATATGGAATTACAAAATGGATATCTCAGCATTCAAGCTGCCCATCATCAGGTAAAGGAAGATAAAGATGATAAGGGTAATCTGATTCGTCAGGAACGCTATAGCGGGACATGCAAGAGAAGCTTTTATGTCGGTGATAACCTGATGGAAAGTGATATCCATGCCAGCTTCCAAAACGGTGAATTAACAATTACATTCCCTAAGGAGGCTCCTGAAAAGGTCGAAGAATCACGTTTCATCCCAATTGAGTAACGTATAAAAAAGGAAGGTGTATCGTATGATGAAATTATTACCAGGTTTATTTAGTGATGCATTTGATGACATGTTTTATGATCGCAGTAATATGAAAACCGATATCCGCATGAAGGATGGCAATTATGTATTGGATATGGAATTGCCTGGATATCAGAAAGAAAACATTCAGATGGAACTTAAGGAAGGCTATTTAACCATCCATGCATCCCGCAATACAACAAATGAAGAAAAGGATGCCAAAGGCAATCTGATTCGCCAGGAACGTTTCTCAGGCTCTTGTTCAAGAAGTTTCTATGTCGGCGAAGGCATTACGCAGGAGGATATTAAAGCAAGCTTTGATAACGGAGAGTTGCATGTGCTGATTCCGAAAGAAGCGCCTAAGAAGGTCGAAGAAAAACGTTTCATTCCAATTGATTAACTATGCTAAACAGGGTATTGAAAACCCTGTTTTCTTTTTATCAATGAACAAATTGATAGAAATATATGCTATACTAATACCATGAGGTGAAAAATTTTTATGAAATCATGGACAAAGGATGCAGTGTTTTATCATATCTATCCACTAGGTTTTTGTGGATGTGAGCAGTTCCATCAAGAGCAACAAACAAGTCGTATTTTAAAAATTAAAGAATGGATTCCCCATTTACAAAAAATGCATATCAATGCCTTATATTTAGGGCCTGTATTTGAAAGTTATGAACATGGTTATGATACAAGTGATTATCGCAAAGTAGACAATCGGTTAGGCAGCAATGCTGATTTTCGGGAAGTTTGTGATGCTTTGCATAAAGCCGGCATTCGCATCGTATTAGATGGCGTTTTCAATCATGTAGGGCGTTATTTTTGGGCATTTCGTGATGTTATGGAAAAGCGTGAACAATCCCCTTACTGCAATTGGTTCCATAATCTAAACTTTCAATGGGATAACCCCATGCATGATGGATTTACCTATGATACATGGGAAGGACATTACAATTTAGTTAAATTGAATTTACAAAATGAAGAAGTTGTTCAGTATTTATTAGAAAGTATTGCGATGTGGATGGATGATTTCCACATTGATGGTTTGCGCTTAGATGCTGCAGATTGTATTGACCCTGCCTTCTTTCGACGTTTAAAACAATTTTGTGAAGAACATAATCCTGATTTTTGGTTAATGGGTGAGATTATCCATGGTGATTATAACCGTTGGGCAAATCCGGATATGTTAGATTCAGTAACCAACTATGAATGTTATAAAGGTTTGTATTCTTCACACAACGAAAAGAATTATTTTGAAATTGCTTATTTCTTAAACCGTCAGTTTGGTGGTAATGGAGGTATTTATAAGGATCTAGTTCTATATGATTTTGTGGATAATCATGATGTAAATCGTTTAGCTAGTACGGTAAAGGAAGAACGTGATCTGGCAAATATTTATACCATGTTATATGCAATGCCGGGGATTCCATCAATTTATTATGGTAGTGAATATGGCATCAAAGGCACAAAACATGATGGCAGTGATGCCGATATCCGCCCTTGTTTAACTTTGACAGAGCTTGCGACAGAAAATACGGCATTATTTTCTCATATCTGCAAACTGGGAAAAGCTTATGACGCTTTACCGGCCTTAAAGCATGGCGATTATCAGCAAGTTATCGTACGCAATCAACAGTTTGTCTTCGCTCGTAAAACGACTGAACAATGCGTATATGCAATTTTCAATGTCAGTGATGAAAGTGCTGATATTGATTTTCCAGTACAATCTGCACATTTATATGACATGTTAAATGAAAAAGCCTACAATTGCTTGGAACATCATTTTATCATTTCGATGCCTGCTAAAAGCTCCATGCTGCTGGTGGAGAAGGAAGATGTAGCAGCTGTTTCTTCAACACCAAGTGATAAAGCAGTAACCTTGCACAACACAGAAACACAAAATGAAACTACGACGAAAAAGAATGCATCAGTGCAGGACGCAACAGCTGTACCAAAAGCTCCGCTTCCAAAAGCAGATGGTTATCCAGAAGAAGATGCTTCACAGCTTGCCATAACAACACCTTCTATTCCTCTTGGCGTTTATCAACACTACAAAGGAAAACGTTATGCTTTATTATATATTGCAAAACATTCAGAAAATGAAGAAGCTTACGCGGTTTATCGACAGCTGTATGGCGATGGTAAGGTATGGGTAAGACCATTGCGTATGTTTGTTGAAGAGATTGAAGTTGATGGTGAGAAAACACCTCGTTTTACGTATCTTAAACCCTAGTAAAAAAAAGTCCAAGCGGACTTTTTTTTATACATTATCATTTTTCATACTTTATCATATTAAATTATGCAAGATAGATGCCATACAATAACTTCTTATGACAAACCTTTGTCCATCTACCAAATACTCTAGATGATAGCTTTTTTAAATTCTGGATTATTTCATAATGACTTATTTACCATGTGCTGCAATAAGCTGCAAGGTTGTTTGAATACAAACATCCTCTTTCGTGCTGACTTCATTAACGGTCGTTGACTTAACGTGCACATCCGGCTGTGTCTTGATCTCATCGTTGATATTTCCATCTTCATCTACACCTAAGCATATAGCCATACGTATCACTATGCCGCTGTTAGGCAATGCAAATAATACAGGATCACTTCCAATACCATCTCCGCCACTCACTCCTCCAACAATCGTTGCTGCTTTGCTTTGTTTTAGAAAGTTAGCCAGCATTTCACTAGAAGAGTACACATTTTCATCAATCAACAGATAGATTGGTTTCTTAAAACGAATGCTATCTTTCGCTGGTACCACCTTCATATCACCCACAATGCCATGTGAGAATTGAGAAAATTCTGATTTTGGGAAGCGGATGTTTGGAAGTTTCATATCCGTAATACGTTCTCCTTCAATCATGTTGGCATATTCCCCATCTTTCAAGAAGACATAAGAAGTTACCGTGATTGTTTTATCCACGATCTTTGGCAATAACATTTCAGACCAATATAGCGAGTTCCCTCCACCATTGCCCCGGATATCCAAGATCAATGCCTTTGCGGATTGATTTGCTTTTAAAAAGGAGGCGAGCATTTCTTCATCTTTTTTACTCGTTTCCAGAGATAACATTTTAGGAATGCGGATATACATAACCTGTCCATCTAATAGAAGTGCTTTTGCATTTACCGTAACATTCTCATCCGTTGCTGCATTTGGTAAAACATAATCACAGAACTGCTTCTCATCAAAGCCATAGTGTTCATAAACAGCTTTTGTTTTCAACTTTTTTATCATCTGATAACGATAATCCCTAGGTTGTTTCGCAAAACTTTGTTCATATAGTTTCATGGTATACATCAGCGATTGTGTATCTTGTATGCGCTGTGTATGACCATTGTGTAATTTTTCCAATACACCATCAATAATATTCTCAAAATCATTCATAGATGTACAACTTTCCACCTTATCACGTGCTGCTTTTTTTGCCTTCTCCCATTGCAAATTAGACAAACGTTCACTCATTTCTAAAAATGGATAATTTTCTTCAATGGTTTTGATGAAATAATCAAAATCCTTCAGATATTTTTGTTCGTTAGTACGGGAACAACTGCTTATGAATAGTACCAAAAGTAGTGATATCATCATGATTTTACGCATACACTTCTATCCCCTTTCAACCTGTTTTTCTTTTATCTTCATAAGTACTTTATTTTTAAGCTCTCTGATACATTCATAGGATAATGGCATAGCTGCCTTAATCTCTTCGACAAAGGAAGTTGGGAAATAGGCTGCCGTTTGTAAAACTGACAACAACATCATTTCGCGGCAATTTTTGATAATAAAGCGGCAAACTTGCTCATCCTGAATGTGTGTGAAAACGACCTTTTCAAGGAAAACCCATAGTTTTTCCAATAAGGCTTTGCGTTCTGCCTTATTACATATAGTAGCTAAGGTATGATGGTGATGCTGATCATCTTCTACAACATCTTGTAAATCATCTGCTACCTGTAAAGTAAAGCCAAACAGCATACAAAACTCCTGTTGCACATCACTTAAATGCCCATCGATTAAATAACCATCCGCTAAGACGCTAGTACCACCTTTCCAAATGGAAATTTCAAGTACGTCCTTCTCAGGTATCGTTTGCTGTTGACGCAAAGATTGTTGCTGTCCCTCTTGGATCAAATATAGGCTTTGATACACATCTTGATAACTTGATGGTGCATACTGATGTTCTATTTTTTCCACCAATTGATGCATCTTATTGGCATACGGATGTGCAAAAGCTTCTGTATGATGATGCAGTCGCCGCATGAACCAGTGATTAAAAGCCTTCTTTTCTTCCTTATCCATAAGGGTATCGTCTAACACATTATCAGAATATGGATACAGCATACTATAACCAAACATGGCTTGATGATATTGTATGGGTTTTTGAAAAGCAACTTCTAACATCCAAATGATCCACATATTGCGTAGTGCCTGAAATACCTCTTCAGCGTGAAGATTTTCATCAAAAGCTTTCGCATCATCAATAAATTTTTGGGTGCAAGTTTCAAATTGCTGCTGATCTTGTTTAGACATCCAAGAGATATCAAGGAATGCAGGAAGCAATGCTTTAATTTCCTGCACATCCTCTGTCATATGACTAAGCTGTTCCTGTAGTTTTGCTTCATTATGTTTTCTTTCCGTTTCATCATATGGTGGAAAAGAAAGTGGCTTTCCAGAAGTTTGCTTCCAAAACAACTTTGTGCTTTCGCATAGTGTCTGAATATCACGCATGATCAAAAGCGATTTCCACACTGCCAGCCTGGCAGTCAATATCTAGTTGATTTTTCGCATCATTACGTACACTGATTTCATTCGATAATCCACTATAGTCTTGCTCTCCAAGTTCAACAGAGCCCACTTCATTTTTTATCTGATACCCATACTGATTCTCTTTATCTTGTAAGTACAGATTTACACTACCGGCCTGACAATCAATTTTCGTTTTACCGCGTAAATCACCGGAAACATCAATACTTCCTGCCTGTACATCAAATTCGCTGTGCTCACTCACCATTTCTTTCATATCTATGCTGCCCGCCTGCGCTGACAGTTCCATTTTACGTGAAACTTGTACCTTTTGCATTTCTACTTCTGTAGCGTCACCATCTACTATCAGATCTTTTAAACGCAGACCTTGAACCGTTAAATGACCTGTGGAAGCATCAATTTCTAACTTTTTCAATAAGTCCTCTTTTTTCAATGTGATATCCAAACGTGCTTTATGTAGAAAATGTTTATTTTTCACATCTACTTTCATGGTATTTGTACTCCTAGAAACACTAACCTGATTTTCATAAATATTGGAAAAACGCAAGCTGTTGTTATCACCCACACGTATCGTTGTGTTCACGGCTGCTACGTTTAATTCTAACTTGTCTACATCATCAAAAGTTTGTGAGAATGTTTTCGTTTTTGAAATGTCTTCAGCGACCTCTTCAAGGTGAATACCAAAGCTACCATGAAAGGGCCACCAAGGAGCTGTTTGGTTATCAACTCGTAAATAGGCAATATCCCCATTTTGCACAATTCCCATGCCAATGCAGAAAGCACCGATGATGACACAAATTATGGAAATGATTAAAGTTACTTTTATCCCATTATGCTTTTTCATAATGCTTTCCCTCCTTTGCTTTGTGATAAAGGTTTGTTACAAGTCGCATGAATGCCGGCAACAAAGTACGAATCAACCAGATAAATAATAAGAGCAGCAAGATTCCCAATCCGATACATAACAAACCTCCGCCAATGGCAATCAATGCATTGCCTGGTGTTTCTAAATGATAAAATCCATTAACAAGTAAGGGAAAGCCTGTAAATGCAATCGCTCCTACGGATGCAAGACCGGCGATAGCAAAGGCTCCTATTGTTATAAATAGAGCAAATATCACTGCAACCAATGCCAACAGCAAAGGCAATGCGATGGGTAATGCACAGATACCAAGAATAATTGCAATAATGCTTTTTAGAGAAGATTTCTTGGTTGTATTTTGGTCATTTGCAAATGTCGTGTTATGACGTCGTATTTCTGCATCAGCTCTTATCTGTGCCGCAAATTTGTAAGGTGAACCAAGATCGGCTATGACCTGTTGCTCATTCCCTTCACCTGCATCATCAAAATATTCTTCACAATAAGATAATGCATCTTCTATTTCATCTTGTGATAATCCCTTTAAACGAACCCGAAGTTCTTCTAGATATTGTTGTTTACTCATCACAAACGCCTCCCTCTAAAATGTCTGTAATTTTACTGGAAAATTGTTTCCATTCCTCTACATATTCCTCATATTTGACTCTTCCTGTTTCTGTTAAACGATAATATCGTCTATTTCTGCCCATATGCTGCTGGTCATATGTCTCTAAATACCCATCTCGCATCAATCGACGCAAAACCGGATATAGTGTAGATTCACTCACGCTCATCACTACTTTTACTTCCTGGGTAAGCCGATATCCATATGTGTCTTCTTTATGCAAGGTCGCTAAAACACAAGCATCCAGCAATGCTGATCCAAGCTGAAATGTCATATACATCACCTTTCTTCCACAATATTATACATCGTATAGTATTATAATTCAATATATATTATATTTTAATTAATTAAATATGTAAAAACGCATAACATATAAAAATGCAGAGCTATTAATCATAAGCCATCTACTCTTATGAAAGAAACATTGTTGATGTAAAAACCTTAGTATACTCTTAAAATAAATGCGCATTTTTAAAGATTACCATAAGTAAGTAAAAAGTGTATTAAGCTCCATCTGATAAATAGTCTGGCGGATATTAATTTTTTACAAAAAGTTCTTGACGCTTAAAACCTATTTTGTTATAATTACGTGGCAACAGTTAAATGGCGCGTTGGAGAAACGGTTAACTCACATGCCTTTCACGCATGCACTCACGGGTTCGAATCCCGTACGCGTCACCAGTTAAATATATAAGGTAAGTTCAAGTGAACTTACCTTTTTTCAATAAGCGGGATGAGAAACACGTTACGGCTGTTTGGGCATGTGAGTTTTGATAAGTACATAAAAAAGACTGTTGTTTTTGATCAACAGTCCTTTATGCTCAACTATTTATTAATAATATCCATGATATTCTGATAATATGTGTAGCGTCCATCTACGTACTGTAAAGACTCATAAGCCAACGCTTTTGCTTTATTAAAGTCAATATCTTCATAAACAGATGCAAAGCGATAATAGATATAATCTTTGATTTGATTATCTCGTAAGATATAACCATAACATTCATCACCGTGCTGGAAATCACCATGCTTGATATATAAATCAGCAACATCCATCAAAATACGCAACTGATATTTTGTAAATAAATCATAATATTGAGATAATACGGCATATGCGAAATCTTCATAAAATTTCACATCGTCATACTGCCAATCTGGCAATATAGCATATGCCAAATCAAAGAAGTGTGCAACAAATGCATCAACATCTGCACCAATCAATTCGCTGACAATCGCTGAATCCCCTATATTCTTGCGCTGACCAATCATTAGCAATTTTTCACAAATCTTAAATTCCTTCAGATATTCAGCAGCATTTACTTCAGCATCTTCACTGATTGTAGTCTTAACCGCTGTATTCATATCCTTCTTAATATCTTTATAATCCATTGCTTTAATGTCCATAGTATCAGCCACCTTACCTAAAGTTACAGCCACTAAGTCGGTATCATAACCATCTTTTTCGTAAGCAAAGTCTGCATTCTTTAAGTTATTTCCCTCAATGATATCTTTCTCTAGTTTCTTAATGTCAGCCTCATCCATCAAGAAACGTGCATAATCTTCATACACATGCTGTACACCCATGGCTTGCATACGCTGGATGCATTCTTCTAAAGACAACACTTCATAGACAGCGGTTTTTTCCTTCTTTGTTGGTTTTTTGGCAGCTTTCTTAGCAGCTGGCTTCTTTTCATTAACTGTCTCCGTTTTTTTCACAGCCGATTTTTTTTCTTCTTTCGCTTCTACTTTTTTCGTTTCCGCTTTCTTTGTACTCTTCTTAACCGGTGTTTCTTCTTTTTTAGGTTCTTCCTTAACGCTCTTTTTAGTAGCAGGCGTTTCTTTCTTCGCCGCTTTGACCGTTTTGGTTTCTTCCTTTTTCACCGTTTTTGCACTCTTTGTTTCAGCTTTTGTACTCTTTGTTTCTGCTTTGGTTTCCTTTTTTACGGTTTTCTTAGGTTCTTCTTTCACAGTTAGTTTTTCTGGTTCCTTTGCTACCGTAATTTTTTCTGGTTCTTTTGCAGCTGTGATCTTTTTAGGTTCTTTTGCAGTCGTAAGTTTTTTAGCCTCTGGTTTTACGGCAATACTTTTAACTTCTTCGCTCTTTGTTTCTTTTTTAACAGTTTCAGCTTTTGCTGCAGCACTTTTCTTTGCTGTTGCTGTCATTTTCTTTTTACTGGTGTTTGCCATGTGTAATTCCCTCCCACATTTTCTTTTTATATATAAATACGAAAGTATACCGACGTTTACGAACGAATATGTATGATACACATTCCATTGTTATTATAGCATAGTTAAATGTCGTATTTAAGTAAGAAAAGGGGAATCCTTTACTTTTTGGCATTTTTTTCGTGATTTTATCCCGTTTTTCACATATTTCCATCCAACTTTGAAAAAAATTCATCTGATTTTCACATATTTATAAAATTTTTTTGAGATAATCTATCTGTATACTAAAAGGCGTAAAGAAAACATACTTAAAGGAGGAGCAGTATATGAACGAAAATGAAAACAGTAATGTCGAAAACATGAATAACAAAGATGAAAACAAGTATGATGAGACTGTAGTAAATGAAACAGTCACTGACACTGAGGAAGAAACAAGTACTCAAAAAGAGCCAGTAAAAGAAGAAACGACGTTAGAAGAAGATGTAAAACAAGAAGAAACCACTTCGACTGAAGAAGCACTGACTGACAATGGAAAGCAGCCAAAAGTGCCTTTCATAAAAAAGCATAAAAGCGGTGTTATGATGTCAGGTTGTTTCCTGTTGGCTTTAGCCGGTGGATTTGGCGGTACTTTAGCTGCCAATCATATCAATGGTAATGGCGGTGTCATCATGTATCAATCTGCCAACACCACAAAAACTACAACAACAGCAGCCAATGGTGACACGATGAGCATTAAACAAATCACCGAAGCTGCCGCAAACAGCGTCGTTGAAATTAAAACCGAATCGGTGTCCACGAATAGTTTCTTTCCTCAAGCAGTATCATCTGGAGCCGGTAGTGGTGTTATCTTAACCAAAGATGGCTATATTGTCACGAACAACCATGTCATTGATGGTGCTGATAAAGTCACTGTGACAACAAAAGATGGAAAATCTTATAATGCTAAATTGATTGGGACCGATGCATCCACCGATTTAGCTGTCATTAAAATCGAAGCCAGCAATCTTTCTCCTGCTGTAATGGGAAAATCCAGCAAGTTGGAAGTTGGTGATACGGCGGTTGCTATCGGAAATCCATTAGGTGAATTAGGTGGAACCGTAACTTCTGGTATCATCTCTGCTTTAGATCGTGAAATTACCGTTGATAATCAGAAAATGCATTTATTACAAACGAATGCTGCTATCAATCCAGGTAATTCCGGCGGTGGTTTGTTTAATGATCGAGGTGAACTGATAGGTATTGTTAATGCCAAATCCAGTGGCAACAATATTGAGGGTCTTGGTTTTGCTATTCCGATTGACCGAGCGAAAGATGTCATTGAAAATCTGATTGAAAATGGGTATGTAAAAGGCCGTGCTTCTTTAGGAGTTACCCTTTCAACCGCAACAAATCCTTATGGTGAAAGCATGTCTGCTGTTTACATCGCTAAAGTGGAAAGTGGTAAAGCCGCAGACAAAGCAGGTTTAGAAGTCGGTGATCAGATTTTAAAGGTAGACGGTAAGAAGGTTAGCGATATTGCGGATGTAAAAACTGCCGTAAATAGTCATAAAGCCGGAGAAACCATGACAATGAATATACTTAGAAATAATGAAACGAAGACCATCAAGGTGACACTTGGTGAAGCTGACGCATCAACAACCACTTCCAATAATGAAAAATCGCAACAATCCGATCAACAAAATGGGATGGATCCATTTTCCAACTTTAATTAATCGCTATATAAAAACTGCACATGACGATATGTGCAGTTTTTGATTTTCACTATAAATAAATTACTATATCAGCTTTTTGCTTTGTGTCACAAAACTTAGAATTATAGCATGGGAAGGAATATAAAAAGGCAAACTAATTTGCCTTTTTATATATGACGATTCTGAATAAGAAATTTTTCCGTTCCTCATGAAATGATGATTTAGCATCATTACTTAATGATCTCTGCCGGTTTCCCTGATCCAATCACCAAGCTTTGGTAACAATTCATAAAAGGTTTTTAAGTTCTTCAGTTTCCATTCCCAATTAGGTGAACCTATTGTCCCCGGTGTATTGATCCTGCCTTCTTTTTTCAATCCCAGAATATCCTGTACTGGTAAGATGACAACTTCTGCCGCACTGTTTAGGCAATAGCGAATAACCAGTTCGTGGAAATTACGGTTTTCATAGCCACAGTTGTGAAAATATCTACGCAGTGCAATTTTACGGTTTTGCGGTAAATCTTGATAAAAACCTTCCAGCGTATCATTATCATGAGTGCCGGTATATAAAATCACATGCTCTCTGCGTTTTTTCTTTAATTGCTTTGGAACCAATTCAAATTCAGCAACATTCATTCCTAATAAGTGATAATGATCTCGCAGCTTATGCACCTGCTTGCGCAAATCACCCAAATCTTCAGCGACGATTTGAATATCAGGCATCTGACGATATACTTCATCAAAGAAGTCATAAGCCGGTCCGCTTATCCATTCTCCAACCTGTGCCGTAGGACATTCCACCGGAATCTTCCAATACGTATCAAATGCCCGAAAATGATCGATACGGGTGATATCAAAGTTGGCAGCACTCCATGCTAAACGCTTCATCCAGAAATCATAATGCTGCTTTTTCATCTGTTTCCAATGATAAATTGGATTTCCCCAACGTTGACCATCCTCACTGAAATAGTCAGGTGGTACTCCGGCGATAAAAGTTGGATAACCATCTGCATCCAATAAGAATTCTTCTTGACGTTGCCACACATCGGCACTGTCTAAACCGACATAGAATGGCATATCACCCATAATCTTAACACCTTTGGCATTCGCATATTCTTTTATGCCTGCCCATTGTTTATAAAAGATAAATTGTAGAAACTCCTCATAACGGATTTCATTTTCAAGGCTTTGTAAAGAGTAGTGGCGATCAATGATCCACTCCCGTTGCTCCTTAGGCCATTGTTGCCAAGGCTTATCATCATTTTGTTTCTTTAAGGTAATAAAGACCGCATATGGATACAGCCATTCTGATTGTGACGTAAACAGTTGATACTCCTGTTCAAACTCATGAAAATTTTTTTGAAACGTTTTAAATGCCTTTCTTAAATAAGGCTCTTTGAATTTGCGCACGCCTTCATAATCTACACGTTCACTAAATTTATTATAGTTACGAATAGAGCTTTGTTTTAAAAGCCCATAATCAGCTAATGTATCTATACTGATGTATAGCTCATCTCCGGCAAAGGAAGAATACGGCTGATATGGTGAATTCCCATATCCGACAGGATTCAATGGCAATATCTGCCAAATATGAATATGCTGCTTTGCGATTGCATCAATCAAGCGATACGTATGCTTGCCAAAATCACCGATACCCTGATTTGACGGCAGTGAAAAAATCGGTAGTAAGATTCCTGTAGTCCGTTCCATGTGACCCCTCCTCTAAGACAATTTCCAGATATCCCTGTCATACTCTTGAATCGTTCGATCACTAGAGAAGAAACCGCTCATAGCGATATTCATCAGCATTTTTCTGCCCCAGTCCGTTTGCTTTTCATAATCTTGCAACATCTTTTCTTTACATACTATATACTCTTCTACATCTAACAATGTCATGAACCAGTCCTTATGAATTAATTCATGATGCAACCGTGTTAGACTGACCGGATCTCCAACACGTAGCATTTCATCACTGATAAGGAAGTCAACCAACGTTTTTACATGTTCACTTCCTTCATAAATATCCTTTGCCACATAATCTTGGTTTGCATAATGAGCGATTACAGTATCGCTATCTTTGCCAAAGGTATAGATATTCTCTTGACCTACCAAGTCCGCTATTTCCACATTCGCACCATCATTTGTGCCCAATGTCACAGCGCCATTTAACATGAATTTCATATTACCGGTACCACTGGCTTCTTTCGATGCAAGTGAAATCTGTTCAGAAATATCACTGGCTGGGATGATAAATTCAGCTTCACTGACATTATAGTTTTCAATAAAACACAATTGCAGATATGGAGATACCTTTTCATCCTTTGCGATAAGTTCTTGCAAACATAATAAAGCATGTATGATGTCCTTGGCAATTGTATAGGCGCAAGCTGCTTTCGCTCCGAAAATTATGTTGATCGGACGTGGCGGCAGTTCGTTGTCACGAATTTGCAAAAGCTTATGAATAATATATAACGCATTCATTTGCTGGCGCTTATATTCATGCAAACGTTTGACCTGTGTATCAAAAACAGCATAAGGGTTTAAGGTTATTTGCTGTTTCTTTTTCATATGCGCAATCCATTCCATTTTCTTTTCCTGTTTAATTGCCATAATATCTGCAATTACGGTTTCATCATGCGCATACTTTACCAATTCTTTTAATATTTCAGGATGGGAAGATGGATCTTTTTTCAACAAATCACATAAATAATGATGTAGTTGCGTATTACATCCACTTAACCAGCGTCGAAAGGTAATACCATTCGTCTTATTGTTAAATTTCGTAGGATATAAGGCATAGAAATCTTTCAATTCGCTTTGTTTTAATATATCAGTATGAATGGCCGCAACACCATTGACACTTTTACCGATATGAATGTCAATATTGGCCATATGCACATTGCGGTTTGCATCTATAATAGCAGTACTTGCTTTTTTACTGCGTTCTTTCATCATCACATCCAGTGTTTCTATAATATTCATTAATTGTGGTACAACGTCTTGCAAGTAAGCATAAGGCCAGGTTTCTAATGCTTCGGCTAAGATCGTATGATTTGTATATGCACACATACCGGAGACGACTTCAATAGCTTCAGCAAGCAATAGACCTCTCTTTTGCAAAAGACGAATAAGTTCTAAGATTACCATTGTCGGATGGGTATCATTGATTTGAATGATGACATGTTCATGCAGATGGCGCAGATCCCATTGGTGTTGTAAAGCTTCTTCTAAAATCATCTGGGCAGCACAGGATACCATAAAGTATTGTTGATAAATCCGTAACTTTCGGCCTGCTTCATCACTGTCATCCGGATATAAGAATAACGTTAGATTTTTTTCAATGGCTGTTTTATCAAATTGGATACCATCGTGAACAATTGATTCATCAACACTTTCTACATCAAATAGATGCAAGGTGTTGCGAGTGCCATGCTCACCGATGACTTCCATATCATATAAGATTGGTTTCAGCCAGCCGTTTTTATAGGGAACGCGATAATTGACTTCTTTTTTCGTAAACCAGGAAGTTTTACCGATCCAGCGATTTGGTAATTCTACTTGTTTATTGTTTTCAAATTTCTGTTCAAATAATCCAAAATGATAATATAAGCCGATACCGTCTCCATTGCGCTGTAAGGATGCAATTGAGTCAAGGAAACAAGCAGCCAATCGGCCTAAACCTCCGTTCCCTAAGGATGGTTCCATTTCCTCATCTTGAATCTGCGACCATGCAAATCCTTCTTTCTGCACCAATTCTTGCATTTCATCTAATAAACCTAAATTAACTAAATTGCTTGTAAGCATCTTTCCTAACAGAAATTCTGCTGAAATATAGTAGAGCTTACGCTCACTTTGGTGTATTGGTGCCGATTGCATCTGCGCTTTTACATAAGCTTGAATCAGCTCATACATTCTGGTTGCGCTTAAATGGTTATATTTACGTTTTTCCTGTTGGATATGTTGTTGCAGATCCTGCAGTTTCTTTATCATAGCTCTTCTCCCTTCGCATATGTAAGTGTTATCATTATTCTTATTTTAACACAAATTTATCTATTTTTGGCTGAGAAATGAAAAAAGTACAGATTTTTTCATTCTGTACTTTTTTCACCCTATTTATTTCTAACCTAAAGCTACATCCATGACCATCATCAGAAGGAAACCAAACATCACGCCAGCTGTTCCCGCATGGGTATGTTCTCCTAAATGCGCCTGTGGTATTAGTTCCTCTACCACAACATACAACATGGCACCTGCCGCAAATGATAACAGCCATGGCATGACCAATGTCGCACCCTGCACAATGGCGACGGTCGCAATTCCTGCTATGGGCTCTACGATACCGCTTAAGGAACCATATAGGAATGCTTTGCCATTTGAACATCCTTCTTTCTTTAAGGGAAGCGAAATAGCCGCACCTTCCGGAAAGTTTTGCAAACCTATGCCAAGAGCTAAGGAAATGGCTGCCGCTAATGTTACCGATGCCCCAGTTTGTAAAGACATGGCAAATGCTAGTCCTACTGCCATGCCCTCTGGTATATTGTGCAATGTTACGGCAAATACCAGCAAGGTTGTTCGCTTTAGTGAAGATGTTGGACCTTCCGGTTTCTCACTGCCTGGATGTAGATGAGGTAAAGCATGATCTAAGCCAAACAGAAAAATACCACCTAGGATAAAACCTCCAGCTGCTGGAAGCCAAGGAATCATCCCTAATTCTTCTGCTTGTTCCATGGCAGGGATTAATAAGCTCCAAACACTTGCGGCTATCATGACACCTGCCGCAAACCCAAGAAAAATTGATTGTACATTTGCTTTTATATCTTTACGAAAGAAAAAAACCATTGCCGCACCCAAAGTTGTCATAAGAAAGGTAAAACCAGTTCCCAGTGCCGCTAACAGATATGGATTTGTAATTTCCATCATAACACCTCACTTTATTACATATAGTATAGCGTAAGTAAGCTAAAGATAACATTAAAACGCCCAAAACCTTCCTTTTTCTTACCAAATATGTGTATGTTATGATTTTTCATATCTGTTTCCAAGTAAAAACCGTAACATCAATAGAAATGATACGGCATTTTCTATACTGTTACGGTTATATACTTATTTATCTTACATTCCTTTTGCAAATGTGAAATGATAGTTCAAAAGATCCTTTAATAATTGAATAGAGGCATTCATTTCTGACTCATCCATTGTTTTAATAACCTTAAAATTATGCAACAACATACCTTCATCAAGTTTATATTCACTGCTGAGATAATTTGCCCAGCGATCCGCCTCTTCTTTTTGTTTTTGTGCTAAGATGCCTTCCGATACAATCACACAATGATACTCCTTATAATTAACAGGAACCGCCCATTTAATCAAACCAGCATGACAAGAATAAATACATTCCTTATCAATCTGGCGTGCATTTTCATACGTTTCCTTTGTACATTCTTCACACTTTTCCAATGCCTTGCTTGAAATCTTAAGACATTTACAAAAATAATTTTTCTCTGATGCACTCTGAATCACCGTATTATCCTCAACGATATAAGAGCGCAGTCCGGTAATTCTCTGATAATCATCTAGCGCATGTTTTACTATTTGCTTTTCATCCATCATCTTTATCACCCTTTATCTTTCCTCTTCGTACTTTCAAATATATCATATTTTCATAAAAATGGCTACCGGATTCCGTTATATTGTAAACGTTTCCATATCTTTTCTAATCTTTTGGATACGCTTTGCATATGCTTTTACTTCATCTCTTTTACATAATTTCTCTACTATATCATATTGATCCCACATATGCATCGGGATGATATGCTTTGCATCACTATACTGCATAAAACAGCTGACACCTTTATAAAACCCTTTAATAAGACGTGGATCAACTGGTAAAAATGCCACATCCATCTGGTAACGACTAAGTTTTTTCATTGCTTTACGATATGCTGTTTCCATTTGTTGAGCCTCTTCTTCACTGTCTTCCTCGCCCCAATCCCACCAATTTAAATCTCCTGCATGATAGATGATATTTTGTTCACACATCACAAGGAAAGCAACCCCTTCATCTGTGGATGCAATCGTTTTTACTTGCAAATCATCCACTTCATATATCTGGTCACAAGCGCATACCAAAACGTCCTTACGATCCTTACAAGGAACATCATCACTGATCAGATAATGTACATCTGGATGAATTTTGGCTAATGTGAAAATCGCTTCATGGAAATGATCTTCATGATGATGAGAGACAAAGACATATAGTGGCTTATCTTTCGGTAGTTCACAAAGTGGCGTATTGACCCAATCAAACAATAGCAGATGATGTTTTAATTCAATAAGAAAGGCACTGTGATGTAAATACGTAATTTTCATGAGTAACTACCTCCACTTTTCTATATCTTATCTTAAGTTTTAAAAATACACAATAAATTCATATTTTCATGCTACTTGCCAAATGCTTTCTGCATAAACTATAATAGCATCATAACAGAAAGGAGTGTTTATTATGAACGCTTTACAAATCATAGAGCCAGAAAAACTGCATGGAGATGTCTTTACCATGATTGGCAAAGAGTGGATGCTGGTAACAGCAGAAAAGGATGGACGTGTCAACACCATGACCGCTTCCTGGGGTGGTATGGGAATTTTATGGAACAAAAAAGTCGCTTATATCTTTATCCGTCCGCAACGCTATACGAAGGAATTTATCGATGGAAGTGAGCGATTGACATTATCCTTTTATGATGAAGAGTATCGCAAGCAATTAAGTTATTGCGGTACTGTTTCGGGAAAAGATGAAGATAAGATCACAAAAGCCGGTTTCCATATTGCTCATCACCATGATGTTCCTTACTTTGAAGAAGCGAATACGGTACTGGTATGCCGTAAGCTGTATGCACAAGAATTAAGCGAAGCGTGCTTCTTGGATAGCTCCTTAATTGAGAAAAACTATCCATTAAAAGACTACCATACGATGTATGTCGTTGAAATTGAAGAAGCCCTAGCACGCTAAAAACACAAAATAAAAGATGGAATGTATTTCTTAAAAAATACACTCCATTTTTTTACATATGTTCAATAATTTCAACTTCGACTTTCTTCTCACTTGGATAATATTCATAAGTGATTTTAGCCAGATTGGTATCTCCTAAATTTTTGGTAAGAACACGCGTAATATTATCCGTCAATGTTTTCGTATCATCTTCTGATTCACAGAAATATTCAATCTTCGTCGTCACAAATTTTCGAGTCGTCACATTTTTAGAGATTTCTTCACTCAAACGAATTGCATTTTTCATAACATATACTCCTTTTTTTCTATATTATATTACCACTAACTTTATGATTTAGGAAGTCCTTTCCCTCGATATTTACGATTATGATGAAACTGTGATGGTCCCGTTATCCTCACTCACATACGTGAATGTTTCATCGGAATAATTCATTTTGACATTCTTTAACAGCTTTTTAGGCTCTTTTTCAACATAAAACGAAATTCTTTCTTCATCAGATAACTGTTGATATATACCATAACTCAATAAATAATGGCAAATACTTTCTAGTTCCTCATCACTTAAAGCATCATGCACATACAGTTTACTCGTACGAACATTATCTTTCGTAATTCGTGTTTCGTAACGATAGGATATTTCCGGTTTATCAATTAGCAGACTGCTTTCCTCTGTTCCATCAAAAGGACATGCCCCCGCTACATCCTGCAGTTCCATGCGCAATTGTTGTTGCGGAAACACAATCACATGAGTTATCGCCTTATCATTCAAAAAACCGTTGATGACATAATCGCTTGGATTCGTAAGGATGACCTTACCTTTTTCAACGCTACAATCAATTTTCGTAACCGGATGATCGTTCACCAATGCATCATTGCTTAATTCTGTATAGGCACTGTCATTATTATAATCTTCAAACTCATGCGACGATGATGCAAAGACGTTATAAGCAATGAAAGCAATAAGCAATAGGACGAAAATGATGATCCCCATAGCATTTTTCAATATAGTTGATGGCCCTTGGCGCTTATCTTCTTTATAAATATGAGCTTGGCGCTGCCGTTTTCCCCTTTCAAACTTCATTCTGGGGTGTTCAAATTTCGGCTTTTCAAATTCTGGATGTTTAAATTCTTTATACTCATAGTTTGGATGCTGTGCTTGCCGCTCATAGGAAGCCGCATTTTCAATTGTCTTTTTTTCTTTTTCCTTCTGCTCATTTCTATATTGACGTTCTTCATTTGATGCTATATCATCCTCTACGATATAAAGATTCTTTTCATGATAACGTTCACTGATTGGCTTTGTGTGTCTGCCGCAGATCTCACAAACCGCATCATTTGTCTTTGCTCCGCAGCTTGGACAATAGCGTTGTTTCTTTTCCATATCATTACCCCTTAAGTACACCACTTACGGTATATCCCTTTTTATTATTATACTATAATTTCTGATATTTTTTACAATTGATATTGATAGTTTGAAAAAATTTATGAATTAGTGAAAAAAAGAACATAAAAGAGGTATAATGGTATAGAGAATAAAACAGGAGGAACTCTTATGAAACAAGTTATGTATGGAATTGAGATCGCTGATGTGAATGATTTTGGCGGATGGGTAGGTTATGAACCTGTAAAGGAAGAGATGGCAACCGTTTTAAATCATCACATGTATCTGTTTTTCCAAAACGAATATCATATCCGTCAATTTGCGGAAGGACGTAAATTTGTCATTAATGTAAAAGATGATTCTTTTGGTAAAGTTGTGGATAATGCGCGTATCATTAAGGCTATTGTAGAATATGGAACACCATTAAGCATGAATGGTTATGAAATAAGTGCTCCAGCGTATGCACGCAATATCGTAAAACCATTAAGCCGTGCTACCCACTTCATTCCTGAGAAAGATATTTATAGCTTTGCGGATGAACATTATAAAACGATGAAGACAGACTTTAACTATATCACTGATTTAATGCGCCGCACTTCTATTGAAGAAGTAGATGTATTGCTAGGCAGTATCTCTTTTGTAAATAAGAATTTATTGTATCATTATCCACATTACTTTATTGTTGGTGACAGCCAGATCAAAGTATTAGATGATGATTACCAAATTGCTGAGTAAATGATAAAAAGCCGATTACGGCTTTTTTCATAATTGTATAGGCTTAAAGTCTTTTTTGGTGTTTGTGAAATAATAGCCACGTAACAATCCCCACCCCTAATACAGCACTTAGTTTTTTCATATTATCACGTTCCTTTCTTGCTATCAGTATAAAGAAGGAACGATAAAAAGACCATCGAATATGCTTACAATAGTCTTACAAAATCGTTAGTTGAAAGTAAATCTTGACTTATCTTCCTGTCAATCTTAAAATATACCGTATAAAAGGAGGTTTTATCTATGCAACCAAAAGGAAAAGCCATCGCATCAATGAGTGTGGGTATTGTAGCAACCTCCATCAGTGTCATAGCAATGATCCTTCCATTTTTTTGGATGGTAGCAGGGATCTTAACAGGGGTCATCGCCGTCATTTGTGGTATTATCGCCATTGTATTAAGCAATCGCTCCTTACATAGCGGCAGAGCCGTTGCCGGTTTAGTTACCGGTATTGTGGGCTGCAGCATCGGTGGCATTGTTGTTGTCTTATGCAGCGTGTTAGTTTATTTCTTTTCCTTCTCATTAGTGTAGATACCGTATGTGGTATCTTTTCTTTTTATCTGACATCTGTTAAAATGAGAACGCAAAAAGAAAGGAAGATCCTTATGAATACACGAGTAGAACATGACTCCATGGGTGAAATAGAGGTACCTACTGATCGCTATTGGGGTGCGCAGACCCAGCGCAGTTATCAGAATTTCAAGATCAGCGATGAAAAAATGCCATTTGCCGTAATTTATGCATTTGCCCATTTAAAAATGGCAGCCGCAAAAGTTAACTTAAAAAATGGCACTTTAAATGAAGAGAAAGCCGAAATGATCTTACGTGTCTGTGATGAGATCCTAACCGGTAAACTGGATGAACACTTTCCTTTATCCGTTTGGCAAACCGGCAGCGGCACCCAGAGCAATATGAATGTGAATGAAGTAATTGCAAATCGTGGGAATCATTTAGCTGGTAAAAAACTACTGCATCCCAATGATGATGTGAATCAATCACAAAGTTCTAATGACACCTTCCCCAGTGCCATGCATATTGCGGCAGTAACCGTATTACAAAAAGAGGTGCTTCCAGAAATCAACGAAATGATCCTTTGTATGAAACAACTAGAAAAAGAGTATCATGATATTATAAAAATAGGACGCACCCATTTGCAGGATGCTACCCCTTTACGTTTCAGTGATGAAATCAGTGGATGGCGTGGAATGCTGGAAAACAATGTGGATATGTTGCAAAAAGCAATTGACTCCTTAGGTAAGCTTGCCATCGGAGGTACAGCGGTAGGTACAGGACTAAACGCTCCTGAACATTTCGATGAAGATGTCAGTGCCCAGCTTTCACAGCAGCTGGCTATGTCGTTTATTGCCGATCCCAATAAATTTCATGCCCTAACGGCAAAAGATGACTTAGTTTTTGCTCATGGTGCTATCAAAGCATTGGCTGCTAATTGTATGAAAATAGCCAACGATATCCGTTGGTTGGCAAGTGGACCGCGCTGTGGCTTGGGTGAAATCCGCATTCCTGAAAATGAGCCGGGCTCCAGCATTATGCCGGGAAAAGTAAATCCTACCCAATGTGAAGCGATGACCATGTGTGCTGTTCAGGTCATGGGCAATGATGCGACGATTGGCTTTGCGGCAAGTCAAGGTAATTTCGAGTTGAATGTTTTTATGCCGGTCATCATCTATAATTTCTTGCAATCTTGTACACTGATGTGTGATGCTTTACGTTCCTTCCGTATTCATTGTGTAGCAGGTTTACAGCCAAATCAGGAAAAGATGGAAGCGTACCTACAACAATCCTTGATGCTCGTAACTGCCTTAAATCCTTATATCGGCTATGAGAAAGCTGCCAAAACCGCCCGTTATGCTTATGAAAACAATTTGACCTTAAAAGCAGCCTGCCTGCATTTAGGCTATCTTGATGAAGAGCAGTTTGATCGTTACGTAGACGCTAAAAAGATGGTAAAGTAGCTGACTTTGCATCTAGCATGCAATCCTACATTCTTATATTTTATATACCTTACAAGCTGTTTCATACAACAGCTTGTTTTTGGTTTGTTCATCCATGGCAAGAGATAACGCAAATTGTAAATGATCCAATTGATTGCATCCTGCATAATCAGAACCAAACATGATACGATTAGGATGCTTGTATAAAAATTTTTCTATTTCTTTCTTCATGCTTGGCAAGTAGATCCATTGATCAGCTAAGCTAGACATATCAAAGATCATATTTGTTGTATCTTCATAAGCCGCAAAACAATCCGCTACATCCGGATAATGGCAATGACAGCAAACAAAGGTGATGTCAGGATGCTGTTTTACTGCCATTTGTGTACTGGCTAAGCTGGCGTAAGGTGAGGTATGTCCTTCACTGTGATAAAGGATAGGTACTTGATAAGTTCTTGCTAAATCATAAACCGGTAATAATCGTTCATCATACAGATAAAACTGCTCATGTCCGCAAAATAATTTTATGCCAACGACACGTTTCTCCTGTAAATATTTTTCTAAGAGTCTTAGTTGTTTTTCATAGGTAAAGAAAGGACTAATGCCTCCAACAATCGCAATATGTTCATCATGGGCAAACAATTCTACACATTCCTGTAAGGAGCCGATCGTGCTTTCTAAAGAAGAATCGCTGATAACGATACCTTTCGTAATCTGATTGGTTTGCATTTCTTTTAATAGAGTACTTCTTTTATCCGCAAAAGACTTACAATCATAAGGCAGATGCATATGCGCATCTAAGATGTTTCGTTTCATTTTCTATATCACCGATTCCCTTCTTAAAAAACATATTATTTATAAGTATAACACAGTTTTTATCATTGGCCTTTTATCCTTTATCATCATTTGTAGCAGTTTATCTAATTGTCTTTGCGTTATCCTCATATGCAATAGCTATTCTAGAAAAAATGCTAATGTTCGAGGCATGACTGATTTGCGTTATCCTCATATACAATAGCTATTAGCACTTTAGCACTCATTTGAAACTGCAATACCATGTAAATCGCTGCATTATCAAAAAACCGGTTTGCTTATTACAGTTACATAAACTGTGTCTGGCAAATCGGTTTTCTTGTGCTTAAGCATCCATATCCTATAAATAGCATTTTATGCTTATTTGTGTCACCTATATTTATTTACGGGCTACTCCGCTTTCACGTGCCGCCTGCATTACTGCTTCGGCTACAGCATCAGCCACACGTTTATCCAAGGCACTAGGAATGATATACTCCTTATTTAATTCTTCTTCCTGAATCAGGGAGGCTATGCCATAAGCAGCAGCTATCTTCATCTCTTCATTAATATCACTCGCCTGTACAGCTAAAGCTCCTTTAAAGATTCCTGGGAATGCCAATACATTGTTGATCTGATTTGGAAAATCACTGCGACCGGTACCTACCACAGCTGCCCCTGCTGCCAAAGCTTCATCAGGCATGATTTCAGGAACTGGATTCGCCATAGGGAAAACAACAGCCCCTGCTTTCATAGAACGCACCATTTCCTGGGAAACGATATGTGGCGCACTTACCCCAATAAAAACATCGGCATCTTTCATAGCATCTGCTAGTGTTCCCTGTCGCTCACACTTTGTGATATCCAAGATTCTCTGCTGGCCGCTGGTTAATGTGCTATGGATGTTTAAAATACCTGCTTTATCTACCAATAACACTTCACCAAAGTGCATATCTAACAATAGTTTCGCAATGGCACAACCGGCACTACCGGCACCATTGATAACGATACGTACACTGCCCATAGGCTTGTTTACAACCTTTAACGCATTTAACAGTGCGCTGGCCACAACAATGGCTGTACCATGCTGATCATCATGAAAGACGGGAATATCACACACTTCCTTCAAACGTTTCTCTATTTCAAAACAACGCGGTGCAGCGATATCTTCTAGGTTAATACCGCCAAAGCTACCTGCTAATAAAGCAATTGTATTTACAATTTCCTCAGTATCTTTACTGCGGATACATAACGGTATCGCATTTACTCCGCCAAATTCTTTAAATAAGACACACTTACCTTCCATGACCGGCATACCGGCTTCCGGACCAATATCACCTAAGCCAAGCACAGCAGTTCCATCGGTAATAACTGCTACTGTATTTCCTCTACCGGTTAAGGTATAGCTTTTCTGTGGATCTTTTTGAATTTCCAAACAAGGTGCTGCAACACCGGGCGTATAGGCTAGTGACAAATCATCACGATTTGTTATTTGCATTTTCGGCTGAATATCTAGCTTACCCTGCCATTGTGCATGCAGGCGTAAAGATTCTTTTGCATAATCCATAAAGTGATCACCTTTCTCTTTCGTTTTCTATTTTAGCATAAAGTATTCTCATATATATACAATATTTTTTTGTTTTATGATCTTACCAATTTACTTACAAGTTCACAAATTAATTCCTACTTGTAGCGTTCATTTCACCATCTAACTTCATAAAGTATTCATAATCCTCTTGAATACAACCACACTAGGAAAAAAGGAGGATGCCTTATGAAGCAAGCACAAGTTTTGTATCAAAACCGTATACAAAATGAATCTAGTTTACTGACGTTTGATGTTTTGGCAGATTTACATATCACTTTACCATGGCGCAACCTGCATTTAGAAACGGCATTGGAAGATATTTGGCAGCGTGATGTGAAACATGTTGCCATCGTCGGTGATTTTACAAATAACGGTTATGCTTTTCAGTGGAAAAATGTCCTTTCACAGCTACAGGAATTTCCTTTTCAATATGTGATTGCTTTGGGTAATCATGATATTTACAATATACAACACCGCGGTATTCATATTCATCCTTTATATCGTTCTATGATTCTACGCCATCATAAACATGTGTATTATGATGAATATTGGAATGGGATTCATATCTATGTTTTAAATCCCCAACTTGCCACAAAGCAGCATGGTATCTTATTTCAAGATCAATTAACATGGTTAAGGCAAAAACTAAAACAGGATGACCCAACAAAACCCATTTTACTCTTTTGTCATCATCCTCTTTCAGACCTTTACGTAAACAGCGACAGTCAAAAACAAAAAGAAGAGTTAAAAATGATCTTACACAAGTATCCCAACATTTGTTATTTCAGTGGGCATTTGCATAACGATGCAGCATTATGTGAAAAAACGTATGCTCATTGTTTTTTCATTGATGTTCCGGCGTTTCAACATGTTGAAACAGGCGCAAAACAAAAAGGCTGCGGTTATGAAGTGCAGCTTTTCCATGACTTCTTATCGATTCGTACCAGAGATTATTTAAACCATGTATGGATGGCATCACAGCATTATATTCTTGCTCTCAACAACCACCGTGTTTATGTGATGGACGAATAGGCTCCTTACTTGCCAATTGTGCAATAAAGATGAGTACGAAGGCAAATAATAAAGAAATAAAACCAAAGATAAATGTTAAAAGAATGAATAGTAATGGCAATAAAAATAAATAACGTTTGCGTTGCTTCGCCCAAAGATACTGTACATAGGCGCATAGAATGACAATTGCTCCTATACATATCAGGAATAGATAGCTCATCGTAATTCCCCCTTCTTGCTAGTACAGTATATGAAGAATTCACAATGGAAAACACAAAAAAAGTGTTTCCCCATCATCTCTCTTATACAGAAAGATTGCTCTGGTTATCACACTTTATTTATCATCGACAGGATGTTCATTCACTTTTAGTAAACGTTCCTGCAGCGTTTCTCTGACATAAGCCGTATACGCTATGGATTGTATCGTATTGCGAATCAAATCTACGATAGCACTTCCTTCATCATCACTTGGAATATGCCGCACCTTTTTATGCGAAAAAATACAGGTCAGACAGCATTCTAATTCAGCGCAAAAATAATCGTATGCTTGATCCTGTGGATATTTTTCAACCTGTACACTGATCAGATTACTGATTTCCTCCATGGAATACACTGTCTTTAAGATACATACAACAAATAAATAAGCTACATGGCGTTTCATATAACGCTTTTTTATTGGTGCATTGACAATGCCATGTTTGACATAGTTATTGATCATCGTACTTGTAATGGGTTTCCCTTGATGTGGCTGGGTAAACAGCTGCAAGGAGGAGTTTAAAAGGGTTACGACTTGATCCATATATAAATCCATATCCGGCAGCTCTCGCCATCGTGGACAATGAAAACCTAAAAATCCCTGTTCATCTTTCATCTTATCACCATCTCTATATTAACATTGTCAAAATAAATTGTCAATTGATATAAATAGCTAAAACATCTGTACTTCAAAACTAAATGAAGCCTTTATAAAAGATGCATCATCCCATATACAATAAACACTTACATCCTAAGTTTCGACAGCTGTTTCTTTCCTATAAAAGCAGCTTTTTCCTTTGCCCTTTTCGCTTTATAGCATCTTTATGTTTTCTTAACATCCTTTATAAGAACTTCATGCCATCTTTATATCCCATCTGCTAAGATGATGGCAAAGAAAGTGAAGGTATTGTATATGAAATTTATAAAACACCATGGACACACATCCATTCTGATTGCCGGCTGTGGCCGTTTAGGCTCTTGTATGGCTTCCAGCTTAAGTCAAGAAGGCTTTGATGTAACCGTGATTGATAAAGATGAAAAAGCATTTCGCCGTTTAAGAGAAACGTTTAGCGGCTTTCAGGTTATCGGCGATGCCAGTGATCTTGACATGCTGCAAAGCTGTGGCATAGCTAACGCAGATATCGTCGTTGTTGCTACTGATAGTGATAATGTCAACTGTATGATTGCTCAGATTGCCAACATGATCTTCCATATCCAACAGGTATATATTCGCTTAAATGATCCGGATAAGGAAGAATTGTTAAAGGATACAAATATTCAGGCAATTTATCCGGCAAAATTAAGTATGCAAGAATTTATCAGAATCAGTCATATTCAATTAAAGGAGATGTATGCATAAATGAAAATCGTAGTAGCCGGAGGTCGCAATAAAGCAGACTTCCTGATTGGTTCACTTTTAGAAAAGCAACATGAAGTTATCGTCATCAATGATGAAGAAAGCTATTGTGCTTATTTATCTGAGAAATATAACATTCCCATCATCACCGGTAATCCTTGTAAACGTTACATCTTAGAGGAAGCAGATATTGAGGATGCTGATATTTTAATTGCGCTTCGTCCCAGTGATGCAGACAATTTGACCATCTGTCAATATGCCAAAAAAAGTTTCCATGTGAAAAAAGTTGTGGCAACCGTTGCCAATCCAAAGAATGTTAAGGTATTTCGATCACTTGGTGTCAATACCACGATATCCGCTACCTATACGATATCGAAAATCATCGAACAAGCGAGTACGATTGAAAATCTTGTGAATTCGCTTACGCTAGCACATGAAAATATTGTCATGAGTGAATTGTTGCTAACAAAAGACTGTAAGGTTATTCATCATAAGATTAAAGATCTACACAATATGCCAGCCAATGCCATCATCTGCTGCATCTTACGTAAACTGCGGATGATCGTGCCCAATGGAGATACCGAATTATTAGAACAGGATAAGCTGCTTATCCTAAGCGATTCCCAAACGCAAGACAGCGTATTATCCATCTTTTCTCAAGGAGTTTCTTTATGAAGATTGTCACGATACAACCACAGCCTATCCAAGGCTATCGTTTGATTCTAGGCTATTTAGGTATGCTATGCATGCTGATTGGGGGCATTACCCTGTTACCGTTGCTGACGTTATTCTTTTATCCACAAGATGGAAAAGAAGCAATCTATTTTCTGTTACCGGGTATGATCAGTATCTTGGTCGGTTTTCTTTTCTATCAACTGATTCGTGGCAAGGAAAAAGGTAGATTAGCCCGCAATCAAGATGCTGTCATTGTTGTTTCTTGTTGGCTGCTTGCCATTGTAATTACCGCATTTCCTTTCATGTTAAGCGGTCATTATGATTTTACCAGAGCGGTCTTTGAAACGACCAGCGGCTGGAGCACTACCGGGTTAAGCGTTGTCGATGTAACGCATACCTCACATTTATTTCTCATGCATCGCAGTACCATCCTTTTCTTTGGCGGCGTAGGGTTGGTAGTAATCATGCTTTCAGTATTAAGTGATACATATGGTATGCGCCTTTACAATGCAGAAGGTCATAGTGATCGTCTATTGCCGAATGTCATAAAAAGTGCTCGCATCATTCTCATCATCTATTTTTGTTATATTAGTGCCGGTGTGCTGTTATACGTTATCTGTGGCATGCCAATCTTTGATGCCATCATCCATTCCATTGGTGCTTTATCTACTGGCGGTTTCTCAAATCAAGCCGATAGCATTGCACATTACCACAGCATTTCGATTGAGATTATTACGATGGTCTTGATGATTTTAGGAAACATTAATTTTCTTGCCCATTTATTTCTATTACGCGGAAAATTTCGTAATTTTTTCTATTACTGTGAGATTCGTTTTCAATTTATTCTCATTGCCTTTGCTATTCCAATTATTGCTTTCCTTTTGGTTAATAACTTACAATATCGATTTGGAGATAGCTTCCGTTTGGCAGCCTTTCAAGTCATCTCTGCTTTGACAACAACCGGCTTTCAAACCATGTCTTCCTTTCAGGGATTGCCTGCCTCCTTCATGCTTATTATGATCATCTTACAGCTGATTGGTGGAGGTATCGGTTCTACGGCGGGAGGTATCAAGCAATATCGTGTTTATGTCATGATAAAACATGTCATGTGGCATCTTCGTTCGCTGTTTCATTCCCAAAAAATGCTTTATACCCATAAGATCTATAAGGTAGAACGCAAAGAAAAAATAGAATCCGCAGAAATCTTTTCCTGTTCAACTTATATCTTTATGTATCTGGTTATTTTTCTCTTAGGAAGTCTGCTATTGAGCCTTTTTGGATTTTCTTTACAAGATGCCATGTTTGAATTTTCCAGTGCCCTTAGTACGGTCGGCTTATCCACCGGCATCATGAATTATCATGCTGCTGATGCCATCTTATGGATTGGAACCTTTGGAATGTTTGTGGGAAGATTAGAGATTTATGTTGTCATCCTGGCCATTTTACGACTGCGTAAAGATGGGTATCACTATCTTCATACACTGAAAAAAGCTTAGAAATCTGTTATAATGAGGTCATGAAAATGAAAAATAAAAATGTTACAACGCTTTTGCGTCATTTCTTTATCACCACAGCAATCATTTTTATATGCACACTTGTTTCTTTATTCTTTGTCGAACTGCATATCCGTACCGAAAATATCATCATGATTTATTTGCTGGGTGTCCTTTTTATCGTCATCGAAACGAAACAGCTGGTATGGGGCATCGCTTCTAGCTTCATCAGTATCATCACCTTTAATTATTGCTTTACCCAGCCGTTATATTCCCTGCATATCCATGATCCGAATTATATCATCACCATCATCATCTTTCTCATTGTTTCCATCATCACGAATATTTTAATGGGAAAATTGCAAAAGCATGCGGCGATTGCTCGCTATAATGAGCAACAGACATTGGCCTTTTATGAAATATCCAAATCCTTTTTAAATCTTTCAGGAATCCAAACTATTTTCATGCATACTATACATGCTCTTTATGAAAATCAAAATATCATAAGTGTCTTATACTATTATGATGAAAAAAGTAAACAGCTGCAACGTTATCAGGATGCTGCTATGCCTCTGGCATTACATGTTGTTGACGAGCTTGCCGCATGGTGCTATAAACATCAAAAAGTTTGCGGACATGCTACTGCCATAAATGGCAATGAACAATGGAGCTATCATCCACTATGCCATGGTGAAGAAATACTTGGCGTATATGCTATTTCTCATACCCCAGAGCTTACTAAAGAAAATGAATTATTCATTCATACGCTGATTGCACAAATGGTTATGGCTTTAGAACGCGAACAATTATATGCACAGCAGGAACAAAGCCGCATTGCTATTGAAAAAGAGAAACTACGCAATAATTTACTACGTTCATTATCACACGATTTGCGTACACCGCTAACGAATATCGCTGGTTCGAGTGCCGTATTGTTAGAAAATGATGATGTTTTTGACTCTGGAATGAAAAAAAAGCTGATGAAAAGCATCAGTAATGATGCTCAGTGGCTAACTCAATTAGTAGAAAACCTGTTAAATATGACGCGTATTCAAGATGGTCGTTTGTTATTGAGCAAGCATTATGAAGTTGTAGATGATATTATTTGCGAAGCTTTACAACGCTGTGAATCACGCAAAGGAAGTCATACCCTTTCTGCTCATCTTCCTGAAACAATACAATTAGTAAATATGGACGGACAGCTCATTATACAAGTGCTGGTTAATTTTATTGATAATGCAATCAAACATACACAACCAACTTCCCATATTGATATTTATTATACACAAAAGAAAGGAAAAGCCTGTTTTGAAGTGAGTGATGATGGCAATGGCATTCCTGATAACATAATCGATACACTTTTTGACAGTTTTGTGACAACGAAAAGTGAACGTTCAGACGCAAAACGCGGTGTTGGTCTAGGCTTATCCATTTCCAAAGCGATTATCGAAGCACATGGAGGAACCATTTACGCTCATAATAGAGCAGACGGTCATGGTGCAATATTGGGTTTTTACTTGTAAGGAGGAATTTCCATGAAGGATAAAATATTATTGATAGAAGATGATAAAAGTATTCAGCGATTTTTACGTATCTCATTAGAAACAAAGGATTATAAAGTTATCAGCGCTGAAACAGGTATTGAAGGCATTTCCTTATATATGACAGATAACCCTGATTTGATCTTACTGGACCTAGGACTTCCTGATATTGATGGAATGGAGGTACTTTCTCAGATACGCGCACAGAGTGAGGTTGCGATTTTAGTCGTATCTGCACGTGGACAGGAACAGGAAAAAGTGGAAGCTTTGGATCATGGAGCGGATGATTATATCACGAAACCATTTCATATAAATGAGTTATTAGCACGTGTGCGAGTAGCTTTACGCAAGAAAACAAGTGATGTTATCAAGACAAAAGTATTTACGATGGATACATTGAAAATCGATTTTGAGAAATATAAAGTATTTGTTGAGGATAAAGAAATTCATATGACGCCTATTGAATATAAATTACTCGTATTATTAGTTGAAAATGCCGGTAAAGTTTTAACACATAGCTTTATTATTCGTAAGATTTGGGGATATAGCACAACTGAGGATTCACAATCCTTGCGAGTCTTTATGGCAAATATTCGTAGGAAAATCGAAAAGGACAGTGCCCATCCTCGCTACATCATCACGGAAGTCGGTGTAGGATATCGTTTTGTAGAATCATAAGCAGTAGGTGAATACACAAAAAAGCTCTTTATTTTCATCCTATTTCTCTTATTTCATGTGCGATGGTTTGGTATCGATGACAGATTTCATTATACTATATATGATAGAAATCAAAGAGGCGGCTACGCACACACCTATTACACTACCGATAATTTCTAGCATCATGATCGCCTTCCTTTTTACACCTTTATCTTAACGAAAAAGTCATCAATGTGCTGTTAGGATTTGCGAAAGCGCATTAAGGTGAGGTTAAGAAACGATAAATCTGAAGTATCATGTATCCTATAAGGTATTCCCTTCCTTATATGAAACAAGTACAGCATAAAAAAAGCGATAAATAACACGCTTTTTTCCATCTTAGATGATTAAAAAGCCTTAAGCATGACTATCCTTCATTCAACTATGCTTTTTACATGTATCATAAAATAAGAAAAATTAGCATATTATATCGCTTTTTTGATTATAGCGTGATTTCGTTTACCAAATTGGTTTCAAATAAAGCTTTCACCACTTTTGGATCTTGACTCTTTCCCAATGCCCACATTAATTTTGTGAGCGCTGCTTCACTTGTCATATCTAAGCCTTGTATCACACCTTTTTGTAATACTTTCTGTCCCGTTTGATAGATGGAGAAATCGCTATTTTCATAAAGGCATTGACTGCATGCAACTACGCTAATGCCTTTTTCTACCATCATTTCTAGTTTTTGGATCAGATCGCGGCGTTCAAAATGCATCCCACCTGCACCAAAAGCCTCAATAACCACGCCTTTATAATTCATCTGTAACAACATATCGAAGATATCAGGATTGATTCCTGGAGTTAGTTTCAACAAAAATACTTGCTCACATAATGTTTCATTGAGTCTAAATTTACCACGAGGATGTATCAGTAATGGTTGTTGTAGCGTCATGCCTCTAGCGCTAACTAAACCAACTGGCGGAACATTTACACTTTCAAATGCATTTAGATGCATTGTTCTTACTTTAACCGCTCTGGTGCCAAGAATCAGCTGACGATTAAAACAAACATATACACCTGTTAAAGCATCCTGCATAGCTGCATGAAACGCACAGCGAATATTGTCAACACCATCACTGAGGGGATGTTGTAAGGGCAATTGTGAACCTGTCACAATGACCGGGATGGGGAGATTTTCCAACATAAAGGATAAAGCGCTTGCCGTATATGCCATGGTATCTGTACCATGCGTCAATACAATACCATCATATTCTGGTACAACTTCGTAAATACGTTTCGCTATTAACAACCATTCTTCCGGTTGCATATTACTAGAATCTAGGCGCAATAAATCTTCACAGTAAATTTTTGCGTATTGCTGATGATGCCCTAAATATCCAATTAACTCTTCACTTGTTAAAGCAGGTACTAAACCTTCTTCACTTTCACTAGAGGCAATGGTTCCTCCTGTTGTTAAAAATAATATTTTTTTCATATTGTTTTATCACCTTTTCATCTTTTTAATTATACCTAAAACAAGGGGAAACTTCTATTCCTTTTCATTCGATATTCGTATTTTATGAATGTCGGTTATCGGCACTTTGAGACATGGCCGTTTCTGCTTGATTTTATAAAAAGAATTTTTCAAAAAAGTTGAAAAAAGTATTGCGTTATCATATTCTATATGATATTATAATATGGCACTTGCGAAGTGCGATAAATAGATTGTGGCGCGTTGGAGAAACGGTTAACTCACATGCCTTTCACGCATGCACTCACGGGTTCGAATCCCGTACGCGTCACCATGTGCCTTAATAGCTCAGTTGGTAGAGCATCCGGCTGTTAACCGGCAGGTCACAGGTTCAAGTCCTGTTTAAGGCGCCATATAACAAAGCAAGCCTTCTATGGAAGGCTTTTTTTGTGCATACGATTTGTACATACCAATGAATGAATCTGTGACCTTCCTTTGTAAGAGGATGCTCGTATAAGACGCATCAGCACTTCGCAAAGTACTCATAAGTGATAAAGAGGTGCGATTAAGGTAGCATTCTTTATATTGTAACTCACGTATCTCAAAATAGCTATGACTTTCATCCCATAGTTGATAAATAATAGATATGATTTATTTCAAGCCACGTACCTAACAAAGCAATCGATAAGTTAAAATAACAATAAAATATCTTTAGGATCGGTAAAGATGTAATCGGCCTCACCAGTTATATTCGACTGTTTCCAATTTGCGAAACCACTGCGCATGCCGGCGGACTTTGCACAGCGTATATCGGTTAACATATCGCCAATATAAAGACAATTAGCTTTATCGGCACCACTTACTTCTAAATATTTATAAAGTGGTTCCGGATCAGGCTTATGTTTTGAGGTATCATCCGCACATAGTATAATTGAGAATCGTTTATTGAACTGGAAAGGAGTAAAATATCGATCATATTCTTCCTTAGTGCGAGAAGTGACAATGCCTAACGTGCATCCTCTTTGTGTCAGTTCCCTAAGCATATCTTCCATACCATCAAAGTACTTCATTTCTTTTGCGAATCGTTCATATTGCTTGATCCAATATTGTTCAAAATCATCCTTTACATCCACTTGCAATATCTTTAAAGCAGCTTTGCTGGTAATGCCTAAAACCACACGCAACGCTTCTAATGTAAAATATCTATTCACCTGAGCTAGTAATGTCTGCTGCCACGTTTTTAGCACAGCCTCTTCGCTATCAATCAGCGTACCATCTAAATCAAAAATTATATGTTGTTCCTTCATCCCTTTTCCTCCTCATATGTGTTAAGTGTAACACGGTTTTTCTTCTTTATGATCATTGTAAATATTTTCTTCACCTTTAAAAGTTTTCATCATCTTCTAGTCTTATAACACCAAAGGCTTAACTTCATCCGTAAATACCACATGCTTTTCCTTTGATATCTAACATAGTTAGCTTTAGCAAGTTTTTCTATTTGCTTTTGATTGTTCCCTTCTTTTTATCATCCCTTTCTTTTAATACAAAAAAAACCCTATAAGCTTAGCACGCTTTTTTATCGTGTCTATCTTATAGGGTATCACTTAATGATGAGTTCTCTGTAAATTCCTAATAGCCTTACCTTTTCAATCGCCATAGGACTATTTCCTGCTTCTTACCTATTTAGAGGACTTTGCCTAAACCAATTAGGATATCCATCCTCCTAATTACTTAGCTGTGTCCCACCTTCATAAGCAAAACTTAATTTTCAGAGAACACACACCTTCTTCATCTCTATAGATTTAGCATAGCTCTATCAATTTATTCGCAATGCATAACTTCATATTCATCTGCTTAAGACCATCCGCAAATTTCACATGCATCATGCCATCCGCAATTTTCATGATTTTTCCTTCACCAAGCTGCACATGACGAATCATCATCCCTCGTTTAAGAGAAGTCAGTCGCAGTTTTTTGGCAGTAGGTGTTGCAACTGTCGCTGTTTCATTTCTTTTTTCTTCTTCCATCTTTTCATGTAGTTCATACAGATAAGGAGATATTTCCAAACGATGTGTCGTACAACGCTTGCTGGCAAAAAACTCCAATTCATGCTTCGCTCTTGTCATTCCATGATAGAACAGCATTCGCTCTTTCTGACTATCTTCTTTTTGAGGAAGAATCCCACGGATACAATCTAAAATGCATACACGATCATATTCATAACCTTTTGCATCCGCTAAAGAGCAAATCGTGATACGACTGATAGGATCTGCCTGATAATCTTTTAATGCACCTAAATGATATAGGAATTCATCCGGATCTTCATATCGCTGTGCCAGTATCTCAAAAGCTAAAATAACAGGAGCATTCATAGCGATACCTTCTTTGCGTAAGGTTTCATTATATCCCATTTTCTCTTTGATGAAGATGACCATATCCAAAGTAGATTTATTTTCAGCCATGCGAATCCGTTCCATTAAGGACGCTAATTTCTTTTTACCTGCTTGTTTATAGCTGCTTTCCATAAGTGCCTGATATACATCTACCGCTTCATCTGCTTTTAAACGTTCACTGACTTCTAATAAAACACGTTTCGAGATATCCAACCCCATGGCTTCATATACCTCATAAAAAGCTCGCATATCTCTAGGATCTATTAATAATTCAATAAAGTTCCACATATCTCTAACAAACTTATCTTGTAAGAAATGCTTCATATTGCCCTGATAACTGAATGAAATACCTTTTTCTTTAAATAATTCAATCAAAGGTACTGCCATTGCAAAATCATGGTATAAAAAAGCCGTTTCCTCTTCGTCTTCTTCTACCTTTTTCAAGGCATAGGCATATAATTTAGATAGATCCGCAAAACCTTTAAACTTTAATTCACATGTTTCCTGTGAGATACTTTGCAGACCTTCCTTATCTTTATAATAAAAACGATTGCAGGCATCTGTAATTGTCGCATTATTACGATAATTACCATTTCTGGTTAAGATTTCCCCATTGGCATAGGTCTGTGTAAAGGCATCTAAAGCCTGTGGATAAGCAGCTCTATGCTGGGCAATGGAAACATCCATATCGGCACATAAGAATAACTCATGTGTTGAAGATGAAACCATCTTTAATAACATATGCGCAAGAAAACTCAGTTCCTGAGCATCGTCCACGTGAACAAAGTGACAATGCTTTTTCACATCTTCTAATAGCACCGTATCTTTTACTAAAATCTCCGTAGCAACGGCTAAAATATCATCATAATCATAAATATCTTTTTTATCCTTGAACTTTGCATATTCTTTGTATAACGCAAGAAAATCAAGGTTCTTCCTATCCGCTATCATGATTTCTGATATCTGTTTTTCCGGCATCATCAAATTGCGACATTCACTGATCTTCCCCATTACTTCGCTGCATTGTTCCTTTGTTAAGGTAATGGCAAACATATCCTTACATAAACGACGTATCACACTGCTCATATCACGATAAGCCTTAGGTAACAATCTTCCTGTTGCTTCACAATGACGACGAATCAGCGCATAAGCAAAACTATAGATATCCACAAAAGATGGTATTTCACCATCATCCCCAAAATAGAAGCGATACTGTTTCGTCATCTCTTTTGCCATACGTTTATCATAAACAATATTCAGCATTTCTTCCTTTTGCGCCATCTCACTCTTCAATAGGTAAGCAATACGGCTCAAGAAAAGGAATGTTTTACCACTCCCTGATTTACCTTTCACAAGCATTGGATGTTGCTGCAACGTCAATAAAGCTACCTGTTGTTCATCCAGTTTTAGATCATATTCTTCTAAAAATTCTACTTCTGTCATACACTCACCTTTTCAAATTCTTACAGTAAAACATTATAACGTATAATCCCTTAAATATCTAACATTTTCCAACTATTTTTCTGCTTTTTTACTACTTTCCAAGTGTAACCTCTTACAGTCTTTTCGTTATATCTTCATCTGCATCTTTCCCTGTTTTTTTTCTTCTATACATCTAAATTTACCCTTTAGACGATACCCACCTTGCTGATTAACCAAACATTTCTACACTTTTTTCTTACCTATGCAGATGGCTCTATGTTATAGTTGCATATCAAGACTCATGACATGATATAAACGATGTTTTTGAAAACGATCCTCATGACAAAGTACTCGGTGTTTTAGAATAGCTGAATTTAACACATGGGGTTCCTAATGGGATGATGGTAGGTTAAAATTCTTCCTTACAAATCATTCTAGGCTTCCTTTCGTAAGTTACTTTTATATTTATCCTTTGGGTAGCATTAAAGTAAGGATGTTGTATAGTTCTATAATTCATAAGGTAAATTAAAGTAATTCAACAAACCAATATACATGGCAAAGGCAAAACGGAACTGTTCATTTTTAAGTTTCACCGCATCCTGAGGATTGCTAAGGTATGCCAGTTCTACTAAGATTGCCGGCATAGCTGTTCTACGCAATACATATAATGAAGGATTTGCTCTTACCAGATTATCCTTTGTGCCAACAAATGCAACAATAGAATCTAGTTCTTCATGAGCCAATTCAGCTGCTGTAGATTCTAATGAATATACATATACCTCTGTTCCATTGATAGCTGGATTGGGATTAGAATTCACATGGATACTGATAAAATAATCTGCCGGCCAATCATTGGCCATATCGACACGCGCACGTAAGGAAGAACTCTGATCGGTTCCTACCACTGTATCTAAGGTACGTCTGGATACTCGAACATCAAAATTGGAATCGGCAAATAACAAAGCAGCCAGATAAATCCCGACCCAATAGGTTACCTCTGCCTCCACGACTCCATTTCCACTTGCTCCTGCATTGACGTTCCCTATGTTATGTCCTTGATCAATAAAAATTTTAATCGCCATAAATTTCCCTCTTTTCTTTCTTATCGTATGTAAAGTGAGTGAAATGGTCTGGTATAGTTGCCTAGACTGCATGTAAGAATGCAGAAAAATACATGTTCTTTTTTCATCCGACTGTTATAATAAAAGCAAGAGGTAAATAAGGATATAAACACATCGAAGTGTTGATTCTTTACCGGAAAGGAAAATACATGCCACTGTTTCAGAACAGCAGCATGTAAGAAAAAAAGAATGAAAGAAGTAACGATTCGTGGACAGCGGGTTCCTTCCCTTATGCAAGGTTGTATGCGCATATCCAATCTAAGTGAAGCACAGGTGGATGCTTTACTGCATTTTGATCTTGAACATGGGATAAACTTTTTTGACCATGCTGACATCTATGGTGGAGAAGGTGTTTGTGAAACTATTTTTGGGAATGTTCTGAAGAAACAGCCTGCCTTGCGTGATAAGATGTTTATCCAAAGTAAATGTGGTATTCATCGCAGTGAAACCAATCACTATGATTTTTCTAAGGACTATATCATCGAATGTGTGAATAAGAGCCTAGAGCGTCTACAGTGTGGATATCTAGATTATTTGTTATTGCATCGTCCTGATGCGTTAATGGAACCTAAAGAAGTTGCTGATGCCTTTGATACGTTATACAGCAGCGGAAAAGTACGTCATTTCGGCGTTAGCAATCATAATCCTTATCAAATTGAACTATTAAAAACGGCGCTGCAACAGCCACTTGAAATTAATCAGATGCAGATGAGCCTTCTGCATACCCCGATGATCGACGCTGGTTTGAATGTAAATACATTTGATTCTCATGGTATTGAACGAGGCGCTATGACCTTGGATTACTGTCGTTTGCATGCGATTACCATGCAATGTTGGTCACCTTTCTTATATGGGATGTTTGAAGGCAATTATCTTGATAATCCAAAATTTCCAGAAGTGAATCAGCGGTTACAGGAATTAGCAGATGATTATCATACAACAAAGGCAGGTATTGCAATTGCCTGGTTACTACGTCATCCTGCGAATATGCAGGTGGTACTTGGTTCATGTAATACCTCACATATCAAAGATATCATCGATGCAAGTGATATCGTATTGACGCGTGAAGAATGGTATTCCCTTTATGTGGCTGCACAAAATCCTTTGCCATAGGTTTTAGATTTTAAAGATGAATGGTTGAGAAAATTTATCAAAGAATTAGCATATGTAGATCACACATATGCTTTTTTAACAGAAATTTTACATTTAACGATTGGTTTTTGATGACTTTCCTGTATAATAAAGGTCATGAAAGGCGGTTATAGTAATATGATTTTAAATTTCATTCGTGGCTTTTGTATGGCATTGGCAGACAGTGTTCCTGGCGTATCAGGAGGTACCGTAGCTTTCCTGCTAGGTTTTTATGATAAATTTATTGGTTCTTTAGATGCATTAGTTGCAGGTTCTATGCAAGAAAAAAAAGAAGCAATCATCTTCTTAATTAAAATTATGGTTGGCTGGGTCGTTGGTTTCTTAATGGCAGTCAGTATTCTTGCGAGTATCTTTGATGCTCAAATTTATAAAATTAGTTCTTTGTTTATGGGCTTTATCCTTTTTGCCATTCCGATTGTTGTTAAAGAGGAAAAAGCAAATATGAAGTTTAATGCCAGTAGCATTATTGCCGGTATTATCGGTATTGCCATTGTCGCATTGATTACATATTTTAATCCGATTGCTGGTCAAGGTAGTACAGTGGATCTAAGTAGTTTAAATATATCTTTAATTTTATATGTATTTGTTGCAGCGATGTTTGCTATTTCGGCAATGGTGTTACCCGGAATCAGTGGTTCTACCTTATTATTGATTTTCGGACTTTATGTTCCTATCATAAGTGCTGTTAAAGCGGTGATTAGCTTTAACTTAGATTATCTGCCAATCCTGATTGTCTTTGCATTGGGGATCTTAGCGGGAATTGTTTCAGTAGTGCGGGTTATCAAATGGGCTTTAGATAAACATCGTTCGATTATGATATTTCTGATAATCGGTATGATGATTGGTTCTTTTTATGCCATCATCATGGGACCACAAACATTGTCAACACCAAAAGCACCATTGAGTTTTAGTTCTTTTGATATTTTATGGTTTGTAGTTGGTGGACTTATTATCTTTGGTTTGCAGAAGATGAAGGATGTTACAGAAAAGGCAGATTAATACGTTATTTGGAAGGTAAATCCAAAGAGGATTTGCCTTTTTTATTTGTAAATACTTACATATAGACATCTGAATTTCTCGTAAGAAGTACGACCGATTATCCTCAATAATTTTTCATCTAAAATCAATAATTTCAACTCACATACCTCATAAGAGGTACGACGGAACCGGGGAGATCGCAGTATACATATACAATTTATTTCAACTCTCGTACAAGAGGTACGACAGCTGCAGATCAACACGTATGAACAATTAAAATTATTTGAACTCACGTACCTCACAAGAGGTACGACTGGTCGTAGATTTCAATATCTCCAAAATTACCATTTCAACTCACGTACCTCACAAGAGGTACGACAGTTGTTCATATTTATCACCTACCATATATTCATATTTCAACTCACGTACCTCACAAGAGGTACGACTATCAAAACCAAAGACATTACCCGAATGGTATGAATTTCAACTCACGTACCTCACAAGAGGTACGACACGCGTATAATAATCGATAAATACAGCGTCATTTATTTCAACTCACGTACCTCACAAGAGGTACGACCTTTAAATTTGATTTGACCTAACCAAGTTTGAAATATTTCAACTCACGTACCTCACAAGAGGTACGACGCAAATTGGGAAGTGCTTAATACTTGCCAATGATGATTTCAACTCACGTACCTCACAAGAGGTACGACCACAAAATTGAGTTAACAGATGAGCGTACAGGTATTTCAACTCACGTACCTCACAAGAGGTACGACAGCAAATATTGCTTTTAATCTCGATATTAGTAACAATATTTGCATTAAATTAACATAAAAATTAAATTTCTATCAAATAAAAGCATAAAAATCCAATTAAAATAATCAAAAATAGGTGCGAATGTCCTAGGAAATTTATGTTAGCTTCACATTCGCACCAACATTTAAAAAATCAAAGGTTCCGTAACATCGAATGTTGGTTTTGCTCCAATATGAATAATCTTATTTTTATAATTATTCCCTAAAAGATAGAAGCGTAGGCTGTCTTTACTTTCATCGATTTCAGTAGACAATACATGCTGCAATTCAACATATTCTTTTTGATTTACATTGCATTCAAACACTGAATTTTGTACTCGCAATCCATAATTCAAACAATGCTTAGCTACCTTCCTTAAACGTTTCCTCCCAGCTTTATCCTCTGTATTCACATCATATGTTATTAATACCATCATAATCATCACTTCCACAAAAATGGTGCATATTCATCTAAATCACCTCTTAAGTACCGAGCTAATAATTGTGCTTGTACGAAAGGCACCATACCCCATTCAATTTTTTCTTTTAGATAAGGATGTGTAATCTGTTCGTTTTTCTTGTTTTGCCAAGTTGCCAGAAATATTCGTCTACCTTCTTCATTTAAAAGAACAGCATTATTTTCTTTCTTTATAAAATGAGCACTTGTTAAAATTTTCTCATTTATAAGTGTTATAACAAATCTGTCTACCATGATTGCTCTTAATTCTTCCATAAGATCTAAGGCTAATGAAATCCTGCCAGGTCGATCTTGATGTAAAAAACCAACATAAGCATCTAATCCGACACTTTCACATGCAGAAGCACAATCATGAGATAACAATGTATAACCAAAAGAGAGCAATGCATTTATGTTATCTTCTGGCGGTCTTTTATTTCTGCCATGAAAGAAAAATACATCTTTTTGCTGCAATATTAATTCATCTAGTACACTAAAATAGGCAACAGCAGCTTTTCCTTCAAAACCCATTAACATTTTACGATCATTTACACTTTGTAGATTGCACAAACATTCCTGCATGATGGAAACAGCATTTTTAATAGCATTTACATCCACACGCATCGCGTGATCACGCACTACTCTAGCTAATACCCACTTTGCATTATATATCTTTCCTATCAACATATTTTTCGCGATGGCTAGACTTTCCATCTCTGAATCAGATATCCGATATTGTTTTTTTCGCAATACCACATTACCATATTGTTCACCATTTACTCTAGCTAAAAAGCGTCCATGTGAACTCAAAAAAGTCAATGCAATGTTTCTTTGAGCACAAGCATGCATTAAGTCTGGGCTTGCCCCTGCATATCCAAAAGTGATAATTCCTTCTAAATTATGAAAAGGTATACGTTTTTCTTTATCATCACCTATTTGTATCTTTACCGTTTCACCATCCAGCGATAAATAAGCATCTGGTGACGTAATATATAAAATATTATTTAATTTTTTCATCTTCTGCTTCCTCATGCAATTTTCTCTTGATGTAGGTATTCACTGTTTCTTTATTAGCTATCTCAGGCAGACATATGTTTTGTAAGTAACATCGTTTGCATTTTGCAGAAGGTTTTACTTTAGGTGTATAAGATTTTTCATAATATGCATGCATCTCTTGAAATGCGCTTTCTACTTGTTTCCGTAATGCTTCTGAAAACTCCACTTCTTCTCTCCTAGCAATTTCATGATAAAACAAATACCCTTTATCAATGTTGCAATCAAACATTTCTTCTAAAGCGATTGCCTGTGTACACAATTGCAAACAATCCATTTCAGTTGTTTTAGGTTTTCCTTTTTTCTATTCCACAGGATAAGGTTTCCATATGCCTTCCCTATTGAATAATTTTATCCCTTGCTTATCTTTATGAAATTCCACCACATCACAAAATCCATGTGCTTTTAATGCATAAGAGTGCACTTCTAAACTTCTTGTGATTAAGATATCTCCTCTTTTTTCAGTAAATGATCCATCGTGGGCATGTTCATGAACTATCGACCCTAAAACTGTTAAATCGTTATCTTCCTACTCTTTTTCAATGTGTATTAATGCCCACTGTCTACGACAAAAGGAAAAGTGCTGAATACCTGCTATATCAAGGAAATCTATATCTTCCCATTTATTCATAAGTTTCAGGTTTTAAATCAGGGTAATCTTCCGTATAAATTTCATAATCATTTATATCAGAGGACATGCTTTTCTTGACATCTATCTTTAAAGTACGATGAACCTTTGCAGATGAATATTGACCATTTGCACAATTATGCTTCCACCAAAACATCTTTAGTACTTCCATACTACCATCAGGACGTGCAGCAGAACAATCATTTTCAAATAATGTGCGCAGTGCCTCCTTAATAACCTCAGCATCTTCTTCGCTAAAGCCAGTCTTTTCTGCTAATTGACAATTGATACTTCCCTTAAATACATAAATACCAAAATCTACACGATGCTTTGTCCCCATGGTGTCTGAGCTTTTCTTATCACCACTTTCACCATTTACGCTCTTTGTAATCTGCAATCCAGATACTTCCGCCGGTTCAATGCTATATGCTGATTGTACAGATACCGGACCTCTAACACTGACACTGACGCCAGCTGTTGAGCCTTTTTCTTTAAAGGCAAATACTTGCCCAAAACTTCGTACATCTAGCCATGATTTACATGCAGCTTCTGCATAAAGTCCTCTATTCTTAGCTTTTTTTGCAGCTACAACCTGCTCATTATTATCAGCTCTTTCTTTTAAACTATCATATCCATCTGTTGCTCTATCTTCAGATTGTACAAAAATATCGTATCCCATATCTTGCATACGGTTTCTGATTTTTCTTTTAATACAAACATCAGATACTTCTCCATACCCATCTAAGGTCGTTCTTGGACGGTTTCCATTTAATGGATCACCATTAGGATTCGCATAGCGAACAGAAAATACTACTGCAAAATCAATCTTGTTTTTTAAGGTACTCATATTATTTATCCTCGCTTTCTTCTTGTTTATTTGTTTTATATCGCAATTCATCAAGCTGTGCGCAATAGCTTAAAATAAAACATTTATCTAATGCACCATCTAACTGATATTTCTCTTCATTCAGCAGTGTGTTAGCCAGTTCATTCATTTCTTCGTTCAAGACTTTAAAACGATAATTTTTATTCTTCCTTAACTTTACCTGGTAAGGCTGTAATCTTAGGTAAAGTTGTTCCCAAGTTTCTAATGGTCTTAACTGAAAGCGCCGCATATAGCGCTCCGCATTGGTTTCTCTATCTCTTACGCCCATAGTTTCTAAAGCTTCTTTTTCTACTTCTTGCGCATAAGCAAGTAAGCGTCCCCATAAATAACTAATATCCATTTTTTGTTTATCTAGTCCCATGATCCAGACCTCCTTTTCTGACGCTATATCATTCAGATATTTTCTTAAAACAGCACAACCGATATGTAAATCAGCATCATATTCTCCACTTGACATAGTATAGGGTTTATATAAGCGTTGGCAAATATGATCCACTAATGCATAAGGCAGTTTACGCCCATCCATGATACAGCTTAATAATTCCTTTGTTGTTGCTTTTTCTATTTCTTTTTTAATGCTATTACCATATGCGCAATGGATGATACTCTTAATCGAAGGCGTGCCGGTGTAACGTATACGTTGGTAGATTTCTTTCCCTTTTGCATCTATTTGTTTTTCAAAACGAATAACATTTTGCCATGCACAGGATGCATACCACTTACCTATACGTTGTAAGAAAGCAGAACCTTTTAATTCACTGTAATACGAAATTGAAAGTCTTCCTGTAGTGGCAGAATCTAAAGCCATAATGACAACATCTTCATCTGGATCTTGAAATCTTTTGGTATAGTATCCTGATAAAGCTTTATTTAATGCATACGCATAATCTTCCTGTATATCTATTTTAATTTCCTTTTCATCATCAAAATCAAAGATATTGTCTAGTGGGTTGATAAGCTCAACTTTTTTTAATCCCCATGCAACGATGGCTAATTCACCAGAACCATATAGCTTCCCTTGACGTTCAATCAGCCATTTCAAGGCATTGTGTATTTTCTGGGATGCTTCATAGCCAATACCTGCACATTGTGCACTATCAGTTAATAGTCCTAAGTAAGTGAAATTGGTTGTATCATTTGATGATATCAATTTCGCTTTATCAGCAACATTGCGTATCTTATTAGGATGTTTTGTAGATAGCGAGGTATGTTCCCCACTAATATAGCAAAGCCCTTTTTGTTCAATCATCGGTTCATAGTATGCAGAAAAAGACTTTATTAAATCTGCTTCCATCCATAGTTTATGAAAGTGCCCATCTTCATCCTCTACAATAAAACGAAGTACCGCACTGCTCTGTTCTGTTACTAATTTGAAGATATCAATGCCATCTGTGTCAACCATGCGTTTTTTGCTAAGTTTTCCATTCTCATCAACAATCAGAATGTCTTGCTGTACAAGATCATGCAGCAACGTTCCTTTATCCAAATATGTATAAAGCGATTTTAAAAGTGATGTTCCCAGTTTTCCTTGTGCCGATTGGATCCATGCCTGCAGTTGTTGCATATAAATCGCATGGCTATCATAAAGCTTTTTTTCATCTGAATATTGTGCTAGATTTTTTGCCATGAAATAAAGCTTATCAAACAGTGGATGGGGAACCTTGTTGGCATCCTTACCCGAACGACAAGAAGAATCAATGGTACTTGGTATCATTGTTTTTGCATTCGCTTTCGGAATAAGTACTGCTTGTATACTACCATCTTGAAACAACGTACATTCGATATGTGCACTTACGGTTGTATAACCGATTGGTAACAATATCCGATGATTATTATCGGCAATTCCTACCTTATCCAAACAATTATCATAAGTTTCACATAGCTTTACCGCCCAGCTCATACCTCATCACCATCCTTTAAGAAGGAAAAGTTCTGACCGGGAATGAACAGTTTTTCTTCTTTCATAACACGCAAATCATTTTGAATAGGACAATTTTGTTGTTGTGGGAATTCAATAATGCCATGCTTCATCTGTGGATAGAAAAACAGCGCTCTTAATTTCTCATCCGCACTTTGTTCCGGATATTGATAGCTATGAAACATTAAGCCAAACGTCATGGCCGCAACATTATCATAAGCTGAACTTCCTTCGCCAAATATGCATGGTTCTACTTCTGCAACACATTCTCTGGTCCCAAGAAATACATCTCGCTTGCCACCTTTTTCCAGCATACGTTTAGCAATTTGATAATGTTTATCTTCGTTGCGATCTTGTTTCAAATCGGGACGATTTTCATTCCATACAAAATGTGCTTCAATCTGATACTCTACATCATACAAATAGGTGTAAAGGGATAGTGAATTCCCTTGCGATTTGCTGATGGCACCATCATAAACCAAAGGCCGCATTCCTTTTGCTTCTGTTTGAATTTGTTTCATCACACGACACTTATCAATCATCCATTCGATCGTTGGTTTCCAATATATCGCTTCTACAATACCTCGTAAAGCACCATAGGTTGGAATTTGATATGACATCTTTTCTCCACCCATACGCGTGATGGGATCCGTAAATAACGCATATTGCCCCTGCACTTTAAATTGAATTTTATTTTCTCTCATATTTCATCACTCCTTTCTTCATAGAAAATAGCCACCTTTTTGTGCCATCATGTGGAATCCACACGTTTCATCATAATAACCATCATTCAGTATCATCACCCCCAAGTCTTTTATAGCTGTAAAGCAGTCTTGATAGTGATTCCCTTGTGTATATACTTCAATGCTATAACGCTGTGCTTGTTTTATTAACGTATCGATGCGTTCATAATCTTTTATATCCGCACATAATTCGGTGATGATGTCTTCACCTTTGCCATATGGTACAATTACTGTTGTCGTTGCATTAGGTATTACTTCAAATAAATCGCCAGCTTTACGAAAAGCTTGCCGCATAACACATTGTTTTTTCTCATCATTACTGAATTGCTTTATACTTTGTTCATTTTCTGACAATAAATCATATAGATTGTAAGTCACTTGTCCAACTTTTTTAATATAATCTGTTTCGATAGCTAATTCGCTCTTATAAGCAGAAAGGTTTTCATAGTAAAATTTATAGTAGCTATGCAATGTCTTCTGTGATGCGATATTATTATCGTATTGTAGTGGATTATCTCTGAATTTTTTCAATACTCGAAGGGTCAATGCTTTTGCTCTGGCAATTTCTGATAGTCTTGATAAATTTTCATCAGCATCCGAAAAAATATACGTAATTCCTTCTTCATATTCACGATTTCGATTACAGCGTCCAGCTGCTTGAATAATACTGTCTAAACCTGTACAAGCACGCCACACAGTTTCAAAGCTTAAATCCACTCCTGCCTCAATCAAAGATGTGCTGACACAAATGACTTTCGTATCTTTCTTTAAAGCTGTAGTCATCTCTTTAATCATATCTTCTTTATGCTGTGCACACATTGTATTCGCCAAGAAGAATATTTTATAATCTTTATCCAAAAGAGTCTTAAGTTCATGGTAAACATCATAAGCTCTTTTCTTTTGGTTTAGGATAATTAGAGCCGATTGGCGTAATTGCATATCCTCGCTAATTACCTTTACTAATTCATCTGTGTGCATTATACACTGTGTCTTATCTTCATAGCGGACACGTTGAAAAGCTTCATTATATATTTTTAAATGAGAAAGTATTTCTTCATAAGGAGGAATAGCGTTTAATTTATTGGGAGGAAATGGCTGTGTAGCGGAACACAATAAAACAGTAGACCCACAAAATTCTGTTAAATAGTCAATAGCTGTTTGAAACATATTCTTACAAGACACAGGTAATGATTGAATTTCATCGAATATCAAAATCGCATCTGTCAATTGATGCATTCTGCGAATATTTTGTTTAGACCCATGGAAAAGTGCATTTAATACTTGCACATAACTTGTGAGGATTACTGCATGATCCCAACGTTCTGTGAATAGTTGATGCTGTTCATCATCATCAATAACAAGACTAGAATAATGTTCTAAGATGATGACTTCATCTTTTTCACCCAACACATCTCTTAAGTTAGCTGCATTTTGCGTCAATATTGACAAATAAGGTATCACATAGTAAATATGACGGATATGTTTATGTTTTTTTGCATGTGCTAATGCAAATCGTAAACTTGCTAACGTTTTCCCAGAACCGGTAGGAGCAGCCAGTGTGTAAATGCCTTGCTTTTTTTCTCCGGCCTGATAACATTCTAGAGATATTTGATTTCGTAACTGATTGATTTCTGTTTGCTTGTTTCCTTGTTGAAGAGTTAAAAGATGTGCATTTAGTTTTTCTTCTAATGTTTCCCAGATATGCAGGCGGTTCTTTTCAAAATAGGGAGGTTGAAGTACATTATAAGATAAAGTAGGATGATTCATGAACAAATATGTATCATAGCAATCTGCATCTCGTAATGCACTTTGTAATAAGCGCGTTTGCAATCCTAATTGAAAATACAAAAGTGTTCCATTTTTCTTTTTACAACCTTGCTCTTCTAAGAATGGTTTTAATTTATTTACATGTTCTTTCATGCGTAAAAAGAGAGTTTGATATTGTTGAATAGCCTCTTGGATGAGTGTTTGCAAATACCTTTTATCAAATATGCTGAAAAAGGTATTTACGCTTTCTTCATAATCTAATATTTCTTTCTTTGTCATTAATTTTGAATGAAAAGGCATTTCTTTATCCGGATTATACATATCATAAAGTTTTGAATGATGGGATAATATGATCAAACTTACGGATTCTATAAAGCATTTTTGTATAACTTCATTAGTATTATCTAAATTATAGAAATGATCATATAGATAAATAGCACCTGCAAAAGCATGATTAATTTTTTCATTTGTGTCTTCATCTTTCATTAAATATGCTTGAAATAAAGATTTAGCTTTTCCTAAATCATGCAGTATCCCACTTAAATAACCAATTTTATCAAGTTCACAAGTGGTTAAAAATTTTTGGCATAAAGCTGCTGTATTTTCTTCGTGCTGTTTTAGTGTTTGTGAATATGCTGTTTTTTTGATACGATGCGCTAATAGTTCACCCATGAAATGCCCCCCCGACAGTGTTTGTAAGCGTTTTCTCAATTATATCATAAAATTTTAATTATTGAACGATATTATATGATTGACTTTTACAATTTATCGCTTATGACAAAGTTGACAAATCTTTATATTCTATATAAAATATGTAAACTACATATAAATTATATAGAAGGTGAAAATATGAATATTTCTATGTATACGTATCAGAAACAAATTGAACGCATTTATCGCAAATTAAACCATCGTTCTACTGGTTTTCTACGTCCTTACTATGAAAAATATCAAATAAGTGAACTTCAATACCGTGTTTTATCCCATATTCAAGAACATACCGCTTGTACCATAGGTGCCTGTGCAAAAGCCTTGCAACAAGATGCAGGCAATATGTCTGTAACCTGCAAAAAATTAGAAAAATTAGGATATATCTTTCGTAAACGCAGCGTGAGCGATGAACGTGTAGTCTTATTATATCCTACAGAATCCGGAAAAGCTTGTATTCATACGATCCATGATGCCATGTATCAGCATTATCAAAAACAATGGAATTATTATAACGATAAAGACAAAGAACTCATCGTAAAAGGATTACAAAAGTTAGAACAATTTATAGAAATGATAAATGAAAAGGAGGATCCTCATGAATAAAAAAGGTGTCTTATTCGATATGGATGGTACTCTCATCAATACCTATGAAAATATCAATTTCAAGCAAGCATTAAGTGAATTAAAGACTGTCCAAAAAACATTAATATTAAAAGTTTTAAAATCACGCGTGCGAAGCTTCTCAGAAATGGAACAAAAGATTCGTGAAGAGGTGGAAGATCCACAAGAAGCGCAAGATTTAATTGATCGTATCATGGATTTTTTACTAGATCATTATGATCATGCTCCTATGAAAAATGAAGCTTTGACCTTCCTGCATTATCTGAAGCAAAAAAATTATAAAATATGTCTATGTACAAACAATGCAACTGATGTGGTCAATCACATCTTAAAACACAAACAAATGACTCCCTATTTTGACTATGTTATTACTTCTCAACAAGTAACACGCAGTAAACCAGATCCTCAGATGTATCTAGAGGCATTACATAATGTCAATCTTAAAGCAGAAGAATGTGTAATTTTTGAAGATACAGAAAATGGTGTACAAGCTGCGAAAAATGCCGGTATTGATGTTATCGTTGTGAGCGATAAAGAAAAACGCAAATTTGCAGATTGTCCGATTATCATACAAGATTATTCTGATAAACGTCTGTATGAGTTATTCTAGGAGGATATCTTATGTTCTATATCTTATGTTTCTTCGCTTATAGCTTTTTAGGTTGGATATGTGAGTGCATCTATTGCAGTATTCCTGCCAAGAAATTCATAAATCGTGGATTTTTAGAAGGACCCTACTGTCCAATTTATGGCTGTGGAGCTATGCTTGTTATTTACCTACTCACACCTTTTGCCGCTAAGCCACTGCTTCTATTTGTAGCAGGCATCTTTGTTACAAGTGTACTTGAATACATAACCAGCTGGCTGATGGAAATGTTCTTTCATACAAAGTGGTGGGATTATTCAACATATCCTTTTAATATTAATGGACGTATTTGTTTAAAAAACTCTACACTTTTCGGTATTATGGCTGTATTTGTTTACTATGTATTGCATCCATTTGTAAATGATTCAATAAATCTTTTGCCGCATCCGGCACAAGCTATACTTTGTATATTGTTAATTATCCTATTCACCTATGATGGTGTATCAACACTTATGGCATTACTACGCAAAAACAAGGACTTCTTGGAAGTGGAGAACAGTATGAAAGAATTGGTCAAAGAGTTTAAAACAGCCCAGATTTTTCCACTTGAAGAACCTATAAGTGAAAGTATTCGCCGTGTTTTAGATAGTACCGATGCAGATGAAATTTTATTATCGCATATTAAAAAAATTCATGATATGGTAGATTCCCTGCATCAAAAACGTAAGCATACACACGAGCGTTTAAGTAAAGCATTCCCTAACAGAAAAGAAGCTTTATCTAGAACGAATATTGAAGCATTATTTAAAACAATGCACAATCACTTACATCATTAATCTTTGTAAACAATGAGCATCACAAAACATTAACCAAAAGAATTGGAAAAGCTTTTCTTCGTACAAATTCATATAGTATAAGATGTACTATAGCATCCAACTCTACCGTCATTGTTTGGACAATTGAATGGACATATAATCGCGGCTTATTATAAATTTATTGCATTTTCAAATAACATAAGGAGAATATCATGTATATAAAAAAATCAGATATTTGTACCATACCAAATTTACTTACTATGCTACGCATAATTCTAGTACCTATTTTCATATATTATTATATGCAGGATGAACAACTGATCGCAGCTATTCTTATCCTAGCATGTGGTTTTACTGATTTCTTAGATGGCTATATCGCAAGACATACGAATGCAATAAGTGAAGTAGGTAAAATGTTAGATCCTTTTGCAGATAAACTTCTGCAGTTCGCTATTGTATTTGTACTGCTATTCAAGATTCAGCATATGAAATGGGTGTTTCTGTTATTCATGGTCAAAGAAACCAGTATGTTCTTATGTTGGCTGTATATGAGAAAAAAAGGCGGTTATATGAACGGTGCGCAGTGGTTTGGTAAGGTATCGACGGCAGTTTTCTATGTTACAATGTTTCTACTGCTCTTGTTGCCAATTAAAAACACTATATACTCAGATATCCTTTTACTCATTACAGCCATATTCTTACTGATTTCGTTCCTGCTTTATATGAAAACCTATTTCTCTATGTTTCATAAAATGAATCATTCATAAAGGAGGGTGCAGAATGGATACAGAAAAACAACGAGCCTTTATCATTCGTTTTCTGTATTTTTCCATTCTAATGCTCCTTTTTTATGTCTTTTTTCAATATATCATTCCCTACCTTTTACCATTCATTCTTGGTTTTTTCATAGCCTTTATGTTACGTCCCATTATCCGTATTTTTGTCAGGATTACAAAGGGACATGAAAAGTTTTGGAGCATTGTCATCATTTTATTTTTTTATGCATTATTAGGTGTTATATTAAGTTATTGCGGTATGAAGATATACTTTTGGACGCAAGATGTGCTTGTTAAAATACCCGAATGGTATCAAAACACGATGGAACCTTTTCTTCAAGATTCTTTCTCTCATGTCCAAGTAGTTTGGAAGGATTATGATGGGGCGATATCAAGTGCCATCACATCCATTTGGGAAGGACTACAAAATTTTCTTTCAGGATTTGTTACCGACTTATCGCAAAACATTCTAAGCATATTAAGTAATTTACTATCTTCAGTACCTAAATTCCTTTTAACCTTTTTTATAGCCATATTTTCCAGCTTCTTTTTTACTTCTGATTACCATAACCTTTCTAATTTCTTTTTTCAACAGTTCTCACCAGAAACACAAAAAATCATATTATCTATACGTTATTTTGCCACTCATACCTTTTTAAACATGTTTATAGCTACAATCAAATTAATGCTATTAACATTCTTTGAATTAGTCATAGGTCTTTCTATTTTAGATATAAAAAAAGCCTGGCTAATAGCCTTAGGCATAACGATTTTTGATGTACTTCCAATATTAGGTACCGGCGGTATTATGATACCATGGATTCTGTTTTCTTATGTTCAAGGACAACATAAACTAGCCATAGGATTATTAATATTATATTTAATTATTACTTTAATACGTAATATAGTAGAACCTAAATTAATGGGAAAGCAGTTAGGACTGCATCCTTTGTTAATGCTGTTATGTATGTATGCAGGTGGTAAATTATTTGGTGTGTTTGGATTCATGTGCATGCCGATGGTGTTACTAATCCTTAAAAATCTTAATGAAGAGGAAATTATACATTTGTATAAATGTTATAACTTACATGAATCCAAATGCAACATTTCAACTCACGTACCTCATAAGATGCGACACTTTGACAAATAATTATGTACGATTCAATTTCAACTCACACATCTCGCGAATGCGGCGTTTCTCATAGAGTGCTCTATCGAATACTTTATCATTTCAACTCACGCTTCTTACAAGATGCGACCTTCGCTGATAACTTCATCTGCTTTATTTACTTCATTTCAACTCACGTACCTCATAAGAGGTACGACATCAGCGTACTGGAAGATTATTTCAAAAAATGGTCATTTCAACTCACGTACCTCATAAGAGGTACGACCTGTAGATCATCTACCTGCTGCAGAAAGGTATCATTTCAACTCACGTACCTCATAAGAGGTACGACAGGACTAAAGATAAAAGGTGGAACAAACTCTAGCGATATTTCAACTCGCGTACCTCATAAGAGGTACGACTGGCATTCAGGACTCGTCGACAGGGTTATGAGCATTTCAACTCACGTACCTCATAAGAGGTACGACATTCATCTTCATCACTCCAATCTATTGCTTGCATTTCAACTCACGTACCTCATAAGAGGTACGACGCAAATCTTCATGTAAAACATACCATTTAAAGAAGAAATGTATAAATTTTATATACTTTCTTAATACTTCTTCAATTATTTTCTATAAATTACAACATATGATACAAAAAAATTGGTGCGAATCTCTTAGCTTTTTTATGTATGCTTCCCATTCGCACCAACTTATTAAATAGTTAAATTTATTCCCACTCAATGGTCGCCGTAGGTTTTGGTGACAGGTCATAACAAACACGATTCACATTCTTAACTTCCTTCAAGATACGATCCGTTATCTTCAACAATACCGGCCAGTCAATCTGCTCAATCGTCGCCGTCATGGCATCCACCGTATTCACCGCACGTAAAATCACAGGATATTCAAAACATCTCGCATTATCACGTACACCTACAGATTTAAAATCAGGAACAACTGTGAAATACTGCCAAACCTTTTTATCCAATCCTGCATTATGGAATTCCTCACGCAAGATCGCATCCGCCTCACGCACTGCCTCTAAGCGCTCCTTCGTAATAGCTCCTAAACAACGCACACCCAAACCTGGGCCAGGGAACGGCTGACGGAATACCATCTCATCCGGTAACCCCAATTCAAGACCACATGCACGTACCTCATCCTTAAACAGCTGACGCAATGGCTCCACTAACGCAAACCCAAGATCTTCAGGCAATCCTCCAACATTATGATGAGATTTAACCATTTTTGCCGTTTTTGTACCACTTTCGACAATATCTGGATAAATAGTACCCTGTGCTAGGTAATCAATACCCTCCAGCTTTCTTGCCTCTTCTTCAAATACACGAATAAATTCCGTGCCGATAATCTTACGTTTCTTTTCAGGATCCGCAACATTTTCCAATTTTCCTAAGAATCTTTCACTCGCATCAACATAAATCAGATTCGCATCCAATTGATTTTTAAACACTTCCACAACACTTTCTGACTCACCTTTGCGCATCAAGCCATGGTTTACGTGTACACATACTAATTGTTTACCAATTGCTTTAATCAATAAAGCTGCCACAACGGAACTATCCACACCACCAGATAATGCCAGTAATACTTTTTTATCCTTTACCTGTTCACGAATCAACTCTACTTGATCCGCGATAAAGTTTTTCATATTCCAATTTGTTTCACATTTACAATCATCAAATACAAACTTCTTTAAAACAGCAAGACGCTCTTCCTTATCCTCACTCCATGCATCCAATACATCCTCACATGTTGCCAATTCATGTGCAACTGCCATTACCGAATAACCGTGTGCATAAACATGCGCATCAACATCAATACGTTCACCGTCTACGATATGATTAGGTCCACCATTAATGATAATACCCTTCACATTTGGCAATTTTACCAGTTCTTCCTTCGTGATATCATGTGGATAAATTTCACTATACACACCTAATTCACGAATTTCACGAGCTAATCTAGTGTTTTCACTGCTGCCCAAATCTAGAATTACAATCATGTCTTGTTTCATATTCATTTTCTCCTTCTTTTCTTCATAAACAGTTTACCATAATCTGTAAACGGTTGCACGATTGGATTGTAATTTCTATTAGAAAATCTTACATCTTCTCTCATGCACGCCTTTTCCGTAAAGAAAAGTGCTGAAATCCTATGTTTGACTTCAACACTTTTACGCAAACTACACTTATCATAGTATCTTTACACAGATATAGGTGGTAATCATTTTCCATAGTACCTTTAAACACCATCTTCTATCATAATCTTTTTTGCGCGATTTCCTTTAATCACAAAGGAAAGTTCGCAGAATTCTTCGTACGTTTCTTCCATTACCTGCTTAATCATATTTTGTGTATCTTCATGAATCTGTTTTTCCTTGAAGAATGCTGCAATCGCCTCTTGATAATTATTATTATACTTTGTATTCAGCAGTTTCCAATTTACATCCTTAAAATATGATAAGATTTCTTTTCTTATCGCTACCTTTCCTTGCATCAACACGACCGCTATGATTGGATAGCCTGCATAATGCTGCCAAATAGTCGCATTATCATTCGAAGAATAGGTATTTTCTAAAAAGCGTACCGTATACTTTTTCGTATGATCACTGGAAATTACATACGCTTCATCCTCTTTCATTTCTACTCTGCCATCCGCAACTGCACTATACGCCTCATAAACCTTTGCTAAAGGTGATGTTATCATTGAGAAACCTCCTCCTTCATCTGTTGTTATATTGGTTATCACGACATGAATCATTCTTTTACCACTTTTTTATTTAACATTCGCATGACTTGTTTGGCTGCTTTTTGTACCTTATTCTCCTGACACATAGCACATTCATTAATAAAATCTTTCCACTCCTTAGGATAAGCACTTTTACGAAACCAATCCTTTAAAAATCCTAATATTTGACGTCTAGCGGCCATTTGACATGGTATCGATACTTGTCCATGATGATAAAATACATGATTATTAATGTTTTGCGCACACATAAGAAGCTTCTTTTCCTCTTCGGGAAACCATTGCAACAAGGCCGGCATCCCCTTGATTGTATTTCCAAAAGCAGCGATCTCCTGTGTCATTAGATTTTCCATATAGCATTCCCGAAAAGAAGAAGCCATTTCCTGATTTCCCACCTGCATCAGCATGGCAATGATGGAAACCATCCCATAACGCAAAAAAGCATTTTCATGGTGCAATAACCTTTTGCATTGATCATGGTATGCAAAGACTGCCAAGGGCTGATGTTTGGCAAATTCCATGACTACTTTTTGCGCTTGGTATTTTAAAGCAGATGGATCATATTCCATGATGTCGCACAAATCTTTTAACACTATAGGATCATTTTGCAAACACCGATAAGTTGCGACTGCATCTTTTTTGGCTAATTCTCTTTTTAACTCCTCTACTCTTCTTTCTACTCCATCTTCCGATATGCTTTCCTTTTTATTTTCTGACATTCTTCCCTTGCCATCTTCTGATATCCTTTCTCTTCCATCTTCCAACCGTTTTTCATGATCTCCTTTAACCACTTTTACAGTTTCCTCTTCACTTTCCTTTCCTGCTACTAACATTCTTTCATCCCCTTTCATATGGCACAATGATCTTTGTTACATATTTATCCGGATTTCCCTTTAACACGATACCCGGCCCTTTTTCATAATGCTGCCAATATGGCAATTGCAGATGCAAATGATGTTCTTGCGCATAATCCAGTAAGGCTTTATAGCCGATGTGCAGCGTTTCATAGCTGCCAATATGATATAAAGAGAGAACTGGCCGTGCCTGAATCTGCCCAATAAAAAAATCATTAGGAACTGTTTTTATCTCTTTCTTTAAAGCTACACACACTCTGCTTGCCATCATTTCATCATAAGCCTCCTCAAAATATATTTGAAAGATAGCACCTTTTGTATTTCCTTTTAACTCTTTATACAAGCGTTGGACATAAGTTTTGATTTTATCATAACTGCCTTGAAAAGGGATAGCGGCATACTGAATCTTTTCGCATATTTCTTCTTGAATCTGGTAGAGGGCATTGGCCTGCTTCGTGAAATCGCGTTCTTTTAGATAGCTATCCATCGCTTTCATACAGGCTTTTTCTTCCAAAATATTTTTCTTGATCAATGCCATCTTTTCCTGAAGATAATAACAGATGTCCTCATCATTCTCACAGTTTTGTAAAACATCCTTCATTTCCTGAATAGAAAAATGAAATTCTCGCAGCATGCTAATTCGTCTGGCTGTTTCATAATCCTTATCGCTATATAAGCGGTGTTGTTGCTCATTGCGTTGACTTGGTACTAATAGTCCTTCCTCATCATAATAACGTAAAGCTTTTATGCTGAGTTGTGTGATATTAGAAAATTCGCTGATTTTATACATGATAGACCTCCCTTCCTCTCTACTGTAACACCTCCCCTGCACAGGAGGGCAAGCAGTTTCATCCTTTTTATCTGTCGTTTATTTTCTTTTATTGTACCATGTATCGCATACAGAAAACAGCTTAGAAAAAACAGGAGCGTTATGCCTCCTACACACTCCTGTTTCCCTTGTCTAGATTTTTTCAAAGACCGCTGCCGGTGCTCCACAGATTGGACAAATATAATCCTGTGGCAATACTTCTCCTTCATAAAGATAGCCGCAAATACTACAGCGCCAGCCATGTTTTTCTGTTTGTTCTTGATAACTGGATGCTTTCTTTGGTGTCGTTCCATTTTTTACCTGATGATAATACGCATAGGTCATGACTTCTTCCTCGCTTAAGACCTCCATATCAACAACCTCACCAACAAAGATTACATGACTTCCCACATCCAGGTGGGATACGACTTTGCAAGTATAGTAAGCACAGGTATGTTCACTGACATATGGAATTTGTTGCCTATCTTCCCGATGAGTTATCCCCTCATACTTATCGATATCCTTTCCGGATTGAAACCCAAAACGACGAATTACATCCATGTCAATGTTTTGACTCACGACAACCGCATTAAATTTACCGCTTTTTTCGATAAGCTGCTCGGTATAGTTTTCTTTATTTAAGGTAATGCTAAGTTGTATCGGTGATGAAGTCACCTGTTGCAATGTATTTGCCACACAACCGCTTATTTTATCTTCATAGCTGCTAGATATAATATACAAACCACAACTTAATTTATATAAACTTTTCTCATTCATATGAAATCCTCCTATTTTTATAATGCTAGTATGTATGAAAATTATACATATGTCTAAAGTTTTGCCCATGTTATAATAAATGAACCTATCTTATGGCTGTAACCGTATGTTGTTTGATAGCCTTTATTTAGTTGCACTCGTCTTCAATTATAAATTGATGTTAAAATGTTTAAGAAAAGTTAAGAGAAAATTATAAAAATATATGTCATAATAAAGATGTCTTTTCTTACATTTCTATTAAGACAACAACATGCAAAAAAGCTTTTTCATGCCAATATGAATGCAAAAATAGTCAGTCAGAATTTTACCTAATTCGACAAATGTCTGATATAATGAAGAAAATATGAAAAACTATAGGGTACAGGAGGATTTACATGACACAATATAAAAAAAGCAGAAGAAGTCACATACGATGGGATCGTTTGGCAATTATTATGGCCGGGATCATCGTTATTGTGGCTGGAATCTTTGTGGGGATCAAGATGTTAGCAACCAATCCATATGAAAAATATGATGCTTATAACGAAAAGACTAAATTATATGGGGAATTGCAACATGATAGTCAGAAGGAAGAAGATGTTTATTATCTATCTGTACATTATCCTGAATATCAAGAAAAAGTGATGAATGATCTTGTCGCTAACTATCGGAAAAAACATGTAAAAGTAGATAAAAAGCATAGCGGCATGCAATATATTATGGTGGATTATGACAGTAAACTGCTATATGACAGTTATATCACATTAACTTTCCATCAAGTTATTAAAGATGAAAATGATAAAGTCTTAAAGAAAGAAGACGTATCTTATAATTACGATATTAAGCGTAAAAAATTAATGGATGTAAAAGATGTTTTACGCCGTGATTATATTGTGATGCTGAAAAAACTGGCAAAAGAAAATGGTTTTAAAGAAGATCAGATAAAAATTGCAAATTTGAACAGCTTCATTTTGCAGGATAAGAAAGTCTCCTTCTATTTTGACGCAAATGCATCAAAAACATTAGATGTTGTTTATGAAGATCATAAACCATACATAGCTTTGACAAATGCTAAAATTCCTTCTTATTATATGAAAGATCCTATCATCCCAGCTGCGCAGCCGGCTGTGAAAGAAGGAAAGAAATTAATTGCCTTTACCTTTGATGATGGACCGGCTAGTGAAAATACGAAAGCGATTATGGATGAATTTGAAAAATATGGTGGACGAGCAACTTTCTTCATGTTAGGACAAAATGCGGATCTGAATCCAGATTTAGTAAAAGAAGTATATAAACGCGGACATGAAGTTGGTAACCATTCTTGGGATCATTCACAAGGTATCGCTGTAACAAATACGTTAACCAAAAAACAAGTAAGTGAAGAAGTTTATAAACCAAATGATGTCATCTTTAAAGCGACCGGCTTTGAGCCTCGCTATTTCCGTCCGCCTTATGGAGCAATTGGTAATACATTGGATTCCGTATGTGGTTTAGATATGGTTGGTTGGGATATTGATTCCTTGGATTGGCAAAATCATAATCCGGAAATGATGACAAGTATTATTAAAAAAGGGGCTTCCGTTGGTTATGAAGTTGTCTTAATGCACGATATTCATAAAGAGACTGTAGAAGGTGTTAAAAAGGTGTTAAAAGAATTGGATGCACAAGGTTTTCAATTTGTGACAATTGATACCTTGATGAAACAAGATCGTAAATATCTAACGGCTTACAATAATGAGCGAATGCATAATATTGTGATTACTTCCAATGTAGGAAAGTAATACTCACCTTATTCAATTAATCTTTGATTCTTTAAAGAGTTCCAACACAGTGAAATGAACCCCAAAGTTTGGACAATCAAATGAAAGGGGTTCATTTTTAAATGTCAAAACTTACAAGAGAACAAAAAATAGAAATATATAAAAGAAGAAAGCAAGGAGAAAACTTAAAATCATTGTCAAAAGAATATTCTGTTCTTAAGGGTAATATATATTACATGATAAAACTAATAGATGAACATGGTGAAGATATTCTAAGGAAAGATAAGAATAGGCACTACTCTCCTTTATTAAAAGAAGAAATCATAAACAAAGTCTTACATCAACATCACACGATTATGTCCACTGCAATTGAGTATGGACTATCTTCAGATGGTATATTATTTAATTGGATTAAGTCGTATAAAGAGAATGGATATGTTATAGTAGAGAGGAAAAAAGGAAGGCCTCCAACTATGCCAAAGAAAAACATTGTAAATAAAGATTATAAAGATATGACACCAGAGGAAAAGATTAAATATCTTGAAGATAAAAATTTATATTTAGAAGCGGAGAATGAATATTTAAAAAAATTGAGAGCTGTAATTCAGGCAAGGAAGAATCAACAATCAAAGAAAAAGTAGCGGTTGTTTTTGAATTACAGCGTAAATACCCAATTCGTATTCTTCTACATATTTCAAGACTGAAAAGATCTACATATTATTATACTTTATCTAAGACCAATAAGGATATGAAGAACGATAAAGTTATGAACACTATTATTGATATCTACTATACACATAAAGGTCGTTATGGATACCGCAGAATCACGCTAGAATTGATAAATAAAGGGTTTATGATGAATCATAAGAAGGTAAAACGGTTGATGTCTGTGATGGGCTTATATGGCGTTACACCAAAAGCAAAATACAAGTCTTATAAAGGTGATATGAATGGCACTGTAAAAAACCAACTGCTTACACAAGTTATCGATAAAGAAAATCACAAAACTTATTATGAGAGAAATTTTGAAACAACACGGTGCAATCAGAAATGGTCGACAGATGTTTCTGAATTTCATATAGGAGCAGGTAAACTGTATTTATCCCCAATCATCGATTTACATAATCGTGAAATCATATCCTACAGCATATCGAAAAGTCCTAATTTTAAACAAACAAAGGACATGCTTGATCAAGCATTTGACAAACATCTAAACCTTAATGGATTAATCTTTCAATCTGATCAAGGATGGCAATATCAAATGGAAGTTTATCATAAAAGCCTAGAAGAGAAAGGGATTATTCAATCCATGTCACGTAAAGGAAATTGCTTAGATAACTCTCCTATGGAGAATTTCTTTGGTAAGATGAAGAATGAAATGTTTTATGGACATGAATATGAATATAAAACATTAGAAGAATTAGAACTTGCCATGGAAGAATATATTACGTATTATAATACTCAGAGAATAACAACCAAATTAAAAGGATTAACTCCTGTACAATACAGAAATCAATCCTTATTAACTACTTGATTTAGCTTATTTACTTTTTGTCCAAATAATTGGGTTCACTTCACAGGAACTCTTTTTTTCATACATTATGCATATTCAATATCATCATGATGTGAACAAGTAAAGAAACAAAATCTTCCTATGAATCATCATGACAATTGCTTTTTTCAACATCGCTTTTCTCCTCTATCATACGATACTATCATCAACCATGCATTCGCGATACATGTTTCTCATTTCTGTGCTATACTGATAGAAAAGGAGGCATCATGTTATGTTAGAGGAACTATTTAATCGTGTTAGTATTCGCCATTATCAAAATCGTGAAGTGGAACAAGCAAAATTAGAAGAAATGTTAAGAGCTGCCATGAATGCACCAACGGCCAGAAACACACAGAGCTGGCGTTTTCTAGTCATCACGAATAGAGAAACATTAAATCATATGACAGAGCTTCAGCCTTATACCGGGATGATGAAAGAAGCCTATTGTGCGATTCTCGTTATGGGAGATCGCAACGCAAATCCAGTCGATGAATATTTGTATGTAGATGCTGCCGCTGCCATTGAAAATATGTTGATTGAAGGTGTGCATCAAGGCCTTGGCACTTGTTGGTGTGCTGTTGGCCCTTCAAAAGAGCGCATTAGCAAGTTTAAAGAGTATTTCCATTTAAAAGATCATCTATTGCCTGTTGCTGTCGTTGCTGTTGGATACAGTGCAGAAGATAAGACAAGAATTGATCAGTATGATCCTGAAAAGGTTAGCTATTATCGATAGTGTTTATGTAAGCATTTCTTTCAACTGATTTCTAATAAGCCCTTCATGATTGAAAAGATGACAAAAAGAAAAAAAGATATAAAAAAGTGTTTAAAAAAACGTAGCACATCATTTCTTTTATAGACAACGTTTTCTTTATTTACGTTGTCTACTTAGAAGTGATCATATCTTTTCATGCTACGTTTTTTCTTATTGCTTATATCATTTCCAATCAGCTTTCAGCATACCTAAAAGCTTTAAATCTGTTTTTTGCGCATGTATACCTAATCTCCGGTATATTGCTTTATCCATGCGGCATCTGCTTCAAAGTTGTCATGCTTTCCATTTTGATAAGTCGCAACCATTAACTTGATGTCATCTTCTTGAATGACAACATATGGAAATTCTGAAATATTTGTGGAAGCGCCACAATTCCCATCCTTATCCATAGCAATCACACTGATCGCATCACAGGTACGATTGGCCATCTGCATGCGTTTTACATGTGCATCTAATACTGTATCGACGGCTGCTTGTACAGACATACCTGCTGCCATGGCATCGACTATGCGAATGGATAAGCATCCACGCATGATATCTTCTCCCAATCCGGTAGCTGCAGCACTTCCATACAGGGCATCACTGTAAAAACCGGAACCGATGATTGGAGAATCTCCTACACGTCCTTCATGTTTCATAAACAATCCGCTGGTAGATACTCCTGCTGCTAGCTCATCCTGACACTTTCCTAGCACACAAACTGTATCATGTCCTTCATATGCTTTTAATTCCATGTCTTCTTTTTGTTTATCTTGCCATCGTTTTTTACTTTGAGGCGTCATGTGATTTTGAAAAGCAAAACCTTCTTCTTGTGCAAAGGCCTCCGCACCCTTGCCTGACAGTAAACAATTTACTTTATAATCACTTAGCTTAGCCGCTACCGCAATTGGACTTTCAACATTTTCAACTTCGATGATACCACCAAAACCAAGCGTATTTCCATTCATATAAGCACTATCCAACTGCACATGTCCCTGCGCATTCGGCAAACCGCCATGTCCAACAGAGATAAATTCTTCTCTAGCTTCTACATCCTGAATAGCAGCTAAGATTGCCGCCTGTACAGAGCCATCCTGCTGCAATATATCTTTTGCCTTCAGCATTCCATCATACGACATTTTCCATGTCGAAATCATTGCCTTATTCATCTTCGATTACCCCTTTTCATACTACTTTATCACGATTGTAAAAGGCCTTACCATTGCTTTTTAACAATAACCTTTTACCATTTTAACGCTGTTATCATAGCATAAATCCATACACTTGCAAAGTTACAATTGACATCAGAAACTAGATGAGATGCTTCATCCTTACACAAATTACTCCTATAGAGAAAGTAACACGCCTTCTTATCCCCCCTATGCGCTATACCTTTATGATGGCATGTGTATAGCTATCGAATGTCCTTTTTGCCTTTTACTAAGAAATTTTAGATTCCCATAAAGAAAGAAAAAGCTCTCCGTTCAAACGCTGCTAACGTTTGCCAAGAGAGCACATCAATTATAACAATGGGTCAATCGTTCCTGTGTTGATGCTGCGCAATGTTTCACAGCTAGCATCAAATTTTGCCTGATCAACTTCATTTAATTCTAATTTTACAATTTCACGAATACCTTTGCGGTTGATAATAGCAGGAACACCAATATATAAGCCTTCCTGGCCATATTCACCTTCCTGATATGCAGAAATTGTTAAGATCACATTTTCATCGTCCAAGATAGCATGCACCAAACGATTCAAAGAAAGCCCGATTCCATAATACGTAGAACGTTTCCGTTTGATAATTTCATAACCAGCCTGCTGTACCTGTGTATAAATTTCATGCAGATCACTTAAGTCTTTACCTTGTTCATCCAGAATATCTAATAAATTCTTACATCCAACATAGGCATTTGTCCAAGGTACAAAACTGGAATCTCCATGTTCTCCCATAATATAGGCATGAATATTGCTGGAAGATACATCCAGATATTCACTCATCAGATAACGCAATCTGGCAGTATCTAAGATCGTACCAGAACCAATAACTCTTTCTTTTGGTAAACCACTTACTTTTTGAGCAACATAGGTCATGCTGTCAACCGGATTGCTGGCAACTACAATAATACCATCAAAGCCTGATTTCATGATGTTTTCAGTCACGCTTTTTAAGATCATCGTGTCTTTGGCCGCAATATCCAGACGACTTTCGCCTTCCTTCATCGTAACACCGGCTGTAATCACAACGATGCTTGCATCTTTACATTCTTCATAACCACCAGCTTTGATCGTCATTTTTCCACGTGCATAAGGAAGTCCATGCTGTAAGTCCATCGCTTCTCCTACAGCTTTATCATGATTAACATCAATCAAAACCAATTCATCAATACCGCCAGTGTTTAAGAAGCTGTATGCCATACTCATACCGACAAAGCCGGTACCTACCAATACTAATTTTCTTTTCTCATTCATATTCAAGTCCTCCTTTTTTACTATGTCCATGATTTTTAAAACCATACACAGTGTCTTTATGATGTTATCTTTAACTAACACAAGTATAGCATGTTTCTAACGGAAAGAACATATTAATGATTTCCCTTTTTCATGCAGAAAATGACCTATTCTTCCTTTTTATGCCATATTTTTTATATATTACTTATGCTTCTTGCGCCATTCCTCAATCTGCTTCATACGTGCAGTGACCTTACTCTCAGAACCTTGCATGGTGGGTTCATAATAAATCGTTCCCTGTAAAGTAGGTGGCAAACATTGCATGGTTGTCAGCTTATCCTCATAATCATGCGCATACTGGTATCCTTCCCCATAATGAAGTTCCTTCATTAATTTAGTCGGCGCATTGCGAATTTGTAGTGGTACTGGTTCACTAATCATCTTTAAAGCATCTTCTTTCGCATGTTCATAAGCCATATATAAAGCATTGCTTTTAGGTGCTAAGGATAAATAAGTAACAGCATGTGTCAGATGTACACTGCATTCAGGCATCCCGATAAAATGACATGCCTGATATGCCGCCACACAGATTTCTAGTGCCCGACTATCAGCCATACCAACATCCTCACTGGCAAAGCGTACCAATCTTCTTGCCACATACAATGGATCTTCTCCAGCCTCTAACATACGTGCAAGCCAGTAAATAGCTGCCTGCACATCACTGTTGCGCATGGATTTATGCAAAGCGCTGATTAGATTATAATGTTCTTCCCCTTTTTTATCATACAATAAGGATTTTTGATGGATGCACTGCTCCAGCGTTTCTTTTGTGACAAGATACCCTTCATCTGTTTTTTCCGCATTCAATACGACCATTTCCAAGGTATTCAAAGCGACTCTGGCATCTCCATTGGCAAACTGGGCAATCATATCCAACATGCTATCTTCCATCTGCACATTTAAAGTTCCAAAGCCTTTTTCATCCTGTAACGCATGTTGTAATAATTCCACTAAATCACTGGTTTCCAAACCTTTTAAAACAAATACTTTACATCGCGATAAGAGGGCAGAATTAATCTCAAAGGAAGGGTTTTCCGTTGTCGCTCCAATTAAGATGATGCTGCCTTTTTCCACATAAGGTAAAAAAGCATCCTGTTGTGCCTTGTTAAAACGATGAATCTCATCTACGAATAAAATAGTTCGTTTTCCAAACGCTCTGGCATCACTTGCTTCTTTCATGACTTGTTTGATTTCTCGTATGCCACTTGTGACAGCACTAAAATCAATAAAGCGGGATTGTGTCTTATGAGCGATGATCCTAGCCAAAGTTGTCTTACCAACACCGGGTGGACCCCAGAAAATCATACTGGTTACTTGATCTTTTTCAATTAGATTCCATAGGACCTTTCCTTTACCAATCAGATGTTTTTGCCCTACATAATCTTCTAAGCTCTGTGGTCGTAATCGACTTGCCAAAGGATCTTGTAAATCCTGATAAAACAAGGATTCTTGTTCCATGCACATCACTTCCTTAACTGCTTTCATTATAGCACATTTTAGCGAAAGCTTACGTGCCAGCTAAACTCATGTCACAATTCTTTCACATCCTAGATTAGTTAAATTGCTTTCTTACGACCAAAAACCTTTTTCTTATCAGAAATCTTTTTTACGCTATCGCTCATTCTATATCATGCAAGTTTCTCATACCGTTTTCTTCCTTTTGCCTAAGCTACCGTTTCCTCCCTGCATAACAACAAATTCTTTATTTTCATCTTCATCTTTACGTTCATCTTTTAGGACTTTTTCTTTTCCCAACTACTTATCAACCCTTCTACTTATCAACCCTTCTACTTATCAACCCTTCTACTTTTCATTCACCTTCATCATCTTCCTCATCCACAACAACAGGTAGGCAAGCTATGACCACTTCCATAATGTTGTTGCGCTTCTACTTCCGTAAAAAACACACTCTTGCCAATTTCTTCCTCAGCGATCCAATTATCCTCATCGCATAGGACATACGTATCAATCAGAAAAAAAAAGCTCTCCCTTCTCTATTTTGATATCGCTCACTTTACCGCATTGAATATGTGAGCCAAGAATATAATATACTACACCGTTTCTTTCTAACATAGGAATCCTCCTGTTTCATCGGTTATAGAATACGAAACTAATTCCTCACTGTCAATTATTCTGCCTGTTAACTCGCTGTTGCATTCGCCTGAACAAAAAAGAAACGATGCTTTTAAAAAATGGTCAACTGGTGCCTGTAATGGTAATTGTTCTCATACTTTCATATGGTTAGCTCCTGTTTGGATAATTGCTCTCCTACTTTCATAGGGAATCGGTTATTCGTTCCTGTGTGGTAATTGTTCTTATACTTTCATTCAAGTAGTAAAACGATCTATCGGTTATAAAATGAACACTGCCTTACCTAATAAGAATTTAATAGCAGCATTCTAATACCACCAAATCTTCATACTTTGTCATAAGAAAAATTCGCTGGTGCATATCGCTATACAAAGCGCTTACATTCTGATATTGTATAACCAGAAAGTGAGAATACATTTCATTTTAATTCTTAATTTTAATTAAATGTAATTCTCAACCTATGGTTGCTCATGAAGCTCTTCATGACTGGCATTGTGTAAATAAGGAGGAAATGTACATGCTTTTTCAAACAACCAAGAAACAAGAAGACCTACGGAAAAAAGTACGCGAATTTGCGGAAAGCGAAGTAAAGCCAATTGCCTTTTTGCTAGATAAGGAAAATGAATTCCCTAGCGAAGCAATTGCCAAATTTGCCGACATGGGAATGATGGGTTTGCCTTATCCCAAAGAATATGGCGGTGCAGGAGCAGATGTCTTAAGCTATGCGATTGCAGTAGAAGAATTATCCAGAGTTGATGGAGGAACCGGTGTCATCTTATCAGCACATGTATCTTTAGGAAGCTATCCAATTTTTGCGTTTGGTAATGAAGAACAAAAACAGAAATATTTAACACCTTTAGCAAAGGGTGAAAAACTTGGTGCTTTTGGGTTAACAGAACCAAATGCCGGTAGTGATGCAGGTGGAACAGAAACAACGGCAGTATTAGAGGGTGATCATTATATCTTAAACGGTGGTAAAATCTTTATTACCAATGCGCCGGTAGCTGATACGTATGTTGTCTTTGCCTCAACAAATCCGGATGCCGGAACACATGGTATCTCTGCTTTCATCGTTGAAAAAGGATGGGAAGGCTTCACCTTTGGAGATCATTACGATAAGATGGGCATTCGCTCTTCTTCCACTGCGGAATTAATCTTTAATAATGTAAAAGTACCAAAAGAAAACCTGTTAGGTAAAGAAGGACAAGGCTTTAAGATTGCAATGGCTACGCTTGATGGCGGTCGTATCGGAATTGCTGCACAGGCATTAGGTATTGCTCAGGGTGCTTATGAACATGCTTTAGAATATGCAAAAGAGCGTATTCAGTTTGGCAAACCAATTGCCCAACAACAGGCAATTTCCTTTAAACTAGCTGATATGGCAACCAAATTACGCTGTGCTAGATTCCTTGTTTACAGTGCTGCTGAATTAAAAGAAGCCCATGAACCTTATGGCATGGAGAGTGCTATGGCTAAACAATATACCTCAGACATCTGCTTAGAGGTTGTCAATGATGCTTTACAGATCTTTGGCGGAAGTGGCTATTTAAAGGGTATGGAAGTCGAACGTGCTTATCGTGATGCGAAAATCTGTACAATCTATGAAGGTACCAATGAGATTCAGCGTGTTGTTATTGCGTCCCATATCATCGGTAAGATGAAAAAAGATGGTAAGGCAAAACGGAAAAAAACATCCATTACCGGTGAACGTAAGAAAATGATCTTCCGTGATGGCACACCAAAAGAACAAGTCGCAAAACTAGTTGAAGCATTGAAGAAAGATGGTTATGATTTCAGTGTAGGTATTGCGATGGATACTCCAATCGTCGATGCGGAACGTGTGATCAGTGCCGGCAAAGGTATTGGGGCAAAAGAAAACATGAAATTAATTGAAGAAGCTGCTAAATCACTAGGTGCTGCGATTGGTTCATCTCGTCCGGTTGCGGAAACTTTGAAATATGTGCCATTAAATCGCTATGTTGGTATGAGTGGACAGAAGTTTAGCGGCAATCTATATGTAGCTTGTGGTATTAGCGGTGCCGGTCAGCATTTAAAAGGTATTAAGGATGCGACAACCATCGTTGCCATCAACAACAATCCAAACGCTCCAATCTTTAAGAATGCCGATTATGGTATTGTAGGTGATTTGATGGAAATCTTACCTTTGTTAGCGGAAGCTTTGGATACGGGTGTAAAACAGCCGGCTCCACCAATGAAGAAGATGAAACGTCCATTTATCAAGAAAGAAGGACCTTCTTATAAACGCTATATCTGCAGTGGCTGCGGCTATGAATATGATATGGAAATCGGCGATCCGGCAAGTGATGTACCTGCAGGAACAACCTTTGATAAACTACCAGAAGAATGGATTTGTCCAGAATGCGGTGAAGAAAAAGAAAACTTCATCGAGATTGAATAGGAGGAAAAAGACGTATGTATTGTGTAAGAAAAGTTGTAGATGATCTGTATTGGGTAGGCGGTAATGACCATCGCTTAGCACTATTTGAAAATATTCATCCGATTCCTCGCGGCGTATCCTATAACTCCTATTTGCTGCTGGATGAAAAAACCGTTCTCTTTGATACCGTAGATTGGTCCATCTGCCGTCAGTTCTTAGAAAATGTGGAACATGTATTAGATGGCCGTGACTTAGATTATTTGGTAATTAATCATATGGAACCTGATCATGGTGCCAGCATTGAAGAAATCTTGTTGCGTTATCCAAATGTTACCATCATTTCCACAGAGAAAAGCATCATGTTGATGCATCAGTTTGGCTTTGATGTTGATGATAAGACCATGACTGTGAAAGAAGGCGATTCCTTTCGCTTCGGTAAACATAACATCGTCTTCGTGGAAGCTCCTATGGTCCATTGGCCGGAAGCAATGGTTAGCTTTGATACAACCGATGGCATTCTCTTCTCTGCCGATGCCTTTGGCTCCTTTGGTGCCTTAGATGGCAAACTGTTTAATGATGAAGTGAACTTTGACCGTGATTGGATTGATGATGCTCGTCGCTATTATACCAACATCGTTGGTAAATACGGTCCACATGTACAAGCCTTGTTAAAGAAAGCCTCCACCTTGGATATCCACTATATCTGTCCGCTACATGGACCGGTATGGCGCAATGACTTTGGCTATCTATTGGATAAATATGATAAATGGAGTCGTTATGAACCAGAAACATGCGGTGTGATGATTGCTTATGCGTCTATGTATGGAAATACTGAAAGTGCTGCTCAGGTATTAGCTGCGAAACTGGCAGAAAAAGGCATGACCAACATTGCCTTATATGATGTATCAAATACCCATGTATCCTACCTCATCAGTGAAACCTTTAAATATAGTCATATCGTTTTAGCAAGTGTTACCTATAATCTAGGTATTTATCCGGTAATGCATGATTATCTGATGCATATGAAGGCATTAAATCTACAGAAGCGTACCGTAGGTATCATTGAAAATGGTTCTTGGGCACCAAAATCCGGTTCTTTGATGAAAGAATTCTTGGATGAAGAGATGAAACAGATGAGCATTCTTAACAGTGAAGTCAATATGATTTCTGCCTTAAATGACAACAATGCAAATGAAGTTGATAATTTAGTAGAAAGCATCCTTGATTCCATGAAAGAAGCATAGATCTTCCACATGCAGGTGGGATGGTATTGATAAGGAAACGATCAATACTGTTACAAAACACATAGGGAAGAAAGATAATAAAAATAGAAGGAAATGGTATATCTGTTTCCTTCTTTTCTTATATGTTAAGGCATATCCTAAATTGTCTTTACATCTTGATGTTATCCTGTTTTATTTGAAGACGCTAAGAAGTACGAGTAAACATATGAGAGGACCTAATATTAAAACTCTCATCTTATAAATCCTCTTTATTTTTTCCTGGGAAATGCTCTGGTAAAAATAAATTCTTCACTACTGGATAAGGCTTCTTGAAAACGATAGCCAAGACCTTGAAACTGCTTGATATCCTCGATATCGGTAATCTGGTGCTCTGCCATATAACGCACCATTTCGCCTCTTGCCATTTTGACATAGACACCTTTTTCTTTTAAAGTATCCTTCGTTTCTTCCATGAAGCGACATTTCACATACCGTATAGCATCACGTTTGTAGCGTGTGATACAACGGCTATATTGCGCACTTGCCAGATCAACGATGACAGAGGATTCTTGGATAAGTTCACGATAGAGCTTATCTTGCCAAAAGGCATAGAGATTGCAAAAGGTGTCTGTACGTAAAAGACTGTTAATTTCCAGACGATAAGGCACTACACCATCCAGTGGTTTTAAGACACCATAAAAACCAGATAAGATACGCAAATGCTTTTGCACATAGGCAAATTGTTCATCACTGAAGATATCCGGTGCCATATACGTGTATTGAATGCCATCATAGGCTAACAGGGCCGGTACAACATTTTGTGTTAACTGCATAGTTTGGAATATCTGATATGCTTCTTGGGCGATACGTTCACTACAGGAAAGAATATGACGTAAAGCACTAACATCCTGCTGTTGCATAATCTTCGCCAATTGCTTGGTTTCCTTTAGCAACTTAGGTGTTCCCTGGGCGTCTAAATAAGCGATATCATTGCGCATGCGTTTCGCTGGTGCAATGCAAATCATCATCTGCATATCCCTCCTTACGTGCCTATTAGCAAATGGAATCATGGCTTAATCATTCTTTACACATAAAATTATTTAAATGAGGTGTTACTCAAGAACTTAAATCGAGTAGGGTGAAATAAATCACCCTCTCACACCACCGTACGTACGGTTCCGTATACGGCGGTTCGTTTTAATTTCAAAGCGTGTCTCTCTATATAGTAATCTAAACAACTGACTAGTCCTTTTTGGGCTAGTTTTTCTTTTGATATTGCTCTTACCACACATGTTTTGGTTACGACCCATTGATAATGGTCTCCCATATACGATGTCTGTCTTGCTCTATCTTTTCTAATCCCAAGTTTTTGTAATCCCCACTGTCGCTTGCTGGGTACTTTCCACTGTTTCCATATAATTACTCGCAGTCTTGTACGAAGATGTTCATCTATCCTTGTCATATGTGTTTTCATATTACATATGGAATAGTAGTTTATCCATCCTCGTATTACTTGGTTCAGTCGTCTTATCCTTTCTTTAAAGCCATTGTGTTCTTTCTGATTGTTAGCTGTTTCAGTTTCCTCTTAAATCGTTGTATGGAACTTGCGTGTGGTCTTGCACAATATTTCTTATCTTTTGTATCATAATAAAATCCAAAGCCTAGATATTTTAATTTGTTAGGTCTTGTGATATGCGTCTTTGTCGCATTCACTTTCAGTCCCAATTTGTGTTCAATCCACTTTGTGATTGTATGCATCACTCTGTTCGCACTGGCTCTACTTTTTACCGCTATCACGCAGTCGTCTGCGTATCTGGTAAAGTGTAATCCTCTGCTTTCTAATTCTTTGTCTAATTCATTTAGGATAATATTACTTAATAATGGCGATAGGTTTCCACCCTGTGGTGTTCCCTTTTCACTCTTTTCATATTTTCCGTTTATCATGATACCTGCTTTAAGATATTTTCGTATGAGCGACTCTGTATCTCCATCATTTATGATGATGTGTACATAACTCATCAATTTATCCTGTGGCACGTTGTCAAAGAATTTCTCTAAGTCAATGTCTACTATCCATTCATATCCATCATTGATATATTCCAATAATTTATTTATGGCCTGCTCACAACTCCGATTTGGTCTGAATCCATAACTATAATCCGAAAAGAACGTTTCACATATTGGGCTTAATACTTGTACCATTGCCTGCTGGATGATTCTATCCATTACCGTTGGTATCCCCAGATTTCTAGTTCCTCCATTCGGTTTTGGTATTTCAACTCGCTTTACTGGCTGTGGTTTGTACTTCCTTTCTGTGATTTCTGCTCTGATACTTTCCCAGTTTTCTTTTATATAAACATAGGCGTCCTCAATCGTTATTTCATCAATTCCGCTTGTTCCTTTATTCGCTTTTACACGTTTATAGGCTTTGTTCATATTTTCTCTGTTCAGTATCTTTTCTAATAGTTCTGACATACTTTGTGCACTCCTTTCCTTTCCGCTTTCTTACAAATCATCATACGTGTTTTGGATATTTGCTCATTTACGTTTTCACTCATATCCTTGTCTGATTATTGTAAGAAACATACATTTTGCTCGTGCGATTAAAACGTTCGGTCCTTCAGTATCTCTACCTAATATGACCTCTGCTGACTTCTCATTGTTCGTTGTTACTACTCCTCGACTGCCCGTCGTTCTACGTCTCGCCTACTGAGTCAATGAGACCTCGCGGGGTAAGTCACATATCTTTCCTCGTTTACTTATCTGATTTACGCCATTAGGTTACGGTTATCTTTTGGACTTTGATGCTTCATGCCATCTCATCCGCTAATGCCGCCTTATTATCAGCCGTCTGAATTTAATGTTCAGACTTCCTGTCCGTTAAGCCACGATTTCGCTATTGCTTCCTCTCTCCCATACCTCACGATATGAAACTTGCAAGTCGCTCTTGGGTTCGTCGATAACTACGCCCCGAGGGATTTTCACCCTAGATATGTGGCATGCCCGCCACACATGAAAAAACTGATGAGTCTCCATCAGTTTTTTAATCGTCATCTTCATCATCATCCTGATATTTGCTAAGAATTATTTTGGCATATTTATAGAATGTTGATTTTTTCATTCCCGTAGCTTTCCGATAAGCCTCTAACGGACGATGCTCACGTTTTAAAGTTATAATTTTTTCTTCAAAGTCTTTTGGAAGCTCTGCAATCGGACGACCATATGCGCCTTTTCCTTCTTCTTTTAAGCGCAATGCATCTTTAATTCCGCGCAATTGTTTTTCTCGATGATCTTCATTCTTCAATGATAAGGTGAAGTAAAACATCGCTAATTCCCGTTCACTGTTCAATGTCAATCCATAAGATTCATCATACAGTGAAATGTTGTTCTCTTTACAGAATGTAAGCTTATCCTGTAAGTCTAAAAGTCCAAATCCAAAACGTTCAATTTTTTTAAAACTAATTTCATCCCCAGGTTTTAACTGCTTTTTAAAATCTTCCCAATACTGCTTTTTGTCTTTTACGTTCTTACATGAAAATTGATATCTCATAGTCCTGCTCCTTGCACAAATTGCTTTCTCATTTGTATTTCTAAATCCTCTATAATTCTATCATAAAATTCTAAATAATGTTCTATTTTCTGCTAATAATTTTAAAAGTTTTCGTATTTTTTTGCATATTTTCTTCTTTATGTAAACTTTAAGATATTTATGTCATTTTTATAGATAATTTTTTTACAAATATTTCCAGAAATTATGTGTAAGGGTATACATTACTTATCTTTTTTCACATCTTTTTGTTCCCTTAAAGCCGTCAATGCTTGATGACGGAAAACGGGTTGTTGCTTATATTCTTGTGAAGAAATTCGATGATGTTCCTCGACCTCTTTTTGAAATTCTCTGGCAGAAATTCTTTGTGCTCCCTGACCGATAACAATTAGCTGTTCCAAACCATCACTTGTTGCGACACGGACACGATACTCCTTTGCCAACTTATGTGTAGCCATCTCGATGTAGTTATCCGCTGTCTGTGAAGTTTTCGTATACACAACATGTATATTTCCGTGCTTTCTGATTGTCTGTGCTGATTGCTTCACGCGATACGCATCAAAGACAAGGATTACCTCACATTTGCGATATCCCTGATAATTATTCAATTTATCAATCAAGCGATCTCTTGCCGCATCCATCTGATCTTTTGCCAATGCACGCAATTCGTCCCAGTCATAAATAATATTATAACCATCGACCAATAGACATTCTGGTAAGATTTTCAGAGTCTTGATTTCCGTAGCAGGTATTTCTTTCCCTGGTTTCCTTTTCGGTTGTTTTTTATCCTTTGGCTTTCCATAAATACTTTCAAAAACACGCTGTAATTCTTTCTCATCAACCTTTGTATTTTCATGTTTGAAACTTGTTTCAGAAGGAGATTGCCTACGTAATGGTAAATGCATATAGTCTTCTACTTTATCCCATGATACCTGATAGCCACTGCCATGCATACAGAATATGGAAGAGGATGGATTATCCAAATCACGTTGTGCATCATAACCAATTTGTGAAATCACATCAGCGGCCTGTTGACATGGACGATAGCCATCCAGAAAACAGCTTAATTTTCCTTTTCCGCCAGTATACGATCGCAATTCAAGTTGGTAAGATTGCATACATGCAACAGGAGCTTCCCCTTCTAAAATACATAGATCCTCATCTTGTGACAAAATAGAAAAATGCGCCTTCATAGACTCTAGATCATAGATGAGACGGCTGAGATGCATCGCTGTCACTTCTGCATGAAAGCGATAATATGGTTCTAAAAGAACGCTTTTTGCTTTCATTAGTCCTTGACGTATCGCACGATATGTCGCCTGCCGAAAATCACCGCCTTCCGTATGTTTCAGATGTGCTTTTCCACATAATAAAGTGATTTTCATATCTGTTATTGGTGATCCACTCAATACTCCGAGATGTTCTTTTTCTTGTATATGATTTAAAATAAGTCGCTGCCAGTGCCGATCCAATTTATCTAATGGAGCAATACTATCTACTTGGATACCACTGCCTGGTGCAAGTGGTTCCAATAGTAAATGAACTTCCGCGTAATGACGCAATGGTTCATAATGACCGACTCCTTCAACTTCCTGTTCTATCGTTTCCTTATAATTCACCATGCCTTCATCAAACGTTACTGAAAGACCCAAACGCTGTGCAATCGTGTATTTCAGTATTTCCATCTGCACTTCACCCATTAGCTGTACACGTATTTCTTTTTTCATCTCTGAATAAGTAATATGTAACTGTGGATCTTCTTCCATTAAGGGAATTAATTTACGCATCGTCGCAAAAGCATCCGTATTCGCAGGTAAAACCATTCGATAATTCATTGCGGCTACACTTTCCACTTCTGTATGATGTTCCTCAAAGCCCAAACCATCTCCTGCCTGCAGCTGACGTATCCCTTTGATAACACAGATTTCACCAGGCAATGCTTCCTGAATCACCTCAAAGCGATTGCCACTATACCGCCGTAATTGATCTACTTTTTCTGTATCACTGATCTTCATTTTCGCTTTCAGGACACCACCACTTACTTTTACATGGGCAAGCCGATTTCCTTGTTCATCATGACTGATTTTATAAATGCGGGCTCCAAACGTATCGCCATATTGTTTTGGCTTGATCCATGTTTTTAAACCATCTAAAAAGGCATCAATACCATCCAATTTTAATGCCGATCCAAAATAACAGGGAAACACCTTTCTTTGCGCAATCGCTGTCTTTATCGCATCTTTTTCAAGAACTCCCTGTGTCAGATACGCTTCCATTAATGCGTCATCACACATCGACACATCTTCCATCAAACTAGCATCCTCTTGCATGAAATCAATACAACAGCTATCTAACTTCTGATTCATTTCTTTTAATAGTTCTTCTTTACTATGATAAGAAATATCCATTTTATTCACAAATACAAAAGTAGGTATCTGATGGGCCTTTAATAGCTGCCATATCGTTTCCGTATGGGCCTGTACCCCATCACTGCCACTGATAATCAAAATAGCATAATCTAAAATTGCTAAAGTCCTCTCCATTTCCGCACTGAAATCGACATGTCCAGGTGTATCCACAAAATTCATATGAAGCTGTTTCCAATGCAAAGCTGCCTGTTTCGCATATATGGTAATACCCCGATTTCTTTCTAGCTCATCATAATCAAGAAATGCATTTTGATGATCTACGCGGCCTAAGTTTCGTATGCTTCCACTGCGATATAACATTGCCTCACTAAGCGTTGTTTTTCCGGCATCCACATGAGCCAACAGACCTGCACAAATATGCATGTTGTTATCTTTTTCCTGTTTGTCCATCTAAATACCTCCTCATCATCTTTTCCCATTATCTGCTACATCTTGCAGTGTTCTATATTCTGTAATATCGGTATGCTGAATTGATCACATACAGGACATTTTTCTCTTCTTTATGCATGGTATCCCTCGATCTAGTTGTACGGTTTTTAAACTATTTTTTTGTGTCATCTGCACATTTCTAAAACTGCTTTATGATTCCCAAGCTATTATATCATTTCCTTTAAAAACCGAAAACAAAGTTTATACATTATGCTCCTTTTGGGTACACATTGATGTGAAGATGAAGAAAGGCTATGCATCTGCACAGCCCTTAACTTTATTCTTTGCCTTCGCCATCTTTTCCATTATCATCTTCTACACCATCAAAACAATAGGTACATAGCTGACATTTATCCAAACCGATTGCCTTTACCATATCGTCAATGCGATGATAGCGCAATGATGTGAAATTAGAACGTTGACAGATTTCGCTACACATCTTTTTATAACGATCACTGTCTGGATTGGCATATTCTGCTAATACCTCATCAGAAACATCGTCACCCTCCAGTTTGCGAATCACCCGACGGGTAATCAGATCCATCTCGGATTTAGAACGTGAGAAGTTGAGATATTTACAGCCAAAGATAATCGGTGGACATGCAGGTCTAACATGAACTTCTTTTGCGCCACTTTCATACAAGAACTCAGTCGTTTCACCTAACTGTGTACCTCGAACAATGGAATCATCTATCAAAAGCAGACGTTTATCTTTGATTTTTTCTTGTACCGGAATCAGTTTCATCTTCGCTATCATTGAGCGCTGTTTCTGACTGGTCGGCATGAAGGAACGTGGCCAGGTTGGCGTATATTTAATGAATGGACGTGCAAATGGTACACCTGATGCATTGGCATAGCCCACGGCATGAGCAATCCCTGAATCAGGAACACCTGCTACACTGTCAACTTCTACATCATCACGATTTGCCAACAGTTCGCCACAGCGATTACGCATACACTCTACATTGACACCTTCATACGTAGAGGTAGGATAACCATAATATACCCATAAGAAACTACAAATTTTCATCTTTTCCAATGGTTTCTGTTTTACTTCAATACGCTGAGGCGTGATAAAAACGATTTCCCCGGGACCTAAATCACGATAATGATGATACCCTAAGTTAAGGAAGGCACTACTTTCAAAGGTTGCACAAAAACCTGTTTCTTTTTCACCAATGACAATCGGAGTTCTTCCTACACGATCTCTAGCGGCATAAATACCTTCTGAAGTCATTAACAGAATGCTCATACTGCCTTTTACAACATCTTGTACATATCGCAGACCTTCGACGATCGTATCTTTATGATTGATAAGAGATGCCACAAGTTCGGTAGGATTCACTTCTCCTGTGCTCATTTCTAAGAAATGCGTAACCCCTTTTTCAAAACACAAATCTTGCAACTCCTGGACATTGTTGATACGTCCGATCGTGGTAATCGCAAAGGAACCTAAATGTGATTTTACCAATAATGGCTGCGCTTCGTTATCAGAAATACAGCCAATGCCGATATTCCCACTGAATTCTTCAATATCTTTCTCAAACTTTGTACGAAATGGTGAATTCTCTATGTTATGGATTGCTCTTCCAAAACCTTTATCACCGTGAATCGCCATTCCACCACGTCTTGTTCCCAGATGGGAATGGTAATCAACGCCAAAAAATACATCTAATACACAGTCTTCTTTCGATGCTACACCAAAAAAACCACTCATAATTACCTCCAATTAAACTCTCTCTTTTTGTAATACGTGTATATTTTACCTTATTTTTTCATGAATGAATATAGAAAATATAATTTTTTCATGGGAATGCTTACATCTTCACAGAAATATAAAAATTTATCTTCTTCATACTGCCTTTCTTGAAAGACACACACTAATTTACTATGCCAATTCTTATGACTTTAAAAGCACATGCAGAAGAAAAGGATAGAATTCTTCTATCCTGTGTAAGATCATAATAGCTTTTTTCGTAATTCTTCACCACTTGCCTCATGCAAATAGGCTGGCGCAATATCAAATACTGTTTTACAGCCGTATTGTCCCTCTTGGGCTAAACGATAGGCTGCTCTGGCATATGCGGTTAACACACTTGACGTGAATTCTGGATTTGAATCTAACGTTAGTTTATACTCTATCACATGTTTATGCTCATCGTGCAATCCTGTGGTACCACTGCGTAAGACAACTCCGCCATGTGGAATGCCTTTATGATGCGCATTCAATTCTTCCTGTGTGATAAAATGCACGGTCGTATCATAATCCGCAAAGTAATTGGGCATCGTTTTGATTTCCTCTTCAATACGCGCAAGATCTGCACCTTCTTTGGCCACGACAAAACATTCCCGTGTATGTTTTTCACGAGCGCTCAACACCGGATGCTCACCATTGCGTACTTTTTCCATTGCTCCTTCTACAGGAATCGTATATTGTCGGGCATCTTGTACACCTTCTATGCGTCGTATCGCATCAGAATGTCCCTGAGATACCCCTTTCCCCCAGAAGGTATAATCATGGCCATGTGGCAAAATCGCCTGTCCATACAAACGATTTAATGAAAATAAGCCCGGATCCCAGCCAACAGAAATTATACTGATATGCTTGCCTTCCATACTTGCTGAATTCACCATAGCAAAATGTTCCGGTATGTTTGCATGTGTATCAAAACTATCAATGACATTAAAATGTTTAGCCAGTTCAGCGGTTTGTTTAGGCAAATCGTTAGCACTGCCTCCACATAAGATTAAAACATCAATTTCATCCTTTTTCTCATATATGCAATCCATGGAATAGACTGGTGCTTGGGTCAATGTCTTTAATGTTGATGGCTCTCTACGCGTAAAAACACCGATAAGCTCCATATCCTTGCTGTTTGTAACTGCACATTCGACACCTTTTCCAAGGTTGCCATATCCTACAATTCCTATTTTCATATGCATTGCTCCTTCCTTACAGCCACTATTTTACCATTTTTTGAAACAACAGTATAGGTTTAATTTCATTTTTATTACAATATTTTCTGAAAATATATGAAGCACTATTTTCAATGCATTATGAAGACGCAATGTATGCATACACCAAACGCCTGAAATTATTCAGGTTATGCAGATGGTATCTATCTTTTAGCGATGCTTCCGTTTGTAATGCAAGAAAGAAAAACCAAGGAAAATACAGATACCAAAACCCATTCCGATAGCCAAGCGATTCCATAAGCGTTCCTTCTCGATTCGTTTTTGTGATGCCGTACTTGCTGGTTGTTTTGTAGTAGGCGTTTTTGTTTCTTCATGATCCTTGCTAGCCCGTTGTGCATAAACAAGATAGCGCTGTTTATTGGTCGGATATGGGTGGCAGGTAATCAAAGTAATCATATCCTTGCCTTCCTGAATCCATACTTTCTCGATTTCATTAGGTTCGATGATTTCTGTCTTCATAACGACATATTGCAAGGTTTCCCAATGATTTCTTATATAAATACGATCTCCCTTTACTAATTTTTCAATATCTTTGAACATCGCTTCCCCTTCATATCCGCCTCGATGCCCTGCAATCACACTGTTTGCGGAAGCTTGGCCTAAGGGCATACTTGTATTGTTAAGTAATGCTAACCCTTTCCGTAAATGCTCTTCACTTGCTCCATGATATATAGGAAGATTTAGCTGCATCTTTGGTATTCGCATAATACCAATTACCGTTTCATCTGTACGATTCGTCTTACTCTTCCATGCATCCTGCACACCTATTTGACCTTCTTGACATAATCGCTTATTATATCTAACCATCTTTTGATACCATTCTTCCCTATCTGTAACACTGTCATTTTCAAATTGTTGAATGACCTGAGCTATCTGATGTTTACGCAGCTGTGTTTGAATATTGGGATACAGACAAATAAGCAGTCCTCCTACTACCATGATTGCGGCAAGTAGATAGTTACGTCCCTTGTTCATGCTTTGCCTTCTTTCTCAATTTTAAAACGCATACCAAACTAAGCAATATGATGATGCCTCCACCTATTATCCATAGGTTTTCCGTTTTCTCTTTTTCTTGCGATGTCACATCCACTTCATGGATGGCTTGTACGCGTTTGCCTCTTACTAACAAGCGATGCGTATTTATTCCATATGGTGTACATGTCATTAAAGTTACATAGTCCTTACCTTTTATGATGCGCAATTTTTCGACTTCTTTGGGTTTTACTACGCGTATCTCATCTACTTCATAGAAAAAAGTTTTATCTAATACCGTTATGCGAAAGGAATCCCCTTTTTCCAACTCATTCAACTTAGTAAACAGTAATGCACTTGGTAAACCTCGATGAGCACATAAAATTGCATGCTGGCTATTTCTTCCAATCGGTAGTGAGGTTCCTTCCAAATGTCCAGCCCCTTTTTTCAAGGCCTCTTCACCACAACCATGATAGATAGGTAAAGATACATTGATTTTACCGATAGTTAAATGGCCCATCACACCGTCATGATTGACATTTAAAACTTCTTCATAATCCTTTGGAAGCACATAGCCGCTACCTTTCACAAAAGGGTCATGTACCGGGTCACCGGAAAGATTTTCATTATATGTAATAGCGGCTTTCCATAACTTCTGTATGTCCTCTTGTTTCTCACGAGCTATGCTTGTCTGATATTGATGAATCACTTTTTTTTGCTGCTCTTCCATATACCAGTTACTGATATGAGGATAAAGGAAAATCCCGGCACCTATCGCTATAAATAGCACAGGTACCAGGAAGGCCGACCATTTTCTTTTCTTATGCATGTCGCTTGCTATTTCTTACAATCACAAGGACACCACCAAGCATAAAGACAATTCCGACTATGCTAAACAATACGGTTCCAGCTCCCCCTGTAATTGGCAGTTGCATATCTTTTGCTTTGCTGTTTTTTACTTTCATTACTACTTTATTCGTTTCTAGTTCCACGGTTCCTTCTAATTCATAAGTCCCTTTTGTTGTTAATGTTACCTCATCTTGTTCTAAACTTCCATTCCCATTTTTATCTTTTAACGCTATCGTTATATCTCCATTCGGTAATACATAGCCACCATCCGGAACCTTTGTTTCTTTTAAGACATAACTTCCTTCATCTATACCCTGTATCGTAAAATGCCCATCAGTTCCTACTGTTAAAACAGTATCCCCCTTTGGATTGATAACATAAGAACCATCTGTTGCTTTTTTAAACTTCAATGAAGTACCATCTTTAGATAACGTAAATTCTGCATTCTTTAAAATATCAGTTCCGCTTTCGCCGACCTTCAATACCTTAATCCCATAAGTATATACCAATTTTTCTGTCGTTTTTTCTTTATAAGATTGTGTATCATAAGGATCGTGATTATATCCAATATAGGCAATATTCTTTAATGCGTCCATCGTTAAGGCTTTATCATTAACCTCAGCATCATAAGTAACCTGTACGTTTAACATAGGATTCGCTTTTATATAAGCTTCTTTGAATACTATTTCAAATGTATAATCAGTTAGCTTAGCCGTTTTTCCAGGATCTTTCTTAACGTCGTAATTGGTTGCGGCTATTTCTTTTCCACTAGCCTCCTTCACGGCAATCGTATCCGGCTTTAAAGTCAATCCTTCTGATAATTTATCACCGATTGCAAAAGTGATAGCACTGGCATCTTCTGGATATGTCGGAATTTGAGCTGTCAGCTGATAGCAGACGCTATCTGTAATAGCTACCGTCGTATCCGTTGGATCAATAACCGTTTTAACAATTGTCGGAGTTGAAGATTTCATAGTAACCGTTTGATCATTCACACTCCATGTCCCTTCCTCTTCGACTGGTGCTATATTGAAACCTGTAGGTGTATAAACCTGTTCTACACCATGTTTTGCGCAAATCAGATAATATCCCAAGCCAATATCCGTTAACGTAACAGAAGGCGCACTGGCAGTAGCCGTTTTCGCTGCTGTTATCGCGATCGTTGAAGGTGAGCGATGAATTTCTGCCGCCATTTTTTCATAAAAGCTTTTTGCTTTTTCCACATCCTCAAGCAAATTCTTGAATTCTGTTGTCACCTCATGGTTCTCTCCTATATAACTAGGATAATTGTCTTTCACCCAATTTTGGACGCCAGTCACCCATGTATATACCGGCGCTTTGGGAGCACCATTTTCTATCTGTATATCAATGATCTTATACATTGACAATTCGGTACCATTTTCAACACCAGTTATGGTTACTTGAACCTTACTGTCTGCACTGATTTCAGCAGAAACATTGCTTGTTTGTGTCATGAGTACCATCCCTATGGCAACCATGGTTGTCAGGACTCGCTTTAACCATTTATTTTTCATTTTCATTCTCCTCCACGTTCCTTTAATTTTTTCTTTTTTCTCCAAAACAGCAGACTACCATAGAAAATACATCCTAATCCAAGCAGATAAAGGTGTTCATCATAGCCGATACTTCCTGTGATCGGTATTTCTTTTAATCGATAATTCATGAGTTCAAAAGATTCATCTTCTTTTCTTTCAAAAGCAGGAGGATTATCCAAACTACCTGTAATTTGAAAAGCCTTTTGTTGTGTATCGTATGCCAACATCCATTGCCCTGCTGGTAGTACATAACCGATTGGTGCCATATATTCTACAAGACGATACTGTTTTTCTATATTTAAACCGGTTAACTTGACACTGCCATCACTTTCCTGCGATATAGCGATTGAACGTTTTTTCCAACATGGATCATTCGATACTACGTTGCCATCTTGATCAAGCTTTACTATATCTTTTGCATGATCATGCGCATCACTCTTACAATTCAGCTCATATGCAGCAAACTTCGCATTTGCCAACTTATTTCCCTCTTCATCTATTTTATAAAACAAGAAATCGGCTGTTGTAATATCCAATTCGTGATACGTTGTTTCGCTTTCTTTTTCAAAAGAATGCTGATGAACCTCGATGATTTTCGCCGTATTTACAAATAGAGTATCATCGCCATTATCAGTTACTTTGGTAGGAATGACAAAATGGAGCTCTTGCTCAGCCTGCAGCGCTTCAATTGTAAAGATCAGCTTCTGTTTGTTTTTAGCATCTTGCATCACCTCTACAAATTGCGAATCTTTCACAAGTTGCTGTTTTGTGGAATCATTACCCAAATACCACGCAATAGCATCCAATTGGATATCCAATCCTGAAGGCAGGATATCCTCCACCTTAATAGCATTCAATAAGAAAGATGTTTCCCCATTTTTTACACTGATATCATAGTTGATTTCATCATGCTTTTTCACCTTTGCCGGATGATCCTGAGTTCCGGAGGCAGGTGTTGATGTTTTATGGATTTCCATTTCAGGTTCACGTATAGCCACCGTTGTTTCCGTTGTTTCTAATAAAGAATCTTGCCACTCAACATTGGAAACCTGTGTGTTTGCATTTACCCATGAGGTATTGTATGCCAATATCTTCTTTTCCATATCTTGCTTTATTATATCAATTGGTGCCTTCATATGAAGAATCGCAGAGACTTGTTGCTGTGATTCTAATACAAACGGCGTTCCTTCTACGGTATTACGCATATCAATAGCAACTGCTGTAACTTTTGACATATCCGCTGGTTTTTCTGCACTCCATATTGTCTCATCTTCAATATTGGCATCCCCTTTTAAACCGGCATCATCATGAGATAATATGATATCTTTTTTCATGGAATATAAAACCTTAGCATCCACACCTTTACGAAGCGCCGATGACACATCAACACTTTGTAAAGTTCCTTTCCAATGTTCTCTTTCTCCAGCATTATTTTCCAAAACATCAAATAAAACTAAATTATTAGCTTTCGCTGTATCTTGTGAAGAATACTGTAAACGATAACTATAGCTATCGCCCGTTAATACTTCTGTGGAAGCTGCATATTTCAATTCCTGTTGGTTTTTCACAGACTTAAAGAACCCTAATTTTGAAAATGTATCCCCTGTAAGACTCGTCGAAACAGAAGCATACAAAGTATCTTTCTGAGCACTTTCCCCCGCTTTTCCATCTTCGTCGATATCAATGAACCATTTTTGATCAGAAAATGATGCATCCGGCATATCCGGATAGCCATTTGTTATACTTTCATTACCAGATTTGTAGGCAATACTATTGCTTATATTTCTTCCAAAATCAAAACAAGATTCCCAAGGATAATACCCATGATATTGTAACAGAAAACCACTTTCCCATTCCCAGCCATTAGGTTGAATATTTGTATATTTTATACTATTTTTTTCACCTGGTTTCATACTTACCTGAATGATCATCATGGTTCTTCCGGAGTTCTTCCAATTTTCTTTTATTTGTACCGTAAAATCACATGGTTTATCTGGTAAAAAAGTAGTACCACCCTGTCGATATACAGTAGTCACTTTAATCTTTCCTACATCTACATACATTCCTTTTGGTAATAAATCATAAAACGTTCCTGACTTTTGTTCTTTGAGCGTTCCATTATCTGATGCTTCATCAAAGGGATCGGCATAATTTGAATATGCTGCCTCATATGCATAGCTCTGATACTCAATATCGTATTGTTGATTTTTTGTATCATTTGTCGTTTTAACTATTTCTTTCTGCATATTGCTGGTTGTTGGATAACCTTCTAAAAGAACCCAAGCTTTGCTATGATTTCCTAACGCACCTTCCATACAATATTCTGCTTTATCTCTTTCTATCATCTGTTCTTTTATTTTTTCAGAGCCTTCAATGGTAAGGGTATTTTTCTGGTTTACCCATTTCCCATTACTATCAAATATTCTGCCCGAATTTATGTTATAGAGCATAATCGAATCTTTTCCCTCAATCAGACTAGCAACATGGGCGGTTTTTCTTAATTGAATGCGAATATCTAAATTCAATTTGTTTTTAAAATATTTTGATTCGTGTTCTAATTTCAATGCAATAATCCCTGCTGGCAATTTTACTGTATTATTTCTATCAATGTTTTCAAATACTTTACCATCGTTATCTATAAAATTAAATATTTTATTGCCAACACATATAAACTTTCCTAATTTTATCCATTCACCATCAAAGCTTTTTCTACCATATAGATCAGCAGGTTCCCAATTCCCATATTCCGTATTTTCATTAAATAGATAGCCTCCTATATCCTCATTCGCCGTCATATCAAACTCATTGATAACCACATGCACAGCGCTAAATACATAATCGTTCTCTTGCAGTCGCTCATCCTCTAATGTAACAAAATCATCTACTAATTCGGTTTTATAGCTCTTTTTCCCATAACTATCCAAAACATTGTCAGGCAATCCATCGCCTTTGGTATAAATACCTCCATCCGTTGTCATTTCATTCGCCCAATGCCCCTGTAATTCAGGTAATTCATCATTTATATGAGCTTGTTCCATTAAATTGAAGAAACCCGGTGCGTTGCCGCCCCAACATATATAATTATGAAATCCCTTATTAATCCAACTGTTCCCTTCAGGGTATTTAAAGTTAAAATCTACATAACTGTAACTTGCATCAGCACTTTTTTCCTGATCGAGCGTAGGCATTTCATTAGGATATAAATCAATAACTTTTGCAAACACCTTATTTTTATATAGCGAATTTTTGATTGCATCTTTCCTTGGATATTTCACTAATACATGGGTGATAAAATATGGTGTTTCTAGTTGTGCTTCATCCCCTTGGATCATAAAGTCCTCTTCCCCTATATGAAATACGTTGTTTCCAAATGTATCACCAGGTTCAATTTTGGAAAAATAAGGGTCATACCAGCCTAAAATAGTACCATTGTTATCAACTACATCTTTTAAAAGTAGTTGGTATGGTCTAGTCATACTTGCATCAAATTGTCCTTTGATTAACCAATTCACAAAAAAATAATCTTCTGCATCCGCTGGTTTTGCTCCCCACTCTTTTTGCCAAGTCTCATATTTTTTATATTTCTTCTTTGTTAAGGATATCAAATCTGATTTTGTGATCTGGGTAACCTGCAATTCATCCGCTTTATGTAATAATGTACCATTCCTATATAGTTCCGCCTGTACCTTACCAATAGAACCTGATGAAATAGCACTTGGTTTTTGATTTACAGCTTCATTATAAGTATAATACGTTATATCAAAGATCAGTGTATGCGCCTGTGTAATTTCTTGCGAATTTGTCACTATAAGACTATTGCCATCATCAGATATCTTATAATAAAAACTATTTTGATCTCCATTATCAGGTAAACCAATAGAAAAATTACCTGTCTGCTGTCCTGGCCTATCAATGAAAATCGCTTTCGGTAATATTATCTCAATTTCACCTGGACGAATGTTTGCTTGCGTGAATTCTGTTTTTACCTGTGCGGTAATGGATGTACCTGCAGCTTTTGCTTTATTTTCAGCAGGTGTTAGTGTAACTTTACTTACATCATTTGCATCATATTCAATGCAACCATCTACAGCAGCGCTCGTCCATTTCATTTCAAAGCTTGCTATTGAAGATGTATCCGCGCTTGGTTGTATAGCAAACATTTCATGTGGAAGCAGCATTAAAACTAAAGTAAACAAGACACATATCGTCATCCCTCTTTGGATAAATTTTTTCATGCACCGATCTCCTTTCCATCCTTTTATGCATTTTATATCTTTCTTTCCATTTGGTTTTGTGCAAACACCCGTTTTCAACATAGGAATTGTTTAAAAAAGGGAACGTTTCGTCGTATTGTAAAGGTTTTCACATATGGATTATAAAATGTTTTTCCAGAAATTACAAGGCGAATGACGATGCAACCATACCAAATGCAACAGCCTTTTTCTTAATGATGTTTAGCTTTTTGAAAGAGTTACTATAAATAACGGAAAAATTGAATAATAAATAACAAATATATCACTTAGCATAAAAAAAGAAAAGAAACCCTTTCAGAATTTAGTTGGTGATGAAAGATTATTTCCCTTTTTCTAGTGATGCATCTTAAGCTTACCTTCTTTACAAAAGGATAACTATTATTTTTTTATAACCATGCATAGTAAATTACCGAAAAAAAAACGTCATTCTCTTATGGAATATCTAAAAAAACATGGGGAACTGAAATCCATCGCAAAAACATGTGGTGCTTCAGTTTTTTTCTATACATTTTATGGGGTTTTATGTTTTTATCATTTATAACATATCTTCGTAAAAGGATAAAAAAAGATAGAAATCTCCCCGACCAAAGTTTGCTTTCTATCCGTTCATAAGAACAATATGATAATAATAAATTTAGCTCATAAAATCAAGTTAAATCAACAATTGGAATCGATTCAGAGCTAAAGTGATGTATTCTCTTAATGATGATATTTATTTCAAAATGTAATGTAAAAAGAAGTGCTCTTCTTACTTCTAGATTTTTAGCACTTCTTCATTCATTACAATTTATGGGGAACTTTTTCCACCACGGTTTTTTATACCCCGTGTTTTTATACCCCATACTATTTCAGATTACCAATTCTAATAGGCCTATATTGTGAAAATCCCCCATCCATAAACAGACGTTTATTTCCGAGGGATTTTTTAATGAAACTCATGTTGAGATATGCAATACAGATTTTTATATCTTATGCTTGCTTATTTCTTTTCTTTCGATTAACAATTAACAGAATAGCTCCACCTGAAATAATCAGTAGTAATAATAGAGCAGTCGTGTTTGTTGAATCTCCAGTCTTAACATCGTCATCATTGGCAATGTTGCTGGTAGGTTTATTATCTGTCGTATGATTTCCATCATTTACAGATGGATTACTTGACGGACCATCTGTTGTTTCTCCACCATTGTTTGGCTTGTTGTCAGTTCCACCGGCATTTGGCTTATCCGTATTTTCACCGCCATTTGGTTTGTTATTGTCATCGTTTGGTTTATCAGTATCATCACCGTGATTTGGCTTGTCATCTGTTACGTCACCATTTGGCTTATCATTTTCTGCTTCAATCTTTTTTACAATCGCATAATAAGATGCTTCTGTTGTATTAAAGCTCAATTTACCATTCTTCTTTTCCGTTGACAATACTGTGACATTGCCATTTTTATCTATTGCGACAATACTTAATTCATCTTTTTCATTTCCTTTTGGTACACTAATAGAAGCTGCATTACCTTTACCTAAAGAAAGATGTTTATCATCAATTTTTAAATATAGATCATATGCTTGAACAACACTGTATTGCTTTTTAAATGTAGTATCTTTTATGTTATTCAGCAATGCTTTTAACTGACTTGCTGTAAATAAATCAGCATGTAGCTTGGTATTTGGTTTAAAGAGTCCTGTAACACTTACATTATTTGAGGTTAGCGTCTGTTTTGTAGGATTATCATTTACATCATCCTTTTTAACTTCTAACTGATCAATAGCAGCCAATAAACGACTATTTGCTTCATCTAATTCTGCTTGCGTTACTTCTTCTTTATTGAATGTTGCAATAGCTTTTTTATTTTCAGATGCTAAAGCTTTCCAGCTATCCTCGGTATACTTACTTGCTTCTAGAGCACTCACTTTATCCAGTGTAGCACGTAATCCAGAGCGATCCAATTTTTTCAAGCCTTTTATTGCATTTTTCAATGCGTCTACTTTTTCATTTACTTGTTTTTGTGTAACTTTCTCTGTATCATATACAGATTTTGCATCTTTTAATTTTGTTTGTAATGCTTTCCATGTTGTGCTATCATATTCATCTTTAACAAGATCTGCACACTGCTGTATGATATTCAATAATGCTGCTTTATCTACTTGTACACGACTTGCCTCAAAGACTTCCACAGCTTTCTTTAAATCAGCTGCAATTCCTTTGATTACATCTACATTTTTATTGGCATTTGCATAATCTGCTTCTGCTTTATCAATCGCCGTTTTTAAAGCAGTCTTTGCTTTTTCAGGAATTTGTCCATGAGCTTCGCCAACTTCAGCATTCTTATAAGCATCTTTTGCTAATGCTAAGTAAATATTGTACTGTTCATCGGCTTCTAAAGAAGCAATTACTTTTTCAGTTTCTTTCTTAAGCGCTGCTGCAGCTTCATCAATTTCCATTTGTGTGGACTTGTATTTTTCATATACTGCCATCGCTTTATCATATAATGCTTTTAGATCTGCTGTAACTGAGGTATCTTCAACTTTTTTCAACACGATCTCAGCATTAGAAATTTCTGTTAACAATGCATCACGTACGATATATACGACACCATCTTTATAGAATTTATTCATAGCAGCTTTGATTTTATTGATCCACTCATCTACACCAGCGGAATTTAAACCTTCCTCTTTTGCGGCTTCTGCTTTCGCAATAACATCTAACACAGCCTGTTTTGCTTCTTCTTTATAGCTACCATTCGTATTATCATAAGACTTAGAGTCTAATACATCCTTAACTTCTGCAATATATGCCATCAAAGGAACACTTGTATCCACTTTATATGCTCTAAATTCTTGGATGTCTAAACTATCACTTAGTACGGTTAAGCGCACTTTATCCATAAATGCTGTTTCTTTCAGCGAAATCATCAATGCCGGATTTGCATCATCATTGTCACTTCCATCATAAACAGTTGTCCATTTATCTGTCGTAGGGTTATGTGCCTCTATTAATACTTTTGGTGCATTTAATGCTTTTGTACTACTTGCTGTTAATAACTGGAAGATGTTTACATCTGCCGGCTTATCTAAAGCAATTGTAATGACCTCATCTTTTGCCGCAGTATAAAGTGTATCTGTTTTAGCATCCGCAATAACCTTTGCAGCATCAGGAGTTACTTTTGCTTTTAGCGCTACATTTTCTGGAGTTCCCATAAAGAACTCTGCCTCATACAGACGTTCTTCTGCTAAGTATGCATCACCCTTACCATTGTTACCAAGATGCTTAAAGATAATTTTTGTTGCACTTCTGTGTATTGGAACCTCAATTGTACGATTTTCAAGTAATTCGGTAGTAGAAGACTTATCTAATACCAACGTACGGTTGCCGTCATTATCTTCCGTATATACAACATATTTCAGACCAAGGCCAGCCTTTTCAAAAGTAAATTGTGCTTTATCTACATAATACAGATTACCAAGATTATAAACAATATCTTCATCTTTTGTTACTTTGTTGAAGGTATCTTTATCACCATCTACCGTATTTGCATAAGAATTTGTTACATTTTCAATTTTTCCATCACCAAAGATAACTTCATTACTGCTTTCTTCCTCATAGCCCATGACTTCTAATTCAGCAATATCGAACCATCCGTTCTTATTGGCAACTTTACCCATAAATTCAACTTCAACTTTATGAATACGCTTATTCACTTTGATGTTATATGGATGTTTGTCTGGAGTACTATCGTTTACGTCATCTGTTGTTACAGACAGTACTTTTTCTCTTGTATCACTGCCTTCTGGATACACATAGACATTGAAGAAATACCATTTTTCTTCGCCTTTTTCAAATGCTAGATTAATATCATCTACCATATAAGATTTACCTAAATCAACACCTGCTTTGATAGGATCTTTATCTAAAGTTCCTGTTCCATCCCAGATTGGTCCATATACATCCCCATCAAATACCCATAAAGTATCAAGGTTTCCATCAATCATATTTTGTACATTACGACCATATTGTGTTGTATCTGCATAAGCTGTCTTATTTAAAGCTAAATTAACTTTTCCACCGGTTACTTCATCCTTTGTTGAAAGAACCTTAAGTTCTGATAATGCCGGAGAAGCTGCGGAGAATTCACCTTTGCCATTACGGCCAAGATAATTTACATTGACTTTTTTGATTTTCTTATTTACCGGAATCTTAAAATAACGCGTGGTTAATGCTTCCGCATTGTCACTCATATCTAATACAACTTCTTCACTATCATCTTCTAGAATGACACTTACCGTAAATTTATAAGGCAATCCTGCTTTTTCTAAATAAAGCTCAATGAATTCAGCAGAGCCAATGCCTTCTAAATCAACACTTAATGTACAAGGATACATGTCACTTTCTGAACCAGACCATCCCGTTTTCCACAGATTTTCCGTATTCTCATCAGTTACATATTCCAAGGAAGCATCTTCTGCAGTGGCAATTGTTGATGTTGCCGGTTTACCTTTCGCAATATTGTAATATGTCTGTAAATCCTTCTGTGTACCGTAAATGCTAATTTCTGCAAGTGTTACTGGTTTTAAAGAATCTTTTGTGGTAATGGTGAAACGCATTTGCGTAGCTACTTTTTCAACTTTGAAATTTGTATTGGAACCAAGATTTTCATTTGTAGCTTCTGCTATGGTTTCCCACTCATTTGTTTCTGCATTTAAGAATTCAATCTTATAATCGTTAGGATAGTTACCAGCGGCCTGCTTCATACCAAGATCCATATCCGTGATATCGTAAGTACCTTGTAAATCTAATGTCAGTACATGTGGACCATCACCTTTTGCTACCCATTCACTACCATAGTTGCCATCTGTAATATCTTTTAATTCACCGGACACAGCTGTCGAATTTGATGTAAATACCTTACCAAGTGCGATATTTACCTTATCCTCTGTTGTTGTACCCTCTTCTTCTAGTTTTGCTACTGTATAGTTATCAGCTACCTTTTGAGCATTTGTTTTCAGTTTACTATAATCTGCCTTATCCGCATAACTATAGCCATCATCAGATTTCAAATTCGCCCAATGCCAGCCATATAAGAACCAACCTGCATCCTCAATTGCCTTATTTTCAGGATCCTTATCTTTACCATCTAATTCCGCTTGACGATTTTCGATCCAGATTTTCCAACGTTTACCATAGAAATCTTTTGTTAAACCATTCCATTTACGGTTGGAGTAATCATTCAGATTATTTAAGGAGCTGCGTTCGCCAGACCATGTTGTGACCATTGCACGTGCATTAAATTCAAACAGATCCTTTGTCCAATCATCCCCATCACTCATCATATTTCGAGCATCATTGATCCAGTTTCCTACCATAAATTCTTCGCTAGAACCTAATATTTCATCAGAAAGATCAATTATTTCTAGGAATTTCTTTGAGTATTTACGGAAATCATCTGCATTGGATTCATTTTTTGCCTTTACCATTAAAGAGTGATATTCAATTGCTACATTACATAATACCTGATCCGCTACATCTGCTAAATCATAGCGATAAGCTGGAGAGGCTTTAAAGTCATCATAGTTATCAATCAGCAATTGCAGAGCTTTTTCAAATTCTTTCTTATCATAAGTAATATTGCTATGTCCCCATGTAGATGCAGAACGGAAGCTATCTCTTGGAGTTGCATTGATAATCGTTTCTGCAGCCCCTTGATAAGACTCTTGTTTTGCTCCATAAGCAGTTTCATTTAGAATCTTCCAAGCTTCTTGCAGCTTTTCACTTGTTCCACCTGCACGACGTTGTGCATATTTAGCAATCCATGCATCTTCATCAATTGGATCTTTTGTCCAAGTCATATCAAATAATAACTCATAAGCAACCGGACTATTTTCTAAAGCTTCCGGCGTGATGCCGATACCTTTCATGTATTTTGATTCATTCATAGCGATAGCAGGATTTTTAGCAACATTTGGAAGATTTCCATCCATTCCCATACGACCGCCGAAGTTATGCAGCATACACCATAACCAAGGTGTTTCACTGTTTTCCATTACCCCATTCTGTGGGTTTAAGTCGGTCTGCAAATCCAGTGCCAATGCCTGAGAAGGCTTCAGAAGACCGCTTAGTTTTGTCGCATCTAGATTGCCTTGCCATTGCTGCATGACCCATACAGCTTTTTCGTTTGCTTTTAACATCTCAGTTTGCACTTGTTTAAAGGTTTCTGCAAAATCCAAGCCGGATGGATTTCCGCCTTCATGGAAAGGATCGGTTGCATAATAATTTGTTACATTTCCAAATACATTTTTCTGTGCATCATAGAAATCTTTCGCTACTTGTGGATATAAATTTTCTTTACCCTTAGCTGCATCATTTTCTGTAATATATGGCTGAATGATAGAAGGACGTGTATAGCCTACCCAATCTTTCATTTCCGTAATTAAAGCAGTTGGTTGTTTTTTATCGAAATTATCTGGAACCTGTCCAGAGAATCCCTGAACAACAGGAGAAATGCCATAAGTTTGCATACGATCATGCATTTTTCTAGCTAATTCTGTACGTTGCTCAAACCAATTATCAGGTAATGGTCCACCATAGCTATATAAGTTTTGCATGTAGAACCAAGCAAAATATGCAGGACCACATATATATTCTTTTACTTCTTCATCACTATAGCCCCATTTATTCAAAGTTTGACGAAGTACTTCTTCCTGCCCCACGATGTCCAGCATCAAATTTACACCGTTCATAGCAGCCCAGTCAATAAATTCTTCATACTGATCCCAATTCCAGAAAGACATGGTATAGGAATATGTACAGAAGTTCAAAGCGTAACGATATTCATACTGTGTATCCTTTACGATTTTCTTTCCGACAGGAACAATCCCCTTCTTCATTTCCGTATTGCTGTCAAATAATGGATTATAATCCACCATAGCATAGTTCTTTAGATAATAATTGAAGCCACTAGCTAATGAAATACCGTTATTTCCACGTACAATAATGGTATTGTTACCACCATCTTCAATTTCAAAGACATCTCTGCCATTCATCTTAGAACGTAATTCAAATTTGAAAGAAGATTGCCATTTAGAACCTATTACACGGCCTACTAAAGCACTTGCTTCATTTAACACCTTTTGATTTGCATAAGTTTCATCACTTTCAAATTTATCCCATTCTTTTTGCCAACTGCTGCCTTCCCAATTACTTGTTTTGATAGCCGCTGGCTTTTGCACGGTGTCATTTACCTTTGTTCCATATACCTCAATCTCTGCCAGATTTGTTTGGTAGCCTTTTGAGTTATATGCCATATTTAAACGTAAATAGGATGCACGCTTGTTTACATTATGCGTATCTCCCTGTGCCGTTGCCACATTGCTGTCTGTCTTAGAAATAATCTTATCAAAGTTCGTTCCATCTACAGAAGCATATACGTAATAGTTACTGTAAGAATCATCTACATTGGTAAAAATCTTAATTTGTGAGAGATCATATGTTCCATCAAGCTTAATATCAATATAGCGATAGTGATCACGCATTCTGCTTTTCCACTGCTCTTCCATCGTGCTGCCTTCTCCATTCGCGGACATTGATTTCCAACTGGTGCTCTTAGATCCATCAACGATGTTAGAAACTGGATGAGCGGATGCCTGTCCCATAGCAGTTACAGAATTTGCATCAATCGCTATCTTAGATGCTGCTGCAATTTTAACAGGAAGATTTGTAAAAACTCCTGCCGTCATGCAGGCAGCCAAAAACAATTTGAATACCTTTTTCATAGTTTCCTCCTCTTTACCTTTCACTGTTTTTATTATAATCTTGCATAGATTGTAAAATATTGCTAAAGATAATAAAATATTGCTACTCCTTTAAGAAAAGTCATATAAAGATACAAAAAAATAGTTGGCACAAAAGGGCCAACTAAAAGTTCTTATCTCTATAAATAAATAAGCAGTAATTTACATCATTCAATGAACATATCTCGATATTTAATCGGTGTGATACCGACATTTTTCTTAAAAGTTTTCGCAAAGTAACTGGAGCTTTGAAATCCTATCTGTGCTGCCACTTCTTTTGCCATAGCCCCATCTTTCAGCAACTGCTTTGCTTTCGCAATCCGAAATTCATTCACAATATCTGTAAAGGTTTTCCCCACCTGTTTATTTAATAGTTTGCTGATATAAAATGGTGTTACCTTTAATTGGGTAGCCACATCATTAAGGCTAATTGCTTTATTATAGTTATTTTCTATGTATTCTAAAGCCTGTCGTACTAAATAGCTGTTATTTTGATAAAGCAAGTTTTTCACACAATTGCGAATCATTGCTATCGCATAGACAAGATTAATTTCTAAATTATAATATTTATCTGTATCATTTATTTTACGTATTTCAACATCTTTCTTATCGATATAAATATCATGTAGTTTTTGTTCAGCTTCTAAAACACCAACGATAAATTCAGCAACCTGTTCGTTGATCTGCCTAGCTGGAAAACTATGAAGATAAGAAGCATAATCATGTAGTATGGATTTAATTTTTTCATCATCGTGCTGCTCGATTGCCGGCAACATTTTTTTGATCCACTGCGTACTATCTGCCTGAAGCTCACGCTGTACCATTTCCTTATTACGAAGTGTAAACTCGCTCTTTTTCATATGTGTTAATTGTTGAAGTGCATGACAATAGGAATGATATAGGCCTTCAAGATGATCTTTCAATGTACCAAGGCCAATCGGATAATCGAAAAACTGATATTTTTCCATCAAATCAGCAATCTGCTTTAAATTTTCTTCTGTAATATTTTGATAGGACAGCAAAAATAAAATCAATTGTGCATTACGATATCCCAGCAGACAAAACAAACCTAAATCACCAATCTGATTGGTTAAGGTTTCCTGCTTGCTTTTTGCTAGACGAATACCATCAATCACGATACATAAACCGTTTTTTACTGACATATGCAATAAATTCAAAGTTTTCTGGATAACTAGCTCACTTTGGTTAGATAAAATCTGCTGCACACATTCATTTTCTAAAGATGAACGCATATTATCCACCTTTTTCAATAGCTCACTCGTTTCATAATAGCGGCTTTTTTCACTTTTTAAGCGGTCCAGCACCTTTGCTACACTATGGATGATCATTTGCGGTGTTGATGGTTTTAATAAGAAGTCTTCTACTCCTAAACGTATTGCCTCTTGCGCATATGAAAAATAATCATAAGAGGTTAAGATGATGAAACTTACATTTTTCTGTGAAATATTTTTGATGATTCTTGCACATTCTAAACCACTGTAAACCGGCATATTAATATCTAAAATAACGATATCCGGTTCATAGCGCTGATATAGATCAATCGCTTCTTGTCCATCCTTAGCACTGTATATTTCACCAATTTCCAGAATCGAGTCTTTTAAAATAGAAACCAGTGAGTTTCTTTCAATTTCTTCATCTTCCGCTATCAATATCTGAAACATATGCTTCCTCCTCATCTTTTATATGGATTTGAATTATCAATTCAAAACCGCAGTCTTCATCACTATTTATTGAAATTGAGGCATTATTTCCACAAACCATCTCAACTCTTCTCACCACGTTATATAGACCAAAATGATTTTCACCATCATATTTCTTATAGTCGTTTAAAATTAACTCTTCTAATTCTACTGGATTCATACCGGTACCATTATCAGAGACCGACAGCAAGATATCTTCATCTGTATATGAGGCACTCACTAAAATCTCGCCACCGTTTTTACAATCTTTTAATCCATGCTTTAAAGCATTTTCAACAAGTGGCTGTAAAATCATACCTGGGATTGCAATATTCGGTATGCCTTCTTGCACCTCTAGCTTGAATTGCACACGTTCACCAAGGCGTTTCTGTTGAATTTCCATGTAATTGGCAACCGACACTAATTCGCTTTGTAAATCACTCAGCCGATTTTGTTTATCTAATCCATAACGTAATAAACGACTCGTCCGCTCTATCATTTCAGCAGCATTATCCGCATTCTCACTCAATGCTAGTTTGTAAATCATATTTAAGGTGTTAAACAGAAAATGTGGATTAATCTGATTTTGTAACATACGCAATTCACTTTGGGCTAACTGTTCATCTTTGCGTAAATTTTCATTTTCTGTTTCTAATAAGCGATGTTGAAGCTCTGCTTTTTCTTTTGTACTTGCAATTTCATTTTGCACTGAAATAGCCATTTCATTTAAGGCGATGCAAAGTGATTCCATTTCCTTCCCTGTGCTTGAAATATCACTTAGATCATATTCACCTTTTTTTACCTTGTTAATATTTTGCAAAATTACGTATAATGGTTTAATAAAAGATACGCTCATAAAAAAGCCAAAATAGAACAACCAGCATAAGACAATGAGCAGTAAAATGATCGTTCCTACAAAAGTCACATGTTGATTTGCATCCATCTGGGTCTTTTGTAAGGTCATCTCGTTGGTAATCACATTATAAAAGCGATCTGACGTTCTAGCGATTAAATCATGAGAATGTAGTAAAGCATTATAAACTGCTGTATAATTCCCTTTATCATTTTGATATTCATGAATCGTGTTTTGACATTCTTCATCATAAAACCTTGTCATGTTTTCTAATAAATCAAAGCGCCAGCTTTCATCGGATACAAAGTCATCTTGTAAGCCATGAATATAGGTAGTAGCTCTTTGCATTTCCTCTTTATATTTTTGCAATGCCTTATTCTGTTCTGTATATAAATAATCTTTAATATCACTGGTTGCCGCATCTATATGATTATAATAACTATTTAACTGACGATAAGCAGAAAGGGCTTTATCATACTGTTTCATCGTATGATAGTTGATCATGTTGGAGGCAATCATCATCGTGCTTACCAAAAGGAACATGACAGCTGCGGTTATATTGATTCTGCGCTTTAAGCTCCATGTCTTCATTTTGATATAAGCTCCTTTTTATAGGTTTCCACATTATTTGCAGTTACTAAAATAAGCTTTGCATAATGTATGGAAGATACACTCTGTTGTTTGTTTTTTATTTTTTCATACAGCATTTCAACACTTTGGTAGCCATAATCATAAAAAGACACAACAATACTGCCATTGATTTTTTTCTCTTTAATAAGCTGTATGGTTTCATCCATTTCATCTACCCCATATATTAACATTTGTTCCCGTATGTTATATTTTGTAGCAGCTTCATAACAGCTGCTTGCAGATTCTCCTGCAAAATTAATAGCTACATTGATATCCTGATGTTCTTCCATAACACTGTCCCATTCTTTTTTTGCCCGGACATTATCTGATTTTGATTCACTAATAGATACAATGCGATAACCCCCTGCATGTTGTGCAAAAATCGTTTCAACCTGTGCTATTTGCTGCTTCGCGATATTAAAATTTTTTTCAGCTACTTGAATAGCAATTTTTAATGGTGCTTGTTTCCCAAACTGCTTTTCTACATCAGCTAGCAGTAAAGTAGCTTGTTTTTTGAAATCTTTACCAATATAACCAAATCGTTTAGAGCTTGGCATATCACTATCTACCAACATCACCGGTATTTGCTTCTTATCTGCTTTCTTCAAGAGCTTATCACTAACAACCCCTTGTGTAATAATTGCATCCGCTTTTTGCATAATGCCTGTTTCTATTACTTGATTCATCTCTTCCGTGTCAATTGTCGTTGGTCCTTCCCAATCACAATGCAGCTGATAGACATTACACGCATCACGGAAACCTTTTTCCGCTTCTAGCCAAATTTTATGTTCTTTTAATGGGGTAGCAAACAAAAAATAGTATCGGTTTTCTTCCCTTTGTTTTTCAGTTGAGCAGCCACCAACACAAAGCAGCATGCACAAAAGCAGTAGTTTCTTCATCGTCGTTTCCCTTTCCTCTATGATAAACTGCAGATAGAAAGTATCCTTATTTAAAGAATTATACTTTATTACACAGTTAATTTCAACTTGAAACCAACTGTTTTTTTATACATTGAAAGAAAATAACCTGAAAAAAAGCAGGGTTTTAGACTTTCATCAGATTGTATTATAAAGTACTATTTTACGAACATCCTGACGTATTATCAAAATAATCATACCATCAACATTAGCTAGCCTTTTCTTTACTTATTAAGACTTTTAAAACCGTCGTAATTAAACAAAATCAAGCAAAGTATCTTAGTACGTTGATTATAAGTTATTAAATCGAGTAGGGTGAAATAAATCACCCTCTCACACCACCGTACGTACGGTTCCGTATACGGCGGTTCGTTTTAATTTCAAAGCGTGTCTCTCTATATAGTAATCTAAACAACTGACTAGTCCTTTTTGGGCTAGTTTTTCTTTTGATATTGCTCTTACCACACATGTTTTGGTTACGACCCATTGATAATGGTCTCCCATATACGATGTCTGTCTTGCTCTATCTTTTCTAATCCCAAGTTTTTGTAATCCCCACTGTCGCTTGCTGGGTACTTTCCACTGTTTCCATATAATTACTCGCAGTCTTGTACGAAGATGTTCATCTATCCTTGTCATATGTGTTTTCATATTACATATGGAATAGTAGTTTATCCATCCTCGTATTACTTGGTTCAGTCGTCTTATTCTTTCTTTTAAAGCCATTGTGTTCTTTCTGATTGTTAGCTGTTTCAGTTTCCTCTTAAATCGTTGTATGGAACTTGCGTGTGGTCTTGCACAATATTTCTTATCTTTTGTATCATAATAAAATCCAAAGCCTAGATATTTTAATTTGTTAGGTCTTGTGATATGCGTCTTTGTCGCATTCACTTTCAGTCCCAATTTGTGTTCAATCCACTTTGTGATTGTATGCATCACTCTGTTCGCACTGGCTCTACTTTTTACCGCTATCACGCAGTCGTCTGCGTATCTGGTAAAGTGTAATCCTCTGCTTTCTAATTCTTTGTCTAATTCATTTAGGATAATATTACTTAATAATGGCGATAGGTTTCCACCCTGTGGTGTTCCCTTTTCACTCTTTTCATATTTTCCGTTTATCATGATACCTGCTTTAAGATATTTTCGTATGAGCGACTCTGTATCTCCATCATTTATGATGATGTGTACATAACTCATCAATTTATCCTGTGGCACGTTGTCAAAGAATTTCTCTAAGTCAATGTCTACTATCCATTCATATCCATCATTGATATATTCCAATAATTTATTTATGGCCTGCTCACAACTCCGATTTGGTCTGAATCCATAACTATAATCCGAAAAGAACGTTTCACATATTGGGCTTAATACTTGTACCATTGCCTGCTGGATGATTCTATCCATTACCGTTGGTATCCCCAGATTTCTAGTTCCTCCATTCGGTTTTGGTATTTCAACTCGCTTTACTGGCTGTGGTTTGTACTTCCTTTCTGTGATTTCTGCTCTGATACTTTCCCAGTTTTCTTTTATATAAACATAGGCGTCCTCAATCGTTATTTCATCAATTCCGCTTGTTCCTTTATTCGCTTTTACACGTTTATAGGCTTTGTTCATATTTTCTCTGTTCAGTATCTTTTCTAATAGTTCTGACATACTTTGTGCACTCCTTTCCTTTCCGCTTTCTTACAAATCATCATACGTGTTTTGGATATTTGCTCATTTACGTTTTCACTCATATCCTTGTCTGATTATTGTAAGAAACATACATTTTGCTCGTGCGATTAAAACGTTCGGTCCTTCAGTATCTCTACCTAATATGACCTCTGCTGACTTCTCATTGTTCGTTGTTACTACTCCTCGACTGCCCGTCGTTCTACGTCTCGCCTACTGAGTCAATGAGACCTCGCGGGGTAAGTCACATATCTTTCCTCGTTTACTTATCTGATTTACGCCATTAGGTTACGGTTATCTTTTGGACTTTGATGCTTCATGCCATCTCATCCGCTAATGCCGCCTTATTATCAGCCGTCTGAATTTAATGTTCAGACTTCCTGTCCGTTAAGCCACGATTTCGCTATTGCTTCCTCTCTCCCATACCTCACGATATGAAACTTGCAAGTCGCTCTTGGGTTCGTCGATAACTACGCCCCGAGGGATTTTCACCCTAGATATGTGGCATGCCTGCCACACAACAAAAAAGATGGTCTATCCCATCTTCATCACTTTGTTATTCTAGTTTATCATTCTGTTTTGCATAAGCTTTGTTAACATGTAGCCTCCTGTAAGGCTTCTTGCATTTCTTCTTGCAATATCGTACAAAGTCCTTCTGCTTTTTCCTTGCGATATTCTTCATAGCTTCTTGCTTTTAAAAACTTAACCTGAAATGTTGCCCCATGTAATAAGACATGCTTAAAGTCATAAGAGTTTACCAATACCATAGGAATAATGGTGGCTTTTGCCATGAAGGCTGGTTGTAAAGAACCGGCTTGTAGCTCTAGCAGTTTGCCATCTCTTGCACGCGTGCCTTCCGGAAAGATCAGCAGATTACGACCGCTTTTTAATTGTCTGGCACTTTCTCTTAACATGTGGATAGCACTGGCACGATCTTCACGATCAAAATAGATTAATTCCAATGTCTTTGCCCAATTTGCCACATAAGGGAGCTTTTCATTTTCTTTTTTTGATATGAATGTAAAAGGTGTTGTAATGATTGACATCTGTAACAGCATGTCGAATGCACTTTGATGATTTGATACAAACAGCAAGGGTCCTTCTTGAGGTATGGCCCCCTGTGCATCAATACAAACACGGCAATGGAATGCTTTGATGATCCGTTTTGACCACTTTTTCATATGGGCATAGCGTTCTTCAAAGGGCTTCTTACGCACCAGAAAGGCATCTAACCAAGATGCAGGTACCAGATATAGCATACGTAAACAACCTAATATAAACATCAATCATCAATCTCCTTAGACTCCACGATGGCATAGGCAATCGCATACGCCTTTTCATGGGCGATGGAAACTTGTATAGCATATTCTTCCATCGTACAATAAGGCGCACCATCGTCATCACTTAAAATTTCAATATCACAAAGTGTGCAGGCATGTATTGCGTGAATTGCTTTATAGATAGCTTCTTTAGCGGCAAAGCGCCCGGCAACCCACTCTGCCTTACGTAAGAAAGGCATATCTTCACAGCATGCCTGTTCTTTGGGTGTTAAAATACGTTTTACATGATCCTTTTGTAAAGCCACTTCAATACGTTTGATTTCTACTATGTCACAACCAATCCCTAAGATCATAAGTTACGCTCCTTATAGATATTTGACAAGGAGATTTCTTCACTGCACAAAATACGTGTAGTCTGTGCAGTGCAGATGCGTAAACCGCCCTCACTTGTTACTTCCTTTACCTCCCATAATACATCATCCAACCATATTTTTCTACCTTTTAATACATGATAGTTCTGGTAGGTTTGCAAAAGGGTTTCTAAAGGAAGCTGTCTGCATCTTTCACACTGGGTTAAAACAGCCTGCAGCAGTTCTTCTTTATCTACAGCAACATAGCCTGCTTTATCTGCCAGCTCGCCTTTTTTTTGTGTAACATTGATACCAATGCCAACGATCATGGCGGCTTTTTGACTGCCTTCATACACTGTTTCAATTAAGATACCACAAACTTTTTTACCATTTAGTAAGATATCGTTAGGCCATTTGATCATTGCTTGCATGCCAAAGCTTTCCAACGCCTTGACAAGTGCTAAAGGAAAAATGATAGGGTAAGGAAAAGCTTGTTTATAAAGAATAGAAAAGGTCAGATCTTCATTGCTTTCCCATGTTCGCTCAAAACGTCCTCTTCCTTTTGTCTGCTGTTTGGCAAGGATGACACTGCCATCCATTTGCGATGCATAGTTGCGTTTCAGCCAATCATTCGTACTGTCCAGCTTATCAAAACGCTGTAACTGATAATCATGCTTCATCGAGGGCAAACATCAGTTCTCCACTGACTGCAACTTCATCATCAACGGTTGCCACAGCATTCACAAAGACGATTCCCATGCGCTCTTTCGTGACTTCACAAGTCAAGGTCAGCTTGTCCCCGGGAATAACCTGACGTTTAAAGCGTGCTTTGTTGATACCGGCAAATAAACCAATTTTTCCTTTATTCTCTTCCTTGCTTAACAACATCACCGCCACGGTTTGTGCTAAAGCCTCCAGCATCAGTACCCCGGGCATAATGTGCTTCTGGGGAAAGTGTCCTAGAAATTGCATCTCATTTGCGCTGATGCATTTACTTCCTACAACTTTATTTCCCTCAATGCTCTCAATGCGATCCACCAGTAGAAAAGGATAACGGTGGGGAATGATCTTTTGGATATCGTTGCTATTGTATAACATATTTATTCCTCCCACTTTCGAATGATAATGCTGGCATTATGACCGCCAAATCCTAAGGAATTAGACATTGCCACATGCACAGGTGTATGCAGGCCTTCATTGACCACCAGATTCAAGTCACAAGCTTCATCCTTATGCTGGTAATTAATCGTTGCCGGCACAAAGTCGTTTTGTACTGCCAATGTGGAAATAATAGCTTCTAAAGCACCGCTGGCACCTAATAAATGACCGCTCATTGATTTGGTGCTGGATACATATGGCTTCATAGCATCCTTACCAAAAGCTTTCTTTACTGCCAGTGTTTCACTGGAATCATTCAGCGGTGTACTAGTACCATGGGCATTGATATAATCAACATCTTGCATTTGCAAAGCGGCATCTTTTACTGCCATCTGCATAGCTTTTGCGGCACTGCTGCCATCGGCCAATGGAGCCGTGATATGATTGGCATCACAAGTACTTCCATATCCTACGATTTCACCATAGATGTTTGCTTTACGGGCAAGGGCGTGTTCCAATTCTTCTAAAATCAGCACACCGGCACCTTCTCCCATTACAAAGCCTTTACGCTGCGCATCAAATGGAATGCTGGCACGCATTGGATCTTCCCCCTCGTGTAAGGCACGCATAGAGGCAAAGCCTGCCATGGCAACCGGTGTAATACTCGCTTCACTTCCTCCGGCTGCGATGATATCTTCATAGCCATCACGAATACGATGGAAGGCTTCTCCGATAGCATTGGTACTCGCTGCACAAGCTGTTACCACACTGGAAACATTCCCTTTCGCTCCCAGATCAATTGCTACACTTCCCGGTGCCAGATTAATCAATGCCATTGGGATAAAATAAGGAGAAACGCGACTAGGTCCGCGATCTTTCAAAGTTGTGCTTGCACCTTCAATCGTTGCAATACCACCAATACCACTTCCTAGGATTACCCCAAAGGCATCGGCCTTGATCGTATCTTCAGACAAACCGCTGTCAGCATATGCCTGTTTCGCGGCGATACGCGCAAACTGGGTAAAACGATCATTAAACTTCAATTCACGTTTTGTGAAATATTGTTCCATATCTAAATCTTTGACTTCACCTGCAAGTTTCGCACGAAACTCACTTGTATCAAAATGGGTAACCTTTCCAATGCCACAACGGCCTTCCTGCAAAGCATCCCATACTTCTTCTACGTTATTTCCAATTGGGCTTACAACACCCATTCCGGTTATGACAACTCTTCTTTTCATTTACATCACCATCCCGCCATCAACTGCGATGACTTGTCCTGTTATATAATCACTATCTTCACTGCATAAAAACTTCACGACGTTGGCAACATCCTGCACACTGCCGAATTTTTTCATCGGTATATTGTTTTTGGCATTCGCCTGTACGTCTTCACTTAATGTATCGGTCATCGCTGTCTGGATAAACCCAGGGGCTACAGCATTGACATTGATGCCTCTAGGTGCCAGCTCTTTTGCTACCGCTTTGGTCATCGCAATAACACCGCCTTTACTAGCCGCATAATTGACCTGACCGATATTGCCGCATAAACCGACAACACTTGCCATATTGACGATCTTGCCATGACGCTGTTTCATCATGATCCTTGCCACATGGCGGATACAGTTATACGTTCCTTTTAGATTAATGCGAATGACATCATCAAATTCTTCTTCACGCATTCTTAATAATAAATTATCTTTCGTGATGCCGGCATTATTCACAACGACATCCAGATGTCCATATTCTTTCACGATGGTATCCATCATTTCCTTAACATCCTGTTCATTGGCAACATCACATTGCATCATCTTATGTTTGCCGCTTGGATCAAGCTTGGCTAAGACTGCTTTTGCGCCTGCTTCACTGTTGGCATAATTGATGATGACATCGTATTCCTTTGATAAGGTGATAGCGATAGCTTCTCCGATACCGCGGGAAGCACCGCTGATAAATGCTGTTTTTCTTTCCATATGACTATCCTTTCAATGCATTAAGGCATTCCTTCAAGCTTGCCTCATCTTCGACATGCAAGATTTTTACGTCATGCCCTTTGCAACATTTTTTCACAAAACCACTGACAGCTTTTCCCGGACCAACTTCAATAAAGGTATCTACACCATCTTCCAGCATATGTTCAATCGTCTGCGTAAAATAGACAGAATGTGCAATTTGTTTACTTAAGATTGTGTTCAGATCGGTCTTCTCTGGTTTTCCCGATATATTGTGATACACTGGAATGGATGGCTGTTTAATATTGTATTGTGCTAAGACCTTACGCAACTCTTTAGCCGCATCTAGTAATAAGGAAGAATGAAACGCCCCGCTGACCTGTAAAGGAATCACGCGTCTTGCTCCCAATTCTAAGCATCGCTTACTTGCTGCTTCAACGGCAGCTTTATGCCCGGTGATTACGATTTGTCCCGGACAATTATAATTGGCAATTTCACATACGCCCAACGCCTTAACTTCTTCACAAGCCTGTAAGATTTTCGCTTCTTCTAACATCAGAATAGCCGCCATACTGCTGATTCCTGAAGGCAGTGCATTGGCCATGATCTTGCCTCGCTGAGCAACGATCTTCGTACCATCTTCAATTGAGAAAGCATTCGCATAACATAAGGCACTGTATTCTCCCAATGATAAGCCAGCGCACACATCTGCTTCAACGCCAAAAGAACGTAGCAGCGTTGCACAAGCCATGCTGTGTAAGAAGATTGCAGGCTGAGCATATTGTGTATCATCCAAAGTTTCCTTTGGACCTTCAAAACAAAGTTGTTTCACATCGAAATCTAAAGTACTGCTGTCAAAGATGGCTCTGACGATAGCGTAGTTGTCATATAAATCTTTTCCCATGCCGGGATGCTGAGCACCCTGACCAGAGAATAAAAAGGCTGTTTTCATGAATGTCCTCCTTACGTATATGATGGCATGCATCTGCTTAGAATGCAGATGATACGCTCATAACTCATTCGTATATAAATGAACCTAAATAAAAGCTGCTTTTAGTTCATCCATCAATTGTTTTACTGTGACGATTTCCGTAATACGCCACGCATTGGCTCCTGCAAATACTAAGCCCTGTTCTACCTCACCATGTACGGCATGAATCAATGCCTCACTGATACAATATGGCGTTGTTGCCGGTTTACATGGCAACATACAGCCAATACAATGGGATGGCGCTATACGCTTTTCTTTTACCTGACGCATAAAATCCGTCATCACCGCTCTTCCCGGTAATCCAGCAGGACTTTTCACCAGTTCGATATCTTCCTTTTGGGCTTGCACAATCACTTCTTTAAAAGCAGGCGATGCATCACATTCCTGTGTGGCGATAAAACGCGTGCCCATTTGTACACCGGCAGCTCCTAAATCACAAAAGTGGCGGATATCTTGCGCATCATAAATGCCCCCTGCTACAAAAATCGGTACCTGTCGCTGATAGCGTTCTTCAAATTCAGGAAGAAGGGCTTTTACATCGGCTAAGATTTTTTCTAAAGGCTCTGCCTTATTTGTGATAAGATCTTCTTTCTTAAAGCCCAAATGACCTCCTGCTAAAGAACCTTCAATGACGATAAAATCAGGCAGGCGATGATGATGGCGATCCCAGGTCTTCAAAATCAGCTTTGCCGCTCTGCCACTGGATACGATTGGTGCTAGTAAAATATCCGCATCCTTAACAATGGCTGGCAAATGCATTGGCAGTCCTGCTCCGGAAATAATGGCATCCGCTTGAGCATCAACGGCAGCTTTCACATAAAACTCATAATCTTTACTTGCCACCATGATATTTACACCACATAAGCCCTTTCCCTGTGCCCATTCTTTTGCCTTTGCAATTTCTTCATGCATGGCTTGAATATTACAGATCATGCTGTTTTCCCAGAAATCCGGTTTACGATATCCCGGGTGTGCTGCACTGATAACCCCCATGCCGTCTTCCTTCATCACAGCACCGGCTAAGGAAGATAGTGAAATACCAACTCCCATACCACCTTGTATCACAGGTACTTCTAAGCTTTTTCCATTATGGAAAAGAATCCTATTCTGCATAAATTAATCCCTTTACTTTTTCGTTTAATGTAATGATTTCTTCCTGACTTTCCTGGATCAAGGAAGCGAAAATGTCTTTGAGTGGACGAATTTCCTTACACATACCGGCAACCTGTCCCATCATGACAGAACCATGCTTCACATCACCATCAAATACGGCTTTTCGCAAACCGCCTAAGGTCAGTTTTTCCAATTCTTCCTTTGGCGCATTTTCATGTTCCAGCTTCAGATATTGGATCGCCATCTGGTTTTTCAAGATACGTACCGGTGCCCCCGCATTACGCCCGGTCACGACACTATCCAGATCCTTTGCCCGCAGCACCGCTTTTTTATAATTTTCATGAATTGGACATTCTTCACTCACCAATAAACAGGTACCTACCTGTACGCCGACTGCCCCTAAGCTTAGCGCTGCATTCAATTGTTTCCCACTGGCAATACCACCAGCTGCAATTACTGGAATAGATACAGCATTTACGACCTGTGGTACTAATGACATTGTCGTGGTTTCACCAACATGACCACCACTTTCGCCACCTTCTGCGATCAGTCCATCAACACCGCTTTTTGCTAAACGGCGTGCTAAAGCCACACTGGCAACAACAGGAAAGACTTTACAGCCACTTGCTTTTAATCCTTCGATATAAGGTCCGGGATTTCCCGCACCGGTTGTCACAACAGCAACCTTTTCTTCAATGATCACCTGCATGATTGCCTCCGTATGCGGATTCATCAGCATTACATTGACCCCAAAGGGTTGCTTTGTCAATTGTTTGCATTTCTTGATAGCAGCTCTTGTCTGCACCTCATCCATCGCACCGGTGGCAATGATGCCTAAACCACCGCAATTGGATACCGCAGCCGCAAATTCTGCTGTCGCGATATTGGCCATCGCTCCTTGAAAGATCGGATAGCGAATACCTAAGAGTTCATTGATTAACATGATTGTTCTCCTTTTGTTCCTGATACATCGTATCATTGCGAACCTTTTCTATAACTCAATATAAGCTCCGGCCCAAGTAAAACCTGCACCAAAGCCACTTAATACTAATTTCATCCCTTCATTTAACAGACCTTTTTCCTTCATTTCCCCAAGGGCTAAAGGAATGCTGGCTGCAGATGTATTCCCATACTCCGCAATATTCATATAAACATGAGCCATATCAATATGACAGCGACGACACACATTCGCAATAATACGCGAATTGGCCTGATGAGGAATGATCCAATCGATTTCCTCCATCTTAACACCAGCCTGTTGCAATACAGCTTCCATGCTTTCTTGCATGGCCTTTACGGCAAAGCGAAAGGTTTCACTGCCATTCATGCGGACAAGGGATGGTGTATATATCTGTTTTTCAAATAATTTACGAGGAAGTGGAGCATCACTGTGAATAATGCCTTGCTCATCCCCCATGCTGCGCGCATAGTGAAACATTCGACAAGCGGTATCTTCCTGCTTTAAGACCATGGCTCCTGCCCCATCCGCAAAGATAATACAAGTAGCGCGATCTTCCCAATCCAATTGTTTACTGATAACCTCTGCACCAATGATCAAAGCACATTTTGCCTGATTCATCGCTAATAAGCTGTGTGCCGTCTGTAAGGCATAGAGAAAGCCAGAACATGCTGCATTAATATCAAACGCCATGACCGCCTGCTCCTTCATCCCAAGTTTGGATTGAATCAGACAAGCAGTGCTTGGTGTCGTTTTATCCGGCGTAAAGGTCGCCGTAATAATCAGATCAATCTCTTTCGGATCTATTTGCGCATCCTGCAAGGCCATTTTCGCGGCTCTCACACCTAAATCACTCGTATTTTCATCCTCTGAAATATAGCGGCTTTCAATACCTGTACGTGTCTGTATCCATTCATGATTTGTATCAACATAAGTTGATAGCTCATCATTGGTTACCTTCCGTTTGGCTTTGGCATAGCCAAGCCCTTTTACTTTACATCCCTTCATAGGATTGTCCCATCCTTCTGAATTTCTCATATCGTTCACTTAACAGTGTTTTTTCTTTCTTTTTCATTAAACGCTCCAACTGTTTCAGCAATTCTTCATCCAATTGGGCAATAACATAATCTAAATCATGATGAGCACCGCCCAAAGGTTCTTTGATGATCGTATCGATTACACCCTTACGTTTTAAATCCTGTGCTCGTAATTCCATAACTTTGGCTGCTTCTGCTGCCCGCTTTTCATCTTTCCACAAAATGCTGGCAAACCCTTCCGGAGATAGTACCGAATAAATCGCGTGTTCCAACATCATGATCTGATCCGCAACACTGAAAGCCAAAGCACCACCACTGCCTCCTTCACTTAAGACAACGGCAATAACGGGAGTTTTCAGATCGGCAAATACTTGCAGACATTGCGCAATAGCTTCTGCCTGTCCGCGTTCTTCCGCTCCTTTTCCCGGATAAGCACCACTGGTATCCACCAGCGTAATGATCGGGCGATGAAATTTTTCGGCCTGTTTTGCCAGACGCAAGGCCTTACGATACCCTTCCGGCTGCAGCATTCCAAAATTACGCTTCATATTTTCTTCCAGCGTTTTTCCCTTGCTTTGTGCCAAGACCGTTACCGGAATCCCATGAAAACTTGCCAAGCCCCCTTGACAGGCACCATCATCTCCATAGAAACGATCGCCATGCAATTCCATAAAATCATCAAACAGCCTGGCGATATAATCACTCGCTTTGGGCCGTTTGGGATGTCTAGCCAGATATACACTATCCCAGGCATCCATATGTGTATACGCCGTTTGGCGTATTTCTTCTATTTGTTTTACAATCGCCTCTTTTTGCAAGATATCCTCGCTTTCTAAGGATGCTAAAGAGGCTTCTAAAGAGGCAATCTTTGCCTCACTTTCTCTTAATCCCATGAAACTCTCCTTTCATGAAGACGCAGCAGTTGGATCAACACATTGCGTGAATCTTTGCGTTCCACGATACGGTCAATAAAACCTTTTTCCAACACAAATTCAGCCGTTTGGAAATCAGCTGGCAGCTCTTCATTAACAGTCGAGGCAATGACCCGCTTTCCAGCAAATCCAATCAGACATTTCGGTTCTGCCAAAATAATATCTCCCAGCATCGCAAAGCTGGCAGATACACCTCCGGTGGTAGGATGCGTCAGATAGCTGATGTACAATAACCCTGCCTCATGATGTTTAGCAAGCGCTGCACTTGTCTTTGCCATTTGCACAAGAGATAAAATACCTTCTTGCATACGCGCTCCTCCACTTGTACAAAAAATGATAAGTGGCAGTTTTTTCTTCGTCGCATATTCGATACACCGGGTAATCTTTTCTCCGACGATCTGCCCCATGCTGCCCATAAAGAAATTGCTGTCCATAATAGCTAGTGCGCATTTGATACCACCTAATTTTGCCGTACCGGTAACCACTGCTTCATATAAACCAGTCTTTTTTTGTAAACGCTCCAACTTTTCCTCATACCCAGGGAATGTTCTTCCCTCAAGTAACGTCATACGTTTATCCATTTCCACAAAGCTACCCTCATCGACGATCTGCCGTATGCGTTCATGCGCAGTTAGTTTTAAATGTGCTCCACAATGCGGACAAACATATAAATTATGCATTAGATCCTCAAATGGAATGCTTTCTTTGCATTCGCTGCAACTGCGAAAAAGATTCTCAGGAACATCAATCGGCTGTTTCTGATCACTGCTGCGACGGCTTTTGAATAAATCCAAGCGCATCTTGCGTGTTTTAAATAATTGTTCCATCCTCTTTCAGCTCCTTTATGAATGTTTCCATAAAACCGGTATCATACTTGCCGCTGACAAATGTCGGATGATGCAGCAACAGATACTGAAATTCAATATTGGTTTCGACTCCTTCAATGATCAATTCTTCCAAGGCAATGCGCATACGTTTGATACATTCTAAACGAGTTGGCGCAAAGGTAATGATCTTGGCAATCATGGAATCATAAAACGGAGGAATTTGATAACCGTTGTAGACGGCACTTTCCACACGTACATTGCGTCCTTGGGGAAAGTTGATAAATTTGATAGTTCCAGGACTAGGCGCAAAATTCATTTTAATATTTTCCGCATTGATGCGGCATTCGATGGCATGTCCAAGACAAGGAATATCCTCTTGTTTGATATGCAGTTTTTGATGCTCGGCAATGCGAATTTGCATTTTGATAAGATCAATTCCCGTGATTTCCTCGGAGATGGTATGTTCCACCTGAATACGGGTATTCATTTCCATAAAATAATACTGCCCACGTGCATCTAATAAAAACTCTATCGTTCCTACACTATCATAGCCAACTGCTTTGCAGGCATTGACAGCGTCCTGTAATAAATGATTTCGTGTGTTCGCATCCAGTGTATGACATTGTGCTTCTTCCAATAGCTTTTGATTGCGCCGCTGGCAAGAACAGTCACGTTCATACAAATGCAAAACATTGCCAAAATGATCACCCATCAGCTGTACTTCAACATGTTTGGGCTCAACGATGAATTTTTCCATATACACCGCATCATCCCCAAAGCAGACCTTTGCCTCAGCTCTTGCCGTTTCATAGGCATCCATGACCTCTTCTGCACAATCGGCTCTGCGCATACCACGACCACCGCCACCATTCGCTGCCTTGATCAATACCGGATAACCGATGGATTCTGCCATAGCTAACGCATCTTCCCTGGTTTTCAAGATATCCTTACTGCCGGGAATCACTGGTACACCGGCCTTTATCATTACTTGACGGGCATGATTTTTATCTCCCATCTTATCAATGATATCCGGACTAGGACCGATAAAGATTAGACCACATTGCTGAACCAAACGGGCAAACTTGGCATTTTCACTCAAAAAACCAAAGCCGGGATGAATGGCATCACAGCCCGTCATGCATGCTGCACTTAAGATATTTTTCATATTTAAATAGCTGTCAGCGCTTTTTGCTTTCCCGATACAGACAGCATAATCTGCCAGCTGCACATGCAATGCTTCTTTATCCGCTGTTGAATACACCGCAACCGTTTCAATGTTCATCTCTTTACATGTACGAATAATGCGAACAGCAATTTCGCCACGGTTGGCAATTAATATTCTGCGAATCATGCGGCCTCTCCAATACGAATCAGCTCTTGATCAAATTCCACCATAGACTCATTCGTAACTAAGATTTCCGCAATGACACCATCGATTGGCGAATGAATTTCATTCATTACTTTCATCGCCTCAATAATACAAAGAACATCGCCTTTTTTCACCTTCTGACCGATTTCCACAAATGGCGTACTGCCAGCTGCGCGACTGCTGTAAAATGTTCCAACAATCGGTGCTTTCACCCAATAACCTGCCTTTTTTTCTTCTTGTACAGCTGTTTGCACAGGTGCTTCCTTAGGCTGTGGAGCTAAGGGAAGCGTCGTAGTTGGCGCATAGGTTACTTCTTTTCCTGTCGGCTTTTCCATTTTTATTTTCATATCATCTGCTTCAAGTTCCATTTTTGCTAATTGGGAATCTTCAAAGATCTTGATGATTTCTTTTATCGTTTCTGTGTTCATGCTTTACCTCCCATGAATAGATTTTAAAAAAGCCAAGTCATCTTGGCTTTGCGTTTTATTGCTTGCTTTCCAGTAATTTAACGATATCAGCAACACTTACCAATTTCGCAAGCTCTTCATCCTCAATGCGGACATCAAATTCTGTTTCCAGCTCTAAGGAAAGCTCTACTGCTGCTAAAGAATCAATACCTAAATCATCTTTCAGGTTTGCTTCCATAGTAATCATATCTTCATCGACGTTAATTGCTTCTACTAATACTTCTTTTACTTTTTCAAACATATTTTGTTCCTCCTGGTTACTCTGTAACTGCTAAAAGATTAACACTCCTAGTTTTAATTGTCAATAGTTTTAGTATTAAAAACTAGATAACATTTCAACTAGGAGATTAATAGTGTTTTTGTTGTCGAGGTGAATTCCAATATTTTGAAATTCAAACGTATTTTAATACTTTGATATTCAAAAGTAAATAGTTTGATGGTCAAATTTTAATTTTCACATAGTTTCACATAATTTGTAATGCTATCTTTTTCTCTCATTTCCCTTGAAAATAGGCTGTTTTTAACACCTAGGTTCGCAGAAATCGTCTTCCTTTTTCCTCATGTAGCCTAATGGCACCACCAGTAAGCGTACGATGATTCATAATATTTCATATCATTTTTCAACGAACCATCTTCAAGTTTTCTTTTTCTTTTACACTTTCATTTTCCCTTTCCCAAATAAAAAATATGTAATATCTTCTCTCTTTCATATAGTTTATGAAATTATCAATAAAGTAAAAAAAGTTTGACAATCAAAATAAGTCGCAGTATACTCTCTTTCGTGAACAGGAGGATTTACAAATGAAAACAAAACAATTAACACTATGTGCCTTTTTTACGATCTTATATATACTGGGTTCTCGTATTACAATTCCCACTGGAATCATACCGTTGACCCTTCAAACGATGATGGTGATTATCGCCGGTATTCTCTTACGTCCAAAAGAAATTTTAGCCTCTTATGGTGTTTACTTTCTGATGGGATTTGTTGGATTACCTGTTTTTGCCAGCGGTGGTGGTCTCAGTTATGTCTTACAGCCATCTTTTGGTTTCCTATTATCTTTCCCTTTTGCGGCTTGTCTGATTTCAGCTCTTCGTCATAAATATGAGCTTACACATTTTTATCAGCTATATCCACTTTGCTTATGTGCGTTATGCTTTATTTATCTGATAGGTTGTGGCTATATGTATCTGATTTTTAACTATTATATGGGAAGTGCTAAAGATATTTCCAGTATCATTGCCATTGGAGCTGCACCTTTTGTTATCAGTGATTCCATTAGCATGGCCGTTGGTTGTTTCTGTGCCATTCGCTTATCCATGGTATCTTCCATTAAACGTATTCTAATCTGTGAATAAGACTGTTTTTGAATGATCAAAACCTTTCTAATAGAACAAAATATCTTATTTTAGAAAATTATCATTCGAATAATTCCTTCCTTCATAGTACAATATAGAGTATTGGAGGACGTATATGGAAGATATTATCGTTGTATTTGCAGATATTGATACACCGCAAGAAGAAAATGAGGAATTCATCGAGCTTATCAAAGCTTGTGATATGAACATCGTAACATGTTTTAAACAGCCGCTAAAGGCTATCAACTTTCGTACCTTTATCGGTAAAGGAAAATGTTTAGAAATTCAAACGTATCTGACCTCAACAAAAGTAGATACTATCATCTTTAATCAGGAGCTATCTCCTTTACAGATACGAAATCTTGAGGAAATATTTCAGATTCCGGTACTGGATCGTACCGATTTGATTCTTGCTATCTTTGAAAAACGTGCAGTGACTCCGGTTGCTCGTTTGCAGATAGAAAGTGCCCAATTAAAAAAACTCTTACCACGTTTGATTGGGGCAAATACCCAATTAGGCAGACAAAGTGCCAGTGGTAAGAATAAAGGTGCCGGAGAGAAGCAATTGGAGCTCGATCGCAGACGCATCAAAGCCCGCATTCATGAGGTGGATCGAGAGTTAAAAAAAGTAGAAGCGCAGCGTCATACCCAACGAAGAGCAAGACAGCGTTCCCGCTTACCCTTAGTAGCCTTAGTCGGCTACACCAATGCCGGTAAATCGACGATCATGAATCAACTCTTGCGCTGCAGTGCACATAAAGAAGAAAAACAGGTTGTTGAAAAAGATATGCTATTTGCGACATTGGATACATCCATTCGCTGTATTGCACAGCCACATGGACATAGCTTTCTTTTAAGTGATACCGTTGGTTTTGTCAATCGGCTGCCACATGAATTAATTGAAGCCTTTCACTCTACTTTAGAAGAAGTAAAATACGCCGATATGCTCTTGCAGGTTGTAGATGCCAGTGATGAAGAAAAAGCAAAGCATATGGCTGTTACCATGGAAACCTTACGGGAAATCGGCGCTGGAGATCTTCCTATGCTAACAGTTTTTAATAAATGTGATAAAACAGAGTATCCTTATCCTCATAGCAAAGGACATGAGCTCTATATCAGCGCCAAGGCAAAAAATAATATGGATGCTTTATTATCGGCCTTAAACAAACAGCTTTTCGCCCAAGAACACCATGTAAAATTACAGCTTCCTTATGAACAAACCGCTATTTATGCAGCCTTGATGAAACAAGCCTGTATCCTAGAGCGTGAAGATCAAGAGGAAGGCATGTATTTGGATGCCTTGTTGAATGAAGAATTGTATCAAAAGTATCAACAATACATCATACAGCTTTATGCCTAAGCCGCTAAAATGCGGCTTTTTATGTTTTATGACAAAGTACTATTTCATTAACATAACGCGATGACACTTGTATATTGCCAAGAAAACTTTGCAATAATCATTGACAATAAAACTTGGCATGATATACTATATTTACCAAGTAAACTTGGCAAATGGAGGAACACTTATGAATAAAGATGAAATTTTAATGAAGAGTAGGCAGGAATATCAAAAAGAAGATGAACGTGAAATTTATATCACTACCCAAGGCTTCATGTATGGTGCTGTTGGAATGGCAATTGTTTTCTTTATCCTTGTCTTTCTCAAGCTATTTCTTAAAGGGCAACGTATTGATGACATATTAGCTATGTATGCAGCTTTTCTATTTGCCCATTATGTATATAAATATCGTATGGATAAAGTGCATAAAAATATCTATCCTATGCTATGCTGGGGCATATGTGCTATACTGAATTTAATCGTCTTTATATGGAAAGGATAAACAATCTCCTATTAGACAAGATATTTTCAAAAATGGATAAATAGGAAAGCAGTGGAAAAATAATGGAAAAAGAAGAAATACTTGCCAAAAGCCGCATAGAGCAGCAAGGTAAGGATGAAAGAGAGCTTTATATTTTACGTAACGCAAGTAACATTGCTGTTTATACTGGTTTTGTAGCTTGCTTTATAATTAGTATCCTAGAACTTTTGTTTATGGGAAGTTTAAGTTTTAGCAACTGGGCCGTATATTGTGCTATGATGGCAGGCTTGTTTTATGTAAAATACGCGGCTTTGCATCTATGCCATGAAGGTATCGTTTTCTTTGTTTATAGCGTGCTGACACTTCTTTTCACAGCCATTTATGTCTATAGAATCATTCTATGATCCATCTTAATAAGAATGGTATTTAAGCATCGTATAGAAAGGATGACAATATGAAAGAACAGCTGATATTAAGAAATCATATAAAAGATGTACGTAGTGAAAAGAAGCTATCACAAAGTCAATTGGCGGAACTGGTGGGTGTTTCACGCAATACGATCAGCTCCATTGAAACCGGTCAGTTTAATCCCACAGCGAAACTGGCTTTGATCTTATGTATCGCATTAGATAAAAAATTTGAAGAGCTTTTCTATTTTGAATAAACCTATTTTCAAATTCATAATAACGAAAAAGATTCTATCCGCGTATCCATCACTGATTTGCTCTAGAATCTTTTCTTTTATCTATGTATTACTTATGTTTTTCATACTGTGTCTGATAGTTCTTTTGCCATAAGATGCATACTTTTGCTATGCTGGTATGCTTTATTACAGTAATTGTCCTTCACTTGTAATAATCATCACATCACATGGCACGATCTTCCCACTATTTGCGATTGCCTTAGTGACTGCATGCTCTAACCCTTTACAACAAGGCACCTGCATACGAACAACACTAATTTTACGGATATCATTGCGTTTGATGATTTCCGTTAATTTCTCGCTATAATCTACCACATCTAATTTAGGACAACCAATCAAGGTGGTTTTTCCACGCATAAACCTATTATGGAAGTCACCATAAGCATATGCCGTACAATCAGCCGCAATCAATAATTCTGCTCCATCATAATATGGTGCTTGCAATGGTACTAGCTGTATCTGTAACGGCCATTGACGAAGCTGTGAAGAAGGTCCGCTAAGCTCTGTTGATGGTTTGGGTTGAGATAGTTGTATAGAAGCACTTCCTGGACAAGCACAAGTACCCTGTGCTTGCTGTTTGCGTTTTGCCATATGTTCTTTTACAGCCACTTCATCATAGGCTGCCGCTTCTCGTTCCACAAAATGAATGGCATCTTGCGGACATACCGGCAAACAATCACCCAAACCATCACAATAATCATCACGCAATAATTTTGCCTTTCCATTCACCATGCCGATGGCACCCTCATGACATGCTTGAGCACATAACCCACAGCCATCACAACGTTCTTCCTCTATCTGTATAATTTTTCGCAACATACGAAATTCCTCCTTTATTGACATCACAATGGCAGTATACTACAATACAAATAGAAAGTATGTTGTTAAAACAACAAAAGGTGAAAACATGAAGGTTTCTTTCCTATTAGAAACAGCATTGTTTCAAGGCATTGCTCCACAAGAATTAGAAACATTGCTGCCACGTCTTCGCATGCATAAAGAGCAATTCTCAAAAGGAGCAATCATTTACCATGCCGGTGAAAGGATACGCGAACTGGGAATTGTTGTATCTGGCCGTATCCAAATAGAAACCTATGATTTATGGGGCAATCGCAGTGTCTTAGATAGTATTGGTCCAAAAACCATTTTTGCGGAAACTTATGCCTGTCTGCCAGATGAAGTAATGTTGGTAACCGTGAGTGCCAGTGAAGATAGTGAGGTTTATTTTCTGGATGCCCACGCTATGATCAAGGCTGCTTCTACTCACCCTGCTTTAATTCAAAATCTGTTAACATTGACAGCACAAAAAAATCTTAATCTATCGCGTAGAATTTTCCATACCTCTGCTAAAACAATACGAGCGCGCTTACAATCCTATCTATCCTTTGAGGCAACTCGACAACACAGCAATGATTTTTATCTTCCTTTTAACCGCCAACAGCTGGCTGATTATTTAAGCGTTGATCGCAGTGCTTTATCAAATGAATTATCAAAGATGCAAAAGGAAGGCTACTTACGCATCCATAAAAACCATGTGATATTTCCTAAAACTAAAACACGTTAAAAGTATACACTTGGTTACCTTGTACAAATCCTTGCATAGTTTACATAAAAAAAGACGGTTATGGCAATAAGAGCGCATCGTTGCTCATATCCCATTTCCGCTTTTTTATATTGCTAAGATCGCTGTTTTATGCTGACTGCAGAAATTTGCGATGTTATTCTTCTTCTCGTAAGATCTGATAGGTTTCTGACAAAGAAGCAATTAAATCATTTGGCAATATACTGTTTGCGTCTTCATCCTGAAGTAATAAATCAGCAGTTAAGGCATGTACATAGACAGCACAGGCAGCACTTGTTAAAGCATCTTTGCTTTGTCCAAACAGACCGGCTAAGATACCACACAATACATCACCACTGCCCCCTTTTGCTAAAGCATGATTACCGGCAAGATTCAAATACATCTGCTGGCTATTGGCAATGATTGTATGTGCATCCTTTAAAGCAACCGTCGAAAAAGGATATTTACGTAAAAATTCCTTTAATACGGCGATAGGATCCTGTTGAATATCTTTGATACTATGTCCACTGAGATAGCTCATTTCTTTTACATGTGGTGTTAAGATTGTCGGATATGGACGTTGCAAAGCCGCGGTAATCTTCCCTGTTTCATATAAAGCATCGCCATCTAAAATACATGGGCGATCACTTTCTAACACGGTTCTTACAAGCTCTTTGCCTGCTTCATTGCGTCCCATGCCATTTCCTATGATGATCATATCATATTGCGATAGAATGCGTTTTAAGGCAGTAATAGCATCATGGGCAAAGAAACCATCTTCACTGGCTGCCCCAATGATCATACTTTCTTCCAATTTACTGGCCAATAATAAGGTAATACAATCCGGTACAAATAAAGTAAGTGTTCCAATTCCACTGCGCAAAGCAGCTTTTGCCGCCATGGTGACTGCACCATGCATCTCCTTGCTGCCACCAATCATTAACGCTTTTCCATAAGTACCCTTATGCGAATGAGAAGAACGCTGCGGCAATAACGTTTTTACAAGATCGTCTTCTAAGACAAGCAGTCCCTCTGCCATTTGCTCGATGGCTTTCGGCATCTGAATAGATAAAGGAATGATCTTTCCACTATAGGCACTGCCCGGATATAAAATTTGCCCCAATTTATAGCTTTCAAACGTCAAGGTGATATCTGCTTGTATTGCACATCCCATAATTTGTCCGCTATTTCCATGAATACCACTGGCGATATCGATACTGATAACCATTTTATCAGCCAAGTTAATCTGAAGAATCAAGCGATCATAAAAACCTGATATCGTTCTTGATAAGCCTGTTCCAAATAAAGCATCTACAATAATATCCGCATCCTGTATGAGTTGTTCGATATCCTTTCGTTCCTCACTATGTGAGCATGGAATCTGATAACTATTTGCTACCTTAGCAAAAACGGCCTCATCCAAAGACATATGCCCATAATCCACACAACAATGTAATTGTACATGCGTATAACCTTCCTGTACCAATAAACGCGCTAACGCAAAACCATCGCCGCCATTATTTCCTGGACCACAAACGATCAAAACATGTTTGCTTTTTTCTATATGTGCTAAAAAGTAGCCACATACCGCCATCGCCGCATGTTCCATTAAGACGGTTGATGGAATTCCATAAGTGTGAATTGCTGTCTCATCCATCTTTCGCATTGTCTCTACGGTAACTGCCTTCATAGTACCACTTCCTTTACTTATATTATAACGGATTCCGCTATGAAACGCTTTCTTTTCTTACGAAAAACATAATCTTTTCCCTGAAATCAGTGCTTGTGAATTTTTTCTCATTTTTCATTTAGTAATTCTTGTGGTGTTTTCCGGTTTGCGTTATAATGATTAAGACTTAAATGAAAATAAATAGTTACATCCTGAAGAGGTGCGTTTATGAAAAAAACGATTGTATTGGGGGTCACTGGCGGCATTGCGGCATTTAAGGCAGCCCAGTTGACAAGCAATTTCATTAAAAAGGGGTATGATGTAGAAGTCATCATGACAAAGAATGCAACAGAATTTATTACCCCTCTCACTTTTGAATCTCTGACAAAACACAATGTGATGGTGTCTACGTTTGAAAAAGTAGCCGATCGCAGTGTCAAACATATTTCCATCGCACAGCGTGCAGATATCTTTGTAATCGTTCCGGCGACGGCAAATGTCATTGCGAAGATAGCACATGGCATTGCCGATGATATGCTGACGACAACCTTTCTGGCTGCCAGCTGTAAGAAGGTCATCTGCCCGGCAATGAATACCGGTATGTATGAAAATCCTATCACCCAGAAAAACTTAGACCTATGTCGTTCTTATGGCTATGAAATCTTTGAACCAGCGAGCGGTTTTCTGGCATGCGGTGATATCGGTAAAGGAAAATTAGAAGATATTACCATCATTGAAGAACGTGTAGAACAGCTATTGATGGAAGAACAATTACTAACAGGAAAACATGTTTTAGTTACGGCTGGTCCAACGCAGGAAGCTTTGGATCCGGTACGCTATTTAACCAATCATTCCACTGGCAAAATGGGCTATGAAATAGCTCGTGCCGCAAAAGATATGGGAGCAGAGGTCACCTTGATCAGCGGTCCTACTTCCTTAGCTGTTCCTGCAGGTGTGAAACGTATTTCCATCACCTCAGCTGCCGAGATGTTTCAAGCGGTCAAGCAGGAATATGAAACGCAGGACTTCATCATTAAAGCTGCTGCTGTCGGAGATTATCGTCCCGAAGCCATCGCACAGGATAAAATAAAAAAAGCTGGGGATGTCTTGGAAGTTCGTTTCGTAAAAAACGAAGATATCCTTGCTTATGTAGGCGAGCATAAAAAAGCTCATCAAGTGCTATGCGGCTTTGCCATGGAAACACAAAACCTCATCGAAAATGCGACCATCAAGCTGAAAAAGAAGAACTGTGATATGATCGTTGCGAACAATCTTCGTGTGGAAGGTGCCGGTTTTGCCGGTGATACAAATGTCGCAACACTGATTCATCAAGATCATATGGAAACATTAGATAAAATGAGCAAGTATGAATTAGGGAAAAAGATCCTGCAGATTCTTTTAGAAAAACAAAAACAGAAAGGACAAGCCTCATGTTAATTGTTATTGATATCGGTAATACGAATATTACTATTGGAATTTATAAAGATGATAAATTGATTGGCAATTATCGTCTGACTACCAAAATGAAACGTACCAGTGATGAATATGGATTTATGATCTTAAACTTCCTCTCTGCTTCCAAAGCCAGTGCCGATGATATCAAGGATGTTATCATTTCCAGCGTCGTACCTAAGATCATGCATTCTTTCTTGAATGGTATTCGTAAGTATATGCATAAAGAACCGATCGTTGTTGGTCCTGGCATCCGTACCGGCATTTCGGTCAAGGCAGAAAACCCTAAAGCGGTTGGCGCTGATCGTATCGTTGATGCAGCCGGTGCTTATTATGAATATGGAGGGCCTTGTCTAGTCGTCGACTTTGGCACGGCTACAACCTATGATTATGTCGATGCAAATGGCAATTTTGAATTTGGTGTCATTGCTTTAGGCATTGAAACAAGCGCACAGGCGATGTGGACACAGGCTGCTAAGCTTCCAGAAATTGAAATTAAAAAACCGAAGACGATCTTAAACAAAACTACTACCACCAGCATGCAGGCCGGTTTGGTTTATGGTTATATCGGACAAAGTGAGTATATCATCAAACAGTTTAAAAAAGAGCTGGGTGTGGATATGAAGGTCATTGCGACAGGTGGTTTAGGAAAGATTATCTATAAAAATACGGATGAAATTGATATTTATGACCGTGATCTGACGTTTAAAGGCTTAAAGCATATTTATGAGAAGTATACCAATGAAAAGAAACGTTTAGAAACAAAAGTAGGTTGAGATGTGCAATTCTCAACCTTTTTTATGTCCTATTTTAATGAATTTAATGTCGTTTACGATAACATTTTTCGACCATTCGGATAGCTCCATCTTCTTTCTTTTTATCAACTTCGACATAATGAACAGCTGTATTTGATTTTACAAAGCGCTTATCAGACATCTGTAAAAGACGAGAATCTTCTTCAGAAATAACATATAGTGTAGTAAAAGCTTTTTTCAGCATTACTTCACTGATTATACGATCTTTACATGCTGTTGCACTATATATTTCCAAAATGGCATATGCATGATGTTCTTCATCATTCTTATAAATCATGCGAATGGAAGGATCTTGCAAGGCAAGCAGCTGCTCATAGAGAAGTGACAGCTTTTCCTTTTTTTCCATTACCAATATCATCAAGGCATTTTTCATATCTTTCACATCCTGACAGATGTAGTTTTTATAAGGCGTCTTTCGCATACGATGATAATACTCTTCTTCTACGGCATGATGCAGATCTTGGTAATAGACATGTAAGATCTGATGGATTACCGTATGAATAAAACAATTGATCTTTGCGTCTTGAAAGATGGTCAACAGACGTTTCATGCTTGCCTCATTTATGTACTGGCAATGTTGATACTCTTGTTTTTTTATATCGTAACAACAGGCACCATTCATAGCAATTAACGGTAACTGCAAGGGAATATCCTTGAGTTCTGATAAAACATCCACCGGACTTTGCTCACTCATGATAGCAATATTGGCATGTCGTTCCAGCAACTGTTTCATTTTTACTTTGGTATATGCGCTGAGTTGTCCTTCTTCATTATATAAACCATGTTCTAAACTAACAACAAATAAGCTGGTATCATGATGATGGTTAGGCAAATGCACACCGTTAATGAATAATGCAACGAAAATACCGATTAATGTATCAATCATACGATTTATGGCAAATAGATAAGGATTTACATCCATTGCATGGGATACGGTTATACTCATAAATACGACACAAGAAATATAAGAAGCACTTTTCATATTTAACAATACGCTTAGATAGATGACAACGATAATCGTTACAGAAATGATGATATATTGAATCAGCATATAGTCCTGAGAAATAAAGCTTTGTTCAAATAATAATACCGCCATGCCGATAAAACCGCCTAAAAAAGTTCCTTTGATACGGTTAAAAGCGACACGTTTACTATTTGTAACATCTTGTTGAATGCATAATACCGCAGCGATACAGGAATAAAACACGATGCCTTCCTGCCCACGCAGCAAATAAATGACAAAGCATAAAAACACCGCAAGACTGGATTTTAAGATACGTCTTCCAATTCTTGGCATCCAATCCCTCCAATCTTCCTTATTATAAGCAGTTTGCTAGTAATTGTAAAGAAAAACGAGGCCTATGCCTCATCCTTCTCATTGCGATAACTTGCTAAAAACAAATCCATCACTCCTTTGAATTCTAACATGCCCATACCATGAGGCACTAGCATGGTTTCTCCTTGACGTATAGGTACGCCCTGAATGCTGCCTTCGCCTTTCACACAGGTATAAAAGGCGAAACGATCATGTTTAAAGCTTCCTTGTGCTTCCACTTGTAAGCGCAGCAGAGTATATAGACCGGGTTCATCCCAATAGCGTGTCACATGAATTCCTCTTTCATAGGCACTTGGATAGACGACAAATGTTGTGGAGGTGTCAGGTATATTCACATTATCATAAACCGCTTTTGGTTGGATATCACGTTTTTTCCCGGTTGCAGGATCAATGCGATCATAATCATATAAACGTAAGGTACAATCTGCATTGCGTGAAATATTGTAAGTCAAGACTCCTTTGCCAATGGCATGTAAGGTACCGCTTGGAATATCAATAAACCCATCCTTTACTGCCTTTAAGTATTTTAATAAATGCACAAAATCATTTGCTTCTGTCATTTGCATAAATTCTTCTTTGGTTTTCGCATGATGACCGAATTGGATTTCTCCATCTTCTGTAGTATCTAAGATGACCCAAGCCTCTGGTTTTCCACGGCCGCCATTATAGTGTTTCGCAAAAGCATCGTCAGGGTGAATCTGGACAGAAAGTTTATCCATAGGATCCAAGATGTTTACTCGAATCGGTAATTCAGCAGTTTCACATTGAAACCAATCCGGTTTTTGTTCATACAACTGAGATAAGGTCATCTGCAATTCTTCCACCATACAATCCGCGTGGTTCTTTAATGCGACAACATTGTACACCTCTCCAAGTGGCGCTATCGTTGTTTCGTAATGAAACTCCTCCCGTAAACGCTTGCCGCCTCCCCACATACGCGGCTCATAAAAGGGGGATATCTTCACAATCTTTTTCATACTATATCTCCTTACTTATCCATCGAATAAAGTTTTTTTACAAAAGTATCTTAGCATACTTTCTGTGCTTCCTCTAGCATGCACGTCAAATTACATTAATACCAAGCAACAAATATTGGCATTTGATTATTTCTATCATAAAAACACAAACGGGATACTTTCTTATCCTTTCACCCATTCTGTACATTATGAAAAAGATGCCCCTAAAAGAGCATCTTTCATACATTATAAATGATGAAACATTTTGTATGCCTGTATCAATATGGTTGGTGTGATGGCCAAACCTACGATTACCAAGAGCTGTTCCCATGATAAAGTAGTTACAGAGAATAAGCCATGCAATGCCGGTATCAATAAGATACAAGATAAGAATAGAACACCTATGATGAATGCTCCAATTGTATACAGGTTTGAAAAAAGACCGATACGATACAAGGAATGTTTGCTGCGACAGTTAAAGCCATGAAATAAACGAGCTAAACACAAGGTCGAAAATGCCATCGTCGTAGCAATCTCCCAACTGCTTTTTAATCCTATGAAATAAGCACTCATGGTTACCAAGGCAATCAATATACCTTGGATGCCTAATTGCTTCATAGTGGCCGGGGTTAAAATGCCTTCCTTAGGATTGCGTGGTTTCTCTTTTAAAATATCCTTAGTTGAATGTTCCATGCCGATGGCAATGGCTGGCAAGGAATCTGTTACAAGATTAATGAATAACAGATGCACTGGTAAAAAAGGTAGTGGTAATGCTAATAAAGAAGCCGCAAGTACACAGATGATGCCGGATAAATTCCCGCTTAATAAATAAATGATGCTGTTTTTAATATTGGCATAGATATTTCTTCCGGTAGCTACTGCTTTTACAATCGTCGCAAAGTTATCATCTGTTAAGATCATGCTGGCTGCATCTTTACTGACTTCCGTACCGGTAATACCCATGGCAATACCAATATCTGCTTGTTTTAACGCCGGTGCGTCATTTACGCCATCCCCTGTCATCGCTGCGATATGCCCCTTCTTTTGCCATGCATGAACGATACGTATCTTATGTTCCGGTGCCACACGTGCATAAACCTTGATGCTTTCTAAACGTTCCATAAGCTCTTCTTCACTCATAGCATTTAATTCATTGCCATCAATACATACATCGCCATCCTGGTAAATACCCAATGCTTTGGCAATACTACGGGCAGTCACCTTATGATCGCCTGTAATCATCACCGGTGTAATGCCTGCGCGAAGACAATGTTCCACAGCTGCTTTGCTTTCTTCACGCGGTGGATCCATTAACGATACCAGACCAAGGAAAATGAGTTCTTCCTCATCCGCTAACGTAATTTTAGTATAGCTATCCGGTAAGATTCGATAAGCAAAGCCTAAGACTCTTAGCCCTTGATCGGCAAATTGCATATTTCTTTGTAAGATTTCCTGACGCTCTTTCTCATCGATTTCATGAATCCCATCTGCCTTCATGATATGTGTCGTCTTTCGCAAGATTTCATCACAAGCACCTTTTAACAGCAATGTCTTTTTCCCATCAATAACATGTAAGGTAGACATCAGTTTTCGTTGGGAATCGAATGGATTCTCATCAATTCTTGGATATTTGCTTCTTGTTGTCAACTCATCAATATGGTGCAATTCTAATAGATCGACCAATGCCAATTCTGTAGGATCGCCAATGCGCTGGGAAGGCGTTGTCTGTGCATCACAGCATAAAGCAAAACCTAGCATCATCATGCGCTCCAATGGACGTCCTTCTTCCATATTGGCAGCGGCTAGTAAGGTATTGTTGCAATATACTTGTTGTGCAGTCATTTTATTTTGCGTCAGCGTACCGGTTTTATCGGAACAAATGACGGATACACAGCCTAAGCTTTCAACAGAATTGATATTTTTAATGATGGCATGTTCCTTTGCCATTTGGGATGTTCCCATCGCAAGCACGATCGTTACGATACTGGCAAGTGCCTCTGGAATTGCCGCAACTGCTAAAGCTACCGCAAACATCAAAGCATCTAAGATAGGATTTCCTTGCCATACATTTAAGCCAAAGACAATGATACAAATTGCGATGATTGCCATACTGAGCTTGCGGCTGAAATCATCCAATGTCAACTGCAATGGTGTCTTTCGCTCTTTTGTCGCATTCATCAACGTGGCAATTTTCCCGATTTCCGTTTGCATGCCAATGGCTGTGACAACGCATTTGGCTCGTCCATAGGTGACAAGACCGCTAGCAAACACCATGTTTTTTTGATCGCCCAATGCACATTCTCCATATAATGGCGCACTGCTTTTTTCCACACTTTCCACTTCACCGGTCAATGCACTCTCATTCACCTGCAATGAATAATTTTCAATGATTCTGGCATCTGCCCCAACAACATCGCCTGCCTCTAGCAACATGATATCGCCAACCGTTAATTCACTGCTTTTTACCTCCATCGTTTCACCATCACGCATAATGCGTGTATGAGGTGTAGAAAGCTGCTTTAATGCATCCAATGATTTTTGGGCTTTCACACTTTGATATGTTCCCAAAAATGCATTTAAGGTAATCACAGATAATATAACGATCGTACTTTCCACTTCTCCGCTAATCATCGAGATAATACCAGCCACAATCAAAATGATAACAAGCAGATCCTTAAATTGTGCTAAAAAAATCTGCCAGATTGGTTTTGCCTTAACTTCCTCTAATACATTTTTGCCATAGCGTTCCTGACGTTGCAAAACTTCTGTTTGGGATAAGCCAGCTTGCTTTGTTTCCAACAGCTGCAGAGTTTCTTCACATTCCATCTGATAAAACTGTTTCATCTAAAAAACCTCACTTTTCTTATGAGCACTTCTATAGTCTTGACCGTTTTATCAATAAAAAACAAGACTCATAAAAAGTGCATTCCTTTTATAAGTCTTGTCATATAAAGAATCTGACCAGAATAGGTTCTATTCGGGGTTGTTGACCAGATCCGCACCACGTATATGGTACTGACTACTCCCTTATTGTTAACGATTTTATCATTGTTTGTTCATAAAGTAAACCATAAACCACAATTTAACACAATCTTTACAATTCCCCCAACTGTTTTGAAAGAGCCGGAATGATTTGTTTTTTACGTGAGATTACGCCATCCACAAAATATAAATCATCCATGATATCTTCCTTAAATGCTTCATCTACTACACCAGCTAAAGGACCGATAAATAAGAGATTACTGCCACTGCCATCAGCAGAAGTAAAACACATCATCAATAAATCAAACTTATTGATTGCATTGATGGTTTCCATGTATTCTAAAAAGGCTTCGCGAACTTCTACGATTTCTTGTTCATCCGCAATATTAATCTGACCAATGGCGATACGCTTACCATCAATATTATATTCTTTGAAATCATTATATAAGATTTCTGACATCGTTCTTCCTTTAATGGTTGCTACGGCACCAAACATTTCCTTTGCTAGGGCATCAAGATCAACTTCTGCTAATTCCGCAAGTCCTTTGGCGATTTCTTTATCTGCGGGTGTTGTCGTTGGTGAATTAAAATTCATTGTATCAGAGATAATAGCACAGCATAAAATAGCTGCCGTTGTTTTTTCCGGTGCAATATGTGCTTCCTGATACATTTTCGCAATGATCGAGCAAGTACTGCCAATAATTTCATTACGGAAACGAATCGGTGTCGTTGTTTCTACATCTCCGATGCGATGATGATCGACAACTTCCAATACCTCAGCTTCTTTTAAATAATCGATACTTTGGCTTAACTCATTATGATCAACCAAAATAAATTTTTTCTTCTGATAATTTAATAGGTGATATCGTGAGATGGAGCCTAAGACCACCCCTTGATTGTTTACGACCGGATAAGAACGGAAACGACTCTTCGACATCTTATTGTAAACATCATCAATATACGCATGATTGTTAAAACATATGATCTTCCGTTTCATGATCATTCCTACACAAGGTGCTTTAAACACTCTTCTAACCGTACATAACATACTGAGATCAGTTTTGATAATCGTCGTATGTTTTTCCTTTGCTAAACGTTGTATGCCCTGGGAAATAATATCCACATCAACTAAGATCAGACAGGCTGCCCCATCTTGGATGACACGTTTTTGTAATGCCAAATCATCTCGCATGATGACGATACTATCTTTATAACTAATGTCCGCATAACAGTCTTTGCGACTGCCTAGGATATGCACTTCCCCATTGGGATGATAGCGTTCACTTTTAAATACATACTTTCCCTGTAACACCTTTACGATATTGTCGCTTGGTGTATTGCGCATTAACGTTTTATTTCCAGGCCCCTTATCATTTAATAAAATATTGGAAATATCCGACATGGACACAACTCCAATCAGCTTCTGTTCTTTATCCACAACATATAATGCACTTGTGCGATTGGCTGCTATACGCTCCCACGCCTCTTTGATCGTACATTCTTTTCGTATGATCAATGGATCATCAAAAGGTACATCATAAAGCTTTACTTTTGCATTTTGTATATACACCGGTTCATTCACATGAAATTTCTTTAAAACAAAATCCGTCTCTGGATTCAGATCGCCAATGCGGCAAGCAATAGCATTCATTCCCATCTTCCGTTTCAATTCTGCATAGGCAATGGATGCGACAATGGAATCTGTGTCTGGATTCTTGTGACCGATGATATGAATGATATCCTTCATACAGCACCTTCTCCCTTTTCTATAGTATCATTTTACCTTATCTGTCATGATTATGCCAGTAAATGCATAAGAAAAAGAGTGCAATTTTTGTCAAATGATAGCGTTCGCACTCGTTTGGTTTTATGATGCATTGTATTTGGCTTAGTTCTTCTTTTTCGTTCTTATGAATATCTTCTCATGTACCTATTATGAATGTTTCTTCTTTTCATCTTGTAAGGTCTTATATATTCCCTCAGCAATCTTATTCGCAAAAGCTTTGCGTCTGCCATCCTGCAAGAGATATGCTCGATCACGCTCGCTTTCCAGAAATCCTGCCTCTAATAAGACACTTGGCAATTTATTCTTATACAAAACTTGTAAAGGGGAAATAGCGACATCCTTCAACCCACGATCCATTGTATAACCTAATGTGTTAACACTGGTCTGGATATGCTTGGCGAAGTTTAAAATCGTTTTATCGTTATAATCGCCCCATATTTCAAAGCCACTACCCGTTTTGGTTTCACTGGCATTGGTATGAATCGATACAAATAGTTTTGCCCCACTTGTGTTTGCGATCTGAACACGTGCATCTAGATCCTTTATATTATCTGCAGGCCAAGCAACGTCATCACTCTCTCTTGTATAACAGACAGGAATTCCTTTTGCTTCTAAGGCAGCCCCTATATCTTTTGTTAATGCCAGCGTTACATCTTTTTCAAGAACCCCATTAAATTCGCTGCCACTATCATATCCACCATGTCCGGCATCCAAAACCACCTCAGGAATGGGATCTATCATTTTATGTAAGGCAGTGGATATCGGGTTATCAGGATGATAGATGTATAAATACAGCAGTATGCCAAGTAACACAACTAACTCTGTCAATAGAATGAAAAGAAAGCGTATGGGACTTTTTCCTTTTTTCTTTTTCCTTCGCTGCACTCTTTTCTTATTTGCCATACATCCACCTTCTTTGATGATATTCATTATAACAAAATATGCCTGAAATTCCTACATGACGTTAGAAAAGTGTTTTCTAAAACATGAAGAATGAAAAAAAGCATGATGTTGTATGCCTATCGCATAGCAGCAGATGAAAAAAGCTGACACGTTTGTGCCAGCTTTACAAGTTTCTTACATTGATTCTTTAGCGATAGCCAGTAATCTCTTATGACGTTTCATAGCATCTTTCTTTGTCTTTTCAAACATTTCGTATGCTGTTTCGCCTTTCAGCTTAGGCAGCTGAGAGTAGCGTGTTTCCGTCATCATGAAGTCTAACATCTTATCGTAATCAGGCTCTTTAGAGTCGATTGTCAAAGGCTGTTCTTTTCTTGGGTCATAACGATACAGATCGAAGTAACCACATTCTACAGCTTTCGCCTGTGTTCTCTGGTGGTTAGCTAAACCGCCCTTGATACCGTGTTCAGCACAAGGAGAGTAAGCCAAGATCAGAGATGGTCCATCATAGCTTTCTGCCTCTTTGATTGCTTTCAGTGTCTGTGCCTTATTTGCACCCATAGAGATAGCAGCTACATATACATGACCATATGCCATAGCAATCTGTCCTAAATCTTTCTTAGCTGTTGTCTTACCACCAGCTGCAAACTTCGCGATAGAAGCTGCCTGACTAGATTTAGAAGACTGACCACCTGTGTTAGAGTAAACTTCAGTATCTAATACCAAAACGTTTACGTTCAAATCGTTTGCCAATACATGGTCTAATCCACCGTAACCGATGTCATAAGCCCATCCGTCACCACCGACGATCCAGATAGATTTGCTTACTAAGTCAACTTCAGCCAATTCTTTTACAGCTGGAATGTCAGATTTAGCAGCCAATTCTTTAATCGTTGGAGCAATTGCTCTTTCCGCTTCACGATCACCGTGAACTTCCAGATACTTAGCAAATGCATCTTTCAGAGCTGGTTCAACATTTTCCATGTTGTCTTCCATAGCTTTCAAGATACGAGCTTCTTTGTAGTTCTGAGATAATGCCATACCATAACCGAATTCTGCATTGTCTTCGAACAGAGAGTTCGCCCAAGCAACACCTTCACCGTTTGCATCATTTACAAATGGAGTAGATGGAGTTGAAGAACAGTAGATCATTGAACATCCAGTAGCGTTTGCAACCAACATGTCTTTACCGAATAACTGAGAAACCAGTTTGTAGTATGGAGTTTCTCCACATCCAGGACAAGATCCACTTACTTCAAAGTAAGGCATCAAGAACTGAGAACCCTTCACTGTATCTGTTGGGAAGTATTCTGTTTTGTATTCTGTTTGTTTGAACAGGTAATCTGCCAATGGTTCCTGATCAAGTTTTTCATTGATATCAACCATTTCCAGAGCCTTGTTACCGCCCTTACCTGGACATTCAACAGCACACAATCCACATCCTACACAGTTAGCAGGAGTTACCTGGATACGGTATTTCAAGTTTTCAACACCTTTACCCATTGCCTGGATTGTCTTGAATTCCATTGGAGCGTTAGCAACTTCTTCATCTGTCAATAAGAATGGACGAATCGTTGCATGAGGACATACGAAGCTACAGATACCACACTGGATACAGTTTTCTGGATGCCAAGTAGGAACCTGAACAGCAATTGTACGTTTTTCATTAAATGCTACATTATTACGGATAGAACCATCCAGTAAGAAGTCTCCTGCAAATGCAGATACTGGCATATCGTATCCTTCCAAACCGTTGATAACTGCGACATGGTTATCGAAGTATTCATCACCAGTCAGTTTACGATCTGAGTTGTAAGGCAGATCAGCCCAAGTAGGGTCAACAGCGATTTCAACCAAGCCGTCTTTACCAGCATCGATAGCCTTGTAGTTCAGCTGAACAACAGCATCACCCTTCTTAGAGTAAGATTTCTTAGCAGCTGCTTTCATCAGATCAACAGCCGTTTCTAATGGCATGATCTGCTCATTCAATGCGAAGAATGCAGACTGCAGAATGGTATTTGTTCTACGTCCCATACCGATTTCCTGAGCAATCTTCGTTGCGTTGATGATGTAGAATTTCGCATGTTTCTTAGCCAACTGTGCTTTCATACGATTTGGCATATGCGCAACGATTTCTTCCTTAGAGAATGTTGTATTCAGCAAGAAAGTACCGCCTTCTTTAATATCTTTGACCATGTCATATTTGAACATGTAAGCGTCTAATGAACAAGAAATGAAGTCAGCGTTGCTGATGTAATATGTTGAGTGAATTGGAGAATGTCCAAAACGCAAGTGAGAACGTGTTACACCACCGGCTTTTTTAGAGTCATATGCAAAGTAAGCCTGTGCATACATATCTGTGTTATCACCAATGATCTTAACCGTAGATTTGTTTGCAGAAACGGTACCATCAGAACCTAATCCCCAGAACAGGCAGCTAGTGTAGTCTGCAGGGATATGGAAGTTTTCATCCCAAGGCAAGCTCAAATGCGTTACATCATCATTGATACCAACAGTGAAGCCATTGATCATTTTTTCTTCTTTCAAGTGATCAAATACGCCCTTAATGTGGTATGCCTGCGTATCCTTAGATCCCATACCATAACGTCCACCGATGATTTCGATATCTGTATCTTTTAATGCAGCAAGTACATCTAAGTACAGAGGTTCACCAGTAGCACCAGTTTCTTTTGTACGGTCTAATACAGCAATTTTCTTCACTGTCTTAGGCAATACAGCAGTTAAGTATTTTACAGAGAATGGACGATACAAGTGAACCTTGATCATACCAACTTTTTCACCCTGTGCAACTAATGCATCAATGGTTTCTTTTGCAGCTTCTGTTACAGAACCCATCGCAACGATGATACGTTCTGCATCTTCAGCACCATAGTAAGTAAATGGCGCATATTCACGTCCTGTGATCTCGCTGATTTTCTTCATGTAATCAGCAACGATATCAGGGATTGCTTCAAAGTGTTTATTTCTAGCTTCGACACCCTGGAAGAAAATGTCGTCGTTTTCAGCACCACCACGGGTAACTGGGTTCGTGTGTGGGTTCAAAGCATTTTTACGGAATTTAGCCAAAGCTTCCTGATCGATCAGGTCTTTGAATACTTCAGTATCCATTACTTCAATTTTCTGAATTTCATGAGATGTACGGAATCCATCAAAGAAGTGCAGGAATGGTACAGAACCTTTGATTGCTGACAAGTGAGCAACACCAGCCAGATCCATTGCTTCCTGTACAGAGTGGCTTGCCAACATACAAGCACCTGTCTGACGGCATGCATATACGTCTTCGTGATCACCGAAGATGTTCAATGCTCTTGTAGCTAATGCACGTGCAGCAACGTGGATAACGCCTGGCAGACATTCACCAACCATCTTATAGATGTTAGGAATCATCAGCAACAGACCCTGAGAAGCTGTAAATGTCGTAGCCAGTGTACCTGCCTGCAATGCACCGTGTACAGCACCAGCAGCTCCACCTTCAGACTGTAATTCAGCAACTTTTACTACGCTGTCAAAAATATTCTTGCGACCTTGAGTAGCCCACTGATCCACAACTTCAGCCATTGGTGAAGATGGAGTGATTGGGTAAATCGCAGATAGTTCGGTAAACGCATAGGCGCAATGAGCCGCAGCTGTATTACCGTCCATTGACATAAATTTCTTAGTCATTTGTTTTCCTCCTTGCATAACTTTATACTCCCATATTATAAAACTAAATTTGTGATTTTACTAGGTATTTTCTTGTATTTTTATGAGTTTCTAACTATTCTTACTCAAAAATTTCCAACTTTGAAAAGTTTGTTGCTTATTTTTTCACAAATTGTAAATAAATGATTTACAAATGAAAGAAAAGAGGCGTTTTCATCCTCTTTTCCTTTACCGATATTGTTATTTAGGCATGTGAAAAACCTTATGGATCCTCGTTTTTCATATGCTTCATTTCTCATGCATCAGTTCTTATAAAAGCCTTCCCCTCTGCTCTTTTTCTCTTTCAAAACATTCTGATTCGCAAGGCTTTCTCCACCTGTTTGCTTGTTTTTTTCATCATTTAATTCTTTTCCATTCCCTTATTTATTTCATTTATTGAATAACGATGGTCAGATCATCTAACTCGCTGCCAACATCGTAAAATAAATCATTACGGGTATTAATAATGGTGATCGTGCGTGTCGCATCACTATTGATATCCACGCTGGCTGTACTTGTTTCCTTTCCATCATCAATGATATAGCTGACGGCATAAGGACTGGACATTTCTTCGATCGTATAGCTTTGATATGCCAGATTTTCCAATCGCTCACTGAAGCCATTTTCCTTATCCAAAGTCACCATGCGCTCAAAGTCATTTCCACTGACTCGGATAATGAAGCTTTGCGTGGTTGGTAAGACCAAAGAACCATCTTTTTGACGCAGGCGTTTGGTTAAGGTCATCGTTCCATTTTGTACGTTAGGCAGACGATTGATGATACCGATGATATTGGTACGCTGGGCGGTTGCCTCAAAACGTGCTTCATCTAATAATTCAGCGGAATTCACCAAATATTGCACAGGATATGGAGAACCAATCTCACGAATTTCATACATGCCGCTTGGATATTGCGTCAAGGAACGATGCCAAGAATTTGCTTCGTTTAACTCATAGCTGTCACGAATATTTTCACCGATGATTTCAAAGCGGAAAACCTGTCCGCTAGCCGGTGGTAGATAGTTATCCTCATTATCCAACATATATTTAAATACTTCAATTGTATTTTGATTGATGGTTCGCTCATTAATGACTTCTACGATATGGCGTTTCCCCGGAGTAATGGTAACCGCTGCACTATCGGTTTCCGTTCCGCCATTGACACGATAGGTCACCCGATAAGCATCCTGATCAATTTCGCGAATATTATAAATTCCTTCACTTAAATCCCGTAGTGTATACGTGAACGCATTGCCCCCATTCAAAAGAAGTTGCTGCTGGAAGGAAGCATTGGATACCTCAACCACATATTCATCCCCATCGGCTGGACGTACCAGCGTACCATTTGCCTGACGGATAAATTTTGTAATTTCTAACGTCGATAAGATGGAAGCGCGAGTATTGAGAATCTTTACCGTATGCATCGTGCCATCAACATCAAACGCAGCCTGCTCGCTTTCTTCTTCATTATCTACAATATAAGAAACCTGATAATTTTTTGCCAGTTGCTCAATGACCTGATATCTTCCCCTTGGCAAGTCATTCACATGAATCTGCCAATTATTATCCTTATCTAATATAAAGCGACGTTCATATACATCACTGATGATATCCACATCAAAACGTTCATGATCATTTGGGACGACCAATTGACCTTGGGCATTGCGCACTACTTTATTAATTGTCAATGATCCAAGTGTACTCGTATTGCTTGTATTGATCATCAAAACCAGATTACGGTTGCCTTGCACCCTGACGATGCCATGACGTACCTCACTGCCGCCATTGACGATAAAGCTGACTTCATCATTTGTGTCGACCTCATCAATCACATATGTGCCATCCATCAGATTGCTAAGCGTAATCGCAAAACGATTGGCGGCATTTAAAGTAAACACCTCATTATAACCCGGTTTTGATACATGAACACGAATGCTGAAGGAGGCAGGAGGTAATTCTAATTCTCCACTTGTCAGATTGCGGACATATTTTTCGATACGGATACTGCCGGTTTCCTTTGGTTGTGCATCAATGATATTTACCGTATTGACATTATTGCGAACCGTTACCACAGCTCTGGCAACTTCGCTGCCGCCATTGATGATGAAACTCACATCATCCTGTGCATCAACTTCATCAATCACATAAATACCATTTTCCAGATGATCTAAACGAATCATCCAGTTATTCTCTTTATTTAAGATAAAGTTCTGATTAAAGCCTGGTTTGGATACATGCATGGTAATCTGGAAATCATTGGATGGTTTTACAAGAGCATGATTTCGACGAATAAATTTCTCCATCAAAATACTGCCGCCAGGCTGTTTTCGCGTATTGATGATTTGTACGGTATTACTATTTCCCGCTACTTCAACGATGCCATAATCACATTCACTGCCGCCATTGACGATAAAGCTGACCTTATCGCTAGTTGTTGTTTCCGCAATGACATATTGTCCGTCTTCTAAATGCTCCAAAGTAGCCATCCAGCCATTTTCTTCATTCAGTGTGACCAGCTGATTGAAATTTGGTTTTGAGATATGGAAGACATATTCCCCTTTGGTTGGTCGTATGAGTTCCCCATGCTCACGTACATATTTAGCAAGTGTGATACTGCCATGTTCTCTTTCATGGTTCACCACTTGCACACTTGTCTGATTGCCTGCTACCTTGATAATTGCCTCATCCAAATGTTGTGTGCGATTGATGATATATGAAACGCGTTCACCATGCAGCTCTATCACCTCATACGTACCAGGACGCAGATTCTTTACACTTGCTCTAAAATCATTTTCACTCGTCAAGGTAAAGGTTTTTTCTTCTCCATTGCCCCTTACCATGACTTCAAAAGATCCACTCGTTGGACGAATCAATAAATCACCACTCATGATATATTTCGAAATGTCAATACGTCCCAACTGTGTCTGATAAGGATTAATAACATTGACGGTGTTGGCATTGCCCTGTACATGCACCATGGCCCGTTTGCTTGGGGTGGCATTGTTTACTACATATAAGACATCACGACCACTTTCCTCACTTACCTCATACCAGCCATCCTCTAAATTCCGCACACTGGCATAAAAATGATTGGCATGATTTAATAATACCCTGCTACTATGCGTTTCTCCTTTGATCATGATCCAATACATAGCATCAACATCCGGATAACGATAACAACCTTCTTCATCCTTAAGCAGTTTACATATTTCAATACTTCCCTGATGGTGCGTTGTCTCATTGATGATCTTCACCGTATTCATCGTATTTGCAATCTGCAGCTGCGCCTTTTCACTTTCCATTTCGCCATTGACAATATAGCGCGTATCCTGTGCACCCAACTCTTTTACTTGATACATGCCCCATGCCAGATCCTGTAAATGCACACGCCATTTATTATCGGCAGATAGTGTCAGCACCTCACGGAAAGCATTTGGTCCACTTACTTCCACTTCATATTCCATATCGGTATCCGGACGTTTGAAACAGCCACAATTTTCATCACGGATGACCTTGCTGATTTCCAGTGTGCCTTTTGCACAATTGGCTACATTCACACTAGTGATACGCATATCCTTTTGTTTCAGCACAATGTCCACACTTGGCTGCTGCACGCCATCTACCAGATAATAATGTTCATCAAACGCTTCATTTGTCTGCTGTATGATACGATATGCACCACGATCGACTTCCACACTTTGACACCAATGATTTGCCTGATTTAAAACGAATGTTTTTTTCTTCTCTTGACTGATCACATCCATATAAAAGACATCAGACGCATTTGGAGATACGATATCCTGCGTACAATTTTTCACCACAGCCTCTAAATGCAATTTCACTCTGCTTGGTTGACGGTTAATTACATGCACCGTAACATCGTCTTTCCCCACTTCAAAATAACCGCGCTTACTTACTTCCCCATCATCGATTTGATAGACAACATCAGTTCCGCCATGCACCTCGATGATTTCATAAACCCCGCTTTCCTGCTGTTGCAGCACCTTCGTCCAATGATTTTTTGCATTTAGTTCAAACATCTGCTTGCGCCCATTATGCAGCAGTGTAATCTGAAACTGCTCCTCTGGCTTAGGCATCTGCAAACTTCCATCTGCATCCTGGATATGCTTTTGGATGGTGATATCCGCTTTTTTATTGGAAGATACCACAACATTGACACAAACATGTTCTCCATTTAATTCAATACATACCACATCTTCAAATACCTGACCTTCGATTTCAAAACGCACCTTGTAATTTCCTTGAACACTTACCGTATATGCCTGTGGTTTCAGATCACACAAGCAATCACAAAATTCATTTTCATCTTGTAAGGTTAACGTATATTCTTCCTGTTTGCTTGTAACTGTGACAGCTATCTCATCCTTTGGCTTTGGCATCAATAAGGTACCATCCTCATCTATGCAGCCTTGAAATTCAATACAGCCCTTCTTTATTGCATGATTGATAATCGTAACACAAACATCCTGTTCATCAAGATCAACAACAGCACTTTCACATGGCAATTCATTGACAATATAGCTGACATGATCCGCATTTGCTTCACGAACTTCATAATGACCTTTTGGCAAATCATACAGACGCATACAGAAATCATTCTCATGCGATAAGACGATTTTACGTTTATACTCTTCACTTTCCACAATGACATCAAAACGTTCCCAGCGTTGTGGGCGGCGCAGTGTGCCATCTTCATCTTCTACTTGCTTGTTGATTTCCATACAGCCAATGAAATCTTCTTCATTTATCAGCGTGATATGCTTTTCTTCTCCATCATATAAGAAATAACCGGTATCTTGTAAACTACCGTTGATATCAAACAGTTTGCATTCATGCTCTAGTTCACTAATTTCATAATGCTGCTTTGCCAGATTGGTAAGACAGACACAGAAGTCATTATCGTGATGCAATTCATAAATCTCATGACAGTTTTTACCTTTTAATAAGATACGATAACAGCTGTCAGGATCTGGCATAATGATACGATCAGCACAGCGCAAACGCTTTTCAATACATACCATACCATGCATACGTGGTGTATTGATGATATCTACATCGATATCTTCCATACCTAAGGTAACATCAGCTGAGGCTACCGGTTTCCCGTTTATGCGATAGGTGACATCATAATCCTCACATAACTCGCGAATGCTATACTGTCCCTCTTCTAAATCATCAAAATATACACAGAAATCGTTGCGTTCATTCAGGTGGTACGTGTGTGTAAAACCTCTGCCCTTTAATTCAAATGTGAAACTATCTTGAGGACAAGGCATGACAAGACTTCCATCCTCTTGCTGTACATATTTAGTAACGGTTAGCATTCCACTGCAATCTCTAACTTGATTAATGATACCAATCGAAATATCATTTAATCCCAATGTCACCTTAGCAAAATTAGATTCTTCACCATTGATGACATAGCTGACATGATACCCCATCGTATCCTTTTGAATGATACGATATACTCCTTCAGCCAGATCATCCAATAATACACACCAACCATTGCTGGCTTTTAAGGTCGTATGCACACAGGTGTCAACACCTTCCACAAGAACATCAAATGCCTCTTTGGGCTGTGGAAGACGTGTCGTTTTATCACAATCCCGAATAAGGGTATATAGTTTTAAACGTCCGCTGTGTTTACGATGATTGATAATCAAAACTTCCTGATTACAGGTTCCCAGATAAACAAAGGCTTCCTCCATCACTTCACGATTCACCAGATAACTGACATCATAATTCTCACAATCACATTCACGTATCTGATATTCTCCCGGCTGTAAGCCTTCTAATAAAATACACCAGTTATTGGAAGAGCGCAGGGTATAGTTTTCACAGAAACAAGGACCGCTGACTTCCACACAAAATTCTTCATCTTGACTTGGTTTTACCAGCTCTTGACTGTTGGTTTCTTCATATTTACAAATTTTTAAAATACCGCTGCTGCAAGTACGCACAGAATTGATGATTTTTACCTCGTTGTCGCAACAATCATCAATCACAAAACGCGCACTGCTGCATTCTTTCCCTCCATTGACCTGATATTGTACCTGATACTCTGAATCACTGCATTCTCTGACTTCATAGCCTCCAAAACGCAGATCACAAAAGCTCATGCACCAGTCATTATCAACATTTAATTCAAAATCACGTTTACAGAAATAAGAGCTCAGTGAGACTTGAAAGCACTCATCTTTTTGAGGCTTTACCAAATCACCATTGGCATTACGGACATATTTACAAATACTCACACTGCCCCGATTGCGTTCTTCATTGATAATCGCAACACTGTTACAGCCTCCACACATGATATCAACAATGGCACTGGTACGCTCTGGTCCATCGTTCACACGATAGGTCGTCATATAATCTTTATCTGAACATTCTACGACCTCGTAACAGCCTTCACAAAGATCTGCCACATCGACACAAAAATTATTATTGGCATTTAATAAGAAGGTATCATTACGACCACAACCACACAACATGACCTTGAAAGAGTCCTTCTTATCCGGCTGTGTGATACAACCATCACAGCGACGAATAAACTTACAGATGCGAAGAGGACTTTCTTGTTGTGGATTACAGGTATTGTCAGGATCGGTATTAATAATCAGCACCGATGCTTCCTCACAGCTGTTTAATTCTAAATTGGCATAATTTGTTTCTTTTCGCCCATTGACGATATAACTGACCTCATAGCTGGCATTATCGCTGATTTCCGTAATATCATAATAGCCCGGTTCCATATCGAATAAGGTGACACAGAAATTATTTCGCTCATTTAAACGAATGATGCGATCTTGATTCCAGGCGATAATACGGACCTGAAATTCTTCAAAACGATTTGGCCGGCATAATTCACCGCAAGTGCTGCGAATGTATTTCTCAATGGTTATGCTGGTCGTATCACTTTGGGCATTGATGATTTGCAAATGATTTTCACCCTGTGTCATTTCAAAGACATTATCGACATTCGCCACATCGTTAAAGCTATAACTGACAGAAAAGCCTCGCTGTGGCATTTCTTCAATTGTATAACGATTTCCCACACGCAGTTGCTCAATGACGATGTGAAATTGGTTTTCCACATTCAAAGTGAAGCATTGTTCACATCCTCGCATATCCACGATACGTATTGGAAATTCCCATTGCGGATCTATTGGCATACGGCAGCCATCACGATCCAGCACTACTTTTTCAATATGCAATGATGTTAAAGGAATGCGACGATTGATAATTTCAACTTCTCTTGTTTCGCTTGATCTCTCGTCAAAAACAAAATTGATATAATCCATTTCACTTTCTTCACCATCTAGTTTATAGGTGATGGCATATTCGTCTTCATGTAACATCTGTTGGCCATTTTCATCCACCTGTACTAAAGCCAACTGTACTCCTTCCACATATTCCACTACGACACTGCCCGTACCGCTTTGCGCATCAATGGGAATATCATATTCACGGCATACGTCCTGTGAATCGCAAAGTTTGACATGACGCGTCGTTTCATGCAGCCATGGCGTTCCATCTTCCTGCTGCTCTCTTACTGTAATCCGCATGGTTCCTACAAAATCACAGGGATCATTTTCTATCGTTTCAAGAAAGCTAATGTGCAGCCTGTTTGCCAAGACTTCCTTTAAGCGTTTGCTCATCTTCATCCTCCTATCGTATATAAGCAATCCAATCCTTATACATTCTAGTATATGAGCCCGCCCAGAAATTGTTCTATGTACCGTTCGAAAAGATAGGCAAATTCCACATCATCATTTAAAAAAACCGCTAATTCCAAAGCGGTTCTACTTGAATAAGCAAATAAGGCTGATCATCCTTGCGTAAGAAATGTATCCGCAAGGTCACATACGTATCGTCTAATTGAAGTGTAATAACGATCGGTATAGATACTTCATTCATCCATTCATCATCCTTTACCTTATAGTATGTTCCTATTTCAACATGTCACAAGCTTATACATGAATATCATCATCAAAAATACAAATTAAGACCATATAATAAAAACTTAAAGCAATGCACATGATTATGCCATAAAGTAGAGAAAGTATTGCCGGTATCGCAATATTCACATTATCCAGGACACTTGCCATTAACGTAAACAGTTGTAAAAAAGGATTTGCTCGTGTCATGATATCAATAACGGCCGTTGCCGGAACCAATGAAATAGAAATCTCAAACATCGCATCCATACAGCTATAATATATGGCAGCGATTGCTCCCAAAGCAAGCAATGAGTAAAAGACGGATTGATAATGTCGTAAAATAATCAGCAAGGCATCTTTCAATATGCGCAAGGGATGCTTCTTACCATTTAGTATTTCCAAAATAGCAAATACTTGCCAGGGAATATAAAGCATAAGCAGTAGCAGCAAGATTGGTGTCAATAGATATTGTAAAAACGCCAGATCTTGATTTTCCATAAGTAAGTAGGATACAAAACTGCCCCCAGCCATCAATAGAAAAAACACACTTTGGGTCATAATCAGCGGTATGCGACAAGCTTTCATATCCACACGCAAATCATCATCTCGCTTTTTCTTTAGAAACTGATACAATACCAGCATGTACACATAAGCAGAAACAATGACTAACACATATAAAATCCCATAAAATAATAGGGTATTTCCATTCCAATACATGAAATTCGCCAAAATTGTATATACGGAACAATACAAAAAGCTAGTCAGCATTAAGAGCATGACAAAATTCTTTACTTGTCCTTTAAGATTTGTAAATTCCATAAATTCTTTCCATGCTTTCATATCCTTACCTCATTTTTCTCTATCAGATTTATTACGAGCGTTCTCTGCTCATTTCATATACATTTGCTAAAAAGGTATACAGCACGACAAGTATTACATATTGTACTAAGAAATACACAATACAAAATGCTAATAACAGCCAGATCGTTTCCATATGATCTGCCCCTTGCTGAACAAGTGTTAACAAAGCCTGTTCTAAGGAATCGCTCTCCTTAATAAATGGCTTTAATACCATGCTTAAACCAATTTGCGATAGGATATTCCACAGCACATAGAAACCACCTGCCCAAAATAAGGCGGATGCCTGTACTTTCATAATGTGCAATGGTTTTATGAATAAATCTTTAATGTGTGTATCCTGATCATAGATCAGCCAGGCAATGCAGGCATACCAATAGACGAAAAACAGGCTGAGAAACGCAGATACCAGCATGTATAAGATTGGTAAAAAGGCACATACACTGACAGCTATCTGCAAAAACAGTTGCAACAAGCTTAAGCATAAACCAATGACAATCTGTTCACCGGCCTTAGAAAAAGAATAGCGGATATCCTGTTTGCGGAAACGTAAACTTCTGACCCTTTGAATAAACAGAAAGAGCATCGTATTATTGACCACTACACAAAGCAGCGATAATGCCAAAGAAAGCAAGGTTGCTCCTAACCCATTACCCAAAAAACCGCCAACATTTTGGATGAGTGCTATTAGTAAGGAAACAAACAGCAGCCATCCATATAGAAATAGGAAATGCCCTTTTAACTGCGTTTTCACCTGCATCTTGATTTCATGATAAGTATCCATGTCCATCTTCCTCTCAAACACAGTGTATTATATCATATCGTCCGTAAAGAAAAAAGCAACATTACAATGCATGCTGCTTTCCTATGGCTTTTTCACAGGGAGTGGACACATACGTAACAAAGTAACGTGCCACCTTTTTTCTTCCCAAACATTTTAAAGCAATGCTTTCCTGATTACGCAATACGATATTGAGTACATCCAGATCATTGCGACTGCTGCTAATACTCCATTTTTCAACATCTTCCCAAAACAGCAAGAAACATTCATCCTTGCCATTATTTAAATAAAAGATGGCATATTTATCATAAAACTCAATCAACGTCACATCTTTCACAAACAGCAGATAATATAAAAACATGAACGTAATAACGATACCAATCAGATATAGACGCGTAAACATCAATGCTAAGCCTATCGCAATACAAACCAAGATAAACAGATAAGGTTTTGCGTTGATATGGTCAATCAATTCTCCATCTGTGGGAAGATTTCGGATTTTTAATATCTTACTTCTAACGTTTATCTTCAGACACCTTCTTATCTAAAATTTATTATATCTGAAAATTTATTTATATCAATAATATCACACAATTCCACTTATTTACTTAGATATTTTCGACAATCATCCTCTACATTTCCATATTCTTCTGACATTGCCTCTTCACTGCAAGCTTTTGACGTTTTTCTCTTATGATCCACTTCTTTTTCTTTGACAAAGCATACAATCTGACATAAGATAATCTTGTTATAGAAAGGTGGCGTCACATGGACATTTTTCATGAAATCAATCAATGGGGCAAAGGCTCTGTGTTTAAATATGGATTCTTAGATACCCTAATGATCATGTTATGTTTTCTAGTATGCGCTTATCTGTTAAAACGTCTTATCAATCGTTCTATTAAGCGCCATGTTAAAGTAAATACCAGATTTGTTATGCGCTTAGTGAAAATCACGTTATATACCATTGCTATTTATGGCTGTTTATCCCTATTAACACCATTTGAAAGCGTACTGGGCAAAGTATGGGGATCTGCCGGCATCATTGCGGTTGTGATTGGTTTCGCGGCACAAGAGGCTATGGGGAATTTTGTAAATGGTCTTTTGATCACAACGTTTAAACCATTCAAGATCGGGGATTTGGTTAAGGTCAATCAAGGGGAATATGAAGGCTATGTCGTTGATATTTCCTTACGGGATACCGTCATTCAAACATATGAAAACACCAAGGTGATCATACCAAACAGTGTTATGAATAAAGCGGTATTGGAAAACGTTAGTTTAAATGACAATACCAAAGGAAACTTTTTAGAATTGGATATTAGTTATGAAAGTGATATGGATAAAGCTATGCGCATCATCAAGGAAGAAGTTATGGCACACCCTAATTTTTTGGATCATCGCAGCCAAGATGAAGTTACAGCTGGTGTAGAACCCGTCATCGTCCGTCTGATACGCTTTAACGATTCCAGTATTACTTTGCGAACAACGGTTTATTCTACGTCAAATGCGGAAGGCTTTGCTTTACTATCTGATTTAAGAATTGCCATCAAGCATCGCTTTGATGCTGAGGGGATTGATTTTCCTTATCCACATCGCACAATTATTACAAAATCCCAACACCCGAATGCTAACGACGATTCTATAGAAACAAGATAACTTGATAAGAAAAATGACTTCGGAGAACCTAGGCGATACGTTCTCCTTTTTTATAATATTTTCAATATCTTTACAGAAACAAGCCCTTTTCATGTTATTTCTTTACATGTACTAACGATAACCGTAAAAACAATGGAAAATTGAAGGAACACTACTTATATAAAAAAAAGAGGCACTATGCCTCTAACAATCTTTCTTTACTTTGCTTTCCTTTTTGCACTTTTGCGAACACTCTTATCATGATTTCCAGGACGTTTTGCTCCTCTTCGTGTGGAACCATCCCCAGCATGACGATTGTTTCGTCTAGATGCATCACGAGTGTTATTTTTTGCCCCATCACGGCGATTCGTCTTGCGTTTTGGCGCACTGTCAATTTCAACCATGACTTCCTGTTTACGAATGGTCGTACGCTGCATGTTATTCAACACAATGTCTACTTTATCTGCTGCAATATCAACCAAAGAGAAATTTGGTCGAACATCAATACGTCCAATCGCTTTCGGACTCATGCCACATTCTTCAATAATTGCCGCCACGATGTTACCAGGTTGAATGCCATGGGTGCGACCTACGGAGAATTTCAATGTGATGGCATCAAAATCTGATGCATAACGTTTTACATTTTCTTCTTCCTCAATATCAATGACCTCATTCTTATAGTTCATAGAAATCAAAGCACTGATGATATTTTCAAGGGCAATGCCATCTGCCATCAAAGCATTGGCAATTTCTATACTTTCTTCCGTGATTCCTTCATCGCAAGCTTCTTTAACTTTGGCAATAAAAGCATTACGATTCGCTTCCATCATTTGAGCACTGGTTGGCAGGGCATGACGAGTGATATTTGTTTTTGTATAGCGGATGACATCTTTGATAGCACCGCGCTGTTTTCCCCCACTGATTAATGTGATAGCAAGTCCTTTTTTACCGGCACGACCCGTACGCCCTACCCGGTGTATGTAATATTCCATATCCTGAGGAATATCAAAGTTTACAACCAGATCAATATCGTCTACATCAATACCTCTTGCGGCAACATCTGTCGCAATCAAGATAGGACTTGTCCCATTACGGAATTGTTCCATTACACGGCTACGGAATTCTTGTTTCATATCTCCATGCAAGGAAGTCGCTTTAATATCATGCTTATTTAATTCTTCGCATAATTCATCTACCATCTTTTTGGTATTACAGAAGATCATACACAGATCAGGATCATAATGATTTAAAAGAACCCGCAAGGCATTCGCTTTTTTGCCTCGTGGTGCTTCATAATAAATCTGTTCCACAGTATCTATCGTACGTTGAGAAGATTTAATTTCTACACGTACAGGATCTTTTTGAAACTGTTCGGTGATTTTTAAAATCGCTTGTGGCCATGTAGCTGAGAATAAAATTGTCTGATGCTCATTATCCGCCGGCATCATAGAAAGAATCTCTTCAATATCTTCCTTAAATCCCATGTTCAGCATTTCATCTGCCTCATCCAGAATGATCATGTTGACATCCTGCAATTTCAAGGTACGGCGATTTAGATGATCCATAATTCTTCCTGGTGTACCTACCACGATACCACAGCCGCGTTTTAACAGCTGAATCTGGCGATCAATGGGCTGACCACCATAAATCGGAACAATTTTTACACCTTCCTTATACTTGGAAAACTTGTGCAGTTCAGTTGCGACTTGCGTCACTAATTCTCTGGTTGGACAGATGATCAGTGCATTTGGAAACTTATTTCCAGGAATAACTTTTTCGATTGCTGGAATACCAAATGCGGCTGTTTTACCTGTTCCTGTATTAGAACGACCCAGCACATCTTTTCCTTCCAGAATGCATGGAATGGATTGTGCCTGAATGTCGGTTGCATTTTCGTATCCCATTTCCTCAACAGCCTTCATAATTTCGCTGCTGATTGGTAATTCATTAAATGTTGTCATTGTTACCTTCTTTCTATCATTCGCGATAGCTTTCACTTGACGCGATAACTCACTAAGTTTATCACATGTTGTTTCACACCGTCAATTCATTTCTTTTACATACTACCCAAAAAAGACCTAACTATTCGCATATCTCCCATATGTATCAAAATGTAACCTCTTTCCTGAAATACAAAGATGTGCTATAGTTAAAGAGGAGTAAGTTTACATGAAAGCGTTAAAACCGCAGATGATACGCATACTCATCCCCAATTACATTATATATATACCAATAACCGTCATCAACCACGGTTAAAAAGGTTGATAGAAAGGAAGCGTATATTGTAAGAATGACTGCTTAGATGCGTCATTATTCAGATATACCAGATAATCAGATGAAATTACGAAAATTACTGGCTGTATGGCTACTGTGTTTCGCTATGGCCGGCTGTTCTTCCAACGATAGTCCTTCCATGGAAGAAATCGATTTCCGTTTAGAAAATGCAGGATATGAAGTAACAGGCTATAAAGGCTCGGAAGATAAAATTATCGGTATGGTAATTATAAAACTCAATACAAAAATAACGTTAACGAATGAAAAAGGTAAATTGTCCAGCATTACGTATATGGATACGTTATCAAAAAATCAATATACCATTGATGTAACCAATGATTCTGCCATGTCCATCGTTAATCATAAACAGCAGGTATGCATGTATGATATTGAAGGTGGCAAGCAACAAAAAAATCCATCCATCTGTGATCAAAAGGATGAAGAACACGGCAAAAAATTGCATGATGATTTTTACGCTTTCTTAAAAGAACTTGATATTGATGTATCTGAATTGACGCAATATTACAACTGGTTTATGACGGATTAGGATGTTTCGTTGATTAACCTTTTGATATCTATGCAAGTCCTTCCCTTTTATCAATATCTAATTGAGTAGGAGGAAACAATTGAGTTTCCAAGCTCTCACACCACCTAGTATGTCCCATACCTGGCACACCACATAAAGAAGACCCTGACAAACAGGGTCTTCTTCACTATAGGGGATAGAATGATCAATACGTAAATAGGGATAGTCTTCGGGGATTATTTACGCATAGTAGCAGTTCTCACTGCCATCGTTAGTATACAATATAGCGAATAGAAAGATTTGTCGAATTATGTCAGACGCTTCATTTTTTTTCACAAATCGTAATTTGGTCCTTTATGAAATCATAAAAATCTTCATATAATACAAATTGTATGGCATTCTCTTGTTCATAAGCAACATAACAAATATCACGGCTGTCATAAATAATTTCATAGGCATCCTGCTTTGTATAGATGATTGATAAAGGTATTTTATAACGCGTTTTATTGCCGTTTACCATCTTATCTTCATATGCATAATGCGTACTAACATAAACCGGATATGTTACAGACATGATCTGCATTTCACCTTTTTCAATATCCGGAAGATAAAAATCAACATCATCCTGCTCAATATAGGCATGAGGGAATTGCTGTTTCGCCGCCGTAAGTATCTTTTCTTTATCTAAATTCAAAAAACTTATCATTTTTTACACCTCCCCATCATGGTAACATGATATCACATAACCATGGTTGGATTCCACATAATTTACCACAGATTCAACATACTTATCTGATGACTTTTTACTATACTATAGTCAGCAGGAAGGAACTAACCTCCTGCTAAGTATGACATATTTTCCCCTCAAAATTTCATACTTTCTCCCTTTCAAAAACATAATAATTTAAAGAAAAGAAACGAGAGCTTCCCCCTAAGTTCGCGTTTCTTTTCTTTATCCTATGCAAGAGATGTCTATCTAGCCAAAGCCTCATCGCTACAGATAAAAAATGTTATCTGCAGAGCCAGCAGAACATCACATAAGATTCTTCATACCTTCCTATTTCCATAGTACGAATAGAAAAAACCGCAGTTGCTATGATGTACCCTTAAAAGTAGACCTAAAATCAAACGATGGAAGGCCGATCAAAACATGGCTTTCCGTTGCTAATAAGCGATCCTTCTTTTCAGTTTCCCATAATTCAAAGAAAAACAATGCGATTTACACATAATTTTCCATACTCCTTACATACTTATCTCACATCTTTTTTGTATACTATAGTCAGCAGGAAGGGATATGACCTCCTGCGGTAAGTATGATGATTCCCTCAAAAATTCATACTTTCTCCCTTTCCATTTAATATACTATAATTTATCAAGCAAAAAAGACGTTTCCCCAAGTAACGTCTTTTTTGTTGGATGTTCTATTTTTTTAAGGCATATGCTTTTTATAAACTTCATAAAGTATTAGGATGAGCAGATTATAGATTTTTGTTTTAACCAAATTCTTTCATCACAAATTTATAACTTATGGATATGATGGCTTTTTATTATACTAGGTGTGTGCAAAAGGATTTACCTTACCTATAAATATGACCAATTTTCCAAATGACAAATCACACTACTCTTTTCCATAAATTAAAGGAAAAAGGTACAACGCCTTTTTGTTTATGATTTAATAAAAGAAAGAATACCTATCTCTTTTTTTCCAGAAAATTTCTCACATATTTTTACATGATTCAACGAAACTTGTCTGACATCCTTTTATTATACTATAGTTGACAGGAAGGAGTTCCTGTTAGAAGTATGACTAAATTTCCCCTCAAAGTTATTCATACTTTCTCCCTTTCAAAATTGAGTTTGAGTTAAGAAAAGAAGTACCATCCCTCAGGTACTTCTTTTCTTTGTATAGATATAATTTAGAAAATAAGCTGCATCAGCTCATATAATATCGGCACCAATAACGCAGGCAATAGATTGCCGATACGTATCTGTTTGCCAAAAAACAAATTAATACCGACACCAAAGATCAATACCGATCCAACATAAGATAAGTTTTGAGTCAAAGCATCAGAAAAAATAGGCGCCATGAAGGATGCCAGTAAGGTAATACCTCCTTGATATATGAGTAATGGCAAGGCCGCAAATATTACACCGATTCCTAATGCAGAAGCAAATACCATGGAGATAACGCCATCCAAAATAGCTTTTGTGATCAACATAGTAGGATCATGAAGCAAACCATCCTGTAATGCCCCAACGACTGCCATAGCCCCCACACAAATAATCAGACTGTTACTGACAAAACCCTCCACAAAGCGGCTATCACTGGATTTAGTTAGCTTCTTCAGATATTCTGCCAATGCCTCCATACGATCTTCTAGTCGTAATGCTTCTCCCAATAATGCCCCAATGCCTAAAGAAAAAATTAACAGCATAGTTCCACCGGAGATAAGCGTTGCCCCTTCTACCTTCATCATGCCACTGATAGCACCGCTAATCCCTATAAACATTGTACAAAGCCCAAGAGCTTGCATCAACAAATCGCGCATACGGGAAGGCAAACCGCCTTTCACAAATAATCCGATACCGCCACCGATAACAACAGCTATTACATTGATGATCGTACCCATGTCCCAAACCCTCTTTCTATCTTGTGTTTCACTGTACACGGAAGAAAAGTAATTGTCAACAAATATTTTCAAACATATGACATTTTCTTTCATATAACATGAAAATAATATCATTCCATTTCCATCACCATGTAAATTTTGTCGTTTAGCTTAATCTGTAAGCGCAGAAACACATAGGCAAAAAAAGAATTCCTGTAAGATCCATGTTAAACAACAGATCATACAAGAATACGTTTCTATTTATAGTAACGATGTTCTTTTAGATAACTTTCTTGAGTTCATTCATTAACTGTGCTTTTGGCATAAAGCCCTGTAGCTGTGTCATTGGCTGTCCATCTTTAAAAATAATCATAGTAGGAACTGACATGATGCCAAAACGCATTGCCAATTCACCATCCTGATCGACATCTACCTTTACAATATCCAGTTTTTCTTCTACTTCCTTTGCGACTTCTTCTAATACCGGAGACAGCATCTTACAAGGACCGCACCACGTCGCAAAGAAATCAACTAAGACAACACCTTGTGCAATTACCGAATCGAATTCAGATTTGTTTATAATTTTCATAGTCATTACCTCCAACTGTTTACAGTATAGCATGTTTTTTTTATTTCATGCATTTAAATGCCCAAATGCTTATGAATTGCGGCCACGATTCCATCTTGCATATTGGTAGCCGTCACATCATCCGCAATTCTCTTTACATTCTCCATCGCATTTCCCATGGCAATACCAAGCCCAGCCATCTGCAGCATTTCTATATCATTTTCCCCATCACCAATCGCCATCATCTCATCCAGTTTGATACCGGTAAGCATTTCTAATTTCTTTAATCCATATGCTTTTGTCACGTTTGGCATCATCACTTCTAACCATTTATCACTTGTTAAACCGATCCAATAACGGTCCTTTAAATCCTCTTTCGCCCGTTTAGCGACTTCTTTCATGACATATGGCCAATAAGTTACGGATATTTTATTTACATCTTCAATAATCTCTTCTTTTGTATGAATATAGCGTAAATCCGGATAACCTTGACGATTATCCATCATAAATTCAAATGCTCCTCCGGTCCATGGAAAATCATTTGGCAAAGAATGCAATTTGCGATACGCTTTCTTTTCTTCCAATAAAGCCGGTGGATTATAATCATACATTCCCTCATCCATATTTCCTATGATTTCTACTTTCCATTTTGAGAAATAGGTAAATACTTCTTGAGCGTTTTCTTTTGGCATCCGACCATCCACATGACGCTTCGCATGTGCCAGATCATACACCGCCATACCATTAACCTCAATCAAATAGCCGCCATATTTCTGCATCTGTAGCTGTTGTGCATACGGTAATAATTTAGCATAACTGCGCCCGCTTGCCAAAGCTAAGATGATTCCCTTTTTCTGTGCTTCTAATAATATATTTTTGGTATTTTGCGAAATGGTATTATCACTGCGTAATAAAGTGCCATCCATGTCCATTGCGATTAGTTTTATTGTCATAAACACCCTCCCAGCATAAGATGCATCTATGTTCATTATACACATTTTACGATGAATTTCATTACTTTTCTCATTTGCAAAAAAGTGTTATACTACTGGCAATGGAGGGATATCAATGAAATTGCAGAAGACCAACGCCATGCGTTTGTTAGATAAAGAACAGATACCTTATGAAGTATTTACTTATGCCCATGGCAAAGAAGCTATCGGTGGTACACATGTTGCTGAGTTACTTCAACAAAATCCCGATCAGGTGTTTAAAACGCTAGTGACCATTGCCAATACCAAAGAATATCTTGTCTTTGTGATTCCGGTGGCACAGGAATTAGATTTGAAAAAGTGCGCAAAGGCAGCAAATGTTAAAGCTGTCGAAATGATTCATGTAAAGGATATAAATAAAATAACCGGTTATATCCGCGGAGGTTGTTCTCCTATTGGAATGAAAAAAAGCTATCGAACCTTCCTGCATGAAAGTTGTTTAGCTTTTTCCACGATCATGTTTAGCGGTGGCAAGATTGGTTATCAGATTGCCATGGAACCAAGAAAACTGATAGCACTTATTCACGCTCAAACAGCCGATATCATAAAATAAGGTCCTCTAATAGGACCTTATTTTATGATCTACCAGACTATTTTTTAGCCCTTGCAGGATAAAAAATATATTTATCCAATGCTTTCGCGATTCCCATCTGATCATTGGTATCCGTAACATCATATGCATAACGTTTTAACGATTCCATCGCGTTCCCCATCGCGATTCCATAACGGACACTTTGAAACATGGTCAGATCATTTTCGGCATCGCCAAAGGCCATCATTTCATCTGGCGAGATATGATTTTCTTTACCGATTTTCAATAAAGCACTTCCCTTACTGACACCCTTTGGCATAATCTCGATCCATGCCGGTCCGACTTCGAGTATGTCATAATCACTTAATTCGCGGCGAATACTGTTCAAATGCTTTTTAAAATATGCGGCAGTTTGAATCAAAACGAATTTATTTATATCCTGTGTGATTTCATATTCACAATCCTGAATAGGTAAAAAGCGTCGTTTGCCTTGATTAAAACCATAATCCATTGGTGCACCAAACAGTAAGCTGCGGATTTTTTTCTTTGCTTTTAACTTTTTGCTGATGAAATCATAGTTATCATAGCCACAACAACTAATAACTTCAAAATCGTATTTCTTTCCCAAACGCATAACGTTTTTCGCATCTTCTGCCCCAAAAACGCCATCTACATAATATTCCTTTTTTGCAAAATCATAAATGATCTGCCCATTCACACCAGCAACGAAATTTTTCCCTTCTTCCAAATGCAAAGGTTTACTTACAAAGTCAATTCCACCTTTATCACGTCCTGTCGCTATCGCAATACTGATTCCCATTTTTTGCACTTCTAGTAAGCGTTTCTTCGTTTCCTCATCGATGGTTTTTTTACTTGTCAACAAGGTACCATCTAAATCTAACGCTATCAATTTTATTGCCATATCCTCACTCACTTTCATTCTCCATTATAGACCAAACATAAAAAAAGTAAATGTTTAACAGATAGAAAAAGAAAAGAGGTTCTTCATCAAGAACCCCCATGTATCTTATAATTTAGCTGCAGCCTCTTCATCAACGATAACGACAACATCCGGATGATTTTGTAATACAGATGCTGGACATGCTGGATCTACTGGTCCATTTACCATTGCGGCAACGGCATCTGCTTTATTTGCGCCAGAGGCAACCAACAGAATCTTCTTAGCTTTCATGATAGTAGCAATACCCATGGTAATTGCCTGTGTAGGAACTTTATTAATATCATTTTCGAAGAAGCGAGCATTATCAGAACGTGTTTTTTCTGTTAAGTCAACAATGTGCGTTTCTTCAGTAAATGGTGTACCTGGTTCATTGAAACCGATATGTCCATTTCCACCGATACCTAATACCTGAATATCAACACTGACATTTTCCATTGCTTTTTCATAGCCTTCACAATCTGCTTTTGTATTTCCATAAGGAACATGAATCTTATCTTCTGGAAGATCAATGCCATGGAACAGATTTTCATGCATAAATGTCCAATAGCTTTGGGAATGGTTACGGTCAATACCTACATATTCATCCAGATTGAATGACTGACATTTTGCATAGCTGGTACCATTTTCTTTATGATCCTTGATCATATTTTCGTACAGACCGATTGGACTGCTTCCCGTAGCTAAGCCTAAAACAGCTTCGGGTTTATTTGCTACTACTTCTTTCATCACCTTGAATGCTTCTGCACTCACTTCATCGTAATTCTTAACTTTAATTACTTTCATTAAATTTCTCCTCCTTGCATATTACACACACCCTTATTATAACGCTTTGTTAAAGCCTTTTCAATGTAGAAAGACAAAAGAATGATTTTCTCAGATAGCAATTTCTATTGCATTATAAAAAGGCAAAATTTGCCTTTTTACTACATCCAGTACGTAGCATATTCCTTATGTTTTTCCGCCCATTTAAGAGCATAAGAGCACGTCGCTGTACTTTTGCGTTGTTCCTTTTCTAATAGACTTTGATAAGCTGCCATCAGTTGTGCGGCAACGCCCTGTCCACGCAGACACTCATCAACAAAGGTATGATCAACATTATAATAATCTCCTTCATCTGTATAGGTCAGCTCTGCCAACAGTTTGCCCTCTTGCATCAGATAAATACGCCCGCGTTCCATCTGAAAATGCACTAGAACACCTCAATCGTATAAGCTGTGGTAAATGTTTTGCCTGGGCTTAACAGCATCGTGCCTTCACGATGGTAGAAATCTTCTTTGACCTCACTAAAGTCCGCATGTCCATACCATGGCTCTAAGCAAATAAATGGAGCACCTTTTTTTGCTGTCCAAATAGCGACATATGGATAACCGGCAATGCTGATAGTAGCCCCATGACCCTTAGGCCCTTTTAAGGTCAGATAGGCACTTCTAGCGTCTTTATAAATTAAGGTCGCAAAGTTTTCGATTTCTTCATAGCTGCATGGCATGTCTTTGATCACAACATCCTTTAATTCATATGGATGTTTTTTATCAGGATCAAATACCAACTGTTGCATATGCTCTTCGTTCGTGAAAGATAAAGTGTATTCCTCAAATTTCTCACCTTCACATAAAGGGCAGTTAAATCCCGGATGTAAGCCAAAGGTAAATGGCATTTCATTTTCTCCGGTATTTGTAATATGATAAGTAATCGTTAATTTATTGTCTTCTAATGTATAAGCAATTTCATAATGGAATGGGAATGGATACTGTGCTAAGGTTTCTTCGCTGCTGTCAAGTTCCATGATAACTTCCTTACCATCGTCTTTTTTACAATGTAAGGTTGCATAACGAATAAGACCGTGATTTTTCATTGCATACGTCTTCCCATCAATCTGATAATCCTTTGTATATGTGTTTCCGATAATTGGAAACAGTGAAGGATTTTTGCCTCCCCAGTTATCATTATCACCTTGCCACATATACTGCAAGCCAGTTTGTTTATCCGTAAAGCTGTAAATTTCTCCTCCTTTTTCCACAAAGGTTACTTCATAACGTTCATTTTCCAGTTTCATGCGTACATCTCCTTTTTTCTATATGTTTATTATATCACGAATATGATATCGCTTAGATAAGATTATGTTCTTTACAGAAATGATATAAACCATCCTCATCAATATGGCCACACACCACATCCGCAGCCGTCAATGCTTTAGGATTTGCATTGCCCATGGCAACACCAACACCGGCTGCCTTTAACATATTGACATCATTAGCCCCATCGCCAAAGCATATGATATCCTGCATGGCAACGTTCCATTTCTCACATAAATGGGCAATTCCTTTACTTTTATCTATATCACGGGCAGTAATTTCTAAGGTATGACGTGAATGTTCCACAATAAAGCTTTCTTGTAATAACTGCTTTATTTCTTCTGCCTGCCGTTGTTCACTCGGATAGGCTAGCATATTATACACCTTTTCATTTTCATAGGGCTTTTCTATTGGCATATTTAAATATAGTTTAAAAAATTCATCAAGGATGCGAGCATCACCGTAATGAGCGATGCAATCATCAGCGAAAGTAGAATAGCGTACTGCTATTTTTTCTTTCTTTGTATAGTCTAATAATTTCTGAATTTCATCCGTTTGCATAGGACTTTCTTCAAATACTTCATTTCCTTCCATGACCAAAGCACCACCATCATAAATACAGGCATCAAAGGCAAATTCACGGAAAAAGCGGGGCAGATTGCTTGTTTCAAAACGGCATCGGCTGGTCGCAAAACCAACCTTATAACCATTTTCTTTTAACTTATGTAGGGTATATTGTGTAGATTGGGGAAAATCGTGTACACGATGGGTATACAAGGTACCATCTACATCAAAAAATAAGGCTTTTATTTTCTTCATAGCTTACTCCTTTACTTCATCATCAAACATCTTACCACAGAAAAAGCGGCATGGACACCCATACCGCCTATTTTCTTTTTAGAATGCTTCTTTTCCTTTTAAGTAAGTCATTTCTACTGAATAATCATCATTTAATACAACGATATCCGCATCATAACCGGCTACTAATTTACCCTTACGATCATCAACACCTAAATATCTTGCTGGGTTGATCGTACAAGAATTGATGGCATAATCCCAAGGAATCATTGCCTTTTCAACCAATACCTTTAAGCCCTGGTTTACTTTTAAAGTAGAACCAGCTAAGCCTTTGGTATCTGTCAAATGTGCACTTCCATCCGGATACAATTCAATCTCATTACCACCGAACAATACTTTGGTACCTACTGGCAAGCCCTTTACCATTAAAGCATCAGTAATCATGATCGTATAATCTCTTCCTTTTGCCATAAACAAATCATTTAAGGCATCTGGTGTAGAATGGTTTCCATCACAGATTACTTCACCAAATGTATCACGGAAACGCATAGCAGCGCCAACCAAACCTGGTTTACGGTGATGGAATGGTGTCATACCGTTAAAGATATGTGTCATACCGGTAGCACCATTAGCGATTGCCATACCAGCTTCTTCGATCGTTGCAGCAGAATGTCCAATGCTGACACGAACACCTGTTTCTGCACAATATTTCGTCAATTTGAAATCGTCATCTTGTTCCGTAGCCATGGTGATAACTTTAATTAATCCATCAGCGGCAGTTTGATAACGTTTGAATTGTTCTACATCTGGTTTTACGATACACTGTTCAGGCTGTGCCCCCTTGTATTTCATATCCAGATAAGGTCCTTCAAAATGAATACCTAAGATTTCCGCACCTTCATAGCCTTCCTTCACTACATTAGCTACATTGCGTACTGCTTTGGTTAATACTTCTTCTGTCTGCGTAATTGTTGTAGGGCAGATGCTGGTAACACCTTCCTCAGGAATGTTCTTCATCCAATTGCGCAATCCTTCAGGCTCTGCATCATTTGTATCAAAGCCATATGCTCCATGTGTATGGATATCAATAAATCCCGGCACAATGCGTTTGTCGCCATAGTCTTTATCTACTTCCTTAGCACCATAAGCCAGAACGTTTTTGATTTTGCCATCTTCAACTTCCAGCTGAGCTTCTAAGAAGTGCCCCATGACCCATACGCGTTTACTTTGAATAATCATGAAAAAATCCTCCTTTAATCATCCTTTTTTATTCTCTTTTATTATACTCCAAACCTTTTGATAAAGAAAGAAACGCGACTTTTTTTTCGTTTTTTTATTCCTTTTCCTCTTTCCTTAAGATGCATTCCACAAAAGTTATGCTTGTGTATGATAGATCCGCCTATTCTTTATTCTTATTTATTATTAGTAAGTTCTATAGTAATTATTAGTGAGTTCTATGCTTTAATTTAACAGAATTTTCTGATTTCTTATAAAATGTCTTAATTTTTAAGCATATAACTTTCATTTTATATAAGAAAAGCATAGAATAATCAACGGTAAAAGTGATAAAATTAACAATACGAAAAGGAGTGATTGAAATGAAACAAGCCATTCAATTAAAAGAAAACATGTATTGGGTAGGTGTTCATGATTTTAACTGCCGCCATTTCCACGGGGATCTATTTCCGATTAGTGAGGGGACAACCTATAATTCCTACCTGATCGTTGATGAGCAGATCACCTTGATTGATACGGTGGAGGAAGAATTTTTTGACATTATGATGGAGCGCATTCATTCCATCATTGGGGACAAACCAATCGATAATGTAATCGTGCAGCATGCTGAACCAGATCATTCCGGAGGTTTTGTGAAGTTCATGCAGGCATATCCAAATGCGCAGCCATACACTTCCAATGCCGGTGTGAAAATTATGTTGAAGCAATATTTCAAGGAATATGATTATCATAAAGTAAAAACCGGTGATACCCTATGTACCGGTGACTATACGCTCACCTTTGTGGAAATGCCGATGATTCATTGGCCGGATAACATGCTGACCTATGTGGATAAAGCAAACATCGTCTTTTCTAATGATGCCTTTGGGCAGCATATAGCAAGCTATGATATCTTTGATGATGCACATGGTTTAGCGAAATGTATCGATCGGGCAAAAGACTATTATGCAAATATTGTAATGCCATATGGTATGCAGGTTGCCAATAAATTAAAACAGATTCAAGAAATGGGATTACCAATTGATATGATTGCCCCTGCGCATGGCATCATATGGCGTACATACATAAAGGAATTATTTGATGCTTACCAGGAATTTGCAACATTTGCCGCAAAAGATAAAGTGGTTATTGTGTATGAAAGTGTTTGGAAGCATACCCAGATGATGGCAGAAGCATTGGCAGAAGGACTTGGAAGAAATGGGATTTGTGTAAAGATCTTTAAATGTTCCCTAACTTCTCCTGCTATTATTATGAAGGAATTACTGGATGCTAAGGCTATTTTAGTAGGTAGTGGTAACTACAATAATGCTATGGCACCAAGCATCGCTGCTTTCTTAGAAAAACTAGCTAGCTGCAAGGTAAAGAATAAAAAAGCTCTGGGCTTTGGTTCCTATGGCTGGGCGGATGTAGTGACAAAGCAGGTAAATGAACGTCTTGTACGAGCTGGCTTGCCTTTATTACAGGATGGTGTGGTATCACAGAATTATACACCAACCCAAGAAGATCTCGATGCTTTAATGGAACTAGGTAAAACGTTAGCAACAGAAATAAAAGCAAATTAAATATTAAAAAATTCTTACTCCATACGTACTTCAAAGAGGCACTATGATGAGTGAGAATTTTTTATATGCGTGCTTATTATATGTGTGCTATTCTATGCGTGCTTTTCTATGTGTGCTATTATGAAAGATACCACAACATTGTAACTATGATAACAACTGCTCGTATGCGGATATTAATTACACATAATATTTGGCTTGTGCCTTCCACATTTTCGCATACACCTGTTTTGTATCCTTCATCAATTCCTCATGCGTCCCTCGCTGCAACAGTTGTCCATGATCAAATACTAGAATATCATCACAGAAACGACAGCTGCTCATACGATGAGATATATAAATACTTGTCTTATTTTTAACCATGTCGTGAAAATGCGTATAAATTTCATATTCACTAATCGGATCTAAGGCACTGGTAGGTTCATCAAGAATCACAAAAGGTGCATCTTTATACAATGCTCTAGCAATCGCTATTTTTTGTGCTTCCCCACCAGATACATCTTCGCCATCCTTTTCTCGATAAAACATAGGCGTTGCTAAACCATCCTTCATGCGTTCTACACGCTTTCTTACTCCCGCCTGTTGTAGCACTTGCCAAACTCTTGTTTCATCATACTGCTGTTCACATGCGACATTTTCTCCTACCGGAAACTCGAAAAGAGTAAAGTCTTGAAAAACAGCCGCAAACAGATTCAGATATTCTTGATAATCATATTTACGAATATCAATCCCATTCAAAGTGATAGAACCCTCACTCACGTCATATAAACGGCATAATAGCTTAATAAAAGTTGACTTTCCGGCACCATTTGGCCCAACCAGTGCAATCTTTTGTTTCAAATTCAATGTTAAGGATACGTTTTTTAATACGTAAGTATTCGTATTCGGATAAGCAAAACTAACATTATGAAAGGCTATTTCAAATTCATTGTCTAAACGTTTTTCAACAGGCAGTGTACCGGTATCCAACTTATTCTCTTTTTTCATATATTCACTATAATAGCTTAAATACCCTATCATCGTACGTAACTGCCCATTATTTTCTACCAAAGATCGCAAAGCTTCATTTAATTTGGCTATCGCACTAGAATATTTCGTGAATTCCCCAATCGAAATAGCGTGTGAGAAGAACTTTAACGTGGCAAATATATAGGACAATAACATAACGATATGATTGATAAAAACATAAAATAAGGTGGATCTGCGTGTATATTGCCACTCTTTCCTAAGCGATTGATTCAATCGTTCACATAATGCATTCCATGCCTGTAATAACATTGGCTGCATACGATAGATACGTACATCCTTTCCCTTATCTGCATGGAACGCATAACTATCAAAATATTGCATTTCCTGATGCACTGACATATCATGCTCAAATATCTGCAAATTGTTTTTATTGACATACTCTGCGGATTTCCCATATAACAGCAGTAAGCTGATAAATAAGACACATAGTGTGCAAAGCGAGCCAACAGGTGTCAGAAAAAAGCCAAGTACCCCCGGCATCCTCTGCCCATATTTTTGACACAGTTCCAAGAGCAATACGATAGCAATGCTCACCGATAACAGATGTTGTACCATTTCGGTATAAATTTCAAGCAGCAGACCAAATCCTCCATGAATCGCCATTGCCGCATCCGCTTGTGAAAAAGCTTCTAAGCCTTCTTTATCCGCAAATGTCGCATAGTCTAGATCAATCGTCTTTAAACAAATCATCGCATTGAACTGACGATGAACAGACATGGAACGAACCTGACTTTTGCTTTTTACATAATCCAATAAAAGCCCAAACAGTAAATTAACGATTAACATGATGAGAATGGTATAACCGGCTTTTTCCCAATGCTGTTGTAATAAAGCATCAATAATGATGGCACTAAACAAGATTTGAAGATAAGGGGATACAGCTTCCATGGTATGGCGTAATAAGAAAATTGGTAAAGCAGAATGATCAAGACGATAGATAAAACGTAAAAGCTGAAAGCCTTGTTTATGCATTTGGTATAATTTCTTCATTCCTTCCAGCCTCCTTTTGATAATAATGTGCCTGCATCTGAAACATCTTCGCATAAGCTCCCTGTTTCTTAAGCAATTCCTCATGACTGCCTTCTTCGATGATCTTACCATGCTCTAAAAATAAAATACGATCAGCGAAACGGGTACTGCTTAGACGATGTGAGATAAATAACGAAATCTTCCCCTCACTTAACTGGGCATATTTCTGATAAAGCTCACTTTCCGCAATTGGATCTAAAGCACTGGTAGGCTCATCTAGTATGAGAATAGGTGCTTTTTTATATAAGGCTCTCGCTAACATCAGTTTTTGTATTTCACCGCCACTTAACAAAACACCATCCTTTTGCAGATACGTAGTAAGATGTGTATGAATTCCCTGTGGCAGCTGATCAATCTTATCTTGCAGACCGGCCTTTTGTAAACAGCTTAAAATACGTTCTTCATCATAGATGGCATAGGTATCGCCACACTGCATCTTCTTTAATAATCGATTCATAGCAGCATCTTTGCTCTTGAGCGTTTGTTTGTCCTGGCTAGTCGTACAGGCAACATTACTGGCAATGTCAAAGGCAAAAATCTGTGAGTCTTGGAAAACGATGGATAACATCGAAACATATAATTCATGAGGAATTTGTGCAATATCCATATCATTTACATAAATATGTCCGGATGTTAAAGGATACAAACCACATAACAGTTTTACCAGTGTCGTTTTGCCGGCTCCATTCATACCAACCAAAGCAATTTTTTCATTGGCATGCAAGGTGATATTAAAATGCTCAAAGATGGGTGGCTGCCCCGGATAAGCAAAGCTCACATCCTCAAAACGTATTTCATGACATTCTTTCAGCCTATTATCTTCAAGCGCATTTGTAGCTTCAAGATGCGTTTTTGCGTTTTCTTGTGGTTGAGATGTAGTAGATACTTCTGGAACTTCTTTACTCTCCATAGCCACCGTTTCTTGTCTGCCTTCCTTTTGATCTTTATCTTCCTGTGCCAGATATGCCTGTAGAAACGATACACTCAAAGACTCCTGATTCAAGATGGTCAACGTTTCAACAATTGTTTGCATCCATGCTGTAAAACCACTGACAACACCTAGGTAAAGCAAGAACTGTGCAACATCCAAATCTCCATTGATCATGAGATAAAGCAAATATCCATAAGCTGCCCCATCCCGTAGAAAGGTCGCCATTCTAGCGGCAGCATCTGCTAAAAAGCGTTTCTGCATGACATCTTGATAAATCGTTACTGCTTCTTTACGCAAGCGTTCAAAATTATCCGCAAACCATGGAGCTAAATGATACATGCGAATATCTTTGGCTTTTTCCAAATTGATGCTATCATTCTTCATACCCCAAAACTTACCATTGTTCTCCCAGAAGCGTCCCATCTTTTGGTATTCATAAATATTAGCTCGCCGTTTTGCAAACGCGGCTGCACCACCGGCAATCATAATCAAAAACAGTAGAAATGGCTGCAATTGTCCAATGCAAATGGCATATAGCAACAAACCTAACACACTGCTGGCAAGTGATATACTGCTTTCTAACAAAGCTCCAACACCATGACTGCTTCCCTGCAACAGCGCCTGGCGAATTTCCATTTCCATCTCGTTATTCTCACCATTCTCTAAGCTCAAAAGATCCATATGCACACGCCAATTATAAAAACGATGCATGTACAATGCCATTCTCAACATTTCAAAGATGCGCATGTTTTGCGCATGAAACCATGTATCAGCCAGATAAATACCTAGAATCCCGACGATCCATATACTCAGTTTCTCACAGATCGTAACAAGATCTATCTGATGTTCCAACAAGCCAACTAAATAAACAGGAAGCAGCATCAGAAGAATTGGTGCAATGGTTTTTAAAATAATTTCCAACACCATATACACATAATATTGTCTTCCACAACAACCGATATCTTTTAATAACATCCGCATATTATCTTTATAGCGATAGTTCTTTCGTATTTCTTCTCTAGTCATAACATCAACCTTTCTCATACCAACAGTCAATACATGAAATCATGATTTCATAACGATTCCTAACCGCAAAACAATCCTCCTATTTCTCCATTGTTTGACAGTTCTTAAGCTATCGTATGACTTCTAAAATGTTTCTATGGAAAAGTATAACAAAACAATAGTAAAAAAGACATTTCATTCACGAAATCCCTTTTTTCGTTCATAAAACGTCGTTTTCTATATGCCTTTAAAAGAGAATATTATCCCTTTCTATCAGAACATTGCAAAAGGTGCATATCGTGAAGCTATGCTTTATGTGCAAGCTTCGATTGCTGCTTCTTCATCACAGGATACAATCGGCAACATGATTTCACTAACGAATACACCAGGTTCATTCTGCAAGTTTAAGTAACCATCATAACGTTCAACCGTTAACTTTACCCGCTTCATGCCATGCCCATGATTTCCACGCTTTTCACTGATATAGCTCTTTTGATTGAAATTCAGATCTTCCATAGCTGCATTCGTAAACGACATATACAGCTGTTGCTTCACAATCTCTATATAAATCCTGATAAAACGTTCCTTTTCCTCTAACATCTCACATGCTTCAATGGCATTATCTAACAAATTGCCAATGATAACACATAAATCAATATCACGTATCGCAATATGTTTTGCGACATGTGCTTTACACTGCACATGTATCTGCTTTTGTTTTGCGATGGTCAACTTGGAATTGAGAATCGCATCAACCATCAAATTACCGCTTTTTACCAAAGCATCAACACTATCGAGATCTTTTTCCAGCTCAAACAAATAGGCATCTGCCTCTTCATACTGTCCTAACTGCAAATACGCTTTTAAAGATTGCAAATGATTATGATAATCATGCCGCCAGCCACGCATATTCATATAAACACTTTTTACTTCCGCATAATGATGCGCCATTACATCTTCTTGAAATGCTCTGGTATTTTTCTCAAAGTTCGCTGCATATTGCCCATGCAAATACTGCACCATTCCTATCCATAGCAACAAGAAAATGCCTGCACTTGGCTGTTGCAACGCCAGATAACAAACCAGCACGCTAACTCCACTATGTAATAACAGCATAAACCAAGTGACATGTAACTGTAAATACAATAAGATACCATACTGTATCGCAACCATTGATAAAGCAATGATCCAAACAGGCGCTGCCAACAGCCATACCATGACAAGATAATCGATGAAAAACGCAAGTATGCTAAATAGACCATATCGCAGTTTATCATACAAGGTGGCATCACAATAAAAGAAAAGAAAACAATACAGCAGAAAGAACCCACTTAACCAAATAACAAATTGAACATGGAGCATATACCCTATCCCAAAACTACATAAAATCAACAGCCACAATACCATATGTTTAGTTTTTCCAGAATCAAAATGGAAAAGTTGTAACTGTAACAGATAAATGCTGCATAAGGCAAATGCTATAGCCAAGAGTTCCATTTACATAGCCTCCTTAAAATGATGGGCAATAAAGGCCTTGCTCAGCAGACGGTATTTCCCTTTGGGAATCGGTATGCATTGTCCATTGCTCATCCATAGCGTTTGTGTATTGATTTTTTCGATAGCCTCAAGTTGAATCAGATAACTGCGTGATAAATGAAAAAACAGGGATGTTGGTAACGCTTCCTCCATTTCCTTCATTGTTTTTTTCACATGATAACATTGTTTTTTCGTATAAACATCCAAATAATGACCATCACTTTCTACATACAGGATATCTTTTACAGGAAAGCGCAGCCACTGTTTATCACAACATAGAGCGATGGTTGGCTGCTGTGTATTTAGTTTCTCTATTGCCTTATCTAAACAAGCGAACAGCTGTTCTTTTTTTATAGGCTTCATCAGATAATTTAAAGCCTGTACATTAAATCCATCATAAACATAATCACTGACACCGGTAATAAAAATGATGATTGTATCCTTGGAATACTTTCTGACGAGTTTTGCCAGCTCCATGCCATTTAATCCTTTCATTTGGATATCTAATAATAGAATAGGGATGGCATAGTCTTCCTGATAAGCAAACAAAAGGGCATCCGCATTGGAATAGCATTCGATTGTCAAAGGTTGATGATAAATGTTTTGATATTCTTCCACATAGTTTGCGATAAGTTGCAGCTGCACAGCCTCATCATCACATATTGCGATACGCATCAAACCCCTCCATTCTGTTTCCATTATACGCGTTGTTGCTTTATCTTACAAGCATAGGAAAAAAGAGCCTTTCCTTGCCTAAGTTTGGTTTATGCAGGTGGCTCTTGCTTATAGAAGAAGCATTATTTCTTCTTTAATTGTTTCATGCCCTGACGAATCAGTTTTTGTTTCTGACGTTTCCCCTTCGTAAAGAAAACACCAATAAAGATTAATAAGATACCGCCAACAGCTGTTAAATAGTATGGTAATTCTGTCTTTTCTTCTTCATATGTGCCATCACTCCACATGTTCAGCTTTTGTTTTTTGGCTGCTTTTTCTAAACTCTTTAATTCATCGGTATAAGCATAATCCCCATAGATATATTTGACTTCGGCTAAGCCTTGCTTCACCAATTCTCTTTGTAAAAGCTTCCCATCCGCATACACCCAGGCTAAGGTTCTGCCATATTTATCTGTTTCATCACTGCCATCATCATACTCTAATTCTATTGTTTTGGCATTGGTTAAGGCATCACACACATAGGCACTAGCTTCTTTTCCATAAGGTTCTTTTTCCTTTGTATATTCCGGTGCATTTATAGCCAGAAAACGTATCGTTGTATCTTTCCCTTTGACTATGAAATGTGCTGTATCGCCATCCGTACATTTACTGAAGGTAACCTTTTGTTTTGTATTTGCCTGGACTGGCAATAGACATATCAAGTATACCAAACATAAACAAATGAATTTCTTCATCCTATTCCTCCTTTATAAGACTTTTATTATACTAGATACCACCTACATTGAGCAAGTCGCTTTTAAAGATGCAGGTATCCTTTGTGTAGATATGCAGGTAACCCTTCGTGTAGGTATGAAACTAGCCCTTTGTGTAGATATGCAGGTAACCCTTCGTGTAGGTATGAAGCTTGCCCTTTGTTAATACTGATGCTTCTTAGGTAAAAATACATGTGCCACCGATATCATCAATGAAAAAAGATGAATCCTATTTCAAGAATCCATCTACGATAACTTTTTCTGCTTCCTCTACACTTAAGCCAAATGTCTGCAATTTCACCAACTGATCGGAATTGATCTTTCCAATAGCTGCCTCATGCACAATTTCCGCATCCACATGATTTGCTGCGATTTCCGGAATTGAGCTGATCTTTGCATGATCCATAATGATGGAATCACATTGAATGTGCGCACGGGATTTATTGTTTCCAATGGCAATAGGGTGGAATACCTGAATCGAGTCATCCTTCCCCACCGAACGGGATACGATTTGCACAACGCTGTCTTCCCCATTCAAATTCACGGTTACATCACTATGCGCAGTCTGCTTGCCATGTGTCATTAGTTTTTCATTGATGACCAACTTGGCATGCGGACCTAAGTTCGCTTCGGTTTTACGCATCGTAGAATCTACACCTTTGATCTGGCTCATATCCATCTGCGCATAAGCACCATCTTCCATGTGAATGATCGTTACCGGATTTAAGATACGACCACCACGGCCATTACCTTCTCCATAATGCTTTTCAACATAGCGCACCTTTGCGTTTTTTGCGATATGAAAGGTATGAATGCCATCATGCTGAGATGTATCACAGCCATCGTTATGAATACCACAGCCGGCAATAATCTCCACATCTGCATTTTCACCTATGTAAAAATCATTGTATACAACATCCTTAATACCGCTGTCGGTTAAGATAACCGGAATATGTAGACTTTCCCCTACCGTGTTGGCATCGACAATGATATCAATGCCCGGTTTATCCAATTTGGCATTAATTCTGACATGCTCAGTAGAATGGCGTTCAATGCCTTCACCATTCTTTCGCAGACTAAATGCACTTCCCGGCATAAAGCCACGTATATCGGCAATTGTCTGTAACAAGTCTTTTTCCATGTTTTCCATATGCTCACCTACTTTTTCAATCCGCAAGGCTCAAATTCATTCATCAAAGATGGCAAAATAGCCTCGCGTGTTCCTCTTGTTTTCATGCGACCATTCTCAATGATAATGATTTCATCCGCCAGCTGCATGATCCTTTCCTGATGCGAAATCAGGATGATGGACTGTTTAGATTGTGCCTGTAAATGCTGGAAAGTTTCCACCAGCTTCGCAAAACTCCATAAGTCGATACCTGCCTCCGGCTCATCAAAGATGGACAGTTTTAAATCTCTGGCTAAGATTGTCGCAATTTCAATACGTTTCACTTCTCCTCCGGATAAGGAAGCATCCACATCACGGTCTAAGTAATCCTTCGAACACAAGCCGACATCACTTAAATAGCTGCAGCAGACATCTTCATCCAGATCCTTGCCATGAGCAAGTGATAACAAATGCCGCACACTCATGCCTTTAAAACGTGGGGGCTGTTGAAAAGCATAACCGATTTTACGTTTTGCTCGCTCATCAACACTTAGTTCGGTGATATCTTCGCCATCAAATAAGATCTGTCCACTTGTTGGCTTCTCGATTCCCATGATGATCTTGGCAAGGGTAGACTTCCCTCCGCCATTTGGTCCGGTGATGACTGTAAATTGATTATCCGCAATTGTCATCGTAATATCATTTAGTATATGTTTTCCTTCTACTTCAAAGGATACATGCTTTAATTCCAACATCTTCATCGCTCCTTTATATCGCGCTTTTTTATTTTATCACAAAATTTGGAAAATATAGCATGATTTGATTGGAAAGCATGTAAAAATAGTAAAAAAAGAAGAACAGGTCTACTCATCCTGTTCCATTTCATCAAAAAGCCTTTGTATTTTTGTATGTAATGCATTTTGTCGTTCTAAACACTGACACTTTTCATCCAATAGCTGATCTTGTAAAGCAATGATATTTTCAAGTCCTGCTTTCAGTTGTTCATGGCTTTTATTAATTCTCGAATACGCCATAAAATCAAAGATGAAATTATCAAAGAAGATATCTGCTGTACTTAGCCAGCTCTCTATTTCCATTGGCGCGATATCAATGCTATGCACATCCTTAACTTCCTTTTGTAAACGTAACAAATCTTGTTGCAGTTGGGCAATTTTTTTCGATGCTTCTTTTACATGCGAATGCTTGATCATGGATGTCATCATACCGCCTCCGGCAATATCCATCATGCCCCAATCAGATGCACTGCTCATTTCAGATACAGCGAAACGTAACTTATCCGTAACAACATAGCTTGCCGCAATAGCCTCTTGCAGTTCTTTATCCAATAATTGTTCCTGTTCCAATTGGCTGTATAGCTCTGCTGCCTCTTTGCCATGTTCCCCTTGCAAAGCTTCCTGTTTTTGCATTTCTTCCAAAGCGCCGCGTAAAGCATCTTCTTGAGCAATTTCTTCTTCGCACTTTACTAATTCGGCATTGGTGATTTCTAGGTCTTGCTGTAGTCGACTGACTAGGATAGCTGCTTTAACAGCTTCCTGTTCTTCTTTGACTAAGCGCTCTTCCTTATCTTTCGCAAACCAGGCTGCTAAGCTGGCTAAAGAGGCATGCTGGAGTTTTTCAACATCCTGTTGTTCTTTTTCTGCGATATGCATTGCCACTTCCAGTTTCTGGCTGATTTCTTCATAGCGCTGTTCCAATTCTCTTTGATAGTCTTTTAAACCTTCTATTTTTGATAAGCGATGTTTTATTTCTATTATACTTTCATTCATATCCGTTTCCCCTTTCGTGTTATATCGTAATGTAAAGGAATATCTAATAGCGTTAACCATCCTTATAGAATTACGATTTTTGCAAGTCGCCTTGTAATTACACGCAACACTTCCCTAGGATGATTCTATATGGAATACAGATAACTTCTTGTATCTTTCATACAATCATACTGAACAGAAAAAGTCTAAAAGCTATCTTCCTATAGTTTTTAGACTTTTGTATCATTTAATTCTTCAAGCTCTGTAAAGGAGCTGGTATTCTTCCCATTCGATGAATCATGACAGAATTATCACTCTGATTAATTTTCATGATAGGGCCACTTCCTAACAAACCGCCAAATTCCAGTTCATCACCTGCTTGTTTACCAACTGCCGGAATCACACGAACTGCTGTTGTCTTAGAATTCACCATTCCAATTGCAGCTTCATCCGCAATGATACCACTAATTACCTCAGCAGTTGTTTCACCAGGAATTACAATCATATCTAAACCTACGGAACATACCGCTGTCATAGCTTCTAATTTTTCCAGGCATAAAACACCGGCACGTGTCGCTGCAATCATACCGGCATCCTCACTGACCGGGATAAATGCTCCACTGAGACCGCCAACCGTGCTACTTGCCATGACACCGCCTTTTTTTACCGCATCATTCAGCATTGCCAGACAAGCTGTCGTACCATATGCCCCACAAGTCTGTAAGCCCATTTCCTCTAAGATATATGCTACGCTATCACCGACAGCCGGTGTCGGTGCTAAAGAAAGATCCACGATACCAAATGGTACACCTAAGCGCTCACTTGCCAAGGAGCCAACCAATTGACCCATACGTGTGATCTTAAAGGCTGTCTTTTTGATGATATCCGCAATCTCATTCATCGGCGCATCCTTAGGAGCTTTCGCTAACGCAGCCCTTACCACACCCGGACCAGATACACCTACATTTATGACACAATCCGGTTCTCCAACACCATGGAAAGCACCGGCCATAAAAGGATTATCCTCAGGCGCATTACAGAATACAACAAGCTTTGCTGCTCCAATACAATTGTTATCTTTTGTCAGTTCAGCCGCTTCCTTCACCATACGACCCATAAGCTCTACTGCATTCATATTAATGCCTGCCTTTGTGCTGCCAACATTAACAGATGCACACACATGCTCCGTCTGTGCTAATGCCCGCGGGATGGATTCCATTAATTCGCGATCGCCGGCTGCACATCCTTTCTGCACTAATGCGGAATAACCACCAATAAAGTTAACCCCTACTGCTTGCGCACACTTTTCCAATGTCAATGCATATTTTACAGGATCACCGCCACTAGCAGCTACCAACATGGCAATCGGTGTAACCGAAATTCGCTTATTAATAATAGGGATACCATATTCACGAGAAATATCTTCTCCTGTTTTGACCAGGTCTTTTGCCAACCGCGTAATCTTATTGTATATCTTCTCACAAGAACGATCGATATCACTGTCGCAGCAATCTAATAAAGATATACCCATGGTAATCGTACGAACATCTAAGTACTCTTCATCGATCATCTTTATGGTTTCCAGAATATCATGTACATTTATCATAGACAATTCTCCTTCTAAATTTTATGCATGGAATTAAAAATATCCTCATGCATGACGTGGATAATTAAACCTTCTTTTTTTCCTACCTCTTCCATATGCTGTGCAAAATCACTCAAGGATGTATTACCTTTTGTAATATCAATCAGCATGATCATCGCAAACATATCTTGCAGCAATGTCTGTGAAACTTCCAGCACATTCATATTCGCCTTTTCGCATTCTACACTGACTTTCGCCAGAATGCCTACCATATCTTTACCAATTACACTTACTACCGCTCTCATCTTTTTGCCTCCTCTTAAATCTTATCTTAAATTATACTGTATAGTGAAAAAAGCACAACTATAAATCTAAAAAATGTATACATGTGTATTTACACCGCATACATTTTAAAAGAATATACCTATTTAAACGTCTCATTTGCAATTGCCATTGGCTGTAACTCAAAAGGTTCCCAAGCCGCCTGCAACCCTTCTAGATTACAAATAAATTCTTCTTCGCGATAAGGGACATCCTTCTGCTGCTTTAAACAGTCCGCAATCTTAAGGGACATCGCATTTGATAGTTGCACGATTTTTCTACCTTTCACTATATTCTTACCATCAAGTAAATATAACGTGCAGGTATAACCACTGCCTGTAGCAAAATGTGTAAACAATGTTTCATCATAATCGTTATCATGCACATTAAATACGAAATCACTCGTATCAATCGCATCCTCCAATGTTAATAAGAAGATGGCGATATCATATTTATATACAAACGCTATTTCCAAAGGCTGTTTCTTTAATGCCTTCAACTCGAAATCCGTCCATGTTTCATCCTTGATCACAAAGACAAATTCGTGATCGACATAGTCCATAACCGTTCCTTCCTCTTCAATGGCTATCGGAAATTGCTCATTTACTTCACAACGCATACGCTTTCTTTCCTTTCTGTACTATTCACTTCATGCATAAGCCACCAGCATCCTTTCAGCTTATGCATGCGCTACTTCTTTCTCCAAAGTTTCTTTGGGCAAATCAATATAAAACTGCAAGGTATCCTGCAAAGAACTTGCCCTAAGGATGCCTTTATGCATATCAACAATCTGTTTTGCAATACCTAAACCCAATACATGCTGCTTACCACTTCCATGCAAATCCTCTAAGCGATAATAGTTATGGAAAATATGAGCAATCTGATATGCGGACAAATGAGGAACACTGCCTTTCATCACAATCGTATAATGCGCACTATGCTCCATAAGCTGTATAACAATGGTACTATTGGCATCCCCTAATGCAATCATATTCCGTAATAAATCACGCAGAACTCTGGCAATCTTGTCATTATCCGCATATAAGGGCAGCTGATGTTCATACTGCACATCCACTTTCATACTCTTTTCTTCCAACATTTGATAATATTCATCCAACACCTGCTCCACCATGCGATCCAAATACATATGCTCCGGTGTCCATTTCGCATAACGCAGATTGAATCGAGTGATATCAAAGAACTCATTGATCATCTCTTCCAGATCCATGGATTTATAAAGAACACTTGCCATAAACTCCTTACGTAATTGTGGCGATATTCTTTGTTCCTTTTCTAACAGTTCTAAATACATTAAAATATTTGATAAAGGCAATTTTATATCCTGTGCTAATAAATAAATCAAATCCTTCTTCTTTTCTTCATCCTCTAAAGCTGCTTTCTCATTGCGCTGATAATCCTCCGCAATGGATAAGATTAGTTTTTGGGTAGGCTGCAACTCTTTAGGAAAATTTAACTTTTCGCGTTGCTTTTCCAAAACATCATCCATACCTTCCATTAACACGCGAAGATAGTTTGACAGCTCTCGGCATAGAAAATAAACAAGCATAAAACCAGTAATGGCAATAATGGCAGGTAAAACAATAGCAAAAATCTTCTTAAAGGTTGAAAATGGGTCACCATCTATCAAAAGTACTTTTAAAAAATCAATGACAATGCCATTTAATACATTATCAAAAATATACAAGATCGTAGCTCCACCTAGGCTCAATGCCAATACAATAAAGGTATATTTCAGCACCAAGCGGCGTTCTAAGTTTTTCAAATATCGCTCTTTCATATCGATGCCCCTAACGTATAAGGTAGATGCAGATAAAAGGAAATCTCATCGCCATCTAATTCTGCATGAATATCCCCATGATGCAGCTGCATAATTTCTCGCGCAATTGCTAAACCTAAGCCGGCACCACCACTGCTGGAACTGCGGGCACTCTGTGCACGATAAAATTTATCAAACAAATGTGCAACGGCTTCTTCCTTCATATCCTCAGCTTTATTGCGATATAATAGTTGAATGCCCTGCTCTTGTTTTGTGACCGTAATATAAATGGTCGTATCCGGTTTTGCGTAATTGATAGCATTACGCATCAGATTATCAAATACACGCTGTAGTTTATCATAATCACCATCAATCAACATATCTTGTGGGATTTCTTCCTTTAATTTAAGACCTTTTCCTTCTAATAAAGGATAAAAACCTACCAATTGCTGCTTTAACATCATAGTCAAATCAATATGTGTAACATTCAGTTGTGACACCTTATCATCATAACGTAAAACTTCAGAAAACTCATCAATCAATTCATTTAAACGGTTTGCTTTACTATGTGCAATGGCTAAAGAAGATGCTTCCTGTTCTTCATTCAAATGATGATCCAAAATGTGATTGATATAACCAATCATTGATGTTAAGGGGGTTTTCAGATCATGTGCCAGATACATTAATAATTCATTCTTATGCTCTTTCTTTTGTGCAGACACTTCTTCACTCACACTGCGTTTGGCAAGCAAATTTTCGACTTTCTTTTGAGCCTCCAGAAATTGTGGAAACATTTTGAAAAATAAAGGCTGCTTACGCAAAGGTTTTCCTTGTAGACAGAGTAGTAAGGCATCCATGCTGTGAAAGAAAGATACAATAAAAAATAACAATAAAGCGATAAACCCAATGGTGAATAACAAGGTATTAATCTCCCATGAATGCTGTAAATAGTAATAATAAAAATCCCCATTGCTTAAAGTTCCTTTACTGGCTTCTAACCCAGCTTTACTGCCGATCATGGCAATAAAGAGTAATAAAACTGCAGATACGATAAGCGTCAACAGCAGAAACCGCAGAGTCAATTGTTTCCGCAGCTGCTGATACCAATTATTCTTCAATTTTATACCCTACGCCCCAAACCGTTTTAATAAATTTCGGATTACGAGGCGGTTCCATCATCTTCTCTCGCAAGCGGCGAATATGTACCATCACCGTGTTATTGGAATCAAAATATTTTTCTTTCCACACAGCTTCAAACAATTCTTCACTAGGAACGACTCTGCCACGATTCTTACATAAATACCACAAAATCGAAAATTCAATCGGTGTCAGATTTAAAACTTTATCATAAAGTGTGCATTGATGAGAATCATTATCGATGATAAGTCCTTTAAAATCAATCACATTTACATTATCCTTTGTTGTATTATATTTCTTATAACGACGCAATTGTGCCTTTACTCGTGCTACCATCTCCAGCGGATTAAACGGTTTGGTTATGTAATCATCCGCTCCTAATGACAATCCCTGAATCTTATCCATATCCTCAATTTTAGCCGTTAACATGATAACCGGGAATGTATATTTTTCACGTATGATCTTGCATATCTCAAAGCCGTTAATCTTTGGCATCATGATATCCAACATTGCCAAGTCAACGGGATTATCCTTTATAAAACGCAATGCATCTTCGCTGTCATAAAATTCGTGGACCTGATATCCCTCATTTTTCAGATACAGGGTGACAAGGTCAGCGATTTCTTTTTCATCATCCAGTACCAATATTCTTGTTTGCATAGTATCCCTCCATGCTTGTATTATAACAAATCCTTCACATAAATTCCTTATCTAAAAGAAATGTAAGAAAATTGTAAGCCACAATCTTTAATTTCTGTCTCTTTTTCTTTTATACACGCTTATAAACGTGAAAGTTTACAGATGCTTATGAATGGAAAAAATGCTTATGAATATAAAAGTTAACAGATGCTTATGAACCTAAAAGCTAACTGTAACTTATGAATGGAAAAGCTAATGAATGCTTATGATCTTGCATGAAATTGTACATTACTTGCCATACTGGCTAGTTACTTATTCTTTAAATCACAAAAGATTTCTATCAAATATCACAAAAGCTACTTGTATGAAAAAAGAAGAAGGAAAGGCTCTCCCTCTTCTCTTTATCGATATGTATTATTCTTCAATAACTGCTTTAACAATATCCTTACTAGTTAAGCCATATTTTTCCAACAAGCCAGCAGGTGTACCACTTTCTCCGAAAGTATCCTGAACGCCAACCATCTTAATTTTTGTTGGAGCATACTGGCTCAATGTTTCAGCAACTGTACTGCCCAAGCCGCCGATGACACTATGCTCTTCACAAGTAACGAATAAATCATGGCTCTTCGCCAGTTCTACCAATAAATCTTTATCAATTGGTTTGATCGTATGCATATCCACTACAGTTGGTTCATAGCCTTTTTCCTTTAGCTCATCATAAGCCTGTAATGCTGCTTCGACCATAATGCCACAAGCTATGATTGCGACCTTTTTCCCTTGACGTAGGACATTTCCTTTTCCAACTTCAAACGCCATATCTTCTGAATATACCGTTTCCACTGCACTTCTGCCCAGACGAACGTAGCAAGGTCCATCAATTTCCGCCACAGCACGGATAACTTTATCCGTTTCCACTGCATCTGCCGGACAAATGACAGTCATACCAGGAATGCCTCGCATTAGGGAGATATCTTCAATGCTTTGATGACTGGCACCATCTTCACCAACCGTCAGACCGGCATGTGATGCACAGACTTTCACATTCAGATGTGGATAACCGATAGAATTACGAATTTGTTCAAAAGCTCTACCAGTCGCAAACATGGCGAAGCTAGATGCGAAGACGATATTACCACTTGCTGCCAGACCTGCCGCAACAGCCATCATATTGCCTTCTGCTATTCCCATATTATAATGCTGTTCAGGTGCTACTGCTTTGACTTCTTTTGTCTTTGTTGAACCAGACAAATCAGCATCTAACACGATGATATTTTTATTTTCTTTTGCTAATGCCGCTAAAGTTTTCCCATAAGCTTCACGTGTAGCTACTTTCATTATTTATTTCCCTCCAATTCTTTGAGTGCATCCTGACACTGTTGCGCACTAGGGGCAACACCATGCCAACCTGCCTGATTTTCCATGAAGGAAACACCTTTTCCTTTCACCGTTTTCGCGACAACTACCGTAGGTTTGCCCTTAACGGTTTTCGCCTCTTCACATGCCTCAATTACAGATGCAAGATCATTACCATCTTCCAGCGTAATGACATTCCAGCCAAAGGCTTTAAATTTTTCATCAATTGGTGAAGGATTCATGACATCACTAATCTTGCCATCAATTTGCAATCCATTGTTATCTACAAATGCCAAAAGGTTATCCAGCTTGTAATGAGCAGCTGCCATAGCTGCTTCCCATACTTCACCTTCTTGACATTCACCATCGCCTAACAATGTGTATACACGATAAGGCAGTTCATGATACTTGTTCGATAACGCCATTCCTACAGCCGTTGAAATACCTTGCCCTAAAGAGCCGGTTGACATATCTACCCCAGGCAACTTACGCATGCTAGGATGTCCCTGTAAACGAGAATTCAGCTTACGGAAGGTTGCTAATTCTGTTTCTTCAAGAAATCCTTTTTCTGCTAATACAGCATACAACAGCGGTGATGCATGTCCTTTTGATAACACAAAACGATCACGCTGATTGCTCGTCAGATTGTTCTCATCAATATTCATCTGTGTGAAATAAATAGCCGTCGCAATTTCCACAGAGGATAAACTTCCACCCGGATGACCAGATTTTGCTTCTGTCACCATTTTTACGATATTCTTTCGGATATTCGTCGCATGTCCCTTTAATACGTCGATTTCTGACATTCCTTAGTCCTCCTTATAATTACCACGTTTATTATACTATAAAATCTTTATTTTTCATAAGGAAATTACGTTTTGTGTAAAACTTTCGCTTGCCTTTATTACAAAGCGATATCGTCAATATTTAGTTATATGGATACTACATGTCACATGTTTAGAAATGATGAAATTTTAAATTTAAACTGTCAAAGAAAGCTTGGTTTTCTTCACTTTTTAGCTGATCGTGATTTGCATTGCAAATGATAAAAAAATGTTGATCAGATATAAAAAAAGATCATAATAAAATTAATTCCGTTAGGTTGTAAAGGATAACGCACATCATTCTTTATGAAAGTGGTTCTACTTATCCATATTAAATAAAGATGAATAGATGATGTTCTTAACGTCGCATCTTTAAGAAAAGGATGTGTTTTTTAATCGAAATGATCCTGCGGGTGAAAAGACCAGCACGTCATTTGCTTAGAAAACACATCCATATCTTCATTATAAAGTACTTCCATTACTACCTGATACTATTTTTATCATCATTGACTAACCAGTACCCTCTTCATCAACCACAGCTTTATTTTTGCAATGGTAACAGACTAAGTTGTACTTTTTGTTTTTCTTGATCAATATTGTATACCCAGACTTTGACAACATCTCCTACAGCCACAACTTCACTAGGATGTTGCACTCGCTGACGGCGCATTTTTGAAATATGTACTAAGCCGTCTTCATGCAAACCGATATCTACAAAAGCACCGAAGTCCACAACATTACGAACAACACCTTCCAATTCATCTCCGATATGCAGATCTTCCAGCTCCAATACATCACTTCGTAAAATTGGCGCATCATAGCGTTCACGATAATCACGCAATGGAGAACGTATGGCATCTAAGATATCTTCAATCGTATATACATCAGCGCCTAATTCTTTTGCTAAGGCTGAAGATGTCACTTTTTCCAAAGAAGCTCTTGCTTCCTCGCTTCCCATCATAGAAGGTGTTAAAGCAAATTGGGCAAGAATTTTTTTCGCCAAAGCATAGCTTTCAGGATGAATAGATGTTCGATCTAAAGGTTCATCACCGTCTTCAATGCGCAGGAAACCAGCCGCCTGTTCAAATGATTTTGCTCCGACCTTTGGAATTTGCTTTAACTCGATGCGGTTTCTTATTTCACCATGGTCTTCACGATAGGTCACAATTGATTTCGCGGTGGCTGCACTTAAACCAGATATATTTTTCAATAATTCACTGCTGGCAGTATTCACATTTACTCCTACACGGTTCACTGCTTTTGTAACGACAAAATCCAAACGTTCTTTTAATCGTTTCGTTGGCAGGTCGTGTTGATATTGACCAACACCGATAGATTGTGGATCTATTTTAATCAATTCTGCAAGTGGATCAATAACTCTTCGAGCGATTGATATAGCTGAACGCTGTTCTACTTGAAGATCCGGAAATTCTTCACGGGCGAGCTTACTGGCAGAGTATACGGATGCTCCTGCCTCACTGACGATGGTGTAAGACACCGCAAGGTGATAATCACGTATCAACTTTGCAACAAAAGCTTCGCTCTCGCGACTGGCTGTACCATTGCCAATTGCGATGATTTTTATAGGATATGTTTTTAGCAAATTCAGCATGATACTTTCGGCTTCTTTTGTCCTGGCATTTGGCTGATGGGGGTAGATGACACTGATTTTCAATAGCTTTCCGGTTTCGTCTATTACCGCAAGTTTACATCCTGTACGAAAAGCTGGGTCAAAGCCTAATACCATTTTTTGTTTCATTGGTGGTTGCAACAATAGTTTTTCTAAATTCATAGAGAATACTTCGATTGATTGTTCGTGTGCTCTTTCACTCAGTTCATTGCGAATTTCTCGTTCTACGCTTGGAAATGCAAGGCGTTTTAATCCATCCTGCACAGCTTCTTCAATATAAGGAACCGCTGGACATTGGCGTTTTTTGGTGAATCTCTGGATAGCCCAATTCAGTTGATAATCTTCATCAAAATCTATGGAGACTTGGATGACCTTTTCTTTTTCTGCACGATCGATTGCCATGATACGATGACTCGCTAGGGTGGAAATACGTTCATTGTAATCGTAATACATTTTATACACTTTTTTTGTATCTTCATGTTTCTTTTTCTCTTTTGTCACTAGGCGTCCATAATGTTCCATACTGTTTCTGATGCGTTTGCGGATTTCAGCATCATCACTAGCTTTTTCGGCAATAATATCTTTTGCCCCTTGCAAAGCATCTTGAATAGTTGGTACATCTTCTTTTATATAATTTGCTGCTTCTTGTGCGACATTTACGTTTGGCAGTAGTTTTAATAACCATTCAGCAAGTGGAGCAAGACCTTTTGCCTGTGCATCTGTTGCACGGGTTTTGCGTTTTTGTTGATATGGTCGATATATGTCTTCTACTTGTGACAGCTTTTCGCATGCTTCAATTTGTTTTTTTATTTCTTCTGTTAATTTTCCTTGTTGTTCAATAAGACGTGCCACGTCTTCCTTACGTTTTTTTAGGTTTAGCTGATATGCATAATTTTCCTGAATGACGCGGATTTGTTCTTCATCTAGACCATTTGTGACTTCTTTTCGATAACGGGCGATGAAAGGGACCGTATTTCCCTGCTCTAGTAGATCTAAGGTGTTTACCACTTGTTTTTCACTGATATTAAGGGATTTTGCAATTGGTGTGATAATCATTTGTTCCATTTTAATGTCCTTCCTTTATTTGGTTTTGGTTAGTGTTCTATAACTTGTCAATTTTACGCATAAGTGCTTTGAATGAATATGTATCTTGAATATCATATGCTTTGAATGAATATGTGTTTTAAATATCATGTGTTTTAAACGAATATGCGTTTTGAATTAACATGTATTTTGAATATCATGTATTTTGACTGAATATGTAGGTTTAGATGGAGTAATCAGATATAAAATACGATTCATGCTCTCTTAAAATGATAATATAAAAGCAAAATATAGAATCAATCCATGTATATAAAATACATGATATCATTATAAGACGAAATACCAATGATTGGCAAGTTTAGTTTATTTCTGAAAGGAGCAGATTTTTGAAAAAAAACAAAAAATTGGCTTTGATAATCGTCAAGATATAATCATAAAAAAGATGACTATAGTTTTTAAAAAGATTCACTTTTATCATAACGCTACTTCATCATATTTTATAAGGAATAGATGTAAAAGGACCTTTCTACATTTTTTAGGTTTATAATTAACGTGAAAGACTCTTTTTCACTATATGTTGTCAATGAGTAAGGATTAAAGTAAAAACTATACAAGATTATTCTTTTCATGATAAAATTTTGCACCATGATCAAAAAGTATATAGACTTTCATAACATGGGTGTTATAATGAATCCATTAGAATTTACTTAATAAATTTAACCGTTATACACAAATAACTTGGAGGTTTAAATGAAAATTGAGAAACCAAGAATACCCTCATATTTAGAAGAACAGACAGAATTCCACAAAATGGTGGAAGAGGAGCCCTATCTACAAGGACTAAGTTTTAAAAATTGTCTAATTACTGAACCAGAATTGCCATGTCTGCATTTGGATGGCATAGTATTTGAAAATGTATGTTTTGAAGACTGTAATTTTCTTAACATTGACATGATTGATGTCATTTTTGAAAATTGTGAATTTAACAATGTTGTTTTTAGTGATGGTGCCATACATCGCACTATTTTCAAAACATGTCGCGCAATGGGAACACAATTCATTGATTGTGTGTTACATAATATACAATATATTGAATGCAATCTGCATTATGCGAATTTCAGTGGAAGTCGTTATAAACAGACGATATATAAAAAATGTGATATAGGTAGTTCTAGCTTCATTCAATGTGGATTTAAAAAAACGTTATTTGAACATTGCAGTTTAGTAGATAGTGAATTTTATAATACTAGTCTTGATGGCATGAATTTTGCGACAAGCGAAATTGATGGTATTGGTGTAACACAAGATTTATTAAAAGGCGCCATCGTAAGCACAGATCAAGCGCTACAGCTAGTAAAACTATTAGGCTTAATAGTAGATGAAACTGAGTTGGAATAACCATAATGGTTATCTTTATCTTATTACACGCCACAACAATCCACATAAAGTAATTTATACTGTAATTACATATTAGAAAAACCAACTAAAAATTTGATTGTCCCCTAAAACACTGCATCTATCAGCATTATCAAAGGTTTTAAGATATGGGAACTCTGTATTCGAAGGAGGAATAATATGGCGGAATTATTTAAGGACAGATTTAATTATGAATCACTATACAAGCTCGCATCACAGATTCAAACGGTTTATGATGAGTTTCCGGTAGATACGTTTTTAAAATCCACGATGGACGAAATGTGGGATAGTTTAGAATTGAAACAGAGGGTCATGCAAATTAGTGTAAATTTAGGGAAGTATTTACCAGACGACTATAAAACAGCCATTCACATTATTGATAAAGTGATAATGAATTATGATACCTGCTCAGATGGTTTTGTTTCCTTTTTCCCAACTTTTGTTGAGCTTTACGGACAGGATAAAGAAAACTGGGACATCTCTATGTCAGCTTTAGCAAGATATACTCCATACGCATCAGCTGAATTTGCAGTAAGAGCGTTTATTATTAACGATGAAGAACGTATGATGGCGCAGATGGCATCATGGGCTAAAGATAATAATGAGCATGTCCGTAGGCTTGCCAGCGAAGGTTGTCGCCCCAGACTGCCTTGGGGACAAAGCTTGCCGAACTTCCAAAAAGATCCATCTCCGATTCTCCGTATTTTAGAGTTGCTAAAAGCAGACCCTTCACTGTATGTTCGTAAAAGTGTAGCCAATAACCTGAATGATATATCAAAAACACATCCTGATTTAGTGGTGAAGGTTGCTAAGGATTGGTATGGTAAAGACATGAATACAGATTGGATTATCAAACACGGGTGCAGGACACTTCTTAAAAAGGGCAATAGCGAAGTGCTTCGTATTTTGGGATTATCAGATGCTGGCTGTGTCAGAGTTAATGCTTTTTCACTAGAAACTGTATCTGTTCCTGCAGGGGGTATTTTGACTTTTTCCTTCGAGCTTGAGGCTGAAAAGAAAACTAAGGCACGGCTGGAATATGGAATTGATTATGTTAAAGCAAACGGTAGGCAGAACCGTAAAATATTCCAAATATCCGAGCTTGTTTTCAAGGAAAAGGAAAAGAGGTATTACACAAAAACACATTCCTTTGCGGATACAAGTACAAGGAAACATTACCCTGGAATCCATTCAATTACGCTTATAGTTAATGGTACTGAGCGGGGTACACTAGAGTTTGAAGTATTGGCGGCAAAATAGAATTTGCAGGAGGTGTAAAATGAAGAACAAAGGAATGAAGTTTGAATTTTCAGCAAAGCCATATCATTATTCTGCGACAGAAGGAATGTTTTTGTTTCTCTTCCAAAAGAAATATCTATAGATATAAGAAATATTTTTAAATGTTTAGAAGAAGGTTGGGGTCGATTAAAAGTAACAGCAATAATTGGTAATACACAATGGCAAACTGCTATTTGGTTTGATACAAAGCAGGATACTTATTTACTTCCACTTAAAGCGGCAGTTAGAAAAAAAGAATGTATTGAACTTAATAAACCTTTGCAAGTTATTGTCTGTGTTTAATTTAAAAAGGAAATCTAAATACCTCACTGTGATATAGGATATTAGGAGATTTATTAAATCATCCTATAATCATCACATTAAAGATAGATTTCCTTTCTTTTAGTAGTCAGATGTTAGTACTAATAGAATATCCTTACCGTCTTTTCTATTTATAATACTAATGATTAATTTTATAATTTCAAACTATTTTCAACTATTTTCAAAAGCAATGCGACGCTTTTCTCCATTTCATTTATGGAAACATATTCATATTTACCGTGATAGTTATAACCACCGGTTCCTAAGTTAGGACAAGGGAGACCTTCATATGTCAGGCGTGCTCCATCAGTACCACCACGAATAGCTGCGGAAGCAGGCTGTAAACCTATTTCTTCCATAGATTTTTTTACCAACTCAATAATATTCATATTTTGTTCGATGATTTGACGCATATTTGCATAACTATCCGTTATCTGTAATGTAATCGTATTTTCAGGATACTTTTTATTTAAGTAATCAGCTATGCGCTTAAAGTCTTCTTTTTGTTGTTCAAATAATGTTTCATCATGATTACGAATAATATAAGACATATGCGCGTGTTCACATTCTCCATGCATATCAGTTAAATGATTAAATCCTTCATAACCTTCTGTATATGCTGGGTTTTGTTCAACAGGCAACATGGAATGAAATTCCATTCCAACTAAAAGAGCATTTATCATCTTGCCTTTAGCGGAACCTGGATGAATGCTTAATCCTTGTATATCCAATACTGCACTAGCTGCATTAAAGTTCTCATAATCAATAAACTCAACTTCGCCGCCATCTACTGTATAGGCGAAATCCGCATCAAATGCTTTCACATTAAAGTGATCTGTACCTCTGCCTACTTCTTCATCAGGGGTAAATGCTATTTTTATATCACCATGCGGTAAGTTTTTTTGAATAATTGTTTCTAGCATAGTCATTATTTCGGCTATACCGGCTTTATCATCAGCGCCTAGTAAGGTTGTTCCATCAGTAACAATTAGGTTCTCACCAATATTACGATTTAGGCTTTCAAAATCATTTGGCCCCATATGAATATTTAATTTTTCATTCAAAATGATATCAGAGCCATCATAATTTTCAATTATTCTTGGTTTTACATTTTCACCACTCATATCAGGTGAAGTATCCATATGAGCTATAAATCCTATTTTAGGACAATTAGCCTCGCAATTGGCAAGTAAACTTCCATATACAATACCAAATTCATCTACATATGCATTTGTAACACCAATATTTTTCAACTCATCTACTAAGTATTTTGCCAACTTTAATTGTTTTAAAGAACTTGGTGTTGTTTGTGAGTTCTCATCAGATTGAGTGTCAAAAGTGACATATTTTAAAAATCTTTCTTGTACTTTCATATCTATCCTTCTTTTATATTGTAAATGACTTATAAATGTTATTTACATAATTTCCTTTCTTAGAAGAATTATACAATGAAACAAGCAAGAAAGCCAAGTATTACTCTTCAAATTCAATACGGTATCTATCTAATTTATGATATATAGAAGCATAATCATTTTTCATAATGGCAATCGTCTTTTCTGTTTCATCATCCAAAATGAAATTTCGTGCGTCAAAATCATGCAATGCTTTTGCTCCCATTTCCATATTATGAACAGCCACTTTCAATACTTCTTTATCACTATCAACCGTTAAATTTTTAATATGTGATATGACATCTGTGATTGTACCCATAATTCCTGCTGAGTCAATAGGTTCGCCTCCATGGGCTAATATTAATCCTGTTAAAGATTTTTCATGAATGTGTAGCATGAGTAAAATTTCATCAAATTCTTTATGCAATGTTTCACTTTTGATTTTTTCACGCAAATCTTCAAATATGGATGCACCCATATGTGTTCCTTTCAATAGTTGATTTAATTCTTCTAATAATTTATCTTCCATACTTTTCACCTCACGATTATTATGGAGTTCATTCTTTATGTCTATTCTCAAATGTGTACGTGCCGAGAAAAAGCCATGCTCAGCACGTACCATATAGGGTTCGAACCACATGGCTTTTTTTCCATTGGCTATGCCTTTGGATATGGATGTGCCTTCACCCGTCCTGTAGCGGTATCTATGAGATACTACAGGCCGATTCAGAAGAATCAAAGTGCATGGAGGATGTTAATAGCTGCAACAACATCACGATGTCCATGATATCCGCACTTACATTGATAGGTTCGATCTTTTGGTTTATTTATTCGCCCGCATTTAGGACATTTTTTTGATGTATTATATGGATTTACATATCTAACTTCAATACCGGCGAGTTGAGCTTTATATGTAATAAATTGTTGAAGTCTTTGATAAGACCATAAATAGGCATTAGAGACTTGCCTGACATTAAAGCGATCATGGATAGAGGTTAATTTTTCTAGATATATCATTCCTACATCATTTTCCAAAGCATAAGAAATTATGTCTTTTGAAATCTTATGATCTTGATCAGCCAAGACATTATGTAGTTTATGCCGGAATTGGCGCAATTTCTTAAACTGCTTTCTTCGTTGCATTTCTTGTATATGACGTTTATATTTACGTAGATAAAATTGGCGTTGCCTACCATTTCCAAAAAAACGATAATGCTGATTATCAAGAGCAGCAACTGCGGGTACTTTCATTCCTATATCAATACCTATTGTTTTACGACTTGTTGAAAAAATGATGGGAATATCTACATTTATAAAGGCATACCAGTTTTCTTGAATATGCATTAATTCTAAATTCATCATTTTACCCCTAGCTAACTGCATTAAAGGTTGTTCATTATGATACATAGGAAGATCAATGAATCTTTTATGTTCAAGAAGACCTAACTCTAGCTGCAGGAGATCACCGTTTAGGCGATAGGAGGAGTTGCTCCAACAGCTAGAGCAGCGGATCTTTCGGCTATTTTTACATCCACAACGATATTCGTATTCTTTTTTAGCAAAATCGAGTACTAAGTGTTTGCTATGAAAAGAGATATGATTACTAATATTTTTATATAGATATTCGTAACTATGATTTTCTTTTATAAAAATATCGGCTATGCGTTTTATCTCTTTATGATATATAGTTTCATACCAAGTTAAGCAGTGCTTTAAGTGTTCATTTAAATCTAATGATAGTTTGATCGTTATGTACATTTGATTTCACCTAGATTTCCCTTCACTTATATATACGATTCTAAAATAGAAAATCGTAATTTTTGGTGAATTTTTTTTAATTTCAATAAAACATTGAATTTATAATACTATTTCTTACATTTCCACCCTTTTATATTTATATTATGAATTCGTGCCGCAGAGGGTCTATGTACACGTTTCTCCACCATATTCTTATTAAATAGAGCCCAAGTCCTAGGACTTGGCCATCTTAGCGTTCTTAAGAGCGCAATAGCCAAGCGAAACACGTTATTATTACCCCAGCCGAGGCACTATCAAGAAGCATCTGACTTTTTCGATATCGCCAAGGTCACCAACACTTTAGACTATTTAGTGACATTCAGCCTTCCTTTCTTTACTATGAACTCCATTGTCATTCTCAAGCTAACATGAATAGTGATTCTCATCACATCAAAAAAAGCAATCAGTGTATGATTGCTTTATTGAACTATATGGAGCGGGTGATGAGAATCGAACTCACGTAGTCAGCTTGGAAGGCTGAAGTTCTACCATTGAACTACACCCGCAACATTTAAATGGTGACCCGTGGGCGATTCGAACGCCCGACCCTCTGATTAAAAGTCAGATGCTCTACCAACTGAGCTAACGGGTCATTTATAATGTTGATTTTTTAAAATGGCTGGGGTAACTGGACTCGAACCAGTGGAATGCCAGAGTCAAAGTCTGGTGCCTTACCGCTTGGCTATACCCCAATAAGAGATGGTGGGGGGGGACGGATTCGAACCGCCGAACCATAAGGAACTGAGTTACAGTCAGCCGCGTTTAGCCTCTTCGCTACCCCCCCAGCTCTATTTATTAAGAATGGTGCCGACTATAGGAATTGAACCCACAACCTACTGATTACAAGTCAGTTGCTCTACCAATTGAGCTAAGTCGGCACATTTATGGTGGAGGCTAAGGGACTTGAACCCCTGACCCTCTGCTTGTAAGGCAGACGCTCTCCCAACTGAGCTAAGCCTCCACATAATTTATGCAATCACTGATTTCCTGAGTCCTTTCCATCAGCGCCTTAATATAATACCATCTGTTTATTTTTCTGTCAACAATTTTTTAAAACTTTTTTATATTTTTTTCAACACACTTTTATAATGCATAATCTTCCCATTTTAAAGCCTTTTTATATTGCCTAAGGATTGATTTTTTTAAAATAAGTTGAAGCTATAACATATATTTTTACTTGACCTCTAAACGGCTCAGACATTCCCGGATGCCTGCCTCCTTCATTTTCTAATATCGCGATAACATTGTCAGCTTCACCTTTTTCCACGCCAAGTAATAAAACAATATCACCATATTGTAAAAACTCTCCATTGCAACCAATTTCAGTAGCAGAATAACCATGCTTAACAAGTAATGATGTAATATTATCTGAATATTCTTCACTAGCTATGATTAAGATTAATTCCATCTTATACACCTCTTGTAATATGATAACATATTTCAATTATTATTTCCGCCACTTTCTAAAAACTAATTATAAAATAGAGAATCATCATGATTCTATCAAAAAAGCCAAAGTATTTTCCATTCATATCGTCAACCTTGGCTTACTATTCTATATACAGATAAACTTTTCACTTACTGTTAAATAATGATGATCCTTACCATATATTAAATTTCGTCAATAACATCATCTAAATCATTGATGATGATATCCTCTTTACTCAAAATCTCATCACATTCATCACATACATAAGCAATATGTATGTTAGAGCCACAGCTTTTATGTTTTAAACATTTATAACTTTTATTCAGATGCTTATCTCCCCATAATAATATAGCATTATAAATATCATCTAAATCACTAGATTTCTCTGTTAACAAATATTGATATCTAGGAGGATGTGTTGAATATAATTCACATGTAAGTAAATCATCTTCACATAACCCTTTTAGTCTCTCCGATAAAAGATTTGTAGGGATACCGACTAAATGTTTTTGTATATCTTTGAATGTATGACACCCTTCTTTTACTGCATGTAAAATCAATAAAGTCCATTTATCTCCAATTAAGTTCAGTGTTTGTGCTATATTACATTTTAAATCATATTGTTTTTTCATGTCATCACCTTTTCCCTATAACTTTCTTATACTAATTAGCATTTAACGTTTTTAAAATCATATTCTCCATCATTTCCATTGTCAAAGCACCTTCGATATATCCATAAGGTTTCCCTTCTTTGTCTAGCATAAAAGTAGTCGGCATACTACCAATACCAAATGTTGAATAAATAAATCCATCATCAAATAAAACAGGTACTGTCAGAGCATTATCCGAAATGAATTCTTTTAAATCAGATTTACCCTTTTCTTGCCCACCTGGATAAACAATTGTCAGAATTGCCACATGCTTATCACTTCTATATTTCTCATAAAGTTTTTGAATATTTGGCAGCTCACCACGGCAAGGCGGGCACCATGTCGCCCAAAAATTCAGAAAGACAACTTTACCTTTGTAATCCTCAAGTTTGATAATCTTATCATGTTGATCTTTTAATTCATAACTGCCTAACTGCTGCAATAATGCTTTCTCCTGTTCACTATTTTTCTCATCTTTATTCTCTCCACCATCTTCTTTTTTATCTTCATTCTTATCTTTAATCATAGCATTATTACTGCTTTGTGTCATGTAATTACTGATAAAGTTCATTTTACCGCTTACCATTGATACACCAAAAAATATTAATATGATTGCTCCTAATTTTACTGTATAGTTCATAATACTCTTATGATTGGACAGCCAATTTAATATACTATCTGTAAAGATACCAATAAGTAGGAAAGGTATTGTTAATCCAAGAGCATATATGACCATTAGAAAATTACTCATCCAAAGATTTTGTGAGCTATTCGCCAAAAGTAGAATACTGGAAAGAGCTGGTCCTATACACGGTGTCCATGCAAAACTAAAAGTAAACCCCATCAAAAACGCAAGTAGTAAGTTCATTTCTTTCTTTAAAGTAAACGGGAGTCTTCTTGTTTTCCCCAAAAAATTAGATTTGAAAAATCCCAATTGAAATAATCCTAATACAATAATAAGTATGCCTCCTACTTTTATGAATACGGACATATGATCTCTGAAAAATGAACTGATCAATGTGATTGATATATTCATCAATAAAATGGCGGTAAATATACCAAATATAAAACTCAGTGTAAAAAATATTACGAAACGTTTTTTTCTTATTTGTTTGTTGTTAACATCACTTCCAATTAAATATCCCATGTACACCGGCAATAATGGGAGCACACATGGCGAAAGGAAGGATAGCACTCCTTCCATAAATACCATAAGTATGCTTATATGTTGCATTGTATCCTGTAAATTCATCATAGGCAGTTATTTCCCCATCTTTCTTTTTCTATCTTTTAAATTTAAAATAACATTTCTTTTTTAACATAGCCAATCTAATATTTTTAAAATTAAGTCTTTTTTATATTTATATTGTTATTTTTGTATTATAACTATTGCAATACAATATTTTAAGGCATTTTATATTATAACTACATATTTTTAGGTTCTATAATTTTCAGTTTACCAATATCAGCAAAGAACTTTTATTCTATTAAGAAACTTTCAGCAATACCCATGACTTACAGTAAACACCATTTTATCTTTATTTTGTTTATAAATTTAACATTTTGTTTATAAATTTAATCATATCAGAAGTTACCAAACAGATCATTTAACGCCTCACTCATTGTAGGATGAGTGAAAATGTGGTTTGCTATGTCTGAAGTCTTTAATCCAAGATTTATTGCAAGCTGAACGAAATTGATCATTTCTTCTGAAGCAGTACACAACAATACACACCCTAGTATTTTATCCGTTTTGGCATCAGCAATTGCTTTTAACACGCCTTCTTTGCATTCATTTACATGTGCTCGTGGTATAGCAGAAACTGCCAGTTTCGCCACTTTGATTTCATACCCCTCATTTTTTGCCTCCTCTTCACTCATCCCTACGCGTGAAAAAGTTGGTTCAATAAAGACAGAATAGGGTATCGCTCCTCTATTATCAGTTGTACGTTTTTTATCACCAAATATATGATCTTTTACAATACGATAATCATCTAATGAAATATATGTGAATTGTAGTCCGCCTTTAACATCACCCATTGCGTAGATGTGTGGCTGAGACGTTTGTAGATATCGATTTACCTTAATAGCTCCACGAGCATCTGTTTCTACACCGGCTTGTTCAAGATGTAATCCATCTGTATTAGCTTTTCTTCCAGTTGCCAATAACACAGCATTTACTGTTAATTGCTGTATATTACCATCTTTGTTTTTATAAGTAACTATCACATCAGAATCATTTACATTTTCCACCGAAAGGACATTGCTTTTAAACTCAAATTGTACACCTTGTCTTTCTAATATTTGTTGTATATGTAAAGCGATATCCTCATCCTCTCGCTTGACAAGACGATCACCATATTCAAAAACGGTCACTTGAGTTCCATAACGAGCAAACATGCTTGAAAATTCTAAGCCAATATATCCGCCACCAATAATTGCTAACGTTTTAGGCTGTTCTTTCTCTTTCATTATATCAGCACTTACGTATATATGTTTTGTATGCTCGATACCTTGAATATTAGGGATGATAGGAACACTTCCTGTGTTAACAAAAAGATAATCACCATATATTTCTTTCGTACCCTTTTCATTTTCATATGAAATTACGTGGGTGTTTACAAAGCTTGCTTTAGCGGTAATTACATCAATGTTAGGATTTTGATTCAGCTTCTCAAAGTTCTTTTTTCTCAAAATTGACGTTATTTCTTCTTTTTTGTTAATAGCATCAGAAAAGGTTCTTTTACCAGCTTGTACAATCAAAGATTTTGATGGTATGCATCCTTCGTTAATGCATGTGCCACCATACATCTTTGACGATTTTTCTATCATCGCGACTTTTTTACCTTGCTTTGCGAACTCTGCTGCCAAAGTTTTTGCTCCTTTTCCAAATCCAATCATGATTGCATCATATTTTTTCATGAATATTGCCTCCTTATCATTTATGAACTCAGTATAACATAGTGACTTTATATTTTAAAGTGATTTGATTAAATATATTTAAATGCAAGCAAAAGTAATTTAAACTCTCTCTTTGCTTTATATCTCGATTTTCATAAAATTTTCAATGCTCCCTTTCATATAAAAAGAATCAGGCAGCTATAACCACCCGATGTCTTTAACATATAATAAACTTTATCAAATTCCTCTTAACTCTTGATATAATCGTTTCGCATAACTATCTGTCATACCTGCAATGAAATCCGTAGCAAGTAGTAAGCGGGCATACACTTTATCTTCTTCACTTTTTACAGTTTTTGCTGTTTCATGATATTGCTCTAAATAATTTTGTGATAAAAGATCAATATACTTTTTTTGTATCTCCGTAATTTCTATATCTGTATCATATGGCAATAAAGCATCGACAAAGCGATCTAACAGAAAGCTGAGAATTTCATTTCCCATCAATTCTAATTTTAGAATTGAAGAATGACAATATATGCGTCGATAGGCAAATTCTTTCAACGCATTAATTAGTTTACCTTCAGAGCTTTCTGTGATTAATTCATCAAAAAATTCGCCATTCATAATTTCATCATAGTGAAGGATAAAAGCATCACTAACTCTTGAAACACTATAAAGTTGTTTTTTTGTAAGCCAAGAAAAGACTGCATATTTATAAGGATCCACTGATGTTTTAGATCCAATTTGCTCCTGAATTCCGTTTTCCAACTCTTTTTCTAATAGCGCTTTTCCTTTCTCATCGCCAGCTTTAATGACAACATCCAGTAAATCTTGATATGTATATAATCCTTTGTTATAACCATCCTCCAGATCAGCAAAAGTGTATGCAAGATCATCTGCCGCCTCTAATAAAAAGCACAGTGGATTACGTGTATTTCGTGTACCGGTATTATTCTTTATTATAGCAAATTGCTCTTGCTCACTTTGAAAATACCCAATTTTCTTTTTTAGTAAATTGCGTTCATGTTTAGGTTTCTGTTTTTCCTTCATCATCGTCAAAGAATCGCATGGATATTTTATAATTGTATCCATAACAGCAGATGTAAGATGCATTCCATTTTTTCCTATTAACCTGTGCAATTTCGTAATAATACGCAATGCCTGGGCATTTCCTTCAAAGTTTTCCAAATCTGCAATTTGTTGCGGATCTAATATGTTGCGCAACTTTCTACCTTTGAATTCTTTTATGTCCAAGTTTTTTTTGAACCAATCGCGTATGCTGAATTCGCCGAAATGACCAAATGGTGGATTCCCGATATCATGTAGCAATCCTGCACAATTTAAAGTTTCCATAACTTTGATAGTATCTGGCTGATGTCCTTCATCTTCTAATTGTTTTTCTAATATCACATTACACACTTGTTTTCCCATTAATTTTGCTAGAGAGCTGACTTCCATAGAATGTGTCAGTCTTGTTCTTACAAAGTCACTATGATCTAAAGGAAAAACTTGTGTTTTATCTTGTAGTCGACGATAAGAAGCACTGCGGATTATACGATGATAATCGCTTTCTATTTCGCTGCGATATCGATGTGCCTCTTTTGTCTTTCTACTTGGAATACGTTCTTCACTAGTGATTAAATCCCATTGTAATCGTCCCATTTTCAAACCTCTTTCTTGTTTTTATGTCATTTACACTATACCTCATTCGAAACTAAAATGGAAGAATTTCACTACATACAATAACTTTATGTTATTAAAAAAAATCATTACTTCCTATTTTTAAAATATTACAATTTCCGCATCTATTATTATCTATTTTACTGACTCCGATATAATATTTCTAGTAAGCACTTATCTCGACGTATAAAAAAACCTTTCGCCATGAATAGCAAGGATTACTTACTAAATTCATAACGAAAGGATATGCCAAATAACTTCATTATATTATTGCATAGTTACTCCCCTTCATACCATGCTATAAGGATTTCATTTCCAGCAATACCGGCAATTTTTTATTGCTGATTATAATCATCAACTATCATCTTATCCGCATCGCTTTAGATTACATAACATCATCTTATCCGCAACGCTTTAGATTTCATAACATCATCTTATCCGCATTGCTTTTAGATTTCATAACATCATCTAATCAGCATTGCATTTAAATGCCATAACTATCATCTGAACAGCATTGTGTTTAGATGCCACAACTAGTATTTAAACAGCATTGCGCTTAGCTTAGGTACATTATTGCTCATTCAATCTTTTCTCAATATCTGCTAATTCTTCTTCTAACTGTTGGATGAACTCTTTCTTTTCTTCTATACGCTCTTCCATTTCATCAATAGCTCTTTGTCCCAATAGACCAACCATTTCATCTTGCATACGCTTGATTTGGCGTTTTTGGTTTTGTACAAGCTCTTGTTTGCGAGAACGCGCATCCATCATACGTTGACGCCATTGCTGATGCTTTTGCTCGTTCCATTGCTTCAAACCATTAAAATAGGCATCCATAATTTCACGGAATTCTTTCCAAACCTGATCTTCTTTATCTTTACCACAGGAACCAATTGTTTTCCATTCCACATTGAGATCTTTCATCTCTTTTGTATTTTCTCTCGTATATTCATTCCTATCAACAATTACTTTAGCTTTAGCAATTAATTCCTTCTTCTGTTCATACTTTTGATCTTGCTCAGCGTGTAATTCATTATAATATACATTTCGACGTTCATAGAATGTTTGTCTGCTTTCATTAAATGCTGCCCATAACTGATCTTCATACTCTTTACCAGCACTTCCAACAGCTTTCCACTCTTCCATCAAATGGCGGAACTCTTCACTTGTTTTCTGCCAATCCTTAGAATCTACAAGAGCAGCAGCTTTTTTAATCAAGTCTTCTTTTACTTGGCGGGCATTGCCAAATTTTGATTGTAATTCTTCCCAATGCTGATGTTTACGATCAAAAAACTTTTGACGTGCTGCATTAAATGCATCCCACAATTGATCATCGGTATCTCTGCCGGCAGAACCTGTTGCTTTCCATTGATTCATCAGTTCATTCATTTCTTCACTTCCCTGATTCCAATTATCTGTTTCGGCTAATGTTTCAGCGCGCTGAATCAGTTCATGTTTCAATACTTCATTACTTTGATATCCCTCTTTACGTTTTGCATAAAACACATCAATATAACTATCAAATTCTTCTGACAATTTTTCTTCATATGCAGAATCCCAATAAGAAATTCTTTTCCATCTTTTCTTTAAATTTAAGATTTCTTTCCAATCTGCTGTCTCTGGCAAATTCTTTGCCTCTTCTATCAAGGCTTCACGACAGCGAATATCTTCATCATAATCATTTACTTCATACAATTCATCATTCTCGTTATACATATATATTCCTCCAGTTCAAATTCCTTTATAGTGTCGCTCACAATATCAATTTTACCTCATCTTGGTGGAAATTTCATCCCCATTTTGAAATTTACTCGCTTATTATAAACGATTTTTTCATTTGGATAAGATAAATTTTCCCAATTGAAAGTACAAACGACATAATTATTTGAATTTGCCTATAAGAAGGGCACCCTATGATATCTATTCTATTAACTGTATCTTCATATAAAATAAAAATGATAAAACCATTGAATTTTGCTTCATTCTTAATAATAGTTTACCATTTCAATTAATCCATCTTATCCACGAGCTTATTCACTGATTATTTTAAAATCTTACAAACATCAATCCCATATAAAACATGCAACGTACTTCCATTATCCCAATGTACTAGCAAACTGCCAATATCATCAACTCCATAAACCGTACCTTTTGTACCTACAGGAGGAGCTTGTACATCATCCATTTTCACTAATTCCACTCTTGTTCCTATCGGATATAACTTCCGCAAACATGCTAGCATCTTAGTTGATATACATATATTATCTTGTTTTTTATACATATTACCGCTTGCCTTTCTATAAAGGATTTCATCTTTTTAATAGGGTCTATTTGTCTTTTTAAAAAGTTATTTCGTTTCCTTTTATTAACCTTTAAATAAGTCATTTCATCATTTTGAAACAACTTCCTTTCCTTTCAAAAGGTTTCATTCATTTTTCGAATTTTATTTATTGTGAAGCTTCCTTCATCTTATGAGAAAACTTCTTTCACCCTAAGCGTAAGACTTCTTTCACCTTTTGATAAACTATAACACATAGTGCGTACAGCAGTATCAAAATACAAGTTACTTAATATATTCGAAAGGAAACTATCGAAAAACTTTCATTCTCGATTCTCCAGCCCTCTTTTAACAATAATGAAACGTATACCGGTTTCAAACATGTAACATTCAAAACACAATAAAAAAAGAAGATTTGATCTTATTTTATCAACATGATCAAAATCTTCCTATTTTTTATTCACCCTTTATTTCACTCTTTAAAAGCAAGAATCCTATCAACGCGCGGATTTTTTACTTTCTACATGTAACACAATCATAAAATGATTTGTAGCAATCCTAATTACCCCTTAAATTAATCCTTAAAAACCGCTTTGATTTCTTCTACTGTTTCCGCCTTCAACAAGGTTTCAATCGCTTCATCGTTACCAAGCTTACGTGCGATTTCTGCTAACAATAACATATGATTCCGCGCATATTCATGATCATTGGAAACAGCAAAGAGGAAAATCAGCTTAACGCCATTCCCATCCAGCGTCTCCCATTCTATTTCATGATCCAACTTACCAATAGCAATACCAACATTGGTCACAGAATCACTTTTACCATGAGGAATAGCCACATAATTGCCAATTCCTGTCATACCTTCACTTTCCCTTAAATAAATATCCTTCTTAAAAGATGCTACATCATCGATATAATTTGCATCCTTTAACCTCTGTGCCAGTACAGTCAAAGCTTCATCCTTATTCTCTGCCTGCACATGCATATCGATAATTCTTTCATCTAATACATCATTCAGTTTCATTGTAATATCCTCCCTATTGAATTAAATATTTATACAATTCTACATTCGATTTCATCTGCTTAAGTTTCTGTACTTTTTCATCTGTTTCTACTAATGAGATGTATTGTTTATAGAACACCTGGATGCGTTTTACTTCATCTGGTGTATCCATCTTGAATCCTAATAGAAACACTACATCTACTAAATCATCATTCCACAGAATAGGATTTTTCAAGGTTGCTATAACGACTTTCGAGTTATTGACTTCACTCTGTGCCCCATGTGGCAAACTGACGCCATTTCCTATGGAAGTCGTCGTTGCTTTCTCTCTTTCCAAGACACTCTCGCAGAATTTTCCAGTTACAAAGCCTTTGTTTTCCATCTGTTGAGACAAATAAATTAACAATTCCGTTTTATCTTTCACATCCAAATTCATAAAAATCAAGTCTGGAGAAAATAGTGGAAAACAAATAGGTGAGAAAGGATTTGGCACATCATCTGTCTTAAGATTCAATTCCTCCATATGGGAACGCAGCTTCAGGATACCACCATCGCTTAGAATATTAGAAATTTCGACGATTCGTTTATCATGAAACGGCAAGGTGTGCGGTGTGATGATCATATCCATCTCCGCCTGCTCTTCCAATTTAAAATCATGAATACCTTCCACACGAATTTCATTAATTTCAGGAACCAACTTACGCAGACGTTCTACTAACAATTGTGCATGTCCGCGGCTGGAATCCGTTAACAGACATACCCGATATTGTCTAGTCTTTCGTTCAATGGCAGATTGAATGTACAGCACGATATATCCCAATTCATCTTCGGTAATCTGTAAACCATATGTCTCTTCAAATAAAATGCTGATAGCCCAGGTTGCTCGGAAAACATTTTTATACTCTTTCTTAATAAATGGCACTAAAGAATTGCTTTGCGGTGTTCCATAACGAATCCTGAAAATCGTTGGTCGCAAATGAAATATCAAAGATTCCTTTAATTTTTCATCACTCAGCAAATCAACGTCCAGAATATTTCCGATAACATCCAGCATACGATTCACAAAACCAATCAGTTTATCATCGTACTGTTTTACTTGTCCAAGTGTTTCACTCAACTCACTGCGTCCAATAAACTTCGAACACATGATTTGAATAGAGAGAAATACCACTTCTTCATTCGATACCAGAATATGCATTTTCTCATGTAGTTTTTTGAAGATTGCCACGGTAAATGGATATTCGTTGTAACGCTGGATTAATTCTAATTCTTCATTGTCATAACGCAGATGTGAATTAAAATCTTTTCGCTGATAGGCAAGGCAGCAATAAATCAGAATTTCATGAAAAGAATCATCCGTGAAACGATAATTCCATTCATTTTCTGTTTCGATAATGCATTTTTTTATCAGATTGACATCCAGATTTCCAAAGAAATAGAACATATTCTTTCTAATTTCTTCTAGATCTCCTTTTCCCATAATGAGATTTTTTAAAGCCACTCGATAATTGTTTTCCTCATACTGCATCCGCAAACCACGATTACGTTCATTTACAATAACAATATGATATCTGCCCAACCATTCTTCACATTCTTTGATGACCTTCAATACGGTTGGCGTGCTAACATATAATTCATTTGCCAACTGCTGTGTTGTCATGGTTTCATTAGGCAACATGCGAAACAGACGTTTTAAAGTCAGCATCATTCTTTCCATAGCATCATAACTGACACTGATTTCATCGCTGCTTTCCAACATTCTGACAATGCGTGAGCGTTGTTTTTCATCAGCCTCTAACCAAATACCACCCTTGGTTTTTTACAGATTTCGCCTAGATCATTATCACGCAGGTAATCTTCTATCGCACTGAGTTTATTTCGTGTCGATTTTTCACTTAATCCGATTTCTGACGCGATTTTGCCTGTTGAGACGATATCCCCATCCATCAGAATTGATAATACCTGGCGTACATAATAATTTGTTTTCGCATCTTTCAAGGACACATCTCCACCTTTCTGCATCTATAAGATATCATGTAATAATCTTCCCTGAAAAAAAGGATAGGGAATTTTAATACGGTATTTTTCCCATATAGGGAAAAAGGGAGGGGCATTTTAATACGGTAATTCATCCGTTTTTTCTTTTTTAACTAAATAATGTATCAGATGCCTATTCATCTTACCACGAGGATTAATCCACAAAAATGGATATATAAAATAAAAAAGTTTGTTGGTGATGGTGGCCTTATCGTAAGAAGGGTTACTTAGGTTAACACTGGCAAATAGAGTAAGTATTTATATGGTAATGCTGGCAAAATAAAAAAAGGCAAATTGAAATAAACCATTGTGATTGGTTTCATTCCATTTTATATTTGCCTTTTTCATCAGGATCGTTTTAACAGTTGTAATGTATAACCATCAGGATCTTTTATAAAATAGAAACAAATGGTCGGATTTGGAGCAATAGGACCTGTTAGTTCATAACCATTCTTTAATAACATCGCAACGAAAGCATCGAGATTTTCTATCTCTAAACCGATGGATACTCCATTTCCTACTTCTTTATCAGCTTCCCTACGATTTTGAATAAGCTCAATTAAGACCTCATTCTTCGTTTTTAACATCGCAATTTCATGTATACCTCCATGAAAACGTGATACTACTTGCATACCGAAAACTTCTGTATAAAAAGCAATGCTTTTCTTTATATCAGAAACGCTTAAGGTTACCCAGGTTATCTTCATAAACTATACCTCTTCTCAGTAATGATGCATTCATGCGAATACATTTATAATGGTTAACAAAATTATAGCATAGGTAATTTTTATCGTCGATACCCGCTAAAACGATGTTTCAAACCTAGTATACATAATTTATGCTAAGCGTTAAAAGATTATAAATCATCCACTAATGCACTTGACTTTGCATAGGCAGAACTGCGGGCTTCAAAGAAATCCGTTTTAATCAAATTGGCATTCGCATACATCGATACCCATTCCATGGATGCCGGTTCTTTTTCATAGCCTTCATATAAGGTTCCAAAGCCTAATGATGTGCTGCGCAAATTTCCCAGGTAATAGATATATTCGCGAACCATTTGCATTGTTAAGCCTTCAATATCATTTCCTATCACATACGAGCCCCAGCGAATTTCTTCTTCTACCCCATAACGCAGCATATCCTTATATTCTTCCACCAACGCAGGTGTAAAAAGCTGTGGTTCTTCTTTTTGCAGTTCTAGGATCATAGAACGGAAAAGCCATAAATGGGTATTTTCATCACGGTTAATATAACGTATCTCTTGTACCGAACCTGGCATTTTTCCCATACGACCTAAATTATAAAAGAACATGAAACCGGAATAGAAATAAATACCTTCCAATATATAATTGGCCATCATCGTCTTCATTAAATGGATGCCATCATGATGGGTAATAAAATCATTGTATAAATCGCCAATAAATTTATTTCTTTCCAATAAACGCGCATCATTTTTCCATTGGTATAAAATATCATTACGTTCTTGCGAAGAACAGATGGAATCCAACATATAGCTGTAACTTTGTGAATGCAATGCCTCTTGAAAGGCTTGTATAGTTAAACAGAGGTTGACTTCATTTGCGGTAATATAGTCCCCTACATTAGGCAAATTTGCCGTTTGAATAGAATCTAGAAAAATTAAGAAGGATAAGGTTTTATCATAGGCATTCTTCTCGGCCTGCGATAATCGACGATAGTCTTTAACATCCTGATTCAGATTAATTTCTTCAGGAATCCAGAAATTGTTCATCGCTTGCCGATACCAGTCAGATACCCAAGTATATTTCATATTGTTAAAGTCATTGAGGTTCGTGGTATTGCCATTGATCATGCGTCTGTTGATTACATCGCAATCCCCATGTTCATTAAATAACGGTTTTCGTTTTAAATCAGTCATAAGTTCTCCTTTAAGATGCACAAGATTCGCATTCTTCTACTTCTAATGCCTTACTACGCACATAATATAGTGTTTTAACACCATTTTCCCATGCCTGGATATATAAATTCAGAACCGTGCGCAATGTAAATTCATTTGTGATATATAAGTTTACAGACTGTGCCTGATCGATATGGCGCTGACGGATACCAGCAGCTTTCACGATCCATTCCTGTTGTATCTGATGGGCGTTTTTGTAAAGCCAGAAAGTCTGTGGATTAAGATCAGGCGCCACACGGGCAATCATACTGCCTTTTTTCTCTTCTAAAAAATATTTGTTCATGATGGGGTCTACACCGGCACTGGTGCCCGCGATGATTGATGTTGAACTAGTTGGCGCAACAGCCAACAAATAAGCGTTGCGCATCCCATATGTGTGAACATCCTGACCGATTTTCTGCCAACTTTCGTTTTGATAACCACGTTTCGTAAAGTAAGCGCCACTGTCCCAGTCACTCCCTTTAAAATATTGATAACTGCCTTTTTCTTTGGCTAAAACATTACTTGCCTGAATGGCATAAGCATTGATCGTTTCAAACAGCGTATCCACAAATTGCAAATGTTCCTCACTTTCAAAGCGCAAACCTTGTTTTACCAGCATGTGATGATATCCGCTAACCCCTAAGCCAATTGCTCGATATTGACGATTTGTTATTTCTGCATATGGAATCGGATAGTAGTTTAAATCGATGACATTATCTAATGCGCGAACGATCGTATGTATGATATGTGAAAGCTCTTGCTTGTTTGTCACATCGATATTACCTAAGGATAGACTCGCTAGATTACAAACAACAAAATCGCCTGGCTTGCTTTTATTTACAACAATCTCTTCCTCATCAACCTTTATGATTTGTGGTTCTGTTAAAGTGATAGCTGACATGTTTTGGGCAATTTCTGTACATAAATTACTACAATAGATCATGCCCTTATGCCCATTGGGATTCATTTTATTTACCTGATCGCGATTAAATGTGAAAGGTGTTCCTGTCTCCACCGCGGACTTTAGAATCAGACGCACTAGATCTTTTAAGATCATTTCACGTTTTGAGATGCGAGCGTCATTCACACAGTCAAAGTAACGTTCTTCCCATTCTTCGCCATAAAAATCTTCTAATTGATAGCCTTTCACTTTCCCTATCTCATGCGGACACATCAGATACCATGTTGCGTTTAAATCCTCTTTCGCCATTTTCCAAAATAAATCCGGATAACAGATAGCCGGGAAGACATCATGAGCTTTCATGCGATCATCTCCATTATTGGTACGTAAATTTAGAAATTCAGGTAAGTCCTTATGCCATGCATCCAAATACACTGCAACCGCTCCCTGACGCACTCCTAGCTGATCCACTGCTGTTGCGGTATCATTGACCAGCTTGATCCAACGAATTACTCCACCGGCTGCTCCTTTAAATCCCCGAATATCACTGCCATTTGCGCGTACTTTTCCAAAATAAAGGCCCATGCCACCGCCATATTTGGAAATTTGCGCAAAGTTATCAATAGACTTATAAATATTAGCTAAAGTATCTGCCACCGTATCAATAAAACAGCTGGATAGTTGATGGTATGGTTTGCGAGCATTGGCCATCGTCGGTGTTGCCATTGTTACCTTTAAGGTACTTAGGATATCATAAATCTGTTTTGCCCAATATACACGATTCGTCTCAGGTATTGCCAGATGCATGGCAATTCCCATAAACATTTCCTGTGGCGTTTCCATCAGCTGTAAATCATGCGTACGCAGTAAATAGCGTTTCACCACTAATTCTAAACCGCTATATGTAAACAAAGCATCACGCTCATCCTTTACGTATCGCTTTAGTTCATCGATTTCTTCTTTCTGATAAGCATCTAACATATAAGCACCATATAACCCTTGTTTGCTTAAATACTGAATCTTCTCATAAAAGGAAGTAAGCTGCAGTTGCTTCATACGGGCATTAATTTCCTGATGTAGTTGGTAGCTCAAAAAACGTGCTGCAATATATTCCCATTTCGGTGTTTCCTTACTAATCAGCTCGACACATGCTTTCATAAGCATTTGCAAGCGTTCTTCATGCCCCATGGTTTCTTTTAAAAAGGAATGAAATTTGATATAAAGTGCATGCAAATCATATGTTTCATCAAAATCTTTCTGGATTTGCATAAAGATGGGCAATAGTTTTTCATCCTGTACCTCATGGCATAGTTCTAAGAGCATTTGCCGTTTTTCTTTACGTTTTTCACGATATAAAATATAAGCCTTAGCTTCATTATAAAATTGATATGCCATCAGCTTTTGTTCTACAAGATCTTGGATATCTTCTACGCTGACTTTAGCTGAGCCTTGTATTTCTTGGGTGATTTCCATTGCGATCTGCTTTAACTGATCCATAGGAACATCCGTCACAAAAGCTTTTTTCATCGCTTGGATCATTTTTTCAGAATCAAATGTTTGAATGGTACCATCGCGTTTTATGATTTTCATATACATTTTCCACCTTTTCTCTTACCGTTAGTATATAGAGAATCTTATGGTTTACGCAACTGAGATGCACAAGGAAGATACTGGCAGAAAAAAAGAATGCCTTCTTAATAGCAGACATTCTCTTACTTAACTATTTCCCTTTTATCATTTTATTGATTTTTGTTTCATATGGTGTATCTTTCATATCTGTTTTCGCAATACGCAAGTGTTCCATTTCTTTTTTCTTTTGATCTAAATAGCTATACTGTAATGCCAACAGATAATGGAACATGCCTCGATCAAAGCCTGGTTCACATGCTTTCACGTGTTCTTCCATCACATCAATATAATCTGTTTTCTTCAATAATAAGATCTCATAAATCAGATTGCATTGTTCATATAATGTTTCATCCGTTACACCTTGCATACGATCAAGGATTTCTTTTGCCTTCACCTTATCTTCTTCATCTACATAGAAGTAAAATGCCTTCATGCATACATCTAAACGCTGCTTCTTGTTGATGCGCATATTTAAGATCAAATCAAACTGCTCACGAATCTTGGTACTATCTCCCATCATGAAGAAGGCATTTAAACGCATATGTTCACGATTAAATGGCGCAAAAAAGTATTTGCAGGCAAGCGAGTCTAAGATAGTGAAGAATTTGTCAAAATCCTGATTTTGTAAACATTTCAATAATTTATTGAATGTACTGCGTTTGTACCATTGTGTACCAACTACAGAAATAATCAAAACGACGATAAAAGCGATCCATACGATTGGTTTCATAAAGCACCTTCCATTTCTTACTCAATGTTTATATTGTACTATAACTTTCTTTATTTTTCATCAACATTTTACATTTTTAGGTGATATTCACAAACTTAAATGTTTTTTTCATTTTTTTTAGATAAAGCTGATTCATTCAGATACATATTCACTATTATTTCTTACTACTTTTATGATAAAGAATAACATTTGCATTCTTTTGATACCTTTCGAAGATATTTTACATAACAACTTACTATCTATACATAATTTCACAGAAGGAAAAACCATTTTTCACAAAAAACAGTTTTATTTTATACAATTTATACAAATAAATGTATCTTAGCCATCTAAAAAAATAATTACCAAAGGGAATTTTTCAGAAAATATAAGAAAATAAAAAATATATTGAATTAACCTATGAAATTTTTATAATGCCCTTATAGAGGGAGGAAAAAGCAATGGAATTGAAACAATTATTCAGTACGCAAGACAATGAATTAGAAATTATAACGGATTCTTTCAAAATTAATAAAAACATTATTGAATTAAACAGCCGTATTATTCAAGTATGTAATATTGAAAGTATATCCATGGTTGAACCAAAAAAGAAAGGAATTACGATCGGCGTTTTCATAGGTTTTATCATAGGACTTGCATTACTTTCTTATCAACCTTTGGTAGGAACCATTGTCATTGGTTTAAGTGCATTTTATATTTATTGTATTGTTCAAGGGAATAAAAAATTAGGTAAAAATCTTTATATTAATTTAGTATCGGGGTATTATATCGTAATTAATTTTAAAAATGTAACCTTTGCCTATAAAATCATGGAAACCATAGAAAACTATCTAAATGGTTCAAATGAATCAAGTGTATCGATCAACGTTCAGGATTCTGTCATTACCTTTGGTGATGATAGTCCTATTTATGGGAATGCGAAATGAAAGATATAAAAATCGAACATAGCGTGGTTAGTGTTGGAGATAATAGCCCGATTTATATTCACAGTGAACAAGCTATTCAATGGCAAACATTAGAAGATGATTGTTTTAATTTACTATCGAAATTAGCGGTAGAAGATATACAAAGATTTCAACTTAAACAATTAACGAAAAAGATTTTTCATAAGGACACAAATGGCTTAAAGGAATTTATGAAAAAACACGCTGAGTTATTAACTTCTAATATTATCAGTGCTATTGTCTCTCAATATTTCATACAATTTCTTTCATCTTTATAAGGTATCTTATAATGTATCTTGAAGGTATACAGGAAGTATTCAGAAGTAAAAAGTCATTTGTCATTCCTCATATCATGCCTATCCTAAACGTCATCGCCTGAACGTCAGATTCTAAACAACAGGTTCTTAACAACAAATTCTAAACAACAAATTCTAAACGACCAGTTCTAAACAACAAATTCTAAATAGAAAAGCTCTCCTTTCTGTGAGAGCTTTTCATGTTATTATTTGAAATTACGCAAACGTAACGCATTTGATACGACTGATACCGAACTAAATGCCATCGCTGCACCGGCAAATACTGGTGATAGCAGTATACCAAAGAACGGATACAAAATACCTGCGGCAATCGGAATACCAATGCTGTTATAGAAGAATGCCCAAAATAGATTTTGCTTGATATTGCGGATAACCGCTTTGGATAAGCGAATCGCTGTTGCGACATCCTCAATACTATCTTTCATCAAAACGATATCGGCACTTTCAACAGCTACATCACTGCCGCTTCCTATCGCAATACCAACTTCACTTTGCGTTAAAGCAACAGCATCATTGATTCCATCGCCAACCATCGCAAGCGTATGGCCTGCCTTTTGTAATCGTTCGACTTCCTTTCCTTTTTCATCCGGTAATACCTGTGCAATCACATGGGTAATGCCTGCTGAAGAAGCAATGGCCTGCGCTGTGATTTCATTATCTCCGGTTAGCATATACACATCTATATGAGCGTCCTGCAATTGTTTGACGACTGCTTTCACTTCCGGTTTGATCTTATCGGCAATGGCAATAATCCCTTGTACCTCTTCATTCCTTGCGACCCAAACGACGGTTTTACCACTTTGCAGATACGTCTGTTCCTGTGCTTCATAAACGGCGGTCGCAATCTGCATTTCCTGCATGAATTTACGACTTCCTACCAATAATCTGCCATCATCCATCTCTGTGCTTAAGCCTAAACCGTTATGTGTTTGTACATGGGATAAGGTTTCATAGGATAGCTGCAATTCTTCTGCCTTTGTTAAGATGGCAGTAGCAAGGGGATGCTTAGAGCCTTGTTCCAGCATAGCCGCAAATGTTAATACCTTATGTTCATCCTGTTGTGTCGCAACATCTGTTACTACCGGTTTCCCTATGGTAAGAGTTCCTGTCTTATCAAAGACAATGGTATCAATCGTGCTTGCTGTTTCCAAAGCTTCTCCGCTTTTAATAAAGATACCTAACTGAGCGGCTTTGCCTGTACCTACCATAATGGCGGTTGGGGTTGCCAAACCTAATGCACATGGACAAGCTATTACCAACACACTCACGAAAATAGTTAAAGCAAAGGCGAAATCTTGCGTCACCATGTACCAGATAATAGCAGCCACTATTGCGATGCTCATGACCGTTGGGACAAAGAATAAAGAAATACGATCGGCAATACGGGCAATAGGTGCCTTTTTCCCTTGGGCTTCTTCAACCATATGAATGATCTTTGCTAATGTGGTATCTTCTTGTGTAGCACTACAACGCATTAAAATACGTCCATCTAAATCAATGGTTCCCTGCTGCAGCTTATCACCTACTGTTTTCTTAACCGGCATGCTTTCTCCGGTAAGCATGCTTTCATCAACGTTAGCACTACCTTCCAACAAGATGCCATCCACTGCCATATGTTCTCCCGGTTTTACGACCAAGGTATCCCCGACACTAACTTCTTCAATCTGAATGAGGATTTCTTTACCTTCTCGCCAAAGCGTAGCCGTCTGTGGGCGAAGTTGCAACAATGCCTGAATAGCACCGGTGGATTTCTTCTTGGATATGCTTTCCAAATGCTTGCCAAACTGCACCAATGCCACAACAACACCGGCACCTTCAAAATACAAAGCATGGACGGCATGGACATTGCCTTGATAAATTTGCATAAGAGATACCAAAGAATAAAGATATGCACTTCCGGTACCAATCGCTACCAGTGTATCCATATTCGGTGCCTTATGCAGCAACGCCTTGATCCCTCTGGTAAAGAAATGATGTCCACTGATCAAGATGATCGTTGCTAACACAAATTGGATACCTGCGAAATTAAAAGGATGCGTCTTATAAGAAATAATGTTTGGCAAAGGCAATTCAATACTTCCCAACATATGGGACATACCGATATATAAGAGGAAAAAAGCCAAGACCAGTGTACCGTAAACATGTAACTTTTCATAAGAGCGTTTTTCTTTTTCGATTGTTTTTTCCACATGTAAGTGACCTTTAAAACCGGCTTTTTGAATCGCTTCTAGAATTTCACTGAGTTTAATACGCTTTTTATCATAACGAACTTCCGCTTGATTCATCACAAGATTCACATCCGCCTGTAAGATACCATCTTTTTTACGCAACACTCGCTCAATACTGGCACTGCAAGCCGCACAGCTCATGCCTTCGATATCCAACACTACCTGCTCTTCTTCGTTTTCCTCTTCCAAAATAAAACCGGCCTTTTCCAAAGCTTCTTTCCAAGCCTTAAAGTTTTTTTCATGATACGTTATCGTCACATTGTTCATGATGAGATTTACACTGGCATCTTCTACCTCATCGAATCGTTTTAAGATGCGTTCTACGGATGCACTGCAGGCTGCACAGCTCATACCTTTTACTGTCCATGTCTGCATTTGCGCATCACTTTTTTCCAGCAATTGATACCCACCTTTTTCCACAGCTTTCTGCATATCCGCAAAAGCCGGCAAATCCTCACCTTCAACAACGACTTCTTCTAGTACAAGATTTACCTGCGCACTGGTTACGCCATCCATTCTTTTTAATATTCGTTCAACAGCTGACGCACAAGCCGAGCAGCTCATACCGCCAATCTGATAAGTCTTTTTCATAGTATACCTCCTAGCAACATCCACTTTTTAACAGCATCACATGGGCTATTTCAAAAGAATAGCTAAAACATCCTCAATTTCCTGAAGTTTTTCATCAGAATCACCTGTTGCAATCGCTGTTTTTACACATGTGTGCAAATGCCCACTTAGTATATGCAGATTTGCTTTCTTTAACAGTGACTGACTGGCCATGATTTGATTTGAAATGTCGATACAATAGCGTTCATCCTCAATCATACGGATGATGCCATCGATCTGTCCTCTGGCTGTTTTTAGATTCTGTAATGCTTTTTTTCTTTCCGGTGTCATAAAGTTACCTCCCCCCCAGGGGTGCTGGGTTCATGCTTATTATAAAAGAGGGGAATTGATAAGTCAACGCTAATGCCTACTGCCCTTTCAACATGCAGGTGGTACTCTTACAAATAGGTATATTCATAAGGGTAATAACTTTTAAAGCCTTATTTTATCACCTTATCATTAGGTAAAGAAGTTTATTTTCTTGTAAGTTTATCCATATCAAGTTATACTATTCGTACTGGAAAGTATTTATGAGGGAATAAGTATGTGTGCTGAATTTATAAATTTGACAATGGAGAATCTAGCTGATGAACATTTATGCTGCATCATTCGCAGTAAGAAAAAACATCCCGGTGTTGAAGCAAAACGTCTTTGGTTACAACAACGTTTAAAGGAAGGTCATACCTTTCGTAAACTTAATAAAAAAGCAACTGTCTTTATTGAATATGCTCCATTAGCATCTGCCTGGGTGCCTATTTGCGGTGAGAACTATATGTATATTTATTGCTTATGGGTAGAAAGTAAAGAAAAAGGCAATGGCTATGGTAAGGCCTTATTAGAGTATTGCATTCAGGATGCTAAAGCGAAAGGAAAATCCGGTATCTGTATGCTTGGAGCAACTAAGCAAAAAGCTTGGCTATCAGATCAAAGTTTTGCCAAGAAATATGGTTTCCAGATTGTCGATACTGCCCATGCATATGAATTGCTGGCTCTCTCCTTTGATGGAACGTTTCCTCACTTTAATGAGACCGCTAAGAAACAGCAGATTGAAAATACCGTATTAACAATATATTATGATATGCAATGCCCTTTTATCTATCAAAAAATTGAAAAGTTGCAACAATATTGTGAAGAACATGCCATACCTGCAACCTTTCTGAAAGTGGATTCCTTACAAGAAGCTAAGCAGCTTCCTTGCGTATTTAATAATTTTGCCGTTTTTTATAAAGGACAATTTCAAACAGTGAATTTATTAGATGTAGCTACTCTGGAAAAAATCTTGAAAAAGTGATCTGCCCCCTGTCAAGTAGACAGGTGAAATAAATAAAATCAGTAATTGATGACTTGTCGTAAAGATAGGTCATCTTTTTCTATAATGTCTTAAATGAACAATATCCAATAGAAGTAAATCAACGCATTTAACTTTATTCACTGTTGATAACGCTGCTGTCCTTACTTCTTTTGGTGTTTGCTCACAATGTCTTCCTTGTGGTCTCTCATATTATAAAATGATTCGTTTCACACGTTTCTTGTTGTATTTCTAATGGTTGAATCTATTGATTCACCTTGTCATTCATAAAGTGACACCCATCTATATAAATCATTTCCAGATTTATACAATTTCAGATTATAACCTATCTGGCTTTTTCCACGTTTATCACTCTTGTAATCCTGCACTGCTTCAACTTTCTGTTCTATTGTGTATTTGCTTTTCCTTCCCATAAGAAAAGATCCCTCCTTTCATAAACTACGTTTTATTTATTTCCGTTGTTTACTTTAGAGGGATCATATCAACTTATTGAAACTGTTTTTTCTTACTTTTTTATAATGAAATTGCGGTTTCTAGGGCAACTTCCATCATCGCATGAAAGGATGTTTGTCGCTGTTCAGCTGTAGTAACGGCACTTGTGACTAAAGAATCACTGATAGTTAATAAACAAGCCGCTTTTTTACCCAGCACTTTAGCATTATGGAACAAGGCGAAACTTTCCATTTCTACACAGACACAACCATGTTTTTCATAGAATTCTTTATGTCCATCTACATTTTCCTCATGATAGAAAACATCACTGGAATGAATTCTTGCCTCAACTAATTGCTGATCCAATTTTTCTGCTGCTTTACGAATGGCTGCATTCAATTCTTCGCTTGGATACTGTATATCGCCATCAACATCTGCCTGTGCTTTCGCAAAAGTTGACTCACTCCAAGCACCGTCTGCCAGAACTAAGTCAAATAGATCAAGTTTGTCTGTATATGCTCCGGCACTTCCGATACGAATAATTGCCTCAACTCCATAAAACTTAAATAATTCATAGGAATAGATTCCAATACTAGGCATTCCCATGCCACTTCCCATAACCGAAACTCGTACACCTTTATAAGTGCCCGTATAGCCAAACATATTACGAACCGTATTGAACTGTACGGGATTTTCCAAATAAGTTTCGGCAATAAATTTCGCCCGCAATGGATCTCCAGGCATTAATACTACCTTTGCAATATCACCGGCATTTGCCGCATTATGTGGTGTTGACATAACTATATCCTCCTTATGATTACCAGTATTAGTATACCATATCTAATTTCGATATCCTAATGATTTCATATATCATTTTTTATGAAAATGCCTACCTATTTCTATTTTATTCAATTGTATCACAAGGCAGAAATTCTGTACTGATAAACGCTTTTGCTAACTACCTTTTTAGCAAGTCTTCATCACTTTTTTCATGATCTTTTGGTTGAATACTCGCGTATTATTTTTTTATTTTATTATCTGATCATCTGAACGTTTTCTTACATTTTCTTAAATACCATACGCTAGATTAGATTTATACGTTATAATGATTACATAAAACAACAAGAGGTGTCTTATGAAAAAGTTAATTCCTATCATTTTAAGTATCGTAACAGCATTCAGCTTGTTAATGCCTGTGCAAGCCAAAAAAGATGATTCTGCGTTGCCAGATGATAACAAGATTCGCTTGGTCAATGTTACAGAAGACGGCCATTATGAAATCATCAAAGAAAATGATTCCTATGCTGCTGCTAAGGTTTCTCATACCCTTTTACAGCATCAATATGAAAATCTAGGCATAGCAAAAGGACAAACCTTTTTATCGATAGAAAATGGCGTAGTTGAATTTAAAAAAGCACAAGATTGCAGTGTCAATATTACCTATACAAATGCAGCGAATCAAGAGGAAGGTTATACCAATGGGTGTTATGGTGCCGATGGAGCCTTTTTAGAATATAACGATGGCAATGGTATGGTGAAATTTCAATTGTCAGGTGTCATCGGATCTACTTCCATTGAAAATGTGACAATCCATCCCCTTACTACTCTTCCAAATGTTTCACACTTTGAGGTGCATAATGGTATCTTGTTGCATTATTTGAAAAGTGATATTGCCAGTAAGGGCTATGATAATGTTTTGCATTTAGGTCAAGCCCCTTCTTACCTTAAAGAAAAGACAATTTACTATAGCTATGACAGTCATTATTTTTATAAAAGCTTTTCTGCCATGATCACAGATGTGCGCAAAAGTATCCATACACAAGCAGTAAACGCAAAACAGCCATATTATAATTATTATCAATATGTCAATCATCGTTCGACAACCGCTTATTCCTATGAAGATGTTCATGCTTATTTGCAAAACACTCGTCTCTTAAAACAATCTATCACCAAATTTGAAGGTACTTATCTGCATGACATTCTCACTCAGTCTATGATCGTACAAGGGGAAAAAGGGTTTTTTCAATACCAAAATCAGTTTGGCGCAAATGCCCTTATGATGCTTTCCTTAGCCTTAAACGAAAGTGCCAGCGGACGCAGCGCCTTATCTTATAATCGCAACAATTTGTTTGGTCATGCGGCCTATGATTCTGATGTAGAAAAAAATGCCTCACGCTACTTACGCGTAAGTGACAGTATTTACGCTCATGCAGCCCATTACATATCATCCTCTTATTTAAATCCGAACCAATTTCAATACCATGGCGGTCATTTCGGAAACAAAGCGGGCGGTATGAATGTTTCTTATGCTAGCGATCCTTACTGGGGTGAAAAAGCGGCACAATACTATTATGACATTGATCATGCCTTACAAGATAAAGACTTAAATCAGTATGCGATTGGTATTACCGGCACTAAAAAAGTTAATGTCAGAAAAGATCCTAAAGAAGCTGCGAAGACATTATATGCTATTCCCAAAGGCACGCAAGCCAGTTTGCTTCTCTTGGATAAACAAACAGAAGGAAATGCTGTCTGGTATCTTGTACAAACCGATGTACCTTTGACAAATGATCGAAATGTTTCCGCAAATCCAACATATAACTATCGTAAAAGTTATGGGTATGTAAAAGCCAGTGAACTTTCTTTTATCACAAATGAAAAGCATCTAAATGAAAAAAACTATGTCGATGTCAGTTTTGATGCCAATGGAGGCACTTTCTATCCAGGTTCACATACTATCACTATGCAAATAGAGAGTGGTAAAATTCCGATTATCTTAGAACCTGAGAAGAAGAATGCCTTATTTATCGGTTGGGACAAAGAAATTAAAAAAGCTGAAAAAGACATTGTTTATAAAGCAAATTATCGATCTGTAAAAAACATCGCCTTTATTGAAAGACCGAAGCAAACTTACCAACAGCATGATTACCTGGATGTATCAAAAGGAAAGATTCAAGTAAGCTTCGAAGATGGTTCTACACAAGAACGCTCATTGACCACCGATATGGTGAGTGGCTATGATCCTACTACGCTTGGCACGCAGACATTAACAATACGTTATGCGGGAAAAACCTTATCCTATGAAATTCATGTAAAAAAGCAAAGTGAAAGCACCGGATCTAAGCTGCAAGAAAAAGCAGCATATATCATTAAAACCTATAGTGATAAGGTAGGGTTAACGGATGATGCCTTAACTGAACTAGAAAAATTTCAAAATGATGTTTTGCAGGAAAGCAACAACCCCTTAGATGATGATGTATTACGTGCCGTGGATCGCATTTTGCAACCAAATTTAAAGCCACGTCTCAGTGTGCTCATTCATGATGATACCTATGATTTACAAATATCAGGCCTTAGTTTAGCAATGCAGAAAAAGACATCGTTCCTAAATGCATGGATGCCGAAAACAGTCGTTGTGAATGTACATGATTCCATCGACAATGAGGAAGAAACATTGTTTAAAAAAGTCGCAGAAGCAAATTATGTTACCTATGAAGCAGGCTTTACCATAGATGGAAAAGAGGATATGTCCGGTTATGATCCTGAAACCCAAGTTTTGTATTCGATAAAGAAACCTAAAAATAGTAAGGGGAAATTATATCGCATCTTAACTGTGGATGGTGAAAACATACGCCAGTTACCCACGACACAATCCGATACTCGCATTCTTTTCCAGGCAAAGAAAGGTAGTTTTGCGATCGTATCGATCCAAGGTGCAGCGCCTAAAGGAAGTATGGATTTTACCGAAGTCGCTACCATCAAAGGAAATGGAAAAAACTATATCACAACATACATTCTGATACCTTTTGCTGTCATCTTCTTGATCTTAATACTTGTGATTGTCCTTCTACTCATTCGCAGAAAAAACAAAATAGCTTATCGAAAAAAGAAAAGAGCGATATATAAAAATCAATAAAATCATCAGATGCATCTGAAAAAACAATTTGCAGAAACTTGTGAATTGTTTTTTTTCGTACTACAATACTAACTAGAGGTGATGATATGAAACGAAATCAGATAGATAGCGCATATACATGGGATCTTTCCAGTATGTTTGCTTCACAAGAGGCATTTAACACATGTTATCAGGAATGTGAATCCTTAGTCAATGCACTGACAAAACAAAAAGGTCATATAGCGGATACAAAAGAAAGCTTTTGTGATTTTTTTGATCAACAAGAAGAATTATCCCGAAAACTGAATAATCTTATCAGCTATGCCCGTATGTATACAGATGTAGATCCTGATGAAGAAACAGCACAACAAAATCTTTCCAAAGCATATGTTCTTTATCAAAAAACGGTGGTCGCACTAAACTTTGTGGACTTAGAAGTCATGAAAGAGAAAGAAAGTATTGAAAAGTATTTAGCAGAGGATGCATGCAATGCATATCGTTATCCAATGCAAGAAATCTTTCGTCGCATGCCTCATCAATTGGATGAAGAAAAAGAAGTGATGATGGCACAAATGCAGGATATTTTACGTGTACCAGAATCCACCTATGAAAGTTTCCGGCTAGAATTTGAACCAGTGATGGTAGATGGAAAACCGGTTTTTCTAAATGGTGGTAACTACCATCAATTCTTACTAAATCCCGATGAAAAGGTACGTAAAGAAGCATTTGAACATTACTTTCAAGAATATAAACGATATCAAAATGTCTTTCTGAATCTATTAAGCGGACATATCAAAGGAAAAGCTTTTGAAGCACGCTTACGGAACTTTCCTTCTACCTTAGAAGCAAGTCTGTTTGAAGATGGTGTAGAAAAAGCGCTGTTTGATTTGGTAGTACGAATGGGTAATGAGACGTATCGGCCTTATGCCCATGAATATTTTAAGTTACGTAAAGAAATCTTAGGATTACAACAACAGCATGTTTATGATATTGCCCTTCCTTTAGTAAAATCTGTAGATATCACATATACGGTGGATGACTGCTTTGCCATTTTAAAAAAAGCATTGGCTCCTTTAGGTGAGGATTATATCGCTATGCTTGATGTAGCTAGAGAAGAACGCTGGATTGATTTTATGCCACATGAAAAGAAGCGCTCTGGTGCTTATTCTGCAGGTACGTATGATTCCAAGCCTTTTATTCTAACAAACTTTACAGGAGAATATGATTCCCTTAGTACACTGGCACATGAATTCGGACATTCTATGCATTCTTATTATTCCCATAAGCATAATCGCGCAATGTTAGCAGAATATCGTATTTTTGTTGCCGAGGTTGCTTCTACAGTCAATGAACTATTATTAAATGACTATTTATTAAAGCATTCTGATAATAATGACCATAAGGCTTATTTATTAAGCAATCTATTGAATCAGATGATTGGCACGATGTATCGTCAAACCATGTATGCTACTTTTGAATATCAGTTATATGAAGCCATTGAAAAAGGAGAAGCACTGTCCTCAAAAGATGTATGTGATCTGTATGAGCAGCTTAATAAAGACTATTTTGGTGACAGTGTCATTGTGGATGATTTACAGCGTTACGGCTGTTATCATGTTCCTCATTTCTATTATAACTTCTATGTGTACAAATACACTTTAGGCATGTCGGTTGCCATTAGCTTTGCCAAGAAAATCTTAAATGGTGAAGTTGATGCCTATCGCGAGTTCCTTACAAAAGGCGGCAGTGAAGCGCCTTTAGATGAATTGATGCATGCCGGTGTAGATCCTCGCCAAACGCAGGTTTATGAAGATGCCTTCGGTTACTTTAAAGAAATCCTTGATCAGTTTCGCTCTTGCGTTACCCATGAAACTTCACAAAAAAGGTAGGTAGTTCATTTCCATGAGCTACCCACCTTTTTAATAAGAGAATTTATCATAATATTCCATATCTTCTAACATGGAAATATCTTCTATTGGATTTTCATCCAACCGCAATTCATATAAATTTTTTAAATTCTTTAATGGTGTCAGATCTGTAACATAGTTTGCTTTTAATGTTAGAGAACTCAAATATGTCAAATCTTTTAGTGGTGATAAATCCATGACTCCATTATGATCTAAACGCAACGATGATAAATTAACCAATTTCTTTAATGGTCTGATATCAGTAATCACATTGTTGTATAAATCAATGGTACCCAGATTCGTTAAATTCTCTAAAGCAGTCAGATCGGAAATATTATTATGTGATAAACAAAGACATTCCAAGTTTTTCATATCCTCTAAACATGAGATGTCACGTACCGCATTATTCCCAACATCCAATGCCGTCATTTTCTCACAGCCTTTTAATACACTAATATCCGTGATCGAATTATTATACACATTGACTTCAACTAACTCTTTCGCATTTTTTAAAAAGTCAATATCGTGTAGGAAACAGCAGCTTGCCTTAAAATAACGCAAATTTTTCATATCTTTTAAGACTTCCGTATGTGTAACACGATTCTCTGAGATATCTAATTTTTCTAACTTATTCAACCCTTTTAAGATACGCAAATCACTTAGCCCACTTTGGATAAGACGCAAATCTTTTAAGTTTTTCAACTTTTTCAAAAAGGAAAAATCTTTGATGCTGTCAAAGGATAATTCCAAGACCTCTAAGTTAGGAAACTCTTCCAAAATGCTACAATCACTCAAATATTGGTTATTCGTCAGGTTAAGACTGCGCAACGTTTTTTTCATATATTGCAAAGGCGATAAATCAGAAAACAGATTGGTTGATAAATCTAATACTTCAATGTTTTTGAGATAAGTCAGATCCGCAATATCATATAACCACATCTTATTCATATGAAGTTCTTTTAACTCATTTAACGTGCCTAAGATACTGAGTGGAAATGGACCATTCTCAATACTGATATATAACTTATGCAGCTTTTTGGCATTTTCCAAATAAACCAAGTTATCAACTTTACTACGTTCCAGATTTAGTTCTTCTAGATTAATCATACCCGCAATTGCACTGATATCCATGGTATATAAATTATTACGGGAAATATCCAAACGCAATAATTGCCGGTATCCTCTTAAAGCCTGTATATCTCGCAGCATATTCTTAGATAGATTCAAATACTCTACTTCGCGTAGATCTTTAATAGGATCAAGATCTTCAATACTATTTCCACATAAATCCAAATATTGCAGATTCACAGCTGTATCCAGTCCCTCTAATGATATAATGCCGGCACTTCGAGCAGATAAACTGACTAAACGCTCCATTGCCTTTTCATCAATTTCCTCTTCCTTCAATTGCAATGTTCTGGCAATCGCTGCACGCAGGAATTCATCTTTTATCAACATAGGCGTACTCCTTTCGTTTCCTCTTCTTTTATGTATCTATTATACCCCAATTCCGATAAATCTGAAACTGCTTTCAAATATTTTTGCCATTTCGATAAACGGATACAGCCATTGTTAATAAAACATCCAACTTTTTTAGAAAAAGGTTAGATAAAAATAGAAAACGATTGACTTTATGCAAAAGAAGTGTTATTGTAAATCTGTAATAAAAAGCAATAACTATGATTTCAAGATTCACAAATTCTCGGAATTGTATTTATGACTCAATATGTACAGGATCCGATGTTTGTGATTTTTTTATACATTTGAGTGCTTCTTATTAAATTTATAAGGAGGTACTAAAAATGAGTACAGGTAAAGTAAAATGGTTTAATGCAGAAAAAGGTTATGGATTCATCACTTCTGATGAAGGTAAGGATGTATTCGTACACTATTCAAGCATCCAGTCTGATGGTTTCCGTACATTAGAAGAAGGACAGAGAGTTTCTTTTGATGTAGTTGACAGTGACCGTGGTCAGCAGGCTGCTAACGTTGTAGCTGAATAATCATTTATTCAGGGGCTCTAAATTAACGTGGGGTTGAGCGAAAAAAGGCTCTAAATTATTGTGGGGTTTTAGCATCTAACTGCTACGCTCTAAATTAACGTGGGGTTTCAAAAAAGAAGTAATAAGGTTCGGGAATGAACAAATTACTTCTTTTTTATATGTCAAACATTGTATGCATGATAGTTATTTTTTATAGGTACCGCGTTTCTTTCCGTTCATTCTGATTGGAAGCTGTGCATCAGAGAGGCAAGGCAGTGCATCTCTGTTCATGCAGTACATACAACGGTTACGGAAGCGCGCGAAATTCACATATCCATTACCCGTTTTCTTGATCAGTTTTACAATAGAGTTACGAGATTCCATGATGCCATTCGACAACCGTCTTCCATCTACGAGAATAAAAGAATTGATGATTTCTTCTTTCCAGTTATTCAACATTTTATGGATTACTACTATTTCAGGAATATGAGATTTTCGTATCAATGACATCATCTCATTGAAATTTTTTTCTGCATTACTGAAATCGCTGTATGTATTGAAGAGAAGGTATCTATCTTTGATCTGATAGGCTTCCTTTAATTCTGGGGATATAGCCAATATGCGGTCAAGCAGCTGCGGATAATTGATATATTGATTTAACCGTTTATTGAACCTGCGCTTACCTTCTCGTACTTCTTTTTCAAGAAGAAGCCAGTTGAAATTCTTCAGCAGATAATATTCTACAGTGTTTGACTTATATCCTTTCATAATACGGACCCTGATTGCATTCAGGGAATCATTAATATTTTTAATAACATGGAAAGAGTCTACAGCAATTTTGGCTTTAGGAAAACGGAAATGAACAACATCTCTATATGGCTGATACATATCCATAATGAAGTATTGGACATTTGATCTTTCACCTATAGGAATCCTTTCAAAGTAATTGAGAAGAGAATACTTTTTTCTCTCAGGAAGCATATCAATCAGCTGATGAGATTTGAAATCAAGAAGAAGACAGACATATTTACTATGATTATCCTTCAAAGCATAGACTTCATCGATACATAAGATTTTAGGAAAAGTTCTACGCTTTATGCGAACATAAAGATCGAAAATTTCCTGTGCCTTAGTTGGAAAAATATAATTATGCCGTGCAATGCTGGAGAAAGTAGAATTTGACTCTTTCAGCTCATTCAGCACATTAAGAACAGTAAGGCTGCTTATAGTATGCCTGGAAGGCAAGAAGGGATTTGATTCAAAAAAAGTTTTGCCACATATAGCGCACGCAAAGCGTCTGGCACGATAGCGTATCAGACAAGAACGGCTGTTCAGCGCAGAATGGGTAATAGATTTAGTTCTATAGTCTTTAATATGTGTGGAATAAGAACCACAAGAAGGACAGCTAAACTTTTTAGATACGAGAGTAATGTCGATAATCAAAGAACCGTTTTCACTTTGAGAAGAGGAAGAGGATAAAACATCTTCTTGAGGTATATTCAATAAATCTGTTATAATATCCATAGTGGAAAACCACTCCTTTCGTTAAGAATAATGTTTGACAATGATATTCTACAACGAAAGGTTTTTTTGTGAAATGAACAAAAGAACCCACCCCACAATAGTTTAAAGGTAAGCTCTCTGTAAACCCCATGATAATTTAGAGGCAGGTTTTATCCCCACGATAATTTAAATATCCTTTATTCATTAAGCTGTTGCAAATGAGCCTTTCTAGGTGATATGCAACAGCTTTTTTATTTTGGTCAAAATGCAGAAAAGACGCGAAGCGCGTCTTTTCTTTACATTAAGCTTTTTGTTTTTCTTCCTGCTCTACTTCTTTCCATCGTCTGCCTAAAATAAAGACAATAAGCTGTACGATAACAAAACATAGCATATAAATTGTCCAGTTATCAATAATAACCATCGGCAAACTCATATCCTCCGTTAAGAAGAAGACAATGATTGAAATAATCGCAAGCAGTAAGGCAAGACTTCTTATAAATAAGCTGCGTTTTTCTTCCTGATAATCTTCTTGCTCATCATAAGAATACGTCTTATCATTTTCTAATTTCTCTTCATTTTTACTTTTTGATAATAACAGAAGTATTGCCAGTAATACCGTAATGATCATGCATATGAAATTCATGATCGCCCAGTTTGCTTCCGTGCCTTTCGCTTTCGGTGTTACATTTTCCTTAATTACTTCTACATCCCCATTTGTTAACGGTGTCTCATTTTCATCAACATGTTCACTTTCTCCATTCGATTGCGTATTCCCCATTATGTTTGGTGCGAATGGTCTTGTATCTGAAACTGATGGCATCCTAGGCTGTTCTGCTACGATTGGTCTATTCGTTGTTTCTGGAAGCTGAGGAGCATCAACGGTATTGCCTCCATTCGTTGGAGGTATGGTATCAGGTTTATCTGGTGTTACAGGAGTATCTGGCTCCTCAGGGTTTTGAGGAGTATCTGGCTTCTCGGGATCACTTGGTGTCACTGGTTTTTCAGGTTCTTTACTTGCTTGAAAAACAACCTTAAACGTCGTATCTTTTGTTATGATCATATCGATGGTCGGTTTTTTATTTACCCAGGACGCACTTTCTTGCTCATATCCTTCATCTGCTATAGCTGTTGGAATCTGATCAACCCTTAGTTTACCACTTCCATGTGTTGCAAAATTTCCTTCTTCATCTCGTAATGTCACATATACACGATCAAAAGCAACCGTTCCATGTTCAGCTTCATAATGAACTGCCACTTGATATTTATCTGGAATGCCGTCTCCTTTATCGGGATGCTTTGGATCTGTCCCATGAATGTCTTTGGTGTAATGAACAACGATTTCTTTATCTTCCGCATCCATGCTGCCTGTGATTATATGATCATTTTCATTTTCCAAAACATAGGTATCCACATGTGGAGATGTTATTTCATAGCGATTCAGGTAAGCAATCTTTGTTTGATAATCTTCAGCTATGCGATTGCCATCCTCATCAACATATCGAATAGTCAATTGATAATCAGCCGTTTCAAACTTGGCTTTAAACGTCATCTTTTCTTTGATTTTCATACCAGCTTCTGGCCATACTGGATACCATTGTAGGCTGCTTTGGTCATAGCCTTTATCCGCAATTGCCAAAGGAATCTGCAACGCTGTTAATTGACCGTTCCCAGTTTGTGAAGGCTCATTGTTTTCATCATATAGGGTTACATAGGTCTTCCTTGTTCCAACAAGTGTACCATTTTTTACTTCATAGTTTACTTCAACTTGATATTTATCTGGAATGCCATCTCCATGATCGGGATGAATAGGATCTGTTCCATGCTCATCTTTAGCAAAGTAAGCATAAAATACGGTATTTTCGGTTATCGTATATTCGCTTGGATCCTTAATCTCTATCCCTTCCTTATTCGACACCGTTTTAACGATCCATTTATCAAAAGTATAACCAGCAGCTCCCTTTGGTTTTGGTGTCTGATAATCTATTACATTTTTGAGTTTCGTATTTGCTAACACTTCATTATATTGAGTAGTCCCTTCTAATGCACCATGTTCTGCCACAACGAAATTTACCCTTAATTTTTCTTCACGCTCATCCGGAATTCCATCATGGTTGTCATCCTTTGCAAATACTGCCTTGACAATCGTATCGCCGTGAATCACATATGCGCCAGGTTCTGCAACTTCTAAAAGTGCATGTCCATCTTTATCAACGATCACCCATTTATCAAACACATAGCCATCTTCTGCTACCGGTGTAGGTTCTTTATAATGCTGTGCGTCATGAATTGCTGACTTGACCAAATAATTTTTATATGTGGTTGTTCCAAGTAATTTTCCATGTTCTCCTGCTATAAATGTAACCGTAAAGCGCTCTTCCTGATAATCCGGAATATGGTTACCATTTTCATCCATTGCCCATACGGCATACAGTGTCGTTGTTTCCATAATGGTGAAGCTATCCTTTGGCTGTAACATCTCTTGAGGTGCCTTGCCATCTGTCGGAATCACTGTTAGTGGCTGTTTGCTCCAACCGATGAAGATAACATTTTCCTTTGGATGAGTGAAAACATTATCCTTTACTAGTACTTAATCTTTTACACGATACGTCATTTCATCGATGACACTTCCAACGCCACCGTTTGCATCATAATTCATCGATAAAGATTCTTGATAATCCGGAATATGGTTACCATTTTCATCCATAGCCCATACGGCATACAGCGTCGTTGTTTCCATAATGGTGAAGCTATCCTTTGGCTGTAACATCTCTTGAGGTGCCTTGCCATCTGTCGGAATCACTGTTAGTGGCTGTTTGCTCCAACCGATGAAGATAACATTTTCCTTTGGATGAGTGAAAACATTATCCTTTACTAGTACTTAATCTTTTACACGATACGTCATTTCATCGATGACACTTCCAACGCCACCGTTTGCATCATAATACATGGATAAAACTTCATTCTCATCAGGTTTTCCATTATGATTTTCATCTGGTAAGAAAACAGCTTTATAAGTTTCACTTACCCACACATGATCCTTCTGTGTTGGCATAATCTCAAAATCATATACTTTCTGCTGATTTGGTGTCAGCCAATAAGCAAATACATAATCATCATTCGCATTATCATATACCACTTTTGAACCTGCTGGTTGACCAATCACCGGATTCACCTGTTCTGTTTCCAATGATAATTTTCCTACGCTGAGTACATTTCCCTCTTCATCAACAATCGGCTTACCATCTTTATCTGTGATACTATATTGTATCGTTACATATGCTAATTCTTTATATTGTGCAATAAACGTAACATCTTGATAAAAAGCTACCTTTCCCTGTACATATTCTTCAAATGTATATTTTTCATCGTTTGATTTCCATGCAGGGTCTGCAACATCATAACCATGATCCGCGATAATTAGCGGCATTTGATAGTTATGATCAGTCCAATTTGTTCCTTTTAATACTTCCATATAGAAAGAACCATTCTCATTAGGTAGTAAATTTTCAGTAAAGGGATTATTCATTAGTTTTCCATGTTCCCCTTCTTGAAACGTGATACGTACCCATTGCGTATCATCCTTGATCCATTTGGCAACTAACGTGATTTCCTTTACTTCTTCATCGTTTTGGACGAGTGTTTGATATGCTGTTTTTGAAGCGACTTTGGTGTCCTTGTAATACCAACCATCAAACGTATAACCCTTGCGCATTGGCCGATACCCAATATTCACAATGTCATCAAATTGCACTATTTCATCAGCAATCGATGCATTATTTTCATAAAGACCGCCTTGTAAATCATAATGCACCTTATATGCATGCAAAGGTTCCCATAAAGCGGTAAAGGTATAAGTGATGTCATAATCATTTTCATACTTCCAAACATCTTTTACTTGAATTTCATCATGCGCATGGTAAATCTTATCCTCATCCTGTAATTTCCATCCTTTGAAAACATACCCTGGACGAGTTGGTGTTTGTTCACTCACTTTGATTATATTTTCTTTTACATTTGTATCTGGATGATGATAAACGTTTTGATCAGTAATCGGGGTAACCGATGTTCCACCATTTAAGTCATATTTAACTTGAATATTTACGATTTTAGCAGCAATCTTAAATTCTCTATATTTCAGATTCGGTGTGGACTGGCTATAGAAAAAAGCCGTAGTACATCCTTTCTCAATCGCCAATTCTCTTGCTTGCGTGTTCTTAAAAGAATGGATTGGCGTATAGATTCCTCCACGATAAATTGCTTCTCCTGTAGTAGCATCCAATCCTTCCATAGTTGATGCATTATGATGCAAAAACTGTGTGCCTGCCGAATAGCCTGTTGGCACTTTTACGAAAAATTCCACATAACCATTTTCATCAATCACTTCATGTGAGCGGCCTTTCTGCATCTGCTGAATGGTTTTTCCATCCTCGCTATAAAACACCTCGACATTAGAAGATTCTTGCGCAAATATAAAATGCCAACCTTCTTTTTCAGTATTCTGATATATTGCTACAAAGGTGGCATTCGCCGAAAAGATAAGCTTCGCTATATCTTCATTTGTATATAGCTTATCTTTATCCTGTGTATTTGATTCATCTTCCTGCAGTGACCATCCCATAAATACTTGTCGCGAATCATTTGGGATAGGGGTAGGAATTTGATTGTCAATTAAAGAATTGTTTTTATATATTTGCTGTTCATATTTATCGGAACTGCCATCGATTGTTCCATTGGCAGGATCAAAGGTAATGGTGATAAGTTCCTCTTTATTCCCTTTATGAAAAACGAATTTTGTATCCTCATAAATTGGTGTCTGATTGGGGACGATTGCATTTCCACCAGGGCCATCTTTCGTCCAAAATCCACCATTAACGATTGGTGCATGTTTGGGCATTTCACCATGCTTCACATACTCTATTGTTTCTTCTTGATTCACAATGTAAACTACCTTATGCATCGTTTCTTCATACGGCTGTGTTCCTTTTGTTAATGACGCTTGTTTTTGATCTTTTGCGACTTCTATCGTAAGCACTTTATGCAAATTACTGCCATCATTCGCTTTTAAGGATATCTTACTTCCAGAAATAAACGGCTTTTGATCAAGCATCATGTTAATAACACGATAACCATTTACCAGTGAAATTTGGGTATCACCAGGATCATTACCATCCGTTAAGATCATATTGATATCATCAAGAATTTCATCAGCTAACAGAACCTTAACAGTCAAAGAAGGTTGCTTGTTTGCCATTTGACGCAACTGTTCTTTGGTAATCACTTGAACAGAATCATTTTCCATTGTTACTTCCACAACGTTGCCCGTCGTTGTCTTTGTCGTTTTTGCCGTGATTGTCATAAAATTACTCGGTACCAGCTGTAACAACAAGGCAAATATCACAAATATTTTAGCGCATTTTCTTCTCATCTTCTCCATCTCCTTTCTCTTTCATTTATACTCCCTAACATAAAAATAAAGCCACCACTGACTTTACTTTTTCATTATATGAGCAGACTAGTTATAAAATGGTTTTATTTTAAATCAGCTACTGTTTTCTTTTGAAAAAAAGACGTGTTTGGGCTTAGGTAACATTTGAAGTGATTCTTTTTAACCCCTTTTTTCAGCATGTTTTTATTACTTTTCACAACGATACATATCAGTGCATAAGAAACTACATCCTTGGTACACTAGATAACGATAAAAACGATATTTCCCCTCAGATAATAAAAAGAATATCCAAAATCTTTAGCGATCTGAATTAAGGGTTCGTTTAGGGGATCAAACTTTAGAGGGCTTAAAGATTCGTTTGTTTTTTTCTTTCTCCCTAAATTTCTGGTGAAAACCTCTAAAAAATTTGACTATCTAATAATTAATTGCCCTAAAAAAGAACAGAATCGCTTCTGCCCTTTTTGTGCACTCTTTTTTTATTCTGCTTCCTCTGGATCAAGTAATTTTGCTTCCGTGACATAATAATTCAGACGTAATTTCTTATTACGGAATTTTTTATAAAAGCGATGACTGATACGCTGAATAATCAGATAAGCATTTTCTACCGTCTGACAATCTACTAAGACAATAAATTGTCCTTCATTGATTTTCGCAAACAAATCATTCTTACGTAAGGATAACGCAATCAGATGTTTCACCTTGTTCACTACTTTAAATACTTCTTCTTCTTTATCATCTTCATGACTGATTTCAAAAGATATCAGATATAAACGCTTATTATCTCGCATAGCGCTTTTCATGACCAACTCGTACATGTACTTAAACATTTCAAAGGTACAGTAGAATCCGCCTTCTTCCTCGGTTCGTCTTGATAGTTGTTTCAATAAACTATCAATTTTTACACGTTCAATGTTTTCATGATCACTCATGATGGCATCATATAATTCTTTAAATCGCATCGATAAACCTGTTCCAAGCTCTTTTACAAAAGATTCATTTAAATCATCATAATATCGCAATGCTTTGTGATAATCACTCGTTTCAAGTAAACCTTTCATATAATAATAGTGCAGACCTTCATAAAACGGTTCTAATAAGATTGCCTGATAATTTAAAGTCATCATTTCCTCATATTTTTGCTCTTCCAACAGTTTCTTACATATCTTTATCACGCATTTCACATACGCATGCCGATAGAATTCACATACTTGTTGTGTCCACATAAGCTGTGAATTTGATATATAAAATTTCCCCTTATATAGGTCTACCATGCGATACGCTATCTTCATCGTTTTTGCACTGAGATTCTCCTCAAATTTGATTTCTTCCCAAAGATTACCAAATTCTTCCGAATCAATATGCCATTCAAAATCAGGATTTAACTGATAACCCTGTTTAACGGTCAAGATCAATTCCTTACCTTCAAAAAAAGGTATTTTTTGTACATCCTTTCGAAAACGATGAATCGTAAACTTTAACGCGCTTATCGGATTATCGCTTTCCGGCCATAAAATTTCGATAAGCGTATCTTTGTGCACCGGTTGTTCACGGTAATAAAGAAATACCTGAAAAAGATTTACCAGCTGTTTTCCAAGATATTCGGTGATAATCGCTTTTTCTTTGCCACATGTAATCGTGAATTCATTAAAAAGTGTAACGTCAAAAATTTCCTTTGCCATTTCGCCACACGTCCTTTCACTTATTTTCTATAAGTTTTGAAATGCCCTACTATCTATCCGCTAGAAATAATGTACATAATGTTGTTCCACCTTCCATAAGGCTCCCATCCTTACAGAAGAAATTCGTTATACTGTTTTTAAGATAACGATGAAGATAGCTGCATTTACATCCTATTTTTGATTGCAGTTTTGTGTATGGAAGGATTACACAAACACGCGAAATAATCCCATCCTTCGTTACTATTTTAGCATTCTATTACATGCAAGTCAAATAAGCGATTATGCAAGATAAAAAAGTAAATAATCTGCCATTTTTATGCATTTTTAGGACAATAACCACATATAATATATTCTTCTTGTTCGGTAATTTTATTGCGTAAATAGTAATTATGGTTAGTTTTTATGAACACGTTAAAAAACTTTGTCGAACAAAGATACTTATGACCAAAACACTCTGAAAGCCTATACAAAGCACTGTATACATGCTAGAATAATAAAAAGAGGTGATGATATGGACCGCCTGGAATTAATACGCGAAAAAGTTGATCAAGAAATCAACAAATTACAAAAAGAAGAAACACGTAAATTCGCTTATATTCATACGTATGGTGTTGCACAAGCCGCAGCGCTTTTGGCAACCATTCGGAAAGCTGATGTAGAGCTTGCCTGCATAGCGGCTATGCTACATGATATTGCTTTATATACGGAAAATTGTCCTCATGCTGTTCACGCCAAACGCAGTAGTGAATACGCGGAAAAGCTATTAAACGAAACGAAGGCCTTCACTGAAGAAGAAGTTCAGATCATTCGTAATGTCATCGCTGTTCATTCTGATAAAATGAGTCGTCATGATGGTACGATATCGGAAATCTTAAAAGATGCCGATGTCTTACAACATTACTTATATAACGTAAATATTAAGCTATCGGAAAAAGATAATTATCGTCTCTTCTATTTGTTAGAAGCACTAGAAAAAATACAGAATCAAAAATAAGCCTGTTTCCTACATGATTTCTCAAATATTACCCAGACATGTCCACATGCTGTATATATAAGAGTTGATCATGAAAACAGGCTTTTATAATACATATCAAACAATCCTAAGCATTATGAAGATGCTTGCTTTCTCTTTTTATATTCCGTATGCATAAACCAAGTACTGCATAATAAGGTCATACATTCACATAACAAGGTCGCAAGCCATATGCCATCTCCTTGAAATAGCCATCCCAGCACCCAGATAGAAAAAGCTATGAATACAAATCCCCGCAACATAGAGATTGTAAAAGAATATCGGTTTTTTTCCAAAGCTGCAAAATAACCACTATATATAATGTTATAGCCAATAACCAAATAACATAGGGAAAACATGCGAAAGGCTTTTACACTATCATGAAATAAGGGCTGTATATTTGTATCAATAAATATGGAAATTATAAGCGGTGCTGCCAACAGGCAGAAACCAAGGGCAACAATTGATATTGTAAATGTTGATATACGGGCATAGCGTAAAAATAATGCACAGGTCGCGGGCTCCTTTTTTCCATGATAAAAGCTGACTAAAGGTTGTGTTCCTTGTGATATTCCTGTAAAGGTCATCATCACCAGATTGTATATATACGTAATCACCGTATAGGTGACAATTCCATCATCCCCTATATATCTTAAAATAGCATGGTTAAAAAGAAAGACGATGACGCCTGCCGACATTTCCGTGATAAAGTCAGCTATACCGATAGGCAGAATGCGCTTATACACCGACATATCTAAAGTTGTACGACACCAATGAATATTTCCCCTTTTCATCAAAAAATGAAGAAAGAATACGGTAAAAGTTAACACCTGTGATAATCCGGTAGCTAAAGCTGCCCCTTTGATTCCCATAGGAAATACAACGACTAAGACAAAGTCCATCACAATGTTTGTGACTGCCCCAACACTTACGGCTGCGGTAGCTAAACGAGGAAATCCATCTGTTTTTACTAATACTTCTAAAGAATACGATACGATGAAAAAAAAGCTGAACCATGCGATTGTTCCCAAATAATCCAGCACATAGGGCATCGTAGCTTCACTAGCACCTAAAAAGCGTGCTAAATCATTTAAGAAATATTGTGCAACCAACGTAATAACGATACCGCAGACGCTTAAAAACAGTGTATTTCGCGTAAATGTCTGATTCGCTTGTACCAGCTTATTTTCTCCTCGAAAAATAGCCACGACCGTCGATGTCCCAACGGAAAATAAAATGGAAAAAGCAAATATAAAATTTATATAGGGCATAGCGATATTGACTGCCGATAAGGCTTTTTCACCAACAAAACGTGCAACATAAATACCATCGATCATCGTATATAAATTAAATACTAGCATTGATACTATGGATGGCACGACAAATTTTAAAAACTGTTTTTTATGATTCATAAAACACCTCACTTGCATGAGCATTATAAACCTTGGTATAATACCAGAGTCAAGAGGTGTACATGAAAAACTACTATAAAATTAATGAAATTTCTAAATTATACAATATTGGCGTAGATTCCTTACGTTATTATGAAGAAATCGGTATTCTTCATCCCATGCGTGACAAGAATCGCTATCGGCAATATACGACAAGTGACATTTATCGTTTGAACATGATCCGCGATTTACGTAATTTAGGATTCTCCATGAAGCATATTGCCGCCTATTTAGAAAACCGTACAATTGAAAATAGCCTTGCCTTTATGGAAGAGGAAGAACGTATTGTCGATCAACGTATTCAAGAGCTAAAAAAACTGAAAAAGGATTTACAGCGTCGTAAAGCTTCTTTATTGAAAAGTACCAAAGTTGTCTTTGATAAGATGGAGCTTTTGCATCTTAACCAACGTAAATGTGTTTCCTTAGCTACTGATGATATTCACGATGATATTGAATATCAATTGATTAAGCTCAGCAAAGAATATGAAGACAATATTTATACAATCGGCAATTTTCACACTGGCTGCTTTTTGAACATTGAAGATAAGAACCATATTCATCCTTCCTCTGTTTTTATCATGGAAGACACTTTAACAGATTATGAATTCACATTGCCTGAGGGTCTTTATCTCAATCTTTATTACCAAGGACCGCGTGATCCTGATTATCAACATTTGAAAATGATGATCGAATATTGTCAACAGCATCACTATACGATCGTATCAGAAGCCATGGAGTTTTTTGTCATTGATGTGCATGAGACACGCCAAAAAGAAGAATATATCACCCAACTGCAATTACAAGTATGCCAAACGAAATAAACAGTAGTATCTCACTTTCTGATGACGTAGGATATTTAAAAAAGCTTGCTTAAAACAGTTGTGTTTGCAAATTTTTAACGCTTCTACAATTACTTACATATCCATTGATCTTATCTGGTCCTTTTATTCCTAGCTATTGAATTGGTAACATCATGCTTATAAGATATTATAGAAACATTTCACATAAAAAATCCCGCTTATCACGGGATTTTTTGTCAATCTGCAATTCCTTCCTGATGTCAGATCGACTCTTCCTATAGCTGAAGAGGCTATATATTAGAGGAGGGGACATGCTATTTATCCATATCTGCCTCTTCAGCAACACCTTTCCTTATGGAAAGATGGGGGAATTCTTATTATACAATCGTTAATTCTGTTTCTTGATCGAAGAAATGTACCTTACTTAAATCCATAGCAAGTTCAATCGTTTCATGTGCACGGGCTTCCATACGTGCCGCAACCTTTGCTTCTAAACGTTGCTTGCCCCATTTGCCATGCAGGATGAATTCATGACCTAGCAATTCGCTGACATCTACATCAAATTGGAAATGTGCCGTTGGATACGTATCGGCAACGATACCTTCACCATGCAAATCTTCTGGACGAATACCCATCACAATTTCTTTGCCATCATATGGCTTCAATGCTTCATGGAACATTTCCGGCAGTTTGATTTCATGATCATTACAGATAAAGCTGTGTCCTTTGCAAATCCCGGTTAAGAAGTTTGTGGCAGGTGCTCCCAGGAATCCGGCAACGAACATATTGGCAGGATTATTATAGATTTCCTTAGGACTTCCGATTTGTTGAATATACCCTTTCTTCATAACAACAATACGGTCAGCCATCGTCATAGCTTCGGTCTGATCATGAGTTACATAAATCGTTGTCGCATTGATACGCTCATGCAATTTGATAATTTCACTACGCATCTGTACACGTAGCTTTGCATCCAGGTTTGACAGTGGCTCATCCATCAAGAATACTTTCGCATTACGTACAATCGCACGTCCTAAAGCAACACGCTGACGCTGTCCGCCTGATAAAGCTTTGGGCTTACGATCCAAATATTCTTCAATTTCCAGAACACGTGCAGCCTCATGCACACGTTTGTCGATTTCTTCTTTTGGCACTTTTTTCAGCTTTAAGCCAAATGCCATATTATCGTAAACACTCATGTGTGGATACAATGCATAAGACTGGAAAACCATCGCAATATCTCTATCCTTTGGTTCCACGTCATTCATCAATTTGCCATCAATGTAAAATTCTCCGGCACTGATGTCTTCCAACCCGGCAATCATACGCAATGTTGTTGATTTACCGCAGCCGGATGGTCCTACAAAGACGATAAACTCTTTGTCTTTAATCTCCAGGTTGAAGTCAAATACTGCCTGGACATTATTGTCATATATCTTATCAATATGTCTTAATGATAATTCAGCCATTCTTATTACCTCCTGTTATTTGTATTTTCTGTTGTATAAATACAGCAGAACGAGCAATCCCGCAAGGCCGATGAATTCCATGCCTAGATTTGCCACACTGACGGTTTTCTGTCCGACAATGATCAGTCCAAGAAACACGAAGAACAAGATTGCCATGATTATATTTTTCACTGCATTATTTTCCATCATTTATCACCATCCATCTTATTTCACCAGGGGCGAGTGTTACTGCGACATGATTGCCTTCTCCATCATACACATTTGTTTTTTGTTCTTGATTGGTATTATTTAGAATTGCATACATGTTGTTATCCGGGTATGCATGAACTTCACAATAGAGGTTATCCGCATACCATTTTTTAAATTCTTCTTCTTTATGTGCCGCATAATAGAGAGAACGCAGCAGTACGCGTGTATTCTGCGTGCTGTATGGAAGACCGGCAATATAAACGTCTCTTCCTTTTCCATAAGTATGTGCACCTAAGTGTACTTCGCCGTTGCTGTAGGAAATAATCTCGGTATTTTCATTCAGCGCATAAATGTTTCTCATACCTTCACCAAAGTCCAATTCTTCCACTACATCTTCCGTAATGAAGTGACTTGCTAATGGGGTGTGGAAATATTTATCCGTGTGTAGTGTGAAACCTAATTCTTTATCGACACCTAAAGCATCCGCCAGCTGGAAGAATCTTCCGCCGTTTTCAACTGCTGCTGGTTCACCAATACCGACAAATCCACCGCCATTATAGATCCATTCACGCATCATGGAGATTAATTTTTCATTCTTCCAAACATCTCCGCCGGAGAATGCGGTGTGGGCATCCCCTGCATTGATGATAACATCAATATCTTCTGGGATACCATGTTCCAACACCTCATCGAAGCTGAGGAAGACAACATCTACGCTGGCACCACTAAGCGATTCCAGCATACCATTGTATGAGTAAATTTGTTTGCAATACAAGCCATGGGCAACCATATATGCATGCCAGCTGCGTAAAGCACCCCAGCTGTTTAAGATTGCTACCTTTAATCCGCAATATGGTGTTTGACCATGTACACGATCATAGATTTCACGGAATTCATCACAAACTTTTTCAATATAGTCTACAAACTTTGGAAATTTGTAAGCTAAGCTAGGATATCCGCCATAGCCGATACGATCAATTGGTTTACGCATAATCGCACGACGTGCACTTAACCAGTTATCAATTGCCTCAATCGTCGGATCATTTCCTTCATAGAAGGTATCCGGGAAGAAATATGGAAGGAATCGTCCTTCATGGTATTTCACTCCGGGAATATCGGAAATCAAGCGCAAGGTAGCACCTCCGCCAACACTTCCGACAACAGCATCTAAGCCGATTTCCGGAAAGTATTTGCCATAAGGCTCCGTACCAATCCAGTTATCTCCCAAAAACATCATAGCTTCTTTGCCAGCATCATGAACCAACTGTACCAATTCTTTTGCCGTTTCCGCAACAAAGCGCTGTTGGAAATCAATGTATTCCAAATATTCTTTGGTTGGTACACAGAAAGTTGAGTTGTAGTATCCATTATCTACAAATACTTCTGGGCGTAAGCGATAGCCATAGGCTTTCTCGAAGGCTAAAATTGCCTCAGTAGAAACACTAGCGCCATATCCACACCAATCCACAAATTTTTCTTTTGCCAGCTTATTGAAGATTAACGTAAAGTGATAGAAGAACGTTGTAAATCGTACGACATCACAGCGTTTATTCTCTTCATCAGCCAACCAGTCTTTTAAATATTGTACGACATATGCGCGAGAGAAAGGTTTTCGTACATCAAAGGGAATTTCATGAGGTTTATCACCCCAGTCATTGGTGATGTGATTGTACATCTGTGTTGGATCCCATAAGATATAAGCCAGAAAAGAAACGGTATATTCATGGAACTTCTTAGCATGATGTATCGTAAGCGTATGGTCTTTTGTATTTATATCCCAATCCTTCACATCAACAACTTCTTGTGTTGTACGATCAATAACTTCCCACCATTCCTTTGGATCATGGTCATAATCCGGTGTTACCTGCTGATCAAAATATTCAGCCGCAAAGGCAATCGTAATTTCTTCTTTATCGGCTAGTGTATAAGGACTCATCAGATAAATCTGCTGACATTCCTCCATATGCTGCTGAGCAAATTCATTATGTCCTCTGGCAACAAAATAAGTCGTATAAATTTTGGCATCTAACGATTTGATTCCTTCATCCAGCTTAGTGCCGTCACTGTCACGAATGGCATCGGCACCCCAGCGTTTCAGCAGGTCTTTACTTTCTTCAAGGAAATTAGATTCTCCAGGTAATGTCACTCTTCCAGTCGTTTTTCCCATAATCGTCTCCTAATCTTTCAAACCGCCAAGGCTCATGCCCTCGGTCAGTTTCTTCTGTACTAAGATGTACAAAATCAGTGTCGGAACCATGACGATTACCAAGCCGGCATACATAACACCAAAGTCTGCAGCCGCTCGCTGATCTGCCATCAAGAATTTCAAACCGACTCCCAAAGTTGAGTTGTCTTTTTCCATTAATGTAAAGGCCATGATATATTCATTCCAGAATGCTAAGAATTGGAATAAGATAACCGTAATGATACTAGGTCTGGCCATCGGTATCATAATCTTAGTCATTGTCTTAAAGTATCCGCAGCCATCAATCAAAGCCGCCTCTTCATAAGCTTTCGGCAAAGTTTGGAAGTAGCCGCTGAGCAAATAGATCGTAAATGGCAGCGACGTTGCCGCATATATCAGTGACAGCATGATTTTATTGTTTAAGAACACATCCTGTACCTGTAATGCAATTTCCCAATGGAACAGCATAACATAAATCGGTAATACAATATAGTTCGTATTAATGAAAAGTCCTGCCATAAATAATGCATTAAAGAATTTCTTTCCTTTGAAACGGAACCGTGCCAATACATAAGATGCAGGCAGTGCAACGATCAATAGGAAGAATATACTCATCGCCGTTACAATGACGGAATTCACCAGGTAGTCACCCATGCGTGCTTTTTGAAATGCAGTCGCAAAGTTTGACCATAGTACCTGTGTAGGTAAGCTCCAAGGACTGCGCTGAACTAAATCAGACTGACTCTTTACACTGGCCATGAAGACCCACACGATTGGTACGATAATAGTGATTGCTAACGCGATTAGAGCGACGTAAACAAACACTTTATATAGCGAAAATTTCTTTTTTTCTTTCATTTTGTTTACCTCCTAGAACTCTAATACGTCACGTTTTGTAATATTGTTCAAAATGCCCGATAAGGCAAATGAGAACAGGAAGATACATACACCAGCAGCCATACCATAGCTGTAGTTGCCGGCAAATGCTTTATTATACATATAGTTCAATGGTACTTCTGTGCCTAGGGAACCTTCCGTATTAATCTGGACAAACATGAAGCTTAAGTTGATCGTAGAAATAACGAAGAATGTAAGTGTTGTTCGTATATTATTCCAGATAAGCGGTAAGGTAATCATAAAGAACTGTTTGATCTTACCGGCACCTTCCAAAGAAGCTGCTTCATACAGGTTTTCCGGAATGGATGACATGCTCGCCATGTACATAACCATATAGTAACCAATTGCCTGCCAGATCAATGCTACGATAATAGAGTAATTTACAATATCCGGATCCCCCATCCAAGCTCTTGTCAAGCCACTCAAACCAATCATTTCCAAGAAGGAATTCAAGATACCATTGGATGGCTGATAAATAGCCGCGAAGATACCGGCAATAACAACGATACTTAAAATATTAGGAATATAGAAGATGACACGGAAGAAGTTCTTTCCTCTGAATTCCTCTCTTGTCAGCAGGGTTGCGAATAAGATAGCTAGTATTAAAGTAACGAGTGTTACAAGCGTAATAGTTAAAATAATATTCTGCATAGATTCGATAAATCTTTCATCAGAGAATAATACTTTAAAGTTGTCTAAAGCGACAAATGCACCGTCATGAATCAAATCTGTCTTATCAAAGAAGGATTCTTTAAAGACGGTAATCGTTGGTACAGCAATAAAGAGGATAGCCAATATTACTGCGGGCGCCAGACATCCGAAGATAAATGTACGCTGGGCCTTCTTTTTGTTCATATAGAAACCTCCAATCTTTTTAAAAAGCGATGAACTGGATGGCTCATCGCTTAATTATTACCAACTTTTTTACTTATTTAACTGGGTTAGCTTTCAGTTCTTTCCACAGTTTAATCAGTTCAGATTTCCAAGTGGCTACATCTTTCTTGCCAGTTGCGATGTCATCAATTGGTCCATATAAAGATGCGTTGAAGTCCAGTTTAGGAAGTGCTTTTTTGTCGTATGCTGCATAAGATGCACCAACGATAGTTTCCACGTTCTTTTCACTATAAGTAGCGAATGCTTTACCTAAGTCAGAGTTCTTGTCAATCTTGTCAGTGATACCCTTAACAGGAGCAACGATATCATGTTTCAACATAATTTCAGTGCCTTCTTCAGAGTAGATGAATTCCAAGAATTTCTTAGCATCAGCTGAATTTTTAGCCTGCTTAGGAATCCAAGCCTGTTCTGTAAAGGATGCAATTGCACGTTTACCATCTTTTTCGAATGCTGGCAGAGCCATAACGCCCCATTTGAATCCTTTTTCTGGAGTTGTTTTGCTCATTTCATTCTTTACCCAATAACCATTAGGCATGAACAATGCTTTACCATCAATAACAGCCTGCTGGTTGTTTGTAAAGCCATCTTTTGCGTTAGCGTTAGCTACCGTATCTTTAAACAGATAACCGTTTTCTTTAGCAACTAATTTACCAACTGTTTCAAGAATCTTTGTACCTTCTTTTGAAGTCCAAGTAGAATCATCATAAGATAATGCTTTATCTAGGATACCTAATTGTTTGTACATACCGATCAATGTGTTATCGAAGTAACCTTTTACTGGATATGTGAACAATGCTGGTCCCTTTTCTTTCTTCAGCTGATCACCTAAAGCAAACATTTCATCCCAAGTAGATGGTAATGCATATTTCTTACCTTCACCGATCAATTCAGCATTGTAGAAGAATGCACCTGGAGTATACATGATTGGTGCTAAATAGTTCTTTCCATCACCTAAATATTTAGATACGGAACTATCAGCAAATGCTTGATCAACATCTTTTGCGTTTGCGAATACATCAGAGATATCCATAACTTCGCCGCTGTTCAGCTGGCTTTCTGTGAATCCTGATTTCTGTCCTACGTTGTAGTAAACCAAATCAGAGTAAGTACCTGTAGCGTTTTCTTTATTCAAAACTGCTGGTAAGTCTTTTTCAAAGCGCATCTGAACGTCTACTTCTGGGTATTTCTTTTCAAATGCTGCTTCCAGATCCTTCCATACTTCCTCTCCGTTACCACCAGAGAATGAGTCAAATTTCAGAACTCTTTTTTCTCCGCCGGATTTGTCAGCGTCATCTTTCTTGCTGCCGCATCCTGTAACAACGCTTGCAACCATCAGGCCGGCACAAGCTAATGCTACCATTTTCTTCATAAAACTGTTCCTCCTTCATTTGGATTTGTTTTCCATACCTAAATATTACATAATGAAAGCGTTTTATACAATCCCTATATTGTTCTGTTTTTTATATTTATTGCTTTTTTGATAATAGAAACAATATTTCTTCCCTTTCATTCACTTACATTCTATTTCATATGAAATATCAGCTAAGACAATTGGTAATACATGTACTAAAAATTCCCGATACCCACAATATCCAATCGTTTCCTCTAAATAAATATCGCGTTTGCGCTTGCATCCTCCACGACAAAAATTAAGATAGGAGCACGTTTGACATTGTTTAGGAAGTTCTTGTTTTAAGAATTGCTCTGCCCTCTCACATTGTCTTGCTGACGTCAGGGAGTGAGTAGCAAGCGTTCCGCAGGCAAATTGTGGCAATGCATAAAAATCACATGGATAGATGGTACCATCTGTTTCTATGACATACTGAAATGCACAGCGTCCCAGCCGCCCACAAGTTAAGGGTAAAGAATCCATGCACATGAGATACAGATCATCAAATAAGCCGATATGTAAGGGATGCCCCTTTGAAATGCCTTGATGCCATAAGTGAAACATCTCGATGTAAAAGCGAGCAAATCCCTGTGCCGATAAATAACGATGTTTATTTGTCAAATCCGGTAAACAGGGAATCAATTGCACATATTCCATCTTATGCTGGATAAAAAAATGATACAGGGCCTTAACATGCGCCACACTTTCCTCATGCACCACACTTAAGATATTCACTTTCACACCATGCCTTTGTAATAATTCATACGCACGCAGTACACGCCAATACGTCTTTTCCCCTTGCGCATCTTTTCGCATATGCTCATGCAATGATTCATAGCCATCAAGTGATATTCCTGTTAAAACATCATGCTGTTTTAAGAAAAGGGCCCAGGCTTCATCCAGCAACAAGCCATTTGTCTGCAGGCTGTAACGTATTTGCTGTTTATGTTGTTTTTCATTCACCCGTTTGATAAAAGAGATAAAAAAAGGCAATCCAGCTAAGGTAGGTTCTCCACCTTGAAACGCAAAATGAATACTTCCCTCATCATCTACACATGCAAAAGCGCGTGCAATGACCAGTTCCATCACCTCATATGTCATAACACCTGCAAAATCTTTGCGATGATTTGCGACATCATGGTAAAAACAGTATCCACAAGCCATATTGCAGGCCGCACCTGCCGGTTTGATTAATACACTAAGCTGTTTCATATAGAACCTTCCTTCCCTGATCTTTTCTTTTTCATGCGTATTATTTTATTACATCATTTGGTAGAATGAAATATATTTATTATATAAGATGGTCTTTTTTATGAGTATCTTGACATCTTTTTCGGCATCATTTTACAAACCGTCTGTTTTTTCTTATAATGAAGATGTTGTAGCTTACGCAAAGCAAAGTATCTGTTTATAGCGTAGCGTATCTCCATATAAAAAGTAAAGGAGTTTTCTATGAAAAAAGCAAATGTCCTCTTATTGATGTGTGATCAGTTCCGCGGCGACTGCCTATCCATTGCACATCATCCGGATGTAAAAACACCTTATTTAGATTCTTTAGCAAATGATGGTGTCTTATTTGAACAGGCCTATTCTGCTTGCCCCAGCTGTATTCCCGCTCGCGCTGCTTTGTTAACAGGGCGAAGTCAAAGAGCACACCGGCGTGTCGGCTATGAGGATAATATTCCTTGGGAATATGAGCATTATTTGGCAGAAGAGTTTAGCAATGCCGGCTATCAAACGCAATGTATCGGCAAAATGCATGTTCATCCGCCGCGGTTATTATGTGGCTTTCAAGGATTGAAGCTGCATGATGGGTATTTGGGATGTTATCGAGGCAATGATATACCACATTGGATGCATCAAGAGGTCTGTGATGATTATCTGTTTGACTTACAAAACAGTTTAGATCGTCATGCGGATGTCAATGCCAGCGGTGCTGAGTGTAATTCCTGGGTCACTCATCCATGGATCTATGAAGAACGATTGCATCCTACCAATTGGTGTGCTGATAACAGTATTCGTTTTTTAAAGACAAGAGATCGCAGTAAGCCGTTTTTTCTCATGAGTAGTTTTGTTCGTCCGCATCAGCCATTAGATCCTCCTCCTGCTTACTATGCGATGTATAAGGATAAGCAACTGCGCGAACCTGCACAAGGTGATTGGGATAATGAAGCGATGACAAAGCAATATGGCTTTACAAGTGATTCCATCTATGGTTGTAATGATGCAGCTATGCGTCATGATGCTATGGCTGGATATTATGCTTCCATCACGCATGTAGATCATCAGATTGGACGTATTCTCAGTGCCCTTCGTGAAGAAGGAATGTATGAGGATACCATCATCCTCTTTGTCAGTGATCATGGTGAAATGCTGTTTGATCATAGCCTATGGCGTAAGGTTTTCCCTTATGAAGGCAGTACCCATATTCCCTTCCTTATGCATATCGGTAAAAACATTGCGGATCTTCTTCCTAAACGCATACAGGGTATCTGTGAATTACGCGACATCATGCCAACTCTGTTAGCTTTGTGTGACTTGCCGATTCCTGAAACGGTGGATGGTCTTTCCTTGTATGATACGATTTTGCATGATACAGAAATCAAACGCTCTTATTTGCATGGCGAACACAGTTTTCATTCGGGATTCAGTAACCACTATATCGTAACGCCAACAGACAAATATATCTGGTATAGTGAAACTGGCAGGGAACAATATTTCCATCTCGCCAATGACCCAAATGAAACACACGATGCTCTTCATGATGTACAATACCAGCAACGCATTGAGCAACTGCGTAAATATTTAATCGCTGAATTAAAAGATCGAGAAGAAGGATATAGCGATGGTTCTCGTCTATTTTCCGGTAAATGTGCCAAAACCATCTTACAACAAAAGTATTAAAAAATGAGGGAGTGACTTATCTTCACTCCCTCTTTTTTATCATCATTTTATCGAAAACCAACGAATTTCCGTGGCCGCTAGGGTAAGAGCATAACTTTCCCTATCTGTATATACCGTAGTCGTCTGTTCTTCATATGTGTTATTCACGACACAATAGCTTTGGGTATTTGGATATACATTGACCTCCACATTAGGATTTTCACTGTACCATGTCTTGATTTCATCCTCTTTGCCAGCCGCATAAAATAAACAACGATATAACAATCGAGCATTTTCAAAGCTGAATGGCAATCCGCGCAAATAAACACTGCGTCCCTTTCCATACGTATTGGCCGCAAACATGATATTATGACGGTCATCTTTTAAAACCGTGGTTCCATTTAATGCATATATATTTTTTACTTCTTCACCAAAATCGATCGTCTCAGCAAAGTTCTCCGTTAAGAAATGCTCTTTCTCTTCCCAGTTGTATTTATCCGTAGACAAAGAGAATCCTAATTCTTTATCGACGCCTAAGACATCATAGAGTTGGAAGAAATGACCATTGCGCTGATAAGCTGTTGGCTCTCCAACACCGATAAAGCCGCCACCGTTGTATACAAAGCGACGCATTGCTTCGATGATACGTGGGTCAGCCCAATACTCGCCACCACTATAGGCAGTATAAGCGTCTCCGGCATTGATAATAACACCGGCATCATCTAAAACATGCGGATCCTCTAGAATATCATCAAAGCTGATGAATGAAACATCAAATGGCATACCGCTTAAAGCCTCTAATACACCGGAATAAGAATAAATCTCTTTATACCATAATGCATGCGCCACCATATGGGTACCCCAGCTGCGCACCTTTCCCCATGCATTTAATATCGTCACTTTAAATGGCATACAATAAGGCTTTGCCCCATGTACATGATCATATAACTCACGGAATTCATCACAAACATGTGTGATATACTCCACAAAATCAGGGAACTGCAAAGCCAGTTTCAAATAACCGCCATAACCAATACGATCCAATGGAGAACGTAAAATAGCACGTCTTGCGGTTACCCAATTGACCTTAGCTTCCTGAATAGGATCGCCGCCTTCACAGAAGACATCCGGGAAGAAATATGGTAAAAATCTTCCTTCGGTATACTTCACACCAGGAATATCCGAAATCAAACGTAAGGTCGTACCATTGCCAACAGAACCAACAACAGCATCAATTCCTAAGTCCTTGAAATATGGTCCAAATGGTTCTGTACCAATCCAATGATCGCCCAAAAACATCATGGCCTCTTTTCCTTCTTCATGCGTAATATCGACAAATTGTTTTACCAGTTCGGCAACCTCACGCATCTGGAAGTTCATAAAGTCTTTATATTCTTTCGTAGGTACGCAGAAGGTTGAATTATGGTAGCCTTGCGAAATGATATATTCCGGACGGAATTTGTATCCGACTTCCTTTTCAAATTGTTCCAAAATATATGGGGATACACTGGCACTATAACCAAACCAATCCACAAATTTCTCTTTTGCTTCTTCATTAAACATCAGGGTAAACTGATGGAAAAACGTTGTATAACGAATCACATCGACTTCCGGATGTTCCTTACACCATGAACGTAATTTTGCTAAGACATACGCTTGCGTTTTCGGCTGACGAACATCATAGGTCATCTGATGCTCCTCATCTTTCCAATCATTGGTTATCGCATTATACATATGTACTGGATCCCATATTACAAAAGCCAGAAAGCTTACGGTATAAGCATGAAAAGGAATTGCCTCTTGAATGACGACCTCACCACATTCTTCCTCATACAGCCATTGTCCATAAGGAATGATGTCACCACTTGTACGATCAATTACTTCCCACCAGCGACTGATGTCATCAATCGTATTAACTTTTAATTGTTTTTCGTAATAATGTTTCATTAATGGAATGCGTAGAGTTGAAGTGGATGCTGTCATGAAATCACTCATCAGATACATCTGCTGGATTTCTTCCGGATGTGCTGTGGCCCATGCATTATCTTTGCGGGTCGTATAATAAGTCGCATACTGTTTCACATCCAAGTCACTCAATTCCTTTGGCATGTTGGTACCATCGCAATCGCGAATGGCGTCTGCGCCCCATAAATCAATGATGCGCAGGGTGTCTTCAATTACATCTACATCGGTCGGCACGGTTACACGGCCTTTGTTCGTTTTCATAAACGTCCTCCTTGTGTTATCTGACAACATTGTATGTATTCCCTATAGTCTTGTCAAATGACCTAATCCTTCATTTTCTCCATTTTTGTAACAAGATTTCTAAAAAAAGAATCGATTTATCGAGCTTTTTCCTCTTCATTTTGATTTTTTTAGATATATTGGCAAGTTTGTTTTTTTAACAATATCTTGTCAACTATGATTTTTTTCTATATAATGGTAAAAAAGGGAGGACAGATCATGAGTATTCAGCGTTATCAGATGGAAGATGTGCCTCGTTTAGATAAAATGTCTTATCGTCTTTTGTATATTTCTACATCACGCTATGAAGGGGACTGGCACAGTACGCCACATGCGCATCATTGCACCGAACTATTTTATGTAATCCGCGGCAAAGGAAGCTTTCTTGTCAATGATAATGTGTTCGATGTATGTGAAGATGACATGATCATTGTCAACCCAAACGTCGTACATACTGAGATGAGTCGTGGTGATTCCCCATTAGAATACATCGTATTGGGAATTGAAGGATTGCAGTTCACCAGCTTTTCTGAACAAGAAGATGAAGAGGAAGAAGAAAAAGATTATAGTGTACATAACTATTATGAATTTAAGCATGAAATCCTGTTTTATTTGAAGACCTTATTACAAGAGATGGAAGAAAAAGACAACAACTTTGAAGTTGTCTGTCAAAACTTATTAGAAGTACTAATTATTAATATGGTTCGTCGTACGAAAGCAAATTTGTTGATTGCGCCTGCAAAAAAAGTGGCCAAAGAATGCCGCTTTGTGGAACAATACATCAACAATCATTTCCGTGAAGAAATATCCCTCGAATTACTAAGTGAAAAAGCCTTTATGAACAAGTTTTATCTCGTACATGCTTTTAAACAATACAAAGGAATCTCTCCCATCAACTATTTGATACAATTGCGAATCAAAGAGGCGAAAGAGCTTTTATCGACAACCAATTATTCCATTTCCCAAATTTCCGAATCAAGCGGGTTTTCTTCCCAATCCTATTTCTCACAAGTATTTAAGAAAGAAACCGGCATGACGCCGAATGAATATCGAAAAACCGTTCACTAACCTATGTACAGATGGTAAAACACCATCTGTTTTTTTTACAATTGTTTACTGCCCCCTTTTGCCTGCAATTGTAATACATTTGTATCAAAGCTCACAATGCGCTTTTCTTCTCTACGCCAACGTTTCATGCCTAACTGGATCAGTTCCTCTAACAGTTTTGTAAAAGTCAGACCACTGGCTTCCCATAAATAATACGCTAAAGAACCCGGAATAGAATTAATCTCATTGACATAAATATCTTTCGTATCCGCATTCATCAAAAAGTCAATACGGACAACCCCTTCCGCCTGCAGCGCTTGAAAGCTTGCCAATGCATAGGACGTGATTTCTTGCGCTTCTTCTTTTTCTAAGGAAGCCGGTACGCGACGATTGGTACCAGCCATTCCTTTACTTTTCGCATGTCCTTCATATTTGTCCTGAAAGGATAAAATTGTATCCTGTTTTACAACTTCTTCTAGGACACTGCATTTGGCATCTTCCATATCCCCTAACACAGATGCGTTTATTTCTCTTAATGGGGTGATCACCTTTTCAATGACGATCTTATCATCATATTGAAATCCCTCTTCCATCGCTTTCTTTAATTCCTGCGCATTTTGTACTACCGCAATCCCAATACTACTGCCAAGATTGCTTGGTTTTATGATCATCGGATAGCCAAGGCGCTGTGCTTTCGCAAAGAATGCTTCCTCTAATGGCTCTTGTTTCCACCAATAAAACCATGGTACTAAAGGTAACCCTTGATCTTGCAGGATCATTTTCATAGCTACTTTATCTTGTCCTAAAGCACCGGATAATACACCACACTGCGCAAACGGTACATGCAAGGTCTTTAAAAAGCCTTGAAAGCTTCCATCCTCTCCGTTTGTCCCATGTAAAATCGGCAGTACAAAGTCAATTACGCGAGATGTTTTCCAAAAGTGATGTTTTTTCCATTGCATCAACACCCGTTGATGTTCACGTACAAGCTGAACTTCATAATTTTCCTGCGTAACCTTTGTTAAATCTTGAAATACCTCCGTTTTTTGAAATGAGGCATCACTATACATTCTTCCATCCTTGGCAATATATAAAGGTACGATTTCATAAGCATCTGGAAAAGCCGCAATTGCCTGCATTGCTGAAAGGATACTGATCTCATGCTCAACGGAAACACCGCCAAAAGCTATGGCAACACTTAATTTCATAACATCCATCCCTTTCCTATTCGCATATTTCAGTCTATGCAATAGCAGGATAGGCGTTACGCAATCCGCTTAGTGGTTAAAAGCGTCCGGCAAATCATTTTCTAATAAAACATAGGCGTCCTTTTCTTTAATCTGTTGTAAACAGGCAAAGGCTTCTTGAATATTCGTTACGACATGCAATCTTTCTATCGGAAACTTCTTAGCGATTAAGCCTTTTTTTATTTTTTCGGTCTGTGTTGGGCCTACCAATATAACATCATCTACACATGCAGCCATATAAGCTCCCAGCAGTTCATTTTCTTTATCCTGTGCATACCCCAAGTCAATCAGACCGGGGGTAATGATGATACGCTGTTGGGGCATTTCTCTTAACACATCCAACGCATAACGAGCCCCCTTGGGATTGGCATTATATGCATCATCAAGCAGTGTATAATCCGCCATCTGTTTCTTTTCTAAACGATGGGTTACATAAGGCAGCTGTTCACATTGCTTACCCAAAGCATCCCAGGACATTCCTAATTGATGTGCTACCGCAACCCCACAAGTGATATTCATCAGATTATGTTCCCCTAACAAACGGGTATGAAAAACATGAGCAACGGCCTTATGCGTAATGGTAAAACGGCTGCCTTCTTCATCATAAGAAACATTTCCATACCGATAATCTGCTAACATATCCTTACCAAACCAGATGACACGGCAATGAACACGTAATGGATAAGAACGTATCCATTCATTATCCGCATTTAAAAATCCTATTCCCTGTCTGCCTAATTGCTCAATCATCTGCATTTTTTCATGCAAAATGTTTTCCATACTATGAAACGTAGCCAAATGCTGTTGGCCAACGGCTGTTACAATACCATATTGGGGTCTGACAAACTTCATCAGCTCTTCAATCTCATGAACATGATCGGCTCCCATTTCGCATAGAAACAGCTCATGCAGTGGCTGTAGATATTCCAAGATGGTCTTTGTAATTCCCATGCGATTATTATAGGACTGTGGAGTCGCCAAGGCATACCAATCTTCTTTCATCAGCTGGTACAATACATTTTTCACACTTGTTTTCCCATAACTTCCTGTAATACCTATGATACAAAGATTTTCATGATCCCGCAGTTTTTTCGCTGCTTTCTGCATATAAGACTGTTGGATAAAGCGCTCGATAGGTAACATGATACATGCCGATACAAGAATAAGCACCCATGGCAAAAAGTAGAGGTATGGCGTAAAGAAAATCTGCCAAAAGATATTGCCATACTGTTGCAATACCCATAAAATCACAAACATCAGGAAAAGTTGCATCCCATATAACCGTTTTGCTCTTGGCGTAAATACCAACGGCTTGCGATATTCACTTTGTTCTTCTTTGCGCCACATCAAGTAACCATATATCAATAGCAACATGCTTAATAACAGCTGGGGAAATTGATCGTTTGAAACAAAAAATAAACCATATATCAAAAAAAGCAACAATACTGTCTTCACCAAATGTTTGCGCAGCACATATAACTGTTGTTTCAGCCATGGCAGATAGCGATCATTGCGATAGCGATTTTGCTGGAACATATGCAGACTTTTTTTCAAGGGCACAAGCACAAAAAACAGATAACTACATAGCATGAAGGTTTTCATGAGATGCCCTCCAGAAAAGCATCCACAATAGCCTTAAAGCGAAGACTTTGATGAAAGTATGCAAAGTGATCATCTTTGGCTAATGTCACAAGGGTCGCATGCGGCATCAATGTTTCCATCATTTTTCCCATCCATAAAGGCGTTTGTTCATCTTGTTCCCCCCATACTAAAAGCGTTTCAACTTTTATCTTCGCTAATTCCGGTGTAATATCATCATTCACACTTTTTACCAGCACACTGCGCATGATATCACTAGCCTGTTGATAATCAACACTGCCCATTTGTATCTGACGATGCCATTTTTTCATGAACTTATAACTATACACACGGATATAATAAGAAATCCCATGTTTTTTACGTATGCCGGCAGCTCCGGTTAAGATCATTGCCTGAAGCGGATATTGCAATGCATAATGAAATGCGATGCGGGCGCCAAAGGAATGGGCAATAATGATCGGTTGATTTATTTCATAGTAATCACATAGCTCATGCATGGCACTCGCATATTCCTTGAGGTCCCAAGCATGATCGGGTTCTTCACTTTCACCAAACCCCGGTAAGTCTAAATTGACAACTTTATAGTGCTCACATAAATGATCTTGGAGAAATTTCATCATATAGGCATTTTGGCCCCATCCATGTAAGAGGAGAATGCCCTGCCCTTCTCCTTTTACGGTGACATTTAACTTACAATTATGAATCCTGCACATACACATCCTCCATTCGTTTCAGTATATGAAAAAAGGAACATGTTTAGACAATATTTTCTTATCCATACGAAAAAAACTCTATGAACATATCGTGTTCACAGAGTTTATTTTCACACAAACAAATAATTATCGTCCTTTTTTAGTTTCTGTTTTGGGTTTATTAATACGGAAAATAACACCATCGGCTGTATTTTCTCCACATACCTCATAATGATTCGCGTTAACGACTTTGGATACGATACTTAATCCTAAGCCAAACTTACCGCCTTGCCCTTTTTCATATGGTTTAAAGAGTACTTTGATACGATCTTCATCCATACATGGACCATCATTGGCAATCGTCAAACCTTCTTCTTCACTCAAGTGAATGTCGATGGTCGTTTTCGCATAACGCAATGCATTTTCTAAAATATTTTCCACGGCAACGCGCCAAGGTTCGGCCAATCCATCAAACCACACTTCTTCCAAATCTGTCTGAATGGTGATTTCCGGCTTTATGAATTTGGTATTTTGCACAACTGTTTCCACGATTTCCTGCATATTGCTGGAAATACCTTCACAATCCTGTGAAATCAGATATTCAACACGATTCATGAACAACAAGGAATGTACTTTTGCCTCTAAACGATCCGCATTTTCAATGATAACATCAACACTTTTCTCCAAGGTATCGTATGGATAAATACCATCCTTGATACTTTCTCCATAAGATTTAATCGTCGCAATCGGTGTCTTTAAGTCATGTGATATATTGTGAATCATTTCTTCCTTCGTCTTTTCCTGACGCAATAACTCATCTCGCATGCTGACCAGAGCATCCGCCAATTCCCCGATTTCATCCTTGCGATTTACATGCAGCTCGGCATCTTTTCCCAGTTTCACACGTTCAATATAATTACGTATCTGATTCAATGGATGAATGAGCGTAATGACCCACATCATTAATACGATAAAGAAGAAACCAACGACGATTACCGTGATATAGACAACACTGTTTACTAAAACATTTTCCAGCTTATCCATATTATCGCTATAGGTTTTAGAAATCAAATACTGTTTATCTGTGATGCGCAAAATACTGTAATAAGAATCCAGATCATTGCTGGCATTCTTAAAGATTCCATGATATTTTTCCAAATTTCCTCGCATGACCTTAAGCAAATCATTGCGAATCTGTTCCCATTCCCGACTGTTTGTATCAATATTTTTTTCTGCCGGGGCAATCAAGATAGGAGTATCGCCATTTTTGATCATGACCGGATAATTTTCAATATTACTGGCATTGCTGTACGCATCCAGCGTTGCATTTGCACTGATCAAAGTACTTTGTGTATCATCTAGCGATTTAAATATCTGTTCTTTAATTGCGTTATTAACACTGCCATTGACATATACAAAGAAGAAGACCGCAAAAAAAGTAACGAAAAAGAAAATCAGCGCAAACAGCTGTTGTGTTAAAGACAGCTGTTTAATGAATTCATTAAAGCGTTTCATTAGCCTAAACGATAACCATAGCCATAAATCGTATGAATGTTCAGATTCGGCAGTTTCTTACGCAAGCGACGCAGCGTATCATCAACGACACGATCACTTCCATAATAGTTTTCTTCCCATACATTCGTTAAGATGGCTTCACGGTTAAATGCCATACCTTTATTTTTAATAAACATCATTAACAAATCAAATTCCTTAGTGGTTAAATCAATTTCTTTTCCACCGTCAAAAACCTTGCGTTGTTCTTCATCAAGTTCATACCCATCTACCATGATGCGGTTATTATCATTACGATAGACGCGCTTCATCACATTGTTCACACGTAAAACCAATTCCTTTGGTGAAAAAGGTTTTGTGATATAATCATCACTTCCTTTTTCCAATCCAATGATACGGTCAAATTCTTTATCACGTGCTGACATAAAAATAACCGGGATATCTTTTCCCTGTAAACGGATTTCTTCAATTAAGTCAAACCCGCTCTTATCATCCAGCATGATATCCAAGATCCATAAGTGTACATCATCGTCACCGACATGGGCACTGGCCTCTTCATACGTATAATAGGAACGAACCTCATAGCCTTCTTTTTTTAAATATTGATTCACTAGGTCGTTGATTGCTTTTTCATCTTCGACCACACAAATTACTTTTTTCATAAGACTTCACCTCTTTCCTTTATTTTAGACCAAATTATGTGAAAAAAAAAGGGATTTTGAAATGTCCCTTAAGTTTCACATAAAATAACATCAGTTTTTATGGTTTTTCCTATAAATCAAATAGCCAAAAGCATAAAACATAAAAAAAGTCTTTTTTTTATCCTATTTTCCCTATTTATAGAAAAACTTCAAAATACCACATCACCCCAAGGTGAATGCCCCTTTCATTCACCAAATATAGATGATGTGTTTTGTTTTTTCTATACTTACAGATGCTTTCTTTCCCTTTGCCATTGTCTCCACCCAAATCCTAGTAGCATTAACATACCGCCCCAAAGAAGATAATGGTTTTTTCCTGTAAATCCGGTATCTGGTATGGTCTGCTGTTGATAATTGGGCAAATGATAAGATGCTGTGGAAGATTCTTTCTTAAAGGCTGGAGTACCCGTAACATTCCCCACGATTCCCGTTACTTTAAATTCTTTTTCTTGTGTATCATAGCATAACTTCCACGATCCATCCGGCAATAAGTATCCACTCGGTGCTTTGTATTCCATCAACCGATATTCTTTATCTATGGAGAGTTCCGAAAATGTCACATTTCCATCGCCTGCTGAAATCACACGTTTCTTAGCCTTCCAGCAAGCAGATGAGGAAATCAAATTACCATTGTTGTCGACCTTTAATTGCTCATTTGTATGATCATGAGAAGTACTTGTACAGTTCAATTCATAAATGCCAAAACTTGCATTTGCTAAGGGGACATCATTCATTGTCGTTTTGGTAAAGGTAAAATCAGCTGTCTTCTTTATCGTATTCATAAATATCACATGATTTTCGCCCTTTTCAATTACACCATTGATTTTATTATCATAATATATTGTTTCATCATTCACTTTTATGGATACGTTATAGTTATTACTTTGTTCTGAATCTAGTGTTTCCTGAATAAAATATTTCTCATTAACATCAATCGAAGGAAAGACCAGTTTTTCTTTATGCTTTAATTCGGCATTTAAAATACCATAAGAAGTGGTGATATCTTTTTGCTTAGAACCATCGGCATTATATATTGTAGCGCTATATTTCTTTGAAACGGCATCTTGGAACATGACTGTAAACTTAAACGTTTCATTTTGATTATCACCGATTACCTGTTTTTCAATTTCTAAAGATGTCGCTTTTTGATCCATTACTTGTATAACGGTTTGTTCCATAAAAAGACCTGCTACATTTTTACCATTCAAGTTAAATTTGTACATAGTATCTGTGCCGCTATAACGTTGTTCTACCTGAAGTTTTCCCCAACCGCTATCCGTTTGTAAAAAGGATGGACCACTCTCTACATCATAAATCCCATCAGTATTGCTAGCGTGATATTTCAAATTCGTGGTTTGCGGTTGTTTTATATACGTACCCGTAAATGTATCTGCGGTTGATAATTGCATTTTCATATCTTGAAGTGTCGTATCGATATCATCTGCTTGCGCATAAAGTAGAAAGCTTGCGATGACATTTTTTATATGCTTTTTCACAAGAATTCCATCATCTTGTTTTTTTGCATTCGCAAACACGCCTTGATCCGTTACCTTGATTTCAACGATTTCTTCATTCAAATCATAGCCTAGCGGAGCTTTCGTCTCCATTAAATAATATGTTCTTCCACTTAACAAAGGCTGATTTTGCGCTCCAAAGCAGGCCTGCCCCTTCGCATCTGTTGTTTGCTGCTCATAAGGGATATCCTTAACAATTGTGATCGTACCATTTTCATTCTTAATATTGTCTTGGTCATAAAGCGTGAATTGGGCATCGGCTAATGCTTTGCCATCCACATTAACTTTTTCAACACTGAATTGGTTTCTTTTGTTTGTTAAGACAATAGTAGAGGAATAGTGTACCTCATCTGGCAATTTGGAAAAGCCATTCAAACAATTGCCCGCACGATCACAAAGTCGTATGTAAGTATCATATCGTGGAAGAGGTGGTGGTGTTGGCATGACTTCCCATACCATATTCGTGCTGGTGTAATTGTATGGCAAATCCATGATTGCCTCATACGTATTATCTGCTCCTAAGGATAATACTATTGGATTAGCCTGATATGCCTCTGCGTACTTACCTTCGCCCTGTGTACTGGTACTTTTCCATGTTTTTGATGTTGTTTGATAGAGCAACCTTCCTGTATCCGTATCTTCAATAAAAGCAGCCACATTCGGGTATTGCGCCTTGTTATTATCAATTTCGCTGTTCTTGTTAAAACGGATCTTTTGTTTCACTTGTGTGATAGCACCACTTTCCCATTGGTTCTTCACAATAAAATATGGATGATCTGTATCACCGATAAGTGCTAGATGTACATCCGCTGCTTTTTGATAACCAGCAGGAGCCTGTTCTTCTTTTAATACATAATACTTACTTTTGGCACGTAAAGCGGCTAAGGTTAGATCGGTATTCACGTTAGGATCTACGCTAATGTTACCTTTTGTATCGGTGATGCCTGTAAATACAGGTGTATCCTGCTGAATCGCATAGGAACTATCTGCGACATACAATGAATAGGTCGCATTTGCTATTGGTTTCCCTGTATCATCAATCTTTTTTAAATCCCATGTTTCATAAGGCTTTATCCAATTTACATTTAGATTTAGCGATACAAAATCCGTAACCGTAATCGTTCCTTCGGTCTGATTATTTCCACCAGGCGAAAAAGCAAGTGGTGCATATCGGTATAAATTTTCGCCCTTCAAATTCTTATACTGTTTATTTTCTAAATCTATGCGCTTAGTCTCTAAATAAAAACTCTGTCCACCATATACCGTTCCGGTTCCACCCGTCTGTGTTTGCCCTGTTGTTGTGTTATGAAGTGTTACCCCATCTTCTAATGGAATATATACAGCAACTTTGCTTACCGCTTGCAGCGTAATCGTATTGGTTCGTTGTATTTTGCTGTTTGGATCATAGGTAGCTTGCAAGGTATCCGTGTTAAACTGCAAGATACTTGGTGATGGATAGCTAGTAATTAGATTGTATACGCCTCTTAATCCAATACCATGCTGATCCCACCAATCAAATCCATGTCCCCCATACAAATCACCACTATAAGCATAGGATGCCAAAATATGGGTGTAAAGATAAGCAATATCTTCCGTTTCCGTAAGGAATACGGATTGTCCCGCACCCCCATAGGCATAATATAAAACTTTTAAGAGATTATCATTATTCACTACCGTCGTCTCATAATTACCATTAGGAGGTGTATTTTTACTTGCCTCCAGACAATATGCAAGTTTCCCGTCAATGGTTCCCATGACCGTACTCCAATTGCCTAACCAGGAAGGATAATAAATCTCTCGAATACGTACAAAGGAGGAAACACCTCGTGGTTCAGCAACAGCCACGTTTTTATCTGTATCATTTTCTCCATCCTTTTGCTTTACTATCGCATGTTTCTGTCCATCTGTTGCCATGTTCTTAGTGGTTGGTTCTTCACTTTTCGCAAAAGCGATATGATCCATAGTAGAAAAAGAAAAAAGCAATAACATAGCAAAAAGTATTCGTTTCTATTTTCTTACCATCTCTTACCTCCTCTACTCTCCTTCGTTCTATGCTTTTTTATTGAAATACATCCTTTTCGTTTAGCACATAACAATAAGAAGATTACAAAACTACCTAGCATACTCATCGTATGAAAAATCTGTTCTTTTTGAATCCATTCTTGACTTGTTTCATATACCTCACTACGTTGTTTAATAGTTCCTTTATGCTCCCCTTTTCTTTCACAGTACACGACATAACGCTGGGTATTGTTCGGATAAGGATGACAGGTGATAAGCGTCACCATATCGCTAGAATCTACAATCTTTACCGCATCAATATCTTTGGGTAAGATGACAACAATTTTCCTTACCGTATACGTTAATGTACGCCAAGGATTGGTGATATGAATTTCATCATTGATCTTTAATTTTTCTATATCGCGAAACATAGATGCTCCAGCATATCCACCCCGATGTGCAGCAATAACGCTATTTGTATTTTCGCCACCTATCGGCATACTCGTTTGCGACAGGATTGCAGCGCCTTTGGCGAGATGCTCTTTGCTGGCACCGATGTACAAAGGCAGCTTAATCTTCATGCGTGGTATTTCAAGATAGCCAAATACATTCATAGGAAGGCTTGCCATCTCTTTCGAAAAGATGTTTTCCTCATAACTCCAAGCATCCTTCAGTCCAATCTGTTTTTCTTCATAAATTTGCTTATTATAACGTTCTACTTTCAAATACATATTTTTCGTAATAAGCTTTTTATTCGCTTCAAAGCTATCCAGACATTGTCTAGTTTCCATGCGAAAAGATAGATGTTTCATATCAGGATATAACAACAAAGCAAAGCCGCCGATACATAGCAAGATGGCTAAAAAAGCTATTAAATAGCTAATGTTTCTTTTTTTCATATGCCCGATATCCTTTTTTTAATGCGAAGAAAGCAATACCACCGACAAATACGATCACATATTCCAATTTCCAATTATTTTCTATCCTAATTTCCTTTTCTTGCTCATTTTTATACGCAATACGCCTTCCCCTTACCAATAAGCGATGTGTATTTACGCCATAGGGCGTACAAGTCATTAATGTGATCAGATCTTTTTTACTCTCAAAATGAATGTACTTCATATCCTCAGGTTTGATTATTTGAATATCATCAACTTCATATGCATGCACCTGATTCAGTACATGGATATAAAACAGATCATGTTTTTTCAATTCATCCAAGCGTGAGAATAATTCGGCACTAGGTAAGCCTCGATGAGCGCATATCATCGCATGGTTCCCTTTTCCTCCAATCGGAAGAGATGTCATTTCCAGATGGCCGCCTCCCTTACGCAATACCTTTTCTGCCGTTCCATGATAAATCGGCATATGAACATTCAATTTTGGTATACGAAGATAACACATGACACCATCTTCGCTAAGCCGCAAAACATCTTCATAATTGTTCGGTAAGACAAAACCGCTCCCTAAAACAAAGGGATCATGTACGGGTTGTCCTATTAAATTCTCATTATATATCTTAGCTTTTTTCCACTCTTTTTCTATTTCCTCTTTACTTGCAGTATTCATTTTCGCATCATAGGTCTGTATAACATTCCATTGCTTTTTTTCTGCGATGTAATTGCTAATAGCGGGATATAGAAAAATGGCAGCACCTGTAATAAACAATATTACAGGTGCCAGGAAATAAACACGGTTCCATCTTTTTCTCTTCATTCAGATAAAACCTTAAAAAGCTTAATGAAGGTTACTTTCTTTTTTTCGCATCGTGATCACAAGCGTAGCAGCCCCAATCATTAATCCCAATCCTAAGATGGTAAACAACATGGTGCCCATACCACCTGTCACTGGCAAATCAAAGCCTTTTCCATTTATGACCGTAAATTCTAAAATAATATCATTGATTTTCACTTCTTCACCTAATTGGATAGAACCGGTCTTAGTAACACCAGAACCAGCATCCAACATACCGTTTGGTTCACTGTCAATCAACGTAAGGGTGATTTCACCATTAGGAAGCACATAGCCGCCAGTTGGTGCCTTTGTTTCTTTTAAGATAAATTCACCAGTTGCGATTCCTTTCACCTGCAGCGTACCGTCAACTCCAGTTGTTAATACAGTTGTTTTTCCTGTTTCAGAAGCTTCTGCTAAACGGTATTCACCATCTGCCATTTTGATAAAGGCTAATGCCTCGCTTCCATTCTTTTTCTTTACTTCAAATTCTGCACCTTGCAGATTCGCATTATTTTCTCCGACCTTATGTAAGATAAATCCATAAGAGCGTGCTACGACCTGAGTACTGCCTCCATAATTGAAAGGACCATTCACAAAGGCGGTATTAATCAACGCATATTCAACATTCTTATTCACTGTTCCCGTATATCTCAAATATACCATTTCTCCACCATGTGCAGCTACGAAAGCATCATTAAAACGTACTGAGAAAGTTGCATCTGCAGTTGGCGTTTCATATTTTGTAAACCCTGTTGTAAGCTGCGTTGTGCAAGCTTCATCTGCATATACTTTTACATCCTTGTTATATGTCAAACCTTCTGGAAATTTATCGCCAACATTGACATATCTGTTTTCAACATCTGGTGCATAAGCAGGGATCGTGGCACTGATCGTATACGTAAGCTTCTGCCCCACTTCCACTGTCTCATCATCAACTGTTTTAGCAATCGTACCATCTGAAGACTTTAAAGATACGGTAGTGTTTTTCAGATTCCAAACTCCATTGTCAAACGTTGGGGTTAAAATCGCTGTAGTTGGCTTATAAATACGAGAAGAATATTTTCCCGGTGCGGATGGCTCTGGTGTAGCTAACACAAGATATCCCCCCATGTTAGAATTCGGAAATGCTACACTACCATCTGATTTTTGCGATGCGGTTACCCCTAAATCTAAAGTACCATTTCTAATATCTTTTGCCATGGTCTGCCAGAATTCATCCTGTTTTGCAGTATCCATAGAACCGTTAAATTCATCCGTTACAGCATTATGGATATCACCAGTTTTCGCTATGTAATTTGTACCATGGGCATTATCATATGCTTTTACCCATTCCATAACATCCGGATGCCATAAATACATAGGATTCTTTGGTGTATTGGTTGTACTATCTACATCCACACCGATAACCTTATATAATTCAACATTCGTATCACCTTTTATACCTGAAACAGTAATCATAGCAGTTGAAGATGGCGTAATAGCAGCTTTTACATTACCGTAGCCAATTGGCACAATCATGAGTAACATAACAAATATTGCCATCATTTTTGTAAATTTCGTTTTCATCATTCCTTACCTTTCCTTTCTGAATAATTTGTATGATCTAAAACATAAATATGTTTTTAGCCTCCCTCCCTTCTGGTTCGATAACGGTACATCCCAAAACCTCCAAGCATTAGAAGAATACCTCCTATTACATAAGCGATTGTATTTCCGCCATGCCCTGTGGAAGGCAAATCATTAGGCTGATAATTCGGCAAACGATAGTCTGCTGAAGACATATTTATTTTTTCAAAGGCAGGAGTACCTGTCACTGAACCAACAATTCCGTTCACGATAAATTTCTTTGTTTGTGTATCATAGGATAATTTCCATTGCCCATCCGGTTGTAAATAGCCGCTAGGAGCTTTATACTCTATCAATCGATATTCCATTTGCGTGTTTAAGTCATGAAATAGCACTTCTCCCGTTGCGGCAACCGAATTCGTATCGGCAAACTTCTTCCAGCATTTTTCGGTAGTATCTTTTAGCTGTCCATATTGATCAACCGATATCTTTTCATTCGCATGATCATGTGTATCCTCTGTGCAATTCAATTCATAAAGTACAAAACCTGCTCCTGCTAATGGCACTTGCTTATTTGTCGTTTTTATAAACCGAAAGTCTGCTTTACTATGAACCGTATTTGTAAAAACAACTAAATTTTCTCCATACGCAATCGTTCCGTTGATTGACGTCTGTTTTTTAACTTCGCCTTGATTTACTTGCACTGATACGTCATAAGAAGCAGGAATATTGATTTCGGCAATCTCATAGCTTGTCTGATAGTTCATAGTAGGTATTCGCAATGTTTCTTTATCCTTTAAAGAGAAAGTTGCTTCTTTGTCGATTGTCATTGTCTGAATTAGATTTCCAGAAGCATTATAAATTTCAGCTGTATAGCTTTGTGCTTTAGGCTCTGTGAGTTTGATCTTAAATGTAAAGGCACTTGACGTCGCTTCGCCATCCACTTGTTTTTTAATTTCAAGTGAAGATACTTTCTGATTGGTAACCTGCACAATTGTCTGATCTTTAAATGAACCTGCAACATTTGTGCTATCTAATTTTTGTTTGTTTGCATTTACCGAGGCGCTGTCATGTTCCAAACATTGCTGCAGATTTAAACGGCTCCATCCCACATCTGTTCCTAGATACGCTTTTCCTGTGATGCTATCATAACCAGTTGCTGTATATTGCAAATGCGTACTATCGGGTTGTTTGTTCCATGTGCCATCTAAATTATCGGTTGTTTCTAATTGCATCTTTAGACCATGCAAAGTAGCATCGATACCATCTGCATCGGCATATTGCAGCATGCTGCTATACAAAGAATCGATACCTTTTTTCACATAGATCCCATCGTTTTCTCTATTCGCATTTACCGATACTCCATTCGTATCGACAACCACCTTCACGGCGAGATCATTTTTTACATAGCCAGCCGGTGCTTTGGTTTCGATGATATAATATGTTCCCGCAGAAACGGCAAACTTCGCACCTCCGCGTAATGTCACACCATCCAATGCTTCTGTAAGATTTTTCGTGGTGACTGTTTGCAAAACTTTCGCTCCACTATTGATCGTATAGGTTCCATCTTCCTTAACGTTTAGACCACTTTCTTCATACATCGCAAATTCTGCTCCCGTCAATGGCTCTTGAGCAGCATCAAGTTTTTGAACAAGTAGGGTATCCGCAACATCAGTAATCTGGAGTGTAGCTCCATATGTATAAGAATAACCGGTCGCCACATCTAATTCATCTATTTCATATGTATAATTTATTTCATCAACACTACTTTCCATACTATAATAATATGCAATTTTAAAATCGGAACCACCGGCAAAATCATACGCATTGATATTTCCCGGCAGCGGAATATTTTTTCTATTTTCCCCTGTCATTCCTTTTTCAACTAGCACATTAGGATTTTTACGGATAGCTGTTTTTAAGGAAGTAAAACTACCATCTTTTGCTACTTTCCATCCATCCGCATCGTTTCCATACACCGGTTTCCACACACCATTATCGTTTTTCATAACGACAGCAAATATGATACCGGAAGATAATGTTATATACGTACTATCATAATTCAAGGAACTGCCATCTATCTTCTTTATCGTCTTCAAATTAAAAGTAGGAGCTATGTTTGTTCTTGCAAATGCACCACTATTCCATTGATTGTTCACCTTTAATGCATAGTTACTGCCGGCTTTTACGAATTGCAATTGTATATCCTTCGTTTGGCGATATCCTTGCGGCGTTCCTGACTCTTTTAAGACAAAGTAATTGCTAATGTTTTTTAAGCTTTCTAATGTGATTGGATTGCCTTCATCATCCATAAATGCCGCATATCCATTTTTATCTGTAATAATTTTGCTGACTTCATTTAATGTCTGATAGGAAGCATCTGCTTGATACAAGGAGAAAGTAGCATTTTCTAACGCTTTGCCATTTTCGTCCGTTTTTATAAGAGAAGTTTCTGTTTTAGGTATTAAATTATATCGTAAACGTAAATTTGCTTGTGCATGTCCTCTTTCTAAGTAGAAAAATTTCAAAGTATGTATGGTATCATCCGCAAATGTATTGCCACTAAAGCCGGTAGTGGTTGCTTTTCCTGCTGCTTCAAAAGCTGCTTTGATTGTTGTTCTTTTATCAAAATTGGTACCTATATTTCCATAGACTCTAACCTCACCTGTTTGGAAATTAATATCTAAATTCGTTGCCGCATGACAGCCACCAACATCCCCAACAAGTACACCATCGATAAACACCCATACATCATCATCTCCCATAAAGCTATATGTCACAGGTTTCCCTCTGTTTGTACCTCCTTTTTGTTGCACAAAGGATGTCGTCATGGTAAGCCCAAAATAATGATTTAGTTTTGCATCTACTTCAGATAAGATTTTTGAAGATAGTTTCCCATTCGTTTCTTGAAACATATCCGATGCACTATTGAGTGGAAAAAATTGCCCACCTGATAAGCCTTTATTCTCTTTCATAGCTGGCGTATCATATAACGTAAAGGTTTTTTGTTGTTTATTAAGCTCGGCAAAGTTTTCATCACTATTGTATGAATAATAACCATCTTTATCGATTTGCAATAATCCTTTCACATTTTCATATGATTTTTTTCCACCTGTAAAAATATTATTATTTAGATTGGCAGGGTCAAATAAATAATCAAGTATATCAAAGTCTTGTACAAAAATATTACTATTTGTGCTATCCTTGTCACCACTTAAGCTAGAACTTTTTAATCTAGGGTATCCATCCTTATTGGTATTCCCATTTTTATATAAGACATTTTCAACAATTCCTTGTTTCGGGGTAGAGGAACTATCCGTTGTATTTGCCCAACCATAATTCGAGCCGATTCCAAATAGCAATCCATGACGAACACCAACATCTACACCTTTAAAGCCATTGATGCCATATAAACGATATTCCTCTTTAAATATATTATCGGGATCATTTTCATTCGTTATCCAATAATCAAACAGATCAATTTTTGTACTTGATGGGCTAATTCCCTTAATCGTATGATCTGCCAGCGATTGCAACGCGATGTCGGTTTCTTGAAAACAAACAGTACAGGACAATTCTGCGGCTTCTTCTGATAAATGATACGTTGGATCAACAATCGTCGCTGAAATAACATAGTTTCCTGTCCAGATAGGTTCTGGTATCTCGGTTACATCCCATGCTATTTTAAGTGGTTTTTGTCCACCATTCTCATGTACAAGAATTTCAGAAGGCAGCAACGTCAGTAACTGACGGTGTGATATCGGATTCTTTTGACTTGCCCCTGACACAGGCAATTCCCAATCTTGCTTTTCCGTTTTAACGATATTTACATCCTTTGGCCAACTCCATTGATAGATCATAGAGGTCGTGGTGTTAACATCTTCTGTCTCACTGGCATAAAGTACATCAACTTTTGTAAAATGAGTCATCGCACAGACATCTGCTAATAATAGAAAAGAACAAAAACCTAATAGCAATTTTTTAATATTCTTACTCATAAAGCGTCTCCTTTCTCACGTTTTACAAACGATGAAGTAAACCTTTTTGTGCCATTACATTAAAGAATATATACAAAATCGTATACGATATCGTATACGATTTTGTATGTTCAAAAAACTATAGAATAACAAGTTATTTCGTATGAAAATACAGAAAAAAACAAAAAAAACACCAAAATACGCAATCTTGGTGTATATTTATAAAAGCATACCTTTTTGTACGAATGAAGTTACTTTTAATTTCCAGAAATATAATCTTTCTTCTTTTTATTTATAACGTATTTTTGGGCATTCGTCAATCTAAATTGGAAAATTTTGGTAATCGCATAAAATTGTTATCATGGACAAATCTTGCTTTGCTAGATGCTAATCAAGCTTACAATAAATGAATTTCAAACATACTATCACAAACACATTACAAATATAAAAAGGGTGCTTTTTTTAACACCCCGAAGTATTCTTATAATTGTTTTTCTTTGATAAAATCAATCACACGATTTACATAAGATGCACAAAGTTCATCTGTTTCAGCTTCTACCATAACACGAATCAATGGCTCTGTTCCACTTGGTCTTACCAAAATTCTGCCATTATCGCCTAATTCCTGGGCAACAGCATCTACTTGTGCCTGCAATTCTTTATCTTCTAAAGCAGCCTGTTTATTCTTTACCACCGTATTAATCAATAATTGCGGATATATAAACAACCCTTCGCTCAGCTGTTTTAATGACTTTCCTGTTGCCTTCATTACTTCCAGCAGCTTTAATGCGGTAAACAAACCATCTCCGGTGTTTTCATGTTCATAGAAAATGATATGTCCACTTTGTTCACCACCGATTGAATAGTCATGTTCCCGCATGCATTCAAACACATATTTATCACCGACTGCCGTTTGTTCATAACGAATGCCCTTTTTATCAAACGCATGATATAAACCAAGATTGCTCATAACCGTAGTAACTACGACATCCTCATGTAACTGCCCTTTTTCATGCATATAACAGCCACAGATATACATCGTATAATCACCGTTGATAAGTTCGCCATCCTCATTTACCGCAATCAAACGATCGGCATCTCCATCAAAGGCAAATCCCACATGGTAATCGCCATCCTTCATCATCTGCTGTAATTCTTCCGGATGTGTAGAACCACATTTGGTATTGATATTCACACCATTAGGAGCTGAATGAATAACCTCTACCGTAGCGCCTAATGCGGTTAATGTTTCTGCTGCACAGCTAGTTGCTGAACCATTTGCCAGATCCAAGGCAATGCGCATGCCGTTCAAATCTAAAGGTACGATATCTTTTAAATGAGATTCATATAATTCTAATCCTTCATCCCATTCCAAAACTTTTCCTATTTTATCTTCATGCGCCAAGTCAATCATGATTTCACCATCGATATAACGTTCGACTTCTACTTCGATTTCTGGATTCATTTTGCACCCTTCGTGGTTAAAGAGCTTGATCCCATTATCATGATAAGGGTTATGGGAAGCACTGACCATGATACCACAATCAAAATGCTCCTTTTGTACCAAATACGAAACGGAAGGGGTAGGACATACCCCTAATAGATATACGTTTGCTCCTGTGGAAGTTGCACCAGCTGCTAATCCCATTTCAAACATATCACTGCTAAGGCGTGTATCTTTCCCAATCAAGATTTTTGCATGGCGCTTTTTTCCATAATACCATCCCAGATACTGTCCGATGCGCACTGCCATATCCAAAGTGAGTGTATCATTGGCGCGTCCACGTGCACCATCGGTTCCAAAATATTTTCCCATAATGTCATTCCTTCCTTTTACTTTTCTTTCACCGCAATTGTTACTGTCGCATTTTTCACTGCATACGTCGCCAGTTTGTTTTTGCCTTCTACAATAAGTGGTTGCTCATACGTACCTGCCTTATCAATCTTACTGACATCTACATAAACATGCAGATCCTCGATCTTAACTTTATCAATGACCTTTTTTGCCCCGGAAATAGTCACACTTGCATTTTGCTGTGTACCATTTGCCAACGCAAAGGTAAAACCATCCATGCCATTTTCGATTTTGATTGGTACTTTATTCATGACACGTTCTTTTTTATCTGCCAATTTCACAGATATATTTACAACGCTTTCACTGATTTTTGTCACTCCATTAGGAGGAACGATCGGCATCGGGAAGTCACGATTGCTGGTCAGTGTAGATGCCGGTATCGTGATCGGTAATACTTCAATCTGATCCAATACACTTTGTTTTGCGTATACTGTAACCTTATCATGATTTAATTTATACGATTCAATCGCTTTATTTGCCGGTATTACACCATTTGGCACAATGCTTAAGCTTACGCGCTTATTGGGCTTGCTGACTTTGACATGCGCATTCATCTTATCCGGAATAATATCTACATCCATCTTATTTCCTTTATCATCATATGCAGCTATCGTCGCTTCGGTCGTAAAATCACTTGTGTAATTTTTCTTAACATCAATCAAAGCTTTGACATAAGCAATCGAATCTAAAGTTTCCGCAGATGCCCGAACATGAACTTCGCCCTGCTCTAATTCTGGTTCGCCTAAATCGTAGATACTGTCCATATTCGAACGATTCACAAAATCATATCCTAACGTAAAACTGCGAATTGATTTTTTCTTGATGGTCACGATGCCATTGCTCGGTTCCAATACTACTTCAACACGACTTAGTGCACCCTCTGTCGTATATTTTACTTCATGTGTTCCTTCCGTAAGATCCGTCAAATTCGCAACGACACGGAAATTTTTCTGTTGTTTCACACTTTTGATATCACTGATATCCCCAATGATACGCACCTTTACCATCTCATCCAAACCAGTGACTTCATAAGCTTGATTGGATACGACCGCACTTACCTTATACTCTCCTAAGGTTTCCGCACTCTTCATATTTTCAAACAATCCACTATTATCAGAACTCATCCCGAAATAAAACAAAACAGCAACCATTAAAGCAACAATCTTGCCATGCTTCTGATTAAATAATAATTTATCTACCCAACCGCTAATCCAGCGAAAGACACGGCTTAAACGAATTTCCACATTGGCATATGTTTTCGCAAAAGTTTGGGACTTTTCAGCAATCGCCTTGGCTAACTCTGTCTTTCCTTCTGAGCTTAGCTGTGTTCTTTTTTTCTTCTTTGCCATTAAGAATCACTCCTTTCATCATCATTCTGTAAGGAGGAATCATCTTCTTCATCTGCTTTTTCATAATGCAATACGATTGCCTCAGGTTCAATGACATCATTAAAAAGATCATCGGCCATACCCATACTACTTAATGGATTTACTTTACTATGGTTTTCTGTATCATCATGTGACAGCTTCAAATCTTCTTTCTTTTTCTTTGTTTCTTTCTTCTGCTTCTTATTATCTTGACTTTCCTCTTTCTTACGATTTTCTTTTGCTTTATCCGCTTCTATTTGCGCCTTGGTACGACGTTTACGCTTTTTCTTTACCGGTTCCATCAAAGTCTCTTCCATCATAGATGTCTTATCAATAACCTCTTTGGTTTCCTCTTCCATGTCTTTTTTATCCGTCACGGTATCCGTATCAACAATTGTTTCAAATAGTTGATCTAATGGTGCATCCTGTTTTACAGCAAGATCTTCTATTTCAATCTTTTCCTTACTGTTTTCTACGATCACCACATCCTGTTCATGAACCGGTGCTTGTTTATCCTTCTTTTTCTTCGTATATTTATTAGCTGTTTCAACATTGTTTTTTGCCCGTCGATTCTTTCCTTTGAAATAATGTGCAAAAAACCCTTGTTTCTTACCGGCAGGCAGCTTGTTGTCCGGTTTGCTTTCTTTCTTTTTCACACTGCTTTCTTCTTTTTCCTTCACATTGCTTTGTGTGCCTAAGATATTCATCAAGAATTCCCGCAAACTTGCTTCCGAATACACCGTAAGTTTTCCTTCTTGGGCAATCGAAATATTCCCGGTCTCTTCACTGACGATGATCGTGATGGAATCGGTAATTTCACTAATACCAACAGCAGCGCGATGACGTGCTCCATAACTGGTAGGCAGTTCTCTGGAAGTCGGTGGGAAATAGGCAGCAGCACAGGCAATCTTTACCCCTTGGATAATGACGGCACCATCATGCAGCGGCGTTCCATATTGAAAGATGGAGCATAATAACTCACTGGACACGACGGAATTCATCGGTGTTCCGGTTTTAATGAAATCACTTAACGAATGTCCTTGTTCTATCGAAATTAAAGCGCCGGTCTTTGTCTTAGACATCTCCGCACATGCTTTAACTAGCTCATCCACTAAATTTTCACGTTCATTCACTGTCAACGTGGAGATACGTGAAAAGACGCTGGTCTTACCAATTTTCTCCAGAATACTACGAATCTCCGGTTGGAAGATGATGATAATTGCAGGCACTCCCCAATTCATGATGGATGTTGTCATAGCTGCTATCGTATTTAATTCCAGATAAGTGGCAATGGCCTTAACAATGATAACCAATAGAATACCTTTAAAGATCTGAATGGTTCTAGAATTATTCTTAACGATTTTCAAACAATAGTATACCAATGCCCAGACGCAGGCAATATCAGCCAATTGTCTGATCAATACCCATAGATTATTCAGTGTGAAATAGCTCATGAGAAAAACACTCCTCTCGTATGTATTATTATAGCATAGAATCAAACACTCCCATACAAAAAGCGTCAAGATTTTGCCCCACACTTCTATCTTTTTTCGTTTTGTAAACAGATTTTACCAGAAGTAAACCCTGCTCCTTTCCTGAAATAAAAAAAGATCCCACCTTTCATAAACAACGTTTATTTATTTCCGTTGTCTACTTTAGAGGGATCCTATCAAACTACATCTCTTTCATTATTTCATTAATACAATCCGCAACACTATCATACACTACACCAATTTGTTCTTTGATTACACTGCGGGCATGTGACAATGTACTGCCATGAAATTCTTCCAGCATCGGCAAATCGTTAAAGGAGTCTCCGATTGCATATATGGCATCATGATCCAACCCGAAATGATCTTCGATATAATATAACCCCTCAGCTTTGGATACCCCATGAGGAACAATGTCTACACAATTCACATTAATAAAAGCTGTCGCATAGCCTTTAAAATTCGCATTAATGTAATGCGCGATTTCCTCTGCCAGAATCGTATCGTTCAAAGATACGACCAGCTGCGCAATCTTACCGCGGTCTAAAATAGTTTCTTCCGCATCAGAAGCATCCGGCATATTTCCATATTTATGATCAATCTGATTTTTATCTACACTGAATTTATATCGATGATATCCATCATTAATAACATAAGAGACACAATCTAAAGTCTTAATATAACTGATGATGTCCAATGCATGATTATATTCCATAAACATACATTCCAACAAATTACCATCCCCATCATATATGACACCGCCATTGTTGGTTATGATAAAATCATAGGTAAATCCATTACGCTCGATCTCCTTTTGTAAAGACTCCATGCTGCGTCCGGTAACGATACCAAACAGATTACCGGCCTTGCGAAAACGTGCAATTGCCTCAATATCCTTTTCTGCGACCAGCTCTTCTGTACGCAATGTTCCATCATAATCACTAGCGAGTATCTTCATAATCATCCTCCATCTTGCAGTTTTATTGTATCAAGTTTTACGAAAAAAACAATGTTTTCGTATAACTTTTTAGGAACATCCCATACTACAAGCAGGAGGTGTTAGAAATGGCACGAAAGAAATACCGTCCTGGAATGAACTGCGAAAAAACTGGTAAATATGCTTGCTATGATGCAAATGGCAACGAAATGTACCGTGATATCGACGTTGAAAAGGACAGACGTTTTCCTCCTTCTCAGGAAGAAGGATGCTACTACGAAGAGCAGTAGTATTCTAACTGACTGTTCGCACGTATGTGCATAAGAAAAATCCTTCCCATCCTTATCGGATATATGGAAGGATTTTTTTATGTTTAAACCGTATGATCTCGTTTTTCTGAAAGTTTCTTTTGGTTTTTCTACTATTGAGTTTTTTGATAATCCAACAGACGATATACAGCTCTGCCATTGCGAATACCTAATTGCAAGATTTTGATACTTTCTGTTTCTTCTTGCATCACCTTTACCAGACAATACTTATCTTTTAATAACTTTTCTGCCATCGCCTTGTTCATGGTTTTTCCAATCCCCTGTAAGAATCGATCCTCTTTCCAAAGTGCGAATTTACAGCCATTGCGATAATTGACACAGCCAAAGCCTTTCGTATTTTCCACGATTTTATTTCCGCATACTGGACAAATGCCAACGGCTTCACGTTTGTCATCAATAGGCACACTCTCCACCTTTACATGAGAAAGATCCTCTTTTAGATGGGGGATAAAAGCTTCCAGCACACTGTCTACCAGCGTTTTCACATCTGCTTTCCCTTCCTTGATATCTTCTTGAATGACCCACCATTTGGCAGTTAAATCAGCGGTTTTAATTTCGTCAGGCAATAGGTGATAAAAATCCTTTCCTAGCTGTGTGGATAAGATTTGTTTTCCCTTCATGACGACATATCCTCGTTTCAACAAGGTTTCCACAATTTGTGAACGCGTAGCACTCGTACCGATTGAACCGTTTTCGCCTTTTTTCCCTTTATCCTTTTTCTTTAGAATATCCTTAATTTCTTTATCCTTCACATACTTTGCGATGCTTGTCATGTCTTTGATCAACGTTGCTTGAGTATAACGTTTTGGTGGATTTGTTTCTTTTTCCACAAAGACATCCTCTTGTAAGACTGCCTCATAATTCCCTTTTGGTAAAGTAAACTTGCCACTGTCTGTTTCTTCATGATCGCCATCATCTTCTTTTTCTGGTTGAAAGAACTGTTTATAGCCTTCATCTAAGATAAAGGTACTGACTGCTCTTAATTCCCCTTGTTCGCTTTTGATACTGGCAATCACTTGTCGTTTTTTAATTGGTGGTAAAAATTGCATGATGTAATAACGGCATATTTCTTCATACACTTTCCGTTCATCAGGCAATAGTGCTTGGATAGGGAAATCACTCATGGTAGGAATGATAGCATGATGTGCCGTAACATATTTATCATTAAAGCATTCAGAATGAATTTGATAATCTACCGGATAGCTTTCCTGCAATTTTGCCATAACATGTGGCAATACTTTATCAGCCTCTGTAAAATGTTCTTCCTTTAAATACTGCGAATCACTGCGGTTATACGTGATTGCCTGATATTTATCTCGCAGCGTTTGTGTAATCTGATCTGTCTTTGCCAATGTAAAACCATATTTGGTATTCATATGTGCTTGCAATTTGGCTAGATTAAAAGGTAATGGCGGCCGCACTTCTATTTCTTTTTCCTCAACTTTTACTTTTTGTACATCCTGTTGATGAACCTGTTGTGCAATTTCTTCCAATATCTCTTTATGCAAGATATGTTTTCCATCATCCAACAAATCAGATTTCGGTTTAAAAACAAAAGGAATAAGAACATCTTCATGTAATAGTGCACCATCGACATGCCACTCATAATACTTTTGTTTTACATGGTTATCAATTTGCTCATCCCTTGTCACAATCAATCCAAGGGTAGGACTTTGCACACGTCCCACACTCATCCCACTGCGTCTTAATGCTAAGGAATATAAACGCGAATAATTAATGCCCACCACATAATCCGCCACTGCTCTGGCATAGGCACTACGCCCTATAGCTATGAGCTTTTCATCATTATCAATAAGCTCATGAAAGGCTTTTTTTATATTCGCCGGAGTATTATCATTGATATATACCCGCTTAACAGGCTTCGTATTTTGCGCATATTGTAAAATTTCATCGATTAGAAATTGTCCTTCATCATCCGGGTCACCTGCATGAATGATTTGATCACATTGCTCTATCAATGCCATGATCTGCATGACGCGCTCTTTCTTATTGCCATCAGGAACTAGCTTCCAGTTTTCAAAACAAATCGGCAGATCTTCTTTACGCCATTTTTTATATTTTGCATCATACTCATCTGGTTCACAAAGACGCAATAAATGACCATATGCCCAAGTAATCGTCACATTCTTTTTGACGATGACTCCTCGCACTTCTTTACTTGGTCCATCAATGGCCTTTGCGATTGCTCTTCCTAATTCCGGTTTCTCTGCAATGATCAAGGAATGCACACAGCCTCATCCTCTCTTTTACACTCATTAGCTTGCATGGTTTTGGATAATATCTTACCTCATCCAGCCAGCAGGTACTGCCAATTATAGCATATTTCGGCAAAAGCATGAAGAAAATCTTAGTAACCAAATTGCTCATGATCATGGTATTGCTCGCTATGGCAAAGTGTTCAAAAGACTGACTAGCCCTATATTCTTTTTCACATTTTTGATGATCCTATCGTATGTACCTTTATTCACATACAATAACCTTGAATATGGTATCCAGAATTCCAGATACATTTTTTTATAAGGAGATTCCTATACAAAAAGATCACTCCTTTTGTAAACAACGTTTTATTTATTTACGTTGTCTACGAAAGAAGTGATCATATCACATGTTACTTTCTTTATCCTTCTTTATTTTACAATCAAACGTGCCATGACAATACCTTCACGTTCCTGTAAGCGCTGCACCAATTCTTCACTTACTTCATCATTGGTTTCTAAAATGGTATACGCATAATCTTTCTTACCTTTACTAGCCATGTTTTCAATATTGATACCATGATTACCTAGCGCTGTGGATACGCTGCTGATCATATCCGGAATATTTTTATTAATGATACAGATACGATACTTGGTTTCCTGTGTGATTTGCATATCCGGTAAATTCACAGAGTGCGTAATATTGCCATTTTCCAGATAATCCATGATCTCCTTAGCTGCCATCACCGCACAATTTTCTTCACTTTCCGGTGTTGAAGCACCTAAGTGAGGAACTCCGATAACATTATCAAACTGCATCAGCGCATTGGTAGGAAAATCGGTAACATAGCTGCCAATCTTACCTGCCTGTAAGGCTTTTACCATTGCTTCATCATCAACAAGACCACCACGAGCGAAGTTTAAGACACGTACGCCATCCTTCATCATGGCAATGCCTTCCGCACTGACAATGTTTTTCGTAGCTTCCATGTAGGGTACATGCACGGTGATATAATCACATTCCTCAAAGATCGTTTTTAGATCCTTTGCATGATGAATGCGGGACTTTAAGGTCCATGCCGCCTGTACGGAAATATAAGGGTCATACCCATACACTTCCATATCCATGGCCGCCGCTGCATTTGCCACTTGTACACCGATGGCACCTAAACCAATGACGCCCAACTTTTTTCCGGCAATCTCCGGACCGACAAATTGGCTCTTACCTTTTTCAACCGCCTTGGAAATATCTTCACCTTCCAGTGATTTCACCCAGTTCACACCTTGAGCAATTTTACGGCCACTTAAGATCAGCGCCGCAATCACCAATTCTTTAACCGCATTGGCATTTGCTCCCGGTGTATTGAAGACAACAATACCTTGCTCACTGCACTTATCCAATGGAATATTATTGACGCCGGCACCGGCTCTCGCAATACATTTCAAAGAAGCTGGAAATGCTACATCATGCAGCTTCGCGCTACGCACCATGATGGCATCATAGTCATCAAAGTCTTCGCTAAAGCTATATTTGGTTTCATCAAACTGTTGAATTCCTGCTTCTGCTATCTTATTAAATAATTTTACTTTCATATGGTTTTCCCTCACTTATTTTCTTCTTCAAATTTCTTCATGAAGGCAATCAGTGTTTCTACACCTTCCATAGGCATGGCATTATAAATGGATGCCCGCATACCACCTACTGCACGATGGCCTTTCAGGTTGCTCATACCGGCTGCCGCACTTTCCTTCGCAAACAGTGCATCCAATTCTGCATTCGGAGAACGGAAAGTCACATTCATCAAAGAACGATCACTTGGATTTACCTGTGTCTGATAGAAATCGCTTGTATCTAAATACGTATATAACAGCTTCGCTTTTTCTTCATTACGCTTTGCCATGACAGCTAAGCCACCCATCTCTTCGATCCATTCCAATACTAAGCCTAAAATATAGATGGCATACGTTGGTGGTGTGTTGTACATAGAATCTTTTTCGGCAAGTGGTGCATAATCCATCATAACAGGTGTAAATTCCTTCGCATGGCCAATCAGATCCTCACGTACAATGGCAACAGTCAAACCGGCGCAGCCCATGTTTTTCTGTGCTCCGGCAAAGATGATGCCATAATCCTCTACCCGAATCGGTTTTGATAAGATATTGCTGGACATATCCGCAACGATAGGCACTCCCTTTGTATCCGGTACATATTTCCACTCTGTACCATAGATCGTGTTATTGGCGCACAAATAAACATAATCCGCATCCTTGTTTAATGCCAGCTCCTGCTGTTTTGGAATATACGTAAAATCTTTATCCTTACTTGTTCCTGCCAAAGCAATATCCCCATATTTCTTCGCTTCGGCATATGCTTTATTGGCAAAATATCCGGTGACGATGTAATCTGCTTTCCCTTTTTGCAGCAGATTTAAAGGCACCATTGAAAACTGTGAAGTTGCCCCTCCCTGCAGAAATAATACTTTATAGTTATTAGGAATTGCCAGAATGGTTCTAAGTCTTTCCTCTGTCTTTTTAATAATGGCATCATATGCCTTGGAACGATGACTCATCTCCATGACCGACATTCCACTGCCCTCATAATTCAGCATCTGCGATTGTGCTTTTTTCAATACCTCCAGTGGCAGCATGGATGGTCCAGCTGAGAAGTTGTAAATTCTTTTTTCGGCCATAATTCGGCACCTTCCTTTCTTTTTACTTTATGTATGTGATGATAATTATAGCACATATGAAATGAAATGAAAGTGATAATGTAAAAAGCTTATAAATTTTCTGAAATAGTTTTCTTAACATAAACAATCCGGCGATGCTTGTCCTTGTATCAAAGACACAATAAAAAAAAGCACTATCCTAAAACGCTTTTACATTAACGTCTAAAAGATAATGACTTTTTACTCTATGCAGATGGCATAAGCTCCTCTTTGCTGCCTTCATCATAAACATATGTTTAGGCAAAAACAACTTGAATCAGCATCATATAAACAAACGTGCCGCCAATGATACTGATCATATTATTACGTTTCCATATATGCAATAAGACAACACATCCAATTCCCAGAAACTCTGGAATTCCATAGGGATATGACATAAAGGCTGTATGGCGGACACAATATATGATAAGACAAAGCATGATTGCCATCGGTAATACTTTGCCAAGATATAGGATTCTTTTAGGAAGTTTATCCGGGTTTTTAAAGATGAGAAATGGTATCGCTCTGGTTAGGAAAGTACAAAAAGCTACAACTAAAATAATGCTCAACGATGCCTGTGTCGTTATCATGATCGTTCTTCCTTTCTTCGTTCAACATTTTTCTCAAAGATCAGCAAGAAGATAACCAGAAGCAATAATGCCGGTAATAAAAAGTTATCAAAGCCAAAGACAACAATACTTATAAGAATGGTGAAAGCCGCAATATAAGCAGGCAGATGATTGACAGTATGCAGCCATTGTTCTACAAAGATGACAGTAAATAAAGCTGTCATAGCAAAGTCAATTCCGGTTGTATCAAAATTTAACAGACTTCCTAAAACGGCACCAATCACTGATCCTATGACCCAGTAGCATTGATCAAAGAGAGAAATGAAAAACATCAACTTCTTCCCATGTTCCGCTTTTTGATCAGGAATGGCACATAATAAAGAATAGGTTTCATCTGTTAAAGAGAATATCATATACCACTTCTTTTTTCCCATTCTGCTAAACACATCTAAAAAAGATAATCCATAAAACAATTGTCTGGCATTTACTGTAAGTGTAACTATTGCCGCCTCTAGCAAATGAAAACCAGAATGAAAAAAAGTTAACATAACGAACTGCATACTGCCTGCATAAACAAAAAAACTCATGAAAAAGGCCCACAGCGCAGAATATCCTTGTTGTTCACATAAGATGCCAAATGCCATACCTAAAAAGACATACCCAATCATAACCGGAAAGCTTAATTTTATAGCTTCTTTCACAATTTCTTTCAATACTATCACCCCTATTTAGTTTCTTATTGTAATGGATTTATTGAAATATTACAACTATACCATAGACAATAGCTTTTCTTTATTGAATAAGAAATGATCGCATAGTTAAATTATACTTTTTCGTTAAAGTCGTTTATTGTCAATTTTTTCATTCTTTATTATTGACAAGATGACCCCCTGCATGATATATTATGTAAGCACTCAAGAAATGGGGTTTTAGCTCAGCTGGGAGAGCACCTGCCTTGCACGCAGGGGGTCATCGGTTCGATCCCGATAAGCTCCACCAATAAACATAGTAGATTCCGAAATATCGGGATCTTTTTTTTGGTAAAAAACGATTACTGAGATTGGCAAACACCTTATTGTTAAAACCACAATTGCTTATACGTAATCATAATAAAAAAAAGGCATTGCTGCCTCAATATATAAAAAAAGTAACCTGGGGACAGGTTACATTTAGGAACGCCTTTATCCTGTGCGTGCAAGAATTTAGAGAACAAAGGCTGAAATGTCCAGAATACGTCTGAGATATCGGCGACGCACATTCAAATACTGCATGGGAGTGCAATACTTCAACGTCTGAACATGATCCTTTTCCACCCATTGGGCTTCCCCCGGATCCCCCATTGCAAGAACTCACCCCGTTCTTGCACTTTTATTTTATCCTAAATCTTTATGTAAAACAATATTTTTGGTAAAAGTTGCCATTTATTTCAAAAAAAGTTAATTAAATACAAAATATGGCAAAAACCGTCAAATACGGATATATGTTTTATTGCGTTTAAAAGAACTTCAGCATCTGATACCATACATAAAGAAAACTTCTTTTTTAAGAAAAGAAGTTATACTTTTATATGGATTCTTGAATGTGAAATAGCAGCTGATGGTTTCGTGTCTGCAAATACACAAGTAGCCATTAAGCATAATCCACAAACACCAGCAATAAATAATTTTTTCATAATCATTAACCTTTTTTCTTGATTATGTTTAGATCATATGCATATCATCATCGACACGCATATAATAAATGATTATGATTTTATAGACAACAAAACCGACTTCTTTTAACAAAAATCCAATTTACTTAATTTTTTCCTAGAAAAAAACTTTTTCTATCAACTAATTTACTTTGTTGTTAATGATTTCTTCATATAAATAAAGGCTTTTATAGCAGCTATTCTTCTTTATAGCCTTTTTCAATTCAAATTTAAACACTTCGCTTAAATCTTTATCTTCATTTATTGGCGCAATTTCATTAAGAATAAAATCTTGTTTTTCTTTAGGTGAACTTATACCATAATTCAAATAGAAATTGTACATTTTCCTTAAAATTTGAGGATATTTTTCAATTTCCATCTTGCTCAAAATCGGTATATTTATTTCTTTATTTAATACACTCTGGCAATTTGCCATATATATTAGATCTGTTATATAATATATATTTTGATATTTTATCATTTTACTAAAATACATTAACGCATCATGATATTTACAATGAATATGAAATTGATTTGCTATATTTGAATACGTTTCACCAATTTTTTCATTAGGAACATAAAAATTTTCTATAATATAATCAACCTTTTTTAGATATATAAACACCATGTCTAATTGTATTTTTGAATAAAGTATTATTGCATAATTATATACATCTAATAATCTTACATAGTTTTTAAAACTATTATATCTCTTTTCCAAATCATCTAGAATTAATTTGAAAGATTCAAATTGTTCAGTATAAGCATAATAGTGTAATAGATGTAATTTCATAAACAAATGTTTAGTGTTGTATAAACACAATTTTTTTATATGATTATTATACTCTTTTCCGTTTTCAATTGCGTCTAATGGCAATCTATTTAAAATAAGCAATCTGATCAAATCATCATATGCATCTGGCATTATTTCAATTAATTTCAGATAGTGGTGCATAGAATCTCTCGATATGATAATATCATATTGAAAATGATCATAAACATCCTTAAAAAGCATATATAGCTCCGAATACACAACATAATTCCTCACCCTTTCTAAAAGGGTTAAAGCTTTTTGGCAGTATTCTTTAACACTTGGAATATCATAAAACTCAATGGCATTATATAATTGGTCAAGCATTAATAAAAGAGCTTCATCTATCTTTGGAAAATCACCAAATAGTAAATCGAATTTAGATAATATATTCATATATGTACTTTCGCGACATCGCTCACCGTTTTCTATTCGTTTAAGTGTGTTTCTGGTACAAATACCCTCGCAAAATCTTTCTATACTATATTCATCATTATACAATTTTCGATTTTCTATCCTATAAAGATTTATCATATGACCAATAAGCCATAATTTTTCCAAATTTTCTACAGCCATATATATCACCTCATATTAGATTTTAATAAATTTCATTCATATTATCCTCTATTATTTTATCAAATAAATATAGATTACTATAACTATTTTGAGTCTTTAACGTCTTTTTAATTTCAAATCTAAATATATCAATGAGATCTTGATCAAACATATTAGGTGCGATATTTTTTATTATATTTTTTTGTTTAATCTCAACAGGAACATCATAATATTTAAAATAATTATACATATATTGTAATACAATTGAGTACTCTGCTAAAAGATCCGGTGTTAAATCAGGTATATCTATTGGCAATTCTAAATGACTTTGACAGCTCGCCATATAAATAATTTCAGTTATATGTGGTACCTCCTTATATCTAAGCATTTTTTCAAAGAACTCTAATGCTCTTTTATAATTTTTTTCAAATATCAAATTTGATGCAATGTTTGAGTAAATTTCACTTAATTTATAATTTGGTATTTTTCTGATTTAGCAATATTATCTACTTTTTGTATATATTCATCACGTAATCCATGTTCAATAACTGTATATAACATAAAATAATAATTATAAAGATCAATTAGACGTATATAATTTTCCTTACTTAAGAAAATCATCTCTAATTTATTTAATAATTGCATTAATGATATGTATTGATTTGTAGTTATATAATATTTTAAAACAAAGAATTGCAAGAACAAGCATTTCTCATTAATCATTTCAAGTTTCTTTATTGCAGTATTATATATGTTAGGATCATCAAGAGCATCTATAGATTTTCTTGTCATGATTAAAAATTTCAGTATTATTGAATATATAGGAGGCATTATACCTAATAGACTCTCATATCTTAAAGCAATACCTGTGGATATTGTTAAATCATCGATATAATATTGCCTTAAATTCTTGAATATATTATATAGTTCTGAATAATATACATAATTTCTAACACGTTCGAGCAAATTTAGAATTTTGTCACAAATCCTGCCAATGCCCTCTAAATCAAAATATTCAATCGCCTCATACAATGGTTCCATCATCATCTCAACAGCAGTGTCAACTTCGGGGAAATAATCAAAACGCAGCTTCAATTTAGCAAGTAATTCATCATATACTTCATCAGAACGACTACATTCGCCACTTTCAATTCTTTTTAAGGTATTGATCGTACAAATACCATCACAAAATCTTAATAACGTATACTCATTCTGTGTATTATGACGTTTTTCTTCACGGTAGATCCTTATTAATTTACCAATGACACGAATTCTGTTTTTGTTTTTAATTCTCACTAAAATTCTCCTCTACATAATCACTCCCCCTCACATAAGTATAAAGTATTTTCCATTTTTTGGAAATAGAATTAACAGAAAAGCGATTGAACTGAATTATTTCAAAAAAACAAAGAAAAAGAGCTATTCGCTCTTTACTAAAAACATTGGTAAATATTCCATAACATGAATAACTTTGTTCAAAATACGGTATATATAAGCAGCTTCTTCTTCACTTTTCGGCGTCATGGATTGGCTTTGTGACAAGGTATTCATACTGCGATAGGTCAATATATTATAGAAATGACAATTGGCAGCCTGTAGATATGGTATAGCTGTTTTAGCCGCAGCATAATTTTCTGTTTTCAATGATAATAGAAAACGTACATAACAATCCATTGCTGAATGCTGATCATATTTCTGTAAGAGCTCTTTGCAACTCTCATATTCTTCAAAATACAAAGATAGCGCATAAAGATAATGATGTGCACAGAAGGCATCAGAAGGATTTAGATTTAAAATCTCCTGGAACTGTTGTTGAGCTTTGCGCATACAGCCAGCTTCATAAAGTGCGCACGCATAAGTGAACTTAATATGAAATAAAGGTTTTGCCTGCTCAATAGAGTAAAAATCATCTACCTTGCGTAAGAAAAAATCTTTACCTAAATTCATAGTAGCTAATTCCATTCCCTCTTTATAACGCTGTATTCTTACTGCATGATCTTCTTCATAGGTTCCAAGCATCATATAGGCCTCAATACAGTCTTCACATATATCTAATGCTTCATAAGCTATTTGCTGTTTCTTCTGCCAGGAACGAACACGCTTACTCTCTTCAAGCTTTAATAAAGCCTGTTGATAGGATTGTTCATTTTTAGTATAGCCGACATGACTTTCTTCAAGAAATGCATCAAGACTCATTTGAAATGTCATGCCTATATCAATAATGTCAATTTGCTCTTTCATACTTACCTCAATTCATTCATAACCTGCGTAATTAAAAAACAGATGTCTGTTTATGTAAAATTTTTAATGTGTTGTAACGCCCATCGCTGATTGATTTCATGAAATTTTTTGGTATCTTCTTCTGGCATGCGTTGCTTAACTTGCAGATAGGATTCCCATGTTAGGGCTAATACATCTTCTTGATCATTTTCTGTATAAGAAAACCAAATCGTTTCACTTTGTTTATCCCTATCTTTATAACGAAGTGTATTAGGATAACGCTGTTGTTTCTTCAGATAGATATAAACTTTTAATTTCAGAATCTCGATGACTCGATCATCGAAACCTTCTTCCAATATATGAATCTTTTCTGCAATGTCACGAGCATCGGATATATAACGTTTCGTGGCGGACATATCTGCATACAGGTGATGATCCGCCGCTTTCTTTTCTTTTTCTGATTTCATCAATAAGACAAAATGATGTTGTTTATCCGGATATATACAAGTATGAAAAAAAGATATGCGTGTTCCACATCTTGGACAGGTAAACGCATAGAATTCTTCCTGTTCCAATTGTTGCTTTAAATCTGGTTCAAATTCCGGAATTACTACGGTATCACTAGACTTGTGCGTATGCCAAAGACAAGTCGGACATGTTATTTCTACTAAGATCGATTTCATTAAATCACCAACTATGTACATTATACACGCTTACGCCAAAAAGTCACGTACTACCTGTCTCTACCTTATAGATACCAACACCTTAGTAAAATCGTACCTATCCATTCCTTTTCTTCATCAACTTTTGTAAGAATTTGATGAATATTAACAAAACTTCATAAAAAAGGCTTTCAATCCGTCCTTTTTCTATATTATAATAATGGTTGTTACAAATGAATAAAGTAAAATTACTATATGAGGTAAAGCAATATGGAAAAGAAAGAAAAAAATACCCGTAAACGTAGTCTGATTATTGACATCGTTTTACTGGCAATCATGCTGATTGTCAGTGTCATCAGCTTTTACATCGCTTATACGTTTGGTCTGATACCAATGAAATGGATAACAATCTTTGCCGTTGTTGTCGGATGTAGTTTCCTCATCCTTCTTCTTTTGAACTTTAAGAAACTTCCTACATGGGGATTGGTCATGAAACGTTTTGTATTGATCGTCTTAACGGTATGTATTGGGACATGCGGTTATTTTCTGGATAAGTCGCGAACGACCATTAATAAGATCAGTAAAACGACTGTGAATGAAGATGGCTCAACAACCAAAAAATCTAAAATGTTCGTCGTTGTGAAAAAAGACGCTGATATCCAAGACTTAGACGATTTAAAAGATCAGACGATCGGATTCCAAAATGGCAGTGATGAGGATAATGCAACTTATATGAAAACATTGTTGCAAAAAGAAATTTCCTTTCAAGAAAGAGAAGAAATGGATTATACGGCTTTAATAACGGATTTAGAAAATAATGCTGTAGCTGCTATTGCCATGAGTGAAACTTTCTACAACATGTCAGCGGCCAATATTGATAAATTCTCGGAAGAAACAAAGATCATTGAAACCTATGAACGCGAATTAACAGACAATCAAACGAAACATAAGGATATTACAAAAGAAACCTTTACCGTTTATCTGAGTGGTTTGGATAATGTAGGCTCTCCGGATCAGCAGACACGTACCGATACCAATCTGATTTTAATCGTCAATCCGCGAGCAAATCATATTGATATGGTGTCCCTTCCAAGAGATGGCTTTATTCCAAATACAGCGACCAACAATGTCAATGACAAATTCACCCATACGGGAATGTATGGAATCGATATCAGCGTAGAAACCTTACAGCAGTTCTTTGGTATTCCTATTGATTATTATGCCCGTGTCAGCTTCAATTCATTGATTCAAATTGTTGATACCATAGATGGTATTGATGTTGATGTTGAGATTGATTTCTGTGAACAAGATGAGAACCGCAGTTTCAAAAAAGATGATCTCATCTGCTTGAAAAAAGGCGAACAACATTTAAATGGAAAACAAGCCTTGGCATATTCTCGCCATCGTAAAACCTTAGGTTATGATAATCCAGGACGTGAACGTGCTCAACAACGGATCATTAAGGCTATTATCAATAAACTTGTTTCCCCTAGTGCTATTACTTATGTAAATGAATTACTGGAAATTGCGCCTAATTACGTGATTACAGACATGCCAGCAAATCAGATTACTAAGTTTGTTTCCAGCGAATTAGAAAATATGAAACCTTGGACCATCTCTTCTATTTCCAGTGATAACGGTGTTTATGATACACGCTATGTCGCAAGTATCGCGGAAAGTGAAGGTAAAAAGGATGTATACCTGTTTAACAAAAATGAGGTTCATGCCTTACTGAATGCTTATGATGGCGCCAGCAAACAATTGGAAATGAAGGAGTATCACTTTGATCTAACAAACCTTTATAAAGATACACCAGCTGTTAACGATGATCCTAACATTGTTTGGGATAGCATGGCAGACGATCCACATTAATGTTTGTATGCAAGAATGACACACGTCATTCTTTTTTTATACATAAGCGTAGAACAAGCTATACCAAAAAGAAAAGCAGAGAAATCTCTGCTTGCATAAACATTATTCTGTATCAATTTTTCAAAGTTTCATCATTATAAGTACGATGGGTAATCTTATGCAACCAATCCTTCATCATCGCAATATCTTTTTCATCATTTAAGATATATTCCATGATCAAGGTATCCTTGCCACAATTAAACTGTGCAACAATATGAAGATATTCTTCTAACTGTTCAATGATACCCTTTCCTTTGACATCTCCATCCTCAATCACAAAACTTTCTAATGCATTTTGTGGATTGCTCAGCATTTCCAAATAATCCTCAACATTCTTTTCAAATTGATAAACATTTGCTTTGATTAGCCATCGCCAAGGTTCATCACTGGTTTTATACGGAGCCATGAAATGCAATGTTTGTGTACTGTTATCAAAACTATTTTCACTGCATCCATCCACTGGTATGTTCCAATTCCCAAAAGGATACCATACCAGATGGCGGCGATATCCGATATTCGCAATCGGCTCATCTACACCATGATGAATCAACTTTTCGCGCATCAGACAATCACACAATAGTTCATATATATCTAAAGGAAGGCCAATCGTATCATCTGCCTCATATGCAGCTTCTAAGTAATCAATGATCGTATGCGCAATCTTATCTGTAGTCTCATTCATTCCACTGTATTCATAATAACAATCTTTCCATAATAAAGCAATTGCACAATTTTTATAGTACTGGGCATCGCGCGCTAAATTGTTCCATACAAAGAATCGCTGTGCCAGTTCTTCAATTTCCAATGTTTTAAACGCATGTACAGAAAGGTATCCCATAGGTGTAACGACCCTATCGGCTTTACTCATTGGCTGATAATCATCACTGCGCCAACAAATGCACAGATTTTTATATTCTGCAACATGCTCCTCTACATACGTTGCGATATCCTGCAGCCAGCGATAAAAATAGTTATATTTCAGTGTTTCAAAATTGCGTTGTTCATAATACTTGGTGGGATCACTCACTTCAAAAGGCCATTCACTTTCCGCTATTACATCATCAAAAAAACGGCATGCGAAAGCATGAAATCCGGGACCGGCGACATTTGTCTGCGCCGTCAGAGTGATAAAACAGCCTTCATAACTGCATTCAATATAGCCCTGTGGACAGACTTCAATATTCACAAAAGTATCAAAATCTTCAAACTTTAATTTCTTTTCCTCACATTGTTTTTTTAAAAACGCACTAAATTGCTCACGTTGTGTTTCTTTTTCTAATTTACCTTCTAAGACAATTTCAATTGACATAATGACTCCTTTCATGACATTGTGTACATACCTCTTCCTTTTATGATTGGTTGAAAAAGGAACTGATTACTCAGCTCCCTATTCTACTGCTAATACTCGATAAACCGACTTCATTTCGCCCTCAAAAACCAGATTTCGTTTGGTGTAATCGTAAGAACGATTGAAATCATAATCCATGATCTTCATAACCTTGATACGCATTTCTTTCTTTAAAGCACTTTCTTTTAAATCCGTCTTTGCATAACTGACACTTACCTTAAAAGTGAAACCATCACAAGTTGTGTCATTATATACAAACTGTGCTTCTTCGCTGCTTTCCACCTTCACCGCACTTACTTGCGGAAGCGCATCCTTTCCATATTCATTTACGATGGTAGGATAGTTGCCATAATAATATGCCTCGGCAAACTCTATGTATTCACGAATACTGTCACTTGGCAGATATTGCAGACCACCAATGTCACTGCGTGACTTTTTATTTGCTAAAGTGAAGAAATCATAAACAAAATTCACGGCAACCTGTTTGGCCTCTTCTTCACTGATCGCATGATCTGGATTTTTCTCAACAGCTGCACTTAAGGAATTAAATGCTTTGATTTGTTGTTCGCTTGGGTTTAACGGTTCAACATATCGATCATTTTTAATAAGTTTAACTTCTTCCTTTTTTGTCTCACTATCACTGCCTTTTTTATCATTCTTTTGATCATTGGAACTGCATCCGCCAAGAATTAGTAGGGATACTGCAGCCATCGTCAAAACCAATTTTTTCATTAAAGGTTTCATACTTTACCTCCACAACTATAGTTAAGTATACCACAGATGATAAATGAAAGTACATCTGCCTCCGTAATTTTTAAGAAATCCTTAAGCAAATTACGTAAAAACAGCATGCATTGCTACACTTGTTCAACACATGCCGCCTTTTTCATCTAAACATTTTTGATCAGTTCTTGTATCCTTGTAAGCATATCTTCCTTATATAAACCGCCGCCTTGGGCAATGCTGGATCCAGCATTTCCCTTTAAATGATACGTATCCGCAAGCATCTCATACACTGCCTTCACATCCAAACCATTGCCTGGATTTGCAGCAACGACAATATGCGCATTATCATACATCTTGCCAATCAGAATTACCGCCTTCTGATATGTATCACATAAGAAGGAAGCCATTTTTACTAACGATTTATTATCAATATCCTCAAACTGTTCAATGATCAGCTGTTCTTCTCTTTGCCCCAGTTCCTTAGCCAGCATCTTATAGTATTTTTGTTTCCAATCACTTACTTCATTATGAAGTTTCCGCGTTTCATTAATGATACGTCCCACACCGGTATCTAAATATAGATGCGAAATTGCTAATGAATGACTGACTTCATCCAACACCTTATAACGGCGTTCTACACAATCCAATAACTGATCACCGACTAGATATTTGATTTTATACCCCTTATTGGTTTTCTCAAAACCACGAATAAACAACAATTGTAAATAACGTAAAGAAGGGACGTGCATACAACCACATAACGTATAATCTAGGGCTCCGATGCGAACGATACGCAAATCGTCACGCATGACATCCTTTTGTGGCAGATGTGCCAAAGCTTCTGCTCTTGTCGGATATAAAATACTGACATTCAGATCATCGCGAATAAGTCCGTTACATAGCACTTGCAATTCAATTGCCATTTTTTCATTGAAATCCGGAAAATCAAATTCCACATCATTTTCTTCATCCCCGACATGATGAGCAAGGGTGTGTACCTTATAAACATTACTCAATACAGCACTGATAAGATGCTGTGCCGTATGTATTTGACATTTACGGAAACGTTCATGCAAATTGATGCTCATAAAAACAGCACCTTCTAACTTCACATCCAGCAAATGCCATAAATAGCCATCTTTTTTCTTAAGACCAAGTACCATATGGTTATCCATCATTCCAATATCACTTGCCATACCGCCACTTTCTACATAGAAAATCGTATCTTTACAGGCATGCCAGTATAACCCGTTTTCTTCCTCAACCTTAAGAACCTTGGTGTTTAATTCGGTTTTAAAGCAATTATCATAAAGTTTATTATACATAAGCGTTCCTCCTTTTTTTATTATCTTTAATTTTATCACAAATTCATCATTATTTCACGGCTATCCTTTCTTTATAATATGTGAAATCATGGGTTTCTATGACTATGCCATATCTTGTACGATACATCGCTTTCATGATATTGAAAATTTTGTATGAATCCTAAATCTTGCATGTATAAGATTTATGAACAAACGTAATCATTTGTTTTCTTTTGAAATTCGCCTAATCATCTTGAGTTTGTAACATATCGTGATATAATGAATAGGCAAATCACAAGGAGTGGTAGAATGAATCAGGTTGCTGAAAACTGGAAAGATTATGAGTGCATGGACACAGGAAATGGCGAAAAACTGGAACGTTGGAAAGATATTATCTTACGTCGTCCTGACCCTCAGGTTATTTGGCCGATTGCTGAAGAAGATGCGCTTTGGAAACAGCCTCATGCCCACTATCATCGCAGTAAATCCGGCGGTGGCAGTTGGGAATATAAAAAGAAGTTTAAAGACAGCTGGACCATCGAATATAAAAATCTTCGTTTTAAAGTTTCACCAACCGGATTCAAGCATACCGGATTGTTTCCTGAACAGGCAGCCAATTGGGATTTCATGATGGATAAGATCAGTCATGCGGATCAAGATATCCGTGTCTTGAATCTATTTGCCTATACCGGCGGTGCCACAATGGCATGCGCCAGTGCCGGGGCAAGTGAAGTCGTACATGTGGATGCCAGTAAAGGGATGGTAAATTGGGCGAAAGAGAATATGATGCTCTCCCATCTGCAAGATCGCAAGATTCGCTTTATTGTTGATGATGTCTTGAAATTTGTTCAGCGTGAAAAACGCCGGGGCAGAACCTATCATGCCATCATCATGGATCCCCCAAGTTATGGCAGAGGTCCTAATGGTGAAGTCTGGAAAATTGAAGAACAGCTATATCCTTTAATTTCCGCCTGTCTTGAAATCTTGGACGAGGATCCTCTATTCTTCTTGGTGAATTCCTATACAACAGGTTTTCCGCCAACAGTCCTTCACAATCTACTGCATGCTACCATTGCCCGTAAACATGGCAACGGTTATATTGAAGCCGGTGAAATCGGTTTGCCAATCACACGCAGCCAAACAATTTTACCTTGTGGTATATATGGAAGATGGGTTAAAGAATAAGGAGAGTTTAGGAAAGTATGAAACATTTTAAAACATTGGCACTTGCATTCTGTGCCGCTGCACTGTTAGTTGGATGCAGCACAAAAGATGCGAAAGAGGATGTCATGAAAAACACCAAATCCTTTATTGATGATGTGAAGGATAAAGTGAATGTAACTGGCGTAGAATATTATACCGGAGAAAGTCTGTTTTACAATGCAAGCGATAATGATCCACAGGTATTAGTAGGTGATGGAACAATCGTTCATATCAGTGTTGATACAAAGGATGGTAAGAAAGCTAACATGTACTACAGCATAAAAGAAGATGGCAAGATGGAAGAAATCGTAAAATTTGCCAAAGATGAAAAAGGCAAGGAAATCCCTGCCGGAGAATATGCTGTTTATTCTGCTGAAAACGAAGTAAAGGATTGGCAGAAATTATCAAAAGAAGAAGTCAGCGAAATCGCTAAATAAAGCAAAAGAAAACAGTATCTCATAGAAGATAACTTGTACTCTTGACAGTGTAGCCATGTGAAAGTGGCTATGCTTTTTTTATGCCTACACAATCATGGCGAATTATCATTTATTATAAGATATGGGTAGATATGCCATCTTCCTTTTCACATAGCGTCATTCACTGTATAAAAACCCCCTATAAGACTTATACGTTTTTTGTATGTGTCTTACAGGGGGTATGATGTTGTCCTTTTCTACATATCTATGAAACCTTTTATGATAGCAGTAATTGTCATGCCAAAATGGTCCATATCCTTTATATGGGTATACTACCTTACGTATTATTCCATATTGGCGTGACGGCCAAACATGGTATCACTTGTCATGTTGCGCTTTTCCATCAACATCATCACAGCAATATCCATGAAAATCCCTTCACTTTGCTCAAATAAAGACCCCATCGGCTGAATAGATTTGATATCTCCTTGTTTGGCACTCTTAGGTGATGGAGCACTGATTTCTACGACGACATCCGCCATCTTTGCTATCGTAGATTCTGTATTGATAGTAATTAAGGCGACACGCGCACCCATTTCTTTTGCCTTTGCGGCATGATTGACTAAACTCTTTGTCTCACCGGAACCACTACAGATGACCAATACGCCATTCTCTGCAATATTAGGTGTGCAAGTTTCCCCTACCACATAGCTATGAATGCCCATATGCATTAAACGCATCGCAAAGCCTTTTACTTGAAAACCGCTGCGGCCGGCCCCGGCACAGAAAATTTCATCACCTTGATCGATCAAAGAAACAAATTGCTTTGCCGCTTCTTGATCAATCGCGGTTAATGTATGTGTTAATTCTTTTAAGACAATATCGGCATATTCTTTATTATTCATAATATACTCCTTCTTTCTTTTCTTAATTTCTAAATTGCTAGGTTTATCGAAGATGACGTTTCATTTCTTTCGCTGCTTCAGCACGCGCTTGTGCATTACAGATAGCACCACCAACAACAATAATACCTGCGCCTTCTTCAACGATAGCATCAATGGTAGAAAGCTTTACACCACCGGCTACTGCAGATTGGGCATGCTGAATTACGCGATTCACAATCTTTAGTTCATCCAACGGATCTTTTCCACTGGATTGTACATCAAATGCCGTATGCACACAAATATAATCAACACCCATGGCATCAATCTCTTTTGTACGCTCTTCCAAATTTGTAACGGCAATCATATCAATCATAATCTTCCCATGATATTTCTTTGCTGCCTTTACAGCACCAAGAATCGTTTCATCATTACTAGCACCTAATACCGTAACGATATCCGCACCGGCTTTAAAAGCTGTTTCGGCTTCTAATTCACCGGCATCCATAATTTTGGCATCTGCCAATACTTCAATATCTGGAAAGTGTTTCTTAAATTCACGCACGGGGCGCATTCCTTCTTCGATGATAAAGGGAGTTCCCACCTCCGCAATATCGACACTGCCTTTGGTTTCTTCTAATAATGTTAGGCAATCTTCTAATGTTAATGTGTCTAAAGCCACTTGTAATTTCATATGCTGTTTCGCTCCTTTTTCTAACTGCTTATAGGATAGTACGTTTTCTTTTCAATCGCAATAATCACTTTTGTTTTTTTAAAAGAAAAAGCATTATTTCTTTGTTTTCATCTTTAATCACAAAATTTAACCAACTTTTACAAGCAAAAACCAAGCAATGCTTGACATGACACACAACTTGTCTTACGATGAAGAAAGCAAAACAAAGAATGGAAAAGGAGGTTTCTTATGTCAAAAAATACCGATACCAGAAGAGATGAAATTTATCGCCTTATTTTAGCAGAAGGCTCCGTTCGTGTGAATGAGTTAGCTGCACGCATGGAAGTCACAACGGAAACGATTCGTAAAGATCTGAATGCCATGGAAGAGCGCGGATTAATTGTCAAAACACATGGTGGTGCTGAAATCTTAAACAGCTATTATCAGTTGCCTTTGGATGTGAAATTGAATGAACATGCTTATGAAAAACAACTGATCGCAAAAGCGGCGTTATCCTATATTCGTGATAATTCTATCATCTTTCTTGATCCAGGCAGTACGACCTTATATCTGTCTAAATATTTACGTCTAAAGAAAGGCTTAACCGTTGTTACCAATTCATTGGCAATTGCGGAAATCATCTCCGAAACACAACATGATCTTATCATTGCCGGAGGTAAACTGCAAAAACGGGGAAAATCAACCATTGGAACCTTTGCGACTCATATCATCGATACAATTGTATTTGATACTTGTTTTCTAGGCTGTGATGGTTTTTTGAATGGTCCGACAACCTTTTCTCATGAAGAATTGGAAGTAAAGCAGCATGTCTTAAAACGCAGTGAAACAAGCATCCTATTGTGTGATTCCAGTAAATATCAAAAGCATTCTACCTTTACCTTTGCACAGTGTCAGGAATTTGATGTCATGATAACAGATGCAATCAGTGAAAAAGATGCTGCCGTTGTCAAAGGCATTGCGAATATCATCGTAGCAGAATGATCAATTGCTTTTTAACCTTTCAAAATTGATAGATTACTTTTTCCCTGAATAGTTTTCATCTAGTAGTACTTATGGTATAGTAAGGGTGTTAAAAAGTGAGGTTTTCTTATGAATGTAACATTATTAGCTACCATCCTTGCCATTAGTTTTTTTAGCATTGGGGTTTATGCATATCGTCGCAAAGAAGTCATGTGGTTTTGGTCAAGTCCTACCTATCAACAATTAACGTTTCATGATCCTGTTACATTTAATCATAAAACTGGTATCATGTGGATGTTGTTTGGCATTGCTTTTTTCCTTCCTGTACCATTTCGCTATTTCCATTTCTTTAAAGAAAACATCTTCATCATGTTATTATCCTGTATTCTGACCATTGGCTTATTCGTGATGATGATCTATTGGCATCATTTGTATCAGATACACCGTAAATAAGCCTTACATAAACTGTTTCTTTAGATAAACGATAAAAAAGAAGTCTCTTTCATCGTGTGTGCAAACAGCAATCAAAACACGCTATCAGACTTCTTTTTTTGACTTATGCTATTTATTTATATCATTGTATCCTTTTTCTAATCCTGCTGACTTCTAACATATAAAGATATTTAGTCATCCATTTGCTGAATATGGGCGATAATTTGTTGCATGATTTCTACGCGGTGAAAAGGCGTTATTAAATAAAACCCATCCACAAAGGATACCATTTCATCAATGGTTGCCTTCGCTATCGTAACCGCCAACACTGCCGCTTCTTCCCTGTTTTTATGCTCATAGCGAGATAAGATGGCATCATCTACTTCAATACCGGCAATCTCATTTTTCATATACAATGCATTGCGATAAGAGACGATAGGCATCACACCACCTAAGATCCATGCATCCAATTCACGATGAGCCTGTTGTAAATTTTGCAGACCCTTGGCCGAATGAATCGGCTGTGTTAAAAAAGCTTGTACACCCTGCTGTATTTTTTGTTTCGCTTTTAATAGCTCCTGCTTAAAATTTGCAGCATTCACATTTAAAGCGCCAAAAATCAAAAAAGGATGAGGGAAGGTAGTTTCATTTAAGTCGCGTATATAACCAGCCAATAATTGTGAGTTAAAGCTGAATACACCTTTTACTTCCTGACGATCTGCCGCCGGTATAGGATCTCCTGTTACGACCAACACATTATAAATATCTTCAATATTTAACCCAAACAACAAAGCTTTTGTCGCATTAATATTACGATCACGACATGTCATATGCGGTATGACATCTATGCCTAATTCACGGTGCAATTTGCAGGCCAACAAAGAACTATCTACCCATGCACGGGCAATCGGACAATCGGCAATCGTAATTGCGTCTATTCCCTGCTCCTTGAGATATTCCGCATCATTCATAAATCGTTCGATACGGCAATCCATGGGTGGATCAAATTCTACACATATGACTTTTTCTTTTCTTTGTAATTTTTTGCGCAAAGGATTGCAATCCTTATAAAGAACCGGATCATTCGCTGCCGGTGTGGGAAGTGATAACACAGCTTCTTCTTGTAATCTTTCTTTGATCTTTTGAATATAAGAAGGCTTGCTACCGCAGCAGCCACCCAAGATACGAACACCCATACTGCTGATTTTTTCCATTTCCTGCGCATAATAGCTACTATTATCACGAAAATACGTATGGTTGGCTAAAATTGTCGGATAACCGGCATTTGGCATGATAAGAATGGTATCTTTCTTTGTATCAAAATACTTCAATAAACGGCGCATATGCATCGGCCCGCAAATACAATTCAAGCCAAAGCCATGAATATTTTCATCTTCATGTGCTGCTTTCACCAATTTTGTCAAAGGTACCCCTTGCTGCGTATAGCCATCTGCTGTCACAGCAAAACTTACTAGTACGCATACATGGGGACAACGTTCTTTCAGATATGCTGCTATTTCATGAATACCATGATCATTAGGCAAAGTTTCAAATAGAAAACAATCTGCACCCTCTTCTAAAAAAACATCCACCAATTCTTTATATTGCGTAAAAGCACTGCGCGTTCTCGTCTCTACACAGGGACCGATATCCGCAAAGACAGATGCCTGATAAGGGGTTGCTACGCGCTTGGCAATACGATAGCCTTGCCTTAACAACTCTTCTCGTTTCGCCTTACTACAATCCAAGACTGCCTCATTCATCGCAAAGGTATTTGTTTTGATGGCATTTGCTCCCGCCTTCAGATATTCTTCATGAATAGCAGCCACCCGTGTTGGAGCTTTTACATTCGCCATTTCACAAGGCTCTTCATTGCCGTATAAGGATGCATAATATGTACCAAAAGCACCATCAAATAACAAGCGCTTTTGTTTCATGAACAATGGATGCATCACCCAAACACCTCCTTTGCGATATCTGCGCTTGCTTTTGCATCTTTTGCATAATAATCAGCCTGCACTTTATCCGCATATTCTTGACTGACAACAGCCCCGCCAATCATGATCTTACAAGGATGCTTACATGCATGCAGTGCTTGAATCGTTTCTTCCATAGCAGCGAGTGTCGTCGTCATTAATGCACTTAATCCAATCAAGGGTATTTGCTTTTCGACTGCCGTTTTTACAATTATATCTACTGGAACATCTTTTCCTAAATCAAATACCTGATAGCCGTAATTTTCCAAAACGACTTTTACAATATTTTTTCCTATATCATGAACATCACCGCGTACCGTTGCCAATAAAATTTTGCCTTTGGTGATGGTCGTCTTTCCTTGCCGTTGCAATTGCTGTCTAATTTCATCAAAAGCGGCCTGTGATGCACTAGCTGCATTGATAAGCTGAGGAAGATATAGTTGCTTGTTTTCATACAAATTTCCTACCTTATCAAGTGCCGGTATCAGATACGCATCAACGATCGTCAATGGTGTTTCCTTTTCCAATAACTTCTTACATAATGCTCTGGTTTCTTCCTTTAAACCTTTTTGAATCGCCATATCTATCGTGATGCCAGCTTTTTCATTCCCTTTATTTTGTTCACCATCTTTTTGCTCAGCAAAGCGTTCAATATACGCTTGGGCATCGACATCCAAACCATGCAATACGCGAAAACTATACACTGCCTCCATCATCGCGGCATGATTTGGATTGATAATCGGCATATTCAATCCGGCGCTCAAAGCCATGGTAAGAAAACTCTGATTTAATAAGAGGCGTCTTGGTAAGCCAAAAGAAATATTAGATACTCCTAATACTGTAGGTACCTGTAATTTTTCTTTCACCATATGTAATGTTTTTAATGTTTCAATGGCGCTTTTTTGCTGCGCAGATACCGTAAGTGTCAGACAATCAATAAAAACTCGTTCTTTTTCTATATGATATTGTTGCGCTGTAGTAAGAATGCGCTTTGCAATTTGATATCGTTTTGAGGCATCGTTGGCAATCCCTTGTTCATCCAACGTCAACCCTACCACATTTGCCCCATATCGCTCAATGAGCGGTAAAATCTGTTGCATGCTAGATATTTCTCCATTCACTGAATTTACGATAGCAATTCCATTATATATCCGTAAGGCTGCTTCAATAACCGCTGGATCTGTAGAATCAATTTGTAAAGGAACATCAACCAACGTCTGTAAATGACGAATTACTTCCACCATCATCTGTTTTTCATCAATTCCCGGCAATCCCACATTTACATCCAACACTTCCGCACCTGCTTCTATCTGTTCCATAGCAATCGCTGCAATTTCATCTAAATCATGATCAAGTAATGCCTGTTTCATCCGTTTATTTCCGGTTGGATTAATGCGTTCTCCAATGACCCGCACCCCATCCATTGTTACACATTTGGTTGGTGTACAAACACAGGATGGTATTTTTTTCGCAACCATTGTTCCTGTCATAGCGTGCTGTTTTAATTCGGCAATAAATGCAGGCGTTGTACCGCAACAGCCACCTATATAACGGATAGGCAAATGTGTAAAACGCTGTAAACTGTTCGCAAACTCATGTGCTTGCATCGCATAAGTATTTGTTAATGGATCCGGTAGCCCGGCGTTTGCCTTGACAATGAGAGGCAGGTTTGTATACGCGGCCATTTCTTCCACGATTGGCAACAGCTCATCTGGCCCCAATGAACAATTGACGCCAACGGCATCGACCCTTAAACGTTCAGCTAACAAGGCAAAGCTGGCAGCACAACATCCGGTAAATGTACGATGATCTTTTTCAAAACTCATGGTCACAAAAATTGGCAAATTGCTATTCTCTTTCGCCGCTAAAATAGCTGCCTTAACTTCCATCAGATCACTCATTGTCTCAAACACGATTAAATCAGCACCCGCTTGTTGCCCGGCCATTACCATTTCCTTAAAAATATCGTATGCTTCATCAAACGTTAAATAGCCATTTGGTTCCAGTAATTCGCCAATCGGTCCTATATCAAGCGCTACTCTTGTTGTTACATTGGCTGCTTTTTTAGCTTGTTGGATAGCCGAAGTTATAATTTTCTGTACACTAAAACCATTCTTTTTTAATTTTTTACGATTTGCCTGAAACGTATTTGCATAAATGATATCTGCACCACTTTCCACATACGCTTTATGAATACTTGTCACAATATCACCATGATGATATCCGAATACTTCGGGCAATTCTCCCGGTGTTAATCCTTTTTCCTGCAGCATGGTTCCCATCGCACCATCTAATAATGTTATCATCGCCTTATCTTTCACAAACAGTTCCTCCTTTACGATATTCACAGTGTTCTTTCAATGCACATACGCGACATCCGCGAACGATAGCTGGCTGTACTGTTTTCGCAATGCCGATAATCGCCGTAACACTTTTTTCCGGCACTAGCATGCAGGATTCACTAACGTGTAAACCAATTTTTCGCTCAGCATCTACTACCTGTAAAAAAGTTTTTTGTGTACTCACTGGCAAATCTCCATAACCACAAGAAAAACGATCGGTCAAGAACGCTTGTCGTTTTGCATATTGTCTGCGAAGCTGTTCATTTACATCATCACAAACTGCTTCAATCATTGCATTCGCACAGGCATTATACACATATGCTTTTCCCATATCACTGATTTCCAACGCACGTAGGCGCCTGTCTGTTTTAATCCCTAAGGTAGCGGCCATGATGATAACAGCATGGCTTTCTTTCAATAAGGCCTGTATGCTCTTCCCTTGCAGTTTTATATAACGGCATTGATGATTTTCTAATGGAAGTGTTCGATAAATGACCTGACATCGCACATCTTGATTAAGAAGTGTCATCATCTCTTCCACTTGCTTATGAAGAAGTTCATCCATCATCTGACTACCCAGATAATGTAAGATATCTTCTTCCTTCACCTTTGGCGGTTTCCATAGCATAAAAAAGCCTCCTTTCAAAAAAACTTTCATCCTTAGGACGAAAGTTTATCGTGTTACCACCTAATTTCATCACTGTTCTTCAGTGACCTCATGAAGCATACCTATGCTCCTGCCTGTAACGCAGCATTTACGCTTTTTTCTACCATATCGAAAAAAGTAGCTCCAAGACCATCTTCTCAGGACATTCCCTAATCTTTTTTCACCATGGCAAGATTCGCTGTATAGTTCTTATCCTGTTACTCTTCTCTTCAACGCATTTTATTGCCTAATTTTACCATTGCGAATCACATTCGTCAATAAAGAGCGATGAAATATATAACATTATATACAATGATTCACTCTTCAAATACTAAAGGTAAAATCCTTATTGTGAACATACCACTCTGTATCTTAAACTTTACTGAAATATATCCATCATTGCTATATAAAGAAAGTAAAGGTCATCCCTTATGATAAGGGATGACCTTTCTTGGTGTATTTACTGCTGAAATATATTCTGCCTTTTATCTGGCGCGAATACCAACATACTTCGTATATTCACCATATTTTACTTTATGTGTTGATGACCAGTAATATGGTCTTACACGATAGCGATATACTTCACCTGCTTTTACATTCGTATCATTGTATGTTGTTCCTTTTAAGACACTTTTCATAGTTTCCCATTTCTTTGTCTTGTTGTTATAACGATAAACATTATAGCCTTGTGCTCCTGGTACTTTATCCCATGAGAACTGTATTTTACCTACATAAGATTTAACATCTTTGATTTTTGTCTCTTTCAGCATCATACCTTCAACAGAACTGCTGTATGGTCCAAAGAATGCGACACCATTGACTCTACCATATGGTAAAACACGATATAAGTAACGTTTTCCAGCAACTGCTGCTTTATCTGTATACGTTGTTTTTGTGGTGGCACCCAGATACTGCCAAGCTTTCTTAACATTATCATAGCGATAGATGCTGTAACCACCTACACCATTTACCTTATTCCAAGAGAACTTCAATTGTTCATCTTTTTGTGTAACACTGCTCAGTTTTGTACTGTCAAATAATTTTGCCGACTGTGCATTTGAATACTTACTGATTACTGTTTTTCCATTTTTCTTGTAGTAAGCTTTTACACGATACGTATCGATTTCACCCTTAGGCTGATCTTTTAACTGTACAGTGGTATTCTTAGTCCAACCAATATTTTCATATTTCAGCGTTTTACGATTATAATGATAAATATTATAACCAGTAGCATCGCTTACTTTATTCCATGTTAATGTCAAGATACCCTTGCTGGCCTTGATTTGATTCAATTTAGGAGCATTTATTGCTGTAGGTACTGGTTCAGCTTTTGTTTTCAACGTCTTTGGTTTTGTATAGTCACTATAATGGTTTGTTCCATCAATGGTTACAAATGCTCTAACCTTATAAACATACGTTGTTTCCGGAGCTAAATTCTGTAGTTTATAAGAGGTTTGCGTCAAGGTTGCAATCGCTACATATTTTTTCGCTTTTGTATCAAGCTTATAAACTTTGTATCCTGAAACGTTGCTTACTTTATCCCAAGAAATTGTTGCTGAAGTATGCTTAATATCTGTTAATGAAACATTCTCAGGAGTTGTGACAGTCAATGCTTTTGTTCTTACTTTATACGTCGTTGTATAAGAACTATAATAAGTTTTACCATCAGCTTTTGCATAAGCTCTGACTTTAAATGCATATTGCTTATTAGGATTCAAGTTTTGTATTGTACAAGAAGTTGTTTTGACTGTTTTTGCCAAATCATATTTATTTGTTTTCTCGTTATACTGATATACTTGGTATCCTTCCACATCTGCTGCCTTATCCCATGATAAGGTTAAAGCATCTTGTGTGACATTGCTGCTTGTAACATTTTTAGGAGCAGCAACAGCTAATGCTTTCGTTGTCACGTTAAGTTCTTTACTATCAGAACTATAATAAGTTTTACCATCAACATTTAGATAGGATCTTACTTTGAATTTATACTTCGTAGATGATGTTAACTGTTTCACAGTATAAGTATTTACATTAGGATTATCAAATTTTTGAATCATCTCATATGCTTTTGTTTCATCACTATATTGATATAATTCATAACCCGTTATGTTAGAAGCTTTATCCCAAGTTAAGGTTGCTTCATGCATCGTAACATCGCTCGCTGTCATACGTTTTGGATTTTGTACAAGGATATCAAAGCTAAAATACTTTCTACCTGTAATACTTCCACGATGTCTATCTACAGCATCACCGATATTTATTTCAATTGGAATAATTTCAAAATATCCCTTGCCTGGCAATACATTATTAACAGCTGGTTCTGAATCAGTAGCATCTTTTCCATAATGTACTAAATATTCAAAATCCGCGCCTTGTCTAAATACTGTCTTCTTGCCCTTTTCATCCGTATAACTAACGACGATCTTTGGAGTTCTCTTGCCACCGGTATAGTAATATCCATCGTATTCCGTAGTAACATCAATCTCATCAACACTCACCTGTCTCCAGCCACATACCTTACAAATTCTAGTGCCATCTGGCTGCGTTTCATATTCATGAAGAGGTGCTCTTGTTCCGACAATTTCTTTATATTCATTTGCTGCAGGACAGTAATATTTCGTACGTTCACGTATCATACAGCTTGGGTCATCATGATACACAATTTCTACATCTTCGGAATAACCATCTGCATTAAAGTAGTACATGGTATCCGCAAATTGTTTCCAGCCGATCTGTTTCTGACCGCCCAAGAATCCCATATATTTACCGGTTGCTTTATCTTTAGCGATACCTGTAAATGATTTCAGGCTAATTGTTTCTTTACAGTGAATACAAACAGCATAGCCATCAACAATTTCATATTCATGTCCATCTTTATCACATTTGTATTCTTTGGTTCTTGTATAAGTATCCAAGATGTTTCCATTTGCTTCGCGTGCTTCAATTGTGAATTCTTTTGTCGTAGCTGAAACACTCATATATACGCCATCAAATGTTGTGATATATTTGTCAAATTCGAAACCTGTATCTGTAGTTGGATATGTCTTATCACCAGTCGTTCCACTAATCAAATAGACAGTTCCATTGTCTTTATCAACTTTTCCACCTTTTAAAGGTTTCGTACGATTATACGTATGATCATGACCTGAGAAAACAAAGTCAATACCAGCTGCATCACATGCAGGCGGAATAATTTTATTGATAATGTCATTACCACCGGTCGGATTGGTGTAATATGCAGGCTGATGAATTGCTAAAACTTTCCAAGTTGCATTACTCTTTTTAGCGTCTTCTACAAGCCAACTAGCTGCACGATTTAGCCTATTCGTATCTTTCGTAAAGTTGATTACCGCAAAATACATATTGCCATATTCGAAGGAATAGTAATCACCATTGTTTTCACTTGGTATATTATAAATAGCCTTACTGTTATCGCCAGTTAAATCTCCTTCATATTCATGGTTACCAAAGACATGGATCATATCAAGACTATTAAACAATTCTCCATAAAGATTTGCAATACCATCCCAATATTCAAATTTTGCGCCATTATCTACTGCATCACCTGTTTGCAATCCAAAATCATATTTGATACCATTGTTCATTAACGCATCAGCAATACGGTTGGTTCTATCCATATCCAATGTCTGGATATCACCTAATACAAAGAAGTTTACGTTCTTATTTTTGTATGGTGTTGTAAATGATTTCAGATCTGACCATTTATCACCGTCACCAACACGATAAACATACGCTGTTCCAGAACTTAAACCCGTTGCAATTACGCTATTTAAACGGAACGCATGGTTATCTTCCACGTTTGCGGAACCATCAAGTTTAATTAATTCTGTCGTTCCGGTTACATTCTTAAATGCCTTTTCTTTGTTTGCATCAAAATCAGCCTTAGTAGCTATCTGCATAATGGCTTTGTTTTGTGATTTAAATGGATCTGTAAACCATGTAACACTCTTTTGTGTATTAACATCTTTACTTGCATGGCTCATAACGTATTGTGGTGAGCCATCCTCATTTCCTGCTATAGCAAAACTATAATCAGTTAAGATGAAGGATACATCTTCGCCTTTTTTAGCATAGATGGAGAACATAGCAACAGCCTGGTTTAATGCATCTGTTTCTATATAGCCATCCGCATTTGTGGTACCTAACGATTGGTTAGTATCCACATTGAAAATTTCTGCACCTTCAACTGCTTTTCCACTAGCATCTACAACATAAATTTTTCCGCTCATTCCAACAAACATCGTATCTGTTTTCAGTGTTAAAGGCGCAATGATTTCGATACTAGTTTTTTTCGTTGAGAATGATTTTGCATAGTGTTCCGGTTTTTCACTGTTATAAGTCGCTTGACCACTTTGTACTAAATAAGTTAATTGAGTACCTTTTTTAACATCACTTGGCATTTTCAAACGAATGGTTGCTACGACTCCTTCACCGGTAACGGCAGCTTCTGTTTTTCGTTTCCCTTTTAAGGTAAGTACTCCCTTAGCACTATTATAGGAATCCTCTACTTTTCCAAAATCTTCATTCCAAATGATTTCATAATTTTGAGCAAATTCTTTCTTTATCGCGATTTTGGTAGTGATTTCATCCAGATCTTCTAAGCGATTTGTTTTGATTTCCAGATCATAAGGTTTATTTAATACTGGATTTTCCGTTGTCGCAGGCTCTAGGGATAACGTTGTATGCTTTGCGTTCTCACCTTTTACCGTAAAGTAATGTGTTTGCTCTGTTTCATTACCACCCTTATCACGAATAACGGTTCTGATGGAATGTACACCATTTGCCAGTTCCATATCATACAGATAAGAAACGTTTTTACTGCTATCTACAATAAAGTTATCCGCAAATATAGTACCGCCTGATTCATCTTGTCCTTTAACACCGACATTAACACCATCAACATACATACGGATTAGATCATATTCCATTCCTTTTGTATATTTATTTTCAACATCATGGAAAGTACTCATGAAGGAAATTTTATTACTTGTGATAACATCGTTGTCACCAAATGTTTGGAATTTTTGATTGTCTGTACTATATTGTACCTTGTCAATGATAGGTGAATCCGTATCATCTACATTCGTACCGTAGACAAATTGCATGTTATCCAAATAGATTTCACCGGCTGTTTTGCTTCCCATCTCAATGCCTGGAACATACATGATTCTAAAAGTAGCACCTTTAGCCAGTTTAAATTTTGTTGCCCCTTTGCCAGTCAAATCCGCTTCTAGGTATTTCCATCCCGTCCAGTTGATTCCGGCATCTTCTTTTGATACATGCGAATGATCCGGTAATTCCTGATTCGTCTGATAGGTAAAGTCAACATACATGCTAGAGCCAGCCTCTACCCATTCACCATTTGCCTGCTGATAAGCTACCTGTCCACGCAACCAGAAATTATCAATACCTTCAGGCGCATATACCCAAACACCGATTGCTGTAGGTGAACCTGGTATTTCATAATTATCCTTTGTACCAAAATAAGCACCACGGGTCGTATTCGCTGAATTCGTGAAGTCATAAGATAATTTTAAAGCATTTTTACCCATTCTGACTTCGCCTGTATCGATATCAACAATTTCTGCTGATACTCCGGTATCTTCAGCACTTGCCATAGTGATAAATGGCGTATCTTCACCATCATGTCCGATTTTCCAATATTCTTTTGCAGGAATGATCGTTTCTTCTCCTGTTTCTTCATTTATTTGTTTCTGATCTTCAAAATCCCATGCAACAGTAGGGAGCTTACCAACGATGACATGAATACTGCCCTTTACATCACGATTATATTTTGAATAACCGGTAACGGTTCCTTCCAGTGTCTCACCATCCGATGTAATAAACGTATTTCCATCGAAATGACCCATTTTTGGATTAGAAACTTCCCATTCAATATCTCCGCCTTTGATATGCACATTACGTTTTTGCCAGCGAACCTCTAGTCCTAAAGAAGATTCCGCTTCAAAGCCAAGACTTATTTCTTCTGTCTTAAACGAAATTTCATCAGGATGACGCACTTCGATAGATGCCGTTCCCACTACTCTTCCTTGATACATCTGGTTTACAACAAGCGTTCCTTCTTTATCTTTTAAAGTAACAACTCCGGTATTCGCATCGATAGTACCAATACTTTGATCTTCAACAGCCCATGTAACCCCTGCTGGCATTGGTGCTTCTCCACCGCCGCCATCAACACCGGTCGCATTGAATTTCACCGTTTGATTTGGAGTATATACTTCATCATTTGGCGAAATAGAACTATGGTCAAATTTTCCATCTTTCACACTTGTCGATAGGAATAATAAACCGCTGGAAACAGCACGTAATTTACCATCAGAAGGATTATTGCGTGCTTCTAAAGCATTCGTTCCCTCGTATCTAGCCATATATGTAGCACTTCCGCCACCATCTAAGTTAATGGCCGTTACACAGCCAGCAGCAGCTAACAAACTAGCCATCTCTGGAACAGTGTGTCCAGATGATTGATCAGAAATACCATGTGTGGTAAAAGTAACAATAGAGCCATCTGCCTTTAAGCCGATTGCTGCTCTTGTCATTCTTACCATATCAGGAATCATTTGCGGCTCGCCATTCTTTACTAAGAATGGTCCACCACCAACAGCCTGTTCACAGTCATCCATTGGCTGACTGGCATCACGTATCTCTGCTTTTCCTTCTTTTGTAATACAAAAATATGTATCGATTGGTTGTTTGATAATCTTGCCATTCATTACCAGGGCACCCTGTGGTTCCCCTGTCCCCATATGGAAGAAGTCAGCATTAACTGCCGCAACTACCGTTTCATTTTTGATACCATTTTTCTTCATGTAGTCTTCATAGCCCTTGGCCTGTTCTGCCATCGTAGCTAATTCCCATGAAGATGCATCATAATTAGAACCATAACTTGCTACTACTTTTGTTGGAGAATCTTTTGACATCTGGACTTCCATCATGTAGTCAATCTGCTGTTTATCTCCTTTTGTAGTATTCGTAACGATTTCCGTTTCACTGATACCCGGTGCTATTGTTTTATCTGTTTTCTTTACTAAAACATAGCCATCAGGTAATTTGTCGTTATTAACATTGATCTTAGCATGTGCTTGTTCCATTTGAAATGAAAAAACAACATTAAAAACCATGATGAATGTCAATACAAGACTTAAGCCTTTTTTCAACCTTTTTCTCATGAACTTTCTCATCCCTTCTCCTTTACCCTGGAAGCATCAAAACATTTTTATAATTCTAACCATATAAAAAAATACTAAAAATGTTGCGAACTTCTACTATAATGATATAATAATTAGCCTCAATATTCAACTGTCTTCCGTTTTTTCTAAGCCTTTTCCCACAGTAAAAACTAGCCCAGAAATGGTGCTGTATATTCTTTTGACTTAGCTTCTCATACGATTTATTTTAATTGCTAGACGAAACAATCTTCCTTTTTTTTATTTTTTCATTCGGTAAACAAAAAGGGTTCACTTCAGTTCTAGGGTATCCAAAATCTTTAGGGGTCTGAAATTTAGGGGTCACTTTAGGGGTCTAAACTTTAGGGGGCAATTTAGGGGTCTATTTCGGATGAGAAACAGGTGAATCTGTCTGTTTCTTTTTTATAATATTTCATGGTTATGCTCTCTATTAAAAGGAGGTAACTTATGGATTATTCTTATATTTTTAAATTGCTAAGCCTGCCTGATGATGGCTCTATCAGTATCGATAATGTTGAAGTTGCTGGCGACACGAAATATGTCTATATTTCAAGACCGCCTATAACCACTTACTGCCCTAACTGCTCATGCAGGATGCATTCTGAAGGCATCTATAAGAGAAAAATCAAACACCCTATTTTACAGGATTCTACCTGCATTATCTTTATCGTTAGCCAGAGAAAGTGGAAATGCACTAACTGTAAGACTTATGTCAATGAATCTTATCCTTTCTTCAAGCCATATAAACAATCTACTGATATTACACCTATGCTCATCCTGGAAGCTATGAAGGATCTAGCCGTTTACACTGCATCTATTGCCAGGCAGTTTCATCTTTCAGATACGAAGGTTCATGATATTTTCACTGCTTTCGTTGACTTGCCACGATTGAAACTTCCTGAATTTCTTTCTGTTGACGAAGTTCATATTGATATCTCTGAAAATGAGAAATATGCCCTAGTACTTATGGATTTCGCTTCCGGGCAGATCATAGATATCCTTCATAACCGCTGGCAGTCAACCGCAGAGGATTATTTCCTTTCAATTCCTTACGATGAAAGAAAGAATGTAAGGTTTATTATCTCTGACGCTTATAAGTCCTATATGGATTATCCTCAGCAGTTCTTTCCTAATGCTGTATCTGTTCTGGATTCCTTTCATGTAATCAAGTTCCTGACCAGTATGATTAACGACTATATCAATCTGGTGATGAAAAGCTATAAAAAGAAAGACCGTGAAGCTCTTGATCAGTCTAATTTTGAAACCAACCGTGATAATAAAACCATTAAGGAATCTCGTGAAGTTATATTGCTCAAAAAATATAGATGGGTTCTCCTTAAGAATCAGGATGATATTATTCATTCACACAGGAGATATTACCACAGATCTCTCGGTATCTATGCGGATACATATATGATCGAGAAGATGTTCCTTGAACTTGATCCCAGATTTCCTATGATCCTTGAAGCGAAAGAGAAATATATCAGTTTCAATAAAACATCCTTTGATTCTGAAGATGCTGTCATGTCTGAACTTAATAAATTGATAACTGAATTTAAGGCTTCCAGAAGCTATATCCCACGGAAATTTTCTGAATACCTTGATAAATACAAAAATGAAATTGTCCGCTCATTTACTGTTACAGAGGTATCACGGAGAAATGCCACAGACAGCGACCGTTATTACGCACGTCTATCCAATGGGCCAATGGAATCATTCAACCGGAAGCCGAAAGACTATAAGAGAAACTCTAGAGGCTTCTCTAATTTCGATTATACTAGAAACCGCATACTCTGGTCTACAAGAAATCATCCCGCAATAAGAAATATGCCAAAGCCTCAGGAAGAAATACACAGTTACAGAGGAAAAAAACGTGGCAACTATAAAGTAAAAAACAATTAATAAATTGATAAAAACAAATAGAGCATAACCTAAAAAGGGATCATATCATCAGCACTGTTTTTGCTGATTCCTTTTCTTTTTAACTTTAGGGGTCTTAAATTCTTTGTTTGTTTCCTTCATCCCCCTGAAGTTGCCCCCTAAATTTCTGGCGAAAACCCCTAAAAAATTTGATTACCCCAGTTCTACCTGCTTTTTTAATAGCTTTAATCTCTTATTCGTTTATCGGTTTCTTTCTCAAAACCACTTGCTTATTTAGATGACCCCAAAAAGACAATGAGTGTTTAAACTCACTGTCTTCTTGATCTTTTCACTTTTTCTATTTCTTACTTATTTTGCCACTCCAGAGCGAATATCACTAAATGGAGAGAATACACGTTTTCCACTTACCCATTTGTAAGAACGAACTTTGTAATAATAACGTCTTCCAGAAGTAAGTGATGTACTGCGCTTATAAGTAGTATATTTGTCATACGTACCTAATAAAGCATATTTTCCATTTAAACTGCTTGCACGATACAGTTGATAATAAGAAGCTTCACCATCATAATTCCAAGTGATTGATAATGCCTTTCTTACTGACTGTGAAACTGTTAAATTCTTAGGTGCCTTTAATGATGGCGTAGCACTTACCACTGGACTAAATGCTCCCATGACACGTCTTTTATTAATTACACGATAGCCACGTACTTTATAATAGTATTTTGTACCTGTTTTTAAACCAGTGCTATACTTAGTATCATAATATTTATTGTAAACACCGAGCAGAGAATATTTTCCTTTTTCACTAGTCGCACGATATACCTGATAATAATCAAATGCATTATTTTGATCCCATGTTACCTTGATTTCTGTAGAACTCAATTTCTGTAATTTAACATTTTTTACTGTAGGTACTGTTCCTGCGGTCCAACTCAGCTTATATTTGCCGCCGTCATCCCATGAACCAGAGCTTACTTTTACATAATATACATTAGAACCACAGAATTCTAAAATTTGCTGATCAGGTGAAGCAGGTTTACCATATAAATAATCATAATCCAATGTTTCTGATAAATCTTGATTATAGACATTGATATCCATATCTTCATAAGCTGAGATACTTAATCTTACAAACTTAGAAGTTGTTGTAATTTTATACCAATCTTCTTTATCTTGAGTAGTTAATGCCCCAGTAATCGTAGCACCTTTATTTAATGTCATTGCGTGATCAAAGTCATTAGGTTCTATATCATTTGTCCCTAAAGAAGATATAGAAGCTTTAATTTGATATCTGCTGGCAGCAGATCTCTCATTATCAATTACAACTTTATAAGTACCTGGTGATACATAAGCTGTAATCACTTTTGTCACAGGTGAAGCAGCAGAATCAGTATAAGCATATACTGTGTCATATCACTCAGATAAATCTGCAGAATAGTAAGACATGCTAACATCGCCATAAGACATACATGTCAACACCATTTTTGAAGCTTGACTTACTTTTAAATCATAAGTTACTTTTGCATTGTAACCTTTATCCGTACTGCCACTGATAAAAACATTTGATGTAGGCAGTGTTGCCGCATGTGTAACAATTAAATTTTCATTGCCAATGATGGTAACTGCTAATAATAGACTAACAATCCCTGCTAATAATCTTTTTACTCTTTTCATATGTTTCTCCTAATCCGTCGTCTAACTAAATTTTCACCTTTACTGGTGTGCTGAATGGTGAGAACACACGTGTTCCTTTTACCCATTTATAAGCACGCACTTTGTAATAATAGGTGTTTCCCTTCTTTAATTTTTTACTAGTACAAGTAGTTGTGTTTTTGTCATAAGTTGCCAACAATGCATATTTCCCATTCGCACTTGTGCCACGATATACTTGATAGTAGGTTGCCCCTTCAATTTTATTCCAAGTTATTTTAGCCGTTGTACTACTTGTCGCCTTAGCTGTTACTTTACTTGTTTTTGAAAGTACTGGCTTTCCTGTAATGACACTGCTAAATGGTGAGAATACACGTTCTCCTTTTACCCAGCGATATGCACGTACTTTATAATAATACGTATTGCCGGTTAATAAAGATCTGGAAATGGAGGATGTCGTTGTACTGTTATATACACCTAACAACGCATATTTCCCCGTTTTACTTGTACTGCGATAAACCTGATAATATGTTGCGCCATCTGTTAATTTCCAACTGATCTTTAACGTAGTAGAAGTATTTGGACTTGCTTTTACATTGGTAGGAGCAGCAAGTTTTGGCGTTCCCTTTACAACATTAGAGAACGGTGAATATATACCTTTTTTATTTACAACTGTATACGCTCTGACTTTGTAATAGTATGTCTGATTGGTGAGTAATGCCCTACTCTTCATACTGAAGGTATTTTCATCATAAACACCTAATAACCTAAAATCTTTTGTAGCATTGGTAGAACGATATACCTGATAGTATTTTGCGCCTTCACTCTTTGCCCATTGAACGTTTACAGAAGTTGCTCCAGCAGAACTAGTTTGAATACCAGTAGGTGTTGCTGGTTTTGTCGTAACGCTGCTTATTGTGCTAAACATACTATATTCGCCATCTTTAAACGCGCGTACTTTATAGTAATATGTCTTGCCTGCAGATACAGCAGCATCACTAATCGTCGTTGTTGTATAATTTTTACGATTCACCAAACTATAAGTGCCATTGACAGAATCCGCACGATATACCTGATAGTATTCTGCACCAGCTACTGCATCCCAACTTACTTTCACTGTATTAGAAGTAGCTGTAAGAGCACTTAAAACCGGTGTTCCAATGCTCTTACTGGTAATGATTCTTCTTGGTGAATAGCTTGAATAAAGTCTGTCACCGCTAACCATAGCATAAGCTTTCACTTTATAATGATACTCTACACCTGGTTGTGCTGTTTCATCGATTAATGTCGTAGCATTTCCTTCAGCCACCTTGCTAAAAGTGCCAGTAGCTGATGTTGAACGATACAATGCATAACCATCTGCTCCCTTAACACTTGTAAAGCTAGCTTGGATTTTTCCCTCACCTAAATTTACAAGCGTTAAATTGTTTGGTGCGTCTGGTTCATCTTGATAAACCGTTGTACCATATGGATGTGCTTTACCAAAAGCAGAAGTAAGTGCATATTCAGCGTTCAAAGTATATCCTTGTGAAACAAATGTGTCATAAGGTTTTAATAATTTCTTATAAGTCATATCATTGGTTTCTTCATAATAGGTTGCTGCACCTGTGGCATCAAAGTTATACCACTTGCCATCCATAAGAACAAGATTCCATCCGTGCGCTATGGTATCTTTCTTATCTTCTAAATAGAGATCACCATTCACACGTCTAGTTACTAAACCTAATTCTTTTAATAAACGATATGCTCCTAAGGTCTGTCCATAACATTGTGCTTCTTTGCGTACCAAAGAATCATAAGCAGTAATCATCAGATTTCCATTGTCAGGTCGAGGGTTATTGTTATAATGCAAATTGGTTGCTAAATAATCATAAACAGCTTTTGCTTTATCATAGTCTGATGAAGCCTGTGTAATACCATTATTGGCAAATGATGCTAGTATTTGTGAAACCTTTGCATCTACCGCTTCCTCTTCCTGTTTACTTGTATAATAATCAAGTTCAAATGTAAATGTATAAGAATTCAAGCTGCCTACTTTACCATCGATTCCAGTCGTTATACGAATCGTATTTGGTTTAATCGTATATCGTAAATAATCCCCTTGCGTAGCTGTAGCAGGATCTGCTTTTTCATCATCTGTCCTAGCCATCTCATATAATTCGTTTCCTAAGCCTGAAGGGAATGTCCCAGCGTTATAAATAAGGGAAATCTTTTTATTTCGCTTGACCATCTGTTCTTTGAGATAGTCTGCCGCCTTTGCCTTATTTGTAAATTCATTCGCTGCAGGATTACTAGCTACTGCTTTCACTGTAACTTCATTTGAATCGACTTCTTTGCCATTAACGCTTTCTCTGATCTTATATGTGTATTCTTTTCCAATCGTCAAATTTGTTGCATCAAGGAAAAACAACCCATATTTAGGATCTCTTTTTACCAAACCGTCATAATAGCCATCATCGCGTTTTCTCATAATCATGTATTCTGCATCCGTTGGATCACTCACACGATTGCTTGCTGTCCATTTCAATAAGATACCATTATCACGATCTGCTTTAGCTGTTAAAACCGGTGTAGCAGATGCTGCATGTACTGTCATGAATGTTGTTGGAATCAAGGTCGAGACTGATAAAACGAATGCACATACTAATACCATAAACTGCTTCATTTTACTCTTCATACTATTTCTCCTTTCAATGTTCTATATGCTCAATATCAATTCTTCACTCCTTTCTGTTTTATTGATGAGAAAGGTTACACCTCTCTTTGCATCTACTATTTATGTGAATCCTTCTTTTTTGAAGTTTCCGCTGCTGAAAATTTATAAACTGTTATGCCTTTGGTGTTTTCACCAAATCGCTTAATCTCTTTCACTTTCACCTTATGTTTTGTAACCCGTTCAATATTCATTTGTGCTACTTCAACATAAGTCGGATTTGCCGATGTGAAATAGATATTTTTTTTCAAAAGATCTTCCCAATACAAGGATGTCAAGCCATTCTTTTCCAATTGTTGATAATACAATTCTGAGAATGTATAGGAACCGCCGGCGACCATCGTATTAATTGGTTTTTCATTAGGATAAACAACGAATGGATTACGATTTACCGTTCCGGCAGAGAAATCATAAACATAAAAATGCTCAGGATTCTGTATTGCGTATTTTTCGAAATTCTGAAACTGTTCAGAAGTGGCTTCCGTATTTGTTTGTGTAGCTGCATAATCTTTATCTATATAGACCATATAAATACCGCCTACACTTACTACAAGAGTTATAGCAAGCATTGGTTTAAAGACCTTTTTATAGGATACATCTAGCCAACGCAGAAACATCGTCATCATAAACATGAAACAAGGAATCAGTAAAGACTGATAACTTCTTAATGGCAACCTGCCTTTAAATCCAAGATAAAGCAGTAATACGGCAAACCCGCCGCAGCAACATATGCTTACAAGTATATGAAACCATTGTTTCTCTTTTTTTGCAACCATTAAATTCAAAATCACGAAAATTAAAAATATACTGAGTAAGGAATATTGTACAAAGCTATAATCATATAAAAGCTCTCGTATATTCGTTACCGTTTTACTGAGTGCTGAATGCTTATTTGCCTGATACGCCTCTGTTATCGTTTTTAAAGAGGAAGCATTTATATTTTCATCCATATACAATAAACAAAGCGTTGCACGATACGTGCTATTATCCCATTGAACAGCATTATATAGCTTTTCATGTCCCTTATAAGGTGGATGTTGCCCGTAATCCATATACTTAACTCTATAGTCATTATACGTATTATATGCCTGTGTAATCTCGCTTTTATTTTTAATATACAAGCTTACAAAACGAACACCAAAGCAACTAATCACTAACGCGATTACAAATGTACAAATTTTTAACGTATGTAAATGTTTCTTCTTTTTCGTTAAATCCGGACAATACAGATAACATGTAGCAATCTGATAAACACAAGATAGTGCAAAGAAACACATGATGCTATACCAGGAAAGAGTACGCGTCATAAAGCTGAGCAATAATGCGATAAAGCAATATGCATATATGCATATCTTGGTACTGCGTTTATCAGAATGTTTCATTGATGCCATAACAACCACTGCTGATGTTCCCAAAATGGTCGATGTCACCGTAAATTGAATGGAAACTAGCGGAACCATAAAAATGAAAAGTAAACTAATGATCTGCGCACAGATTGGAAATGCAATCGACACCTTCTTATCCTTCGCCAGTTTATAAAAACATAAAAACATCACACTTTCCGATAGATACATCGCGAAAATATGATAAATCGTATACCACGGCAAAGATGGTAACAGCTTATATAATACCCCGATCGGTACACCTAGAAAATAATTGATAAAGGCTTGTTGTGGATACGCTTCCCCTGAAGCATATCCTGCCAAAGCATACATAATGCGTGAGTCGTCATTTGTCGCATAAGATACATCCGCTGTTAAAAGGACGATGGCATAACAAAGAAAGGTTAAGCCAAAGGCGAGTAACCATTTCCCTTTTCGCGAATTTATAATTTCTTTTATTTTCTCCATAACGGACCTACCTTATAATGAGAATACGATGATCCCTACGACCATGATGCCTAAACCGATTAGTTTCTTTCTAGAAGGAATTTCATGCAAGAAAATTCTGCTTACAAGCGCCACTAAAATAAAACTACAGGAATTCCAGACCGGTGCCATAGATACCGGAACTACTTTATGAGCAATTAAGGAACAAACAGTAGAAAGGAACATCATACCATAGCCAATAATTGTCAATACATTTAAATATTCATAAATCCAAGATTTATAATGACGCATTGCTGCTTTTTTCAAGATCAATTGGGAGAAAGTGGCAATTAAGATGCCAACCACCATGATGACATAATACCAGAACTCAGCCATTAGAAGTCACCACCGTATAAACGCCAACCATAATGATGGCAGATCCTATGATCATAGGAAGTGTGATTTGTTCATGGAAAATAAGACTTCCCATGATAATTCCCCAAATCATGGATACTGGACGATTGCTATATGCAGTAGATAAAGATACATGTTTTAATATCATCTGCCAAACAATTGCATAAATACCCAGAATAGCTAAAGATATACCAAAATATAATATAAATTCAAATGACATAAAACTTTCAAGTGCTGCCATTTTATTAAAAACACCTGAAAGTGAATAGAAAAATATCGCTATCTGTAAAATCAAGATTTGCCCGATCGTTATCTTTTTTTCTTTCATAAAACTCCTCCGTATCTGTTATTTCTTTTCCACATTTAAGGTTTCGCGTACTTCATATTGCGGCTGATTACTTAATGTCAAATACATGCGGCCGATGTATTCCCCCATCAATCCGATCATGATCATTAACAATCCACCGATGATCAATATTACTGTAATCAAAGAAGTGTATCCAACAAGAATCGAAGGATTTAATAATTTCCTTATGACTAAGATAATTCCTATAATAAAACCAATAGCCGAAAACAGTAATCCCATCATAGAAGACAGTTGCAAAGGTACAATAGAGAAATTAACCATACCGTTTAGCCAAACTTTAAAACGCTTCTTAAAGTTATACCCGGATGTCCCTTCCAATCTTTTTTTGTGTTCCAACTTTATGCTGGTGATTCTTCCGGCGATTTGATAAATATAGCCGAAAATGGAAGGAAACGGACTCTGATATTTTTTCAAACTATCTGTACACATCTTATTGATTGCAAAATAAGCTGAAGATACAGCACCTTTTGGACGTTTTCCCATTGCGGTATATACTTTGGCAGAGATTGCGCTTGTAAAACGATTCATAAACTTTGTCTGTTTCTGTGAAAAATCTGCACTTACCAGATCATAGCCTTCTTCAATCTTATCAACAAGATCAAATAAATGATCTATAGGATGCTGGCCATCATCATCCATGAAAACCGTACAATCTCCTTCAATATATGGAATGCTTGCCATACGAGCTGTTGCTTGCCCCCAATTACGGGATAAGTTTACCCCAACTATATTCTCATCTTCTTGACATAAGGAACGGATAACATCAAAAGTGTTATCCGGAGAACAGTCATTAACCAAAATAATCTGATAAGAATAGGATGGTCGCTGTGCTACTGTTTTCTTGATTTGTTCTACCACATAGGGCAATGTTTTGGCAGAGCGATAACATGGGATTGATACTGTAATTTTCATCTAATCAACCTTTCTAATCTAATAACAGCTTACTGTCAAAACCATCTAACAGCATGCTTTCGCCTTTATCATCCAAGACTTCAAATATCTCATAAACAGTGTCAATAGCTTTCGCCATAGTTACACGGTCTTCTGTTTTCAAAGTTACACGACATAATATCTGACGTTGTGTACCCATAAGTTTTTCCGTAATATCTTCACCACCGTAATACCATGGAGACACATCCACAATTTCTGGCAGCTTCCGTAATTCTTCTACACCGATGACCTTTTCCACATGCCCAGGTCTACCCAATAAGGACAATGTACAATATACATGATCAAAATCAGGCTTTGCTACTTTCGCAAGATCTGGTTCATTCATCTCTCCCGTTAACGCATGATGAATCATCATATCCATGGTACTAAAGCCGTTTTCTTCTTTTAACAAGTTGTATTGCTTCGCACCATTGAAACGATAGCCCATTTCATAAAAAGGACATTCATTTTCTGTCGCAAACCCCTGAATAAATAATGTACCGTTCTGTAATCCGATAGATTCAAACATTTCCACTACTTTCTGATTTTGCGTTTCCTGATAAAATTGCAAATGTTTTGATGGATAAATATAAGCTAATGGTAGTTTCATAAAATTACCATCGCTTTCACGCAAGTAGCGATCATGCATCGCCGTTAAGTAAACCTTTCCATTTTGAATAGCATAGCTAATGCCAATTTCATCACTGATTACATAGGTTTCAATAATAACACTGCCTGTTGGTGAATATGATTTTGCTCTTTCATAAGCAGCTAAAAAGGCTTCTTCATCATTACAAACGGAAATGCCTCCACCGCCACTTCCATCTACAGGTTTAACAATAACCGGATAAATCAGTGAACTGCAATCTATTCCTTCATCTGTTTCCTCTACATGGAATTCATGAACGACTGGTACATGATGCGTCCTACATAATTCCTTGAAATTATTCTTATTAGAACAGATATCCCATTGTTCCTTCGTACAATAGAAAGGTTTATTTAACCGTTTGCATAAAGCCATGGTCATTTCGATAGAAAACTCACTAGATCCGGTCATAATACCATCAGCTTTTACTTCTTTTGCTAATGCTTCCAATGCATCTAAATCAGCAGTACTTACGGTTTCAATCTGGTCTGCAAAACGTTTTGCCGGAGTTAAAGTTACATCAAGATTTCCTGTAACAATCGTATAAACTCCCATTCTTTTCGCGAATTGTACTACATCGGCGGCAATTGGATTCACACCAGCCAAAACTAATAAACGTTTCCCTTTTAAATCATTCATCACCTTGTTACCTCCTCTTTGCGATAAGGCAAAATCATCTGTTCGCCATGTTCGTCATATACACGAAGTGTTTTTAAGATCCATTTAATTTTATCATATAAAAGATCACTATTTGCTGCCACTACATGGATACGCGCAAAATTTTGATCCAACGTCCCTGTGGAATCAATTCGATCTTGTTCAAAATGCAGCTGGTGCACATAAAGAATAGATGCATCCTGCTTAATTTCCTCAAGACCTTCGATTTTGCTGATTGTTCCTTTTTTCAATAGCGGTGATAGTTCACAAGCTGCACCTTGAAAGATCGAAGCCTTTGTATCTGTCACGCTCTTATTGCCAAATATTCCTTCTACCGCATATTGAATCATAAATTCTAGCGGATTATAATGTTCAAAATGTTCTACAAATTTATATTCCATGGTTGCATTTAATCGATAACCCATTTCATAAAAATAGAAATTATCTTCATCATAGAATGCTTCCATAAAAAATACACCCTGTTTTAGACCAAAGTTTTCAAACATAGCACATACCTTGTCATTCACTTTGGTGATGTATTTCTGTATATACTTAGATGGATGATGGAAAGCCACAGGTACTGGAGAGCCATCCTGATCATTGCGTGTAATACGATCAGATAATGACATTAATTTTACTTTTCCATTTTGCACAATATAATAAGCTTCAACATTTTTACCACGCATATATTTTTCAATGATGAGTTGCTTGCTGATTGAATTCTCAAGTGCATATTCAATACCTGCTTTTAGCTCCAATGCATTTTGACAGATTGAGATTCCATGTCCGCTATAACTATCTACAGGCTTAACGATAACCGGATAATGAATGCTCGCATAATCTATGCTTTGTGTTTGGGAATCAAAAGAATAAGCCGGCACGGTAGGCACCTCATACTGTTCGCAAAGCTTTTTAAAACGCTTTTTATTTGAACAAATATCCCATTGCTCTTTGCTTGCATATACAGGCAGTCCCGCCTTTTCACAAAGCTCTATCATATTCTTGATATTAAATTCACTGGCGCCGGTAAATACACCATCGATATCATGCTCCTGAATGTAGTTGATCAAAGCCGGATAATCTGTCGTACTGATGATAGCCGCGTGATCAGCTTCCTTTTTCGCAATGCCATCTTCTAAATAATCGGCAACAGTAACCTCAATGCCCATGTGTTTTGCTGTCTTCACCACATCGAGTGTTGACATCGTACCACCAAGCACTAATAATTTCTTTTGTTTCTTCATTGTATATCAGGCTCTTTCTACTGCATGTTCTGCTAAGTTAACTTGTTCACGTGCTTTTACGATATAATACAAGATTTCATTTACTGGTGTAGGCACTCCACACTCTTCTCCTAATTTAATAACGGTTCCACCAAAATAATCGATTTCTGTTTTTCTGCCAGCTTCTAAATCTTGTAACATAGATGTTTTCTTTTCTGGTGGATAGTTAATCAGCGTTGTAATCATATCTTCTTTATCCTTAGTTGTTAGATGAATTTCTTTTTTCTTTGCAATATCAACAATTTCTTGCATGGCACGATCTAAAGCGATTTGAATTTCTTTAAACTCGCCAAAATATTTGAATTTTGCTGAGGTTAACAAAGAAATCTGGTTGGCTCCGATATTAACCATCCATTTTCTCCACAACATCCGTTTCATATCTTCATATACATGATAATTGATATGGTTTGCTTCTAAAATATTGATAACTGTTTTTACATCTTCAGAAAAATGGATATTTTCTTCTTCTCCAAACTGAATCTCGCCCAACGTTTTAAATGTGATATTATCATCGGTACGATTTGCATCCGTACGCATGACGATACCATATAAAACCTTATTGTTTGGAAATGCCTCTTGTAAAGCATCTACTGCCGTAACGCCATTTAACAAGGATAAGATAATGGTATCCTCATCAATAACAGTTTTAATATCTTCAATTGCCGCATGCAAAGAATAGTTTTTAACTAAAACCATCAATAATTTAATTTTTCCATGATCTTCCTTGGTCGCAATATGTGGATGTAATACCTCATTATTAACGCGTATACCTTCTTTTTTCAAGCGCTCCGCACGTTTGCCGTTTGCCACAAAGGAAAACCTATGTACCCCATTTTTCATAAATACGCTGCCATAGGATGCGCCTACGGCACCAGCCCCGATAATTGCTACTTCTTCCATATCAATCTCTCCTTTAACCTAATATTTCATCTACGAATGCTTTATCTTTTGTCGTAAAGATATAAAAGCCAAATCTTGTTGAACTATCTACTACATCATGATTTCCGACTTCGGTGATTTCACTGACATACTGAAGTGTTTCCGGATGCTTTCGTTGTAGCTTTCTTAATGTATCAATATCATCATGATCAAAGATAAATTTAATACCGGCATATTCATCCTCTTTTTTCTTCTTTAATGTCGGTTTTTTACCGCAGGCAACCTCGATTACCATTTCTACAAAATCATATCCGGTTGACAAATAAACTAAATCAGAACCGATGCAATCACCGCCCATACGAGAACCTATTTCAATAATTTTAACGGCCCCTTGATGATCAATCTTAAATTCACAATGAGAAGCCCCATTTTGAATATGAAGGGCATCCAATGCTTTAAATATTTCTTTTTGGTATGCCGTGATTTTGTCCATTGGAATATTTGAAGGTTCCACATGACCGGTTTCAATGAAATGAGGAGCACCCGACGTATATTTCTGCGTAAATGCCAAGAAGGTATGCTCTCCTTGATAAGAAATACATTCACAGCTATATTCCGGACCTTCAATGAATTCCTCTATGATGGCCTTTTTCTCGAATGCATATGCTGTTGCAATCTGAATTGCTTTATCTAAAGCTTCATAAGTTTCGATCTTGGTAATGCCTCGACTTCCTGAGCGATCTGTTGGCTTGACGATCAACGGAAACGTAAAAGATGAAAGTTGTTCTTTTTCAACATGTCCTTTTGTTTCAAGAAACTTTGGAACATCAATTCCATTCGCTAGAAAGGCTTTTTTCATTTCATATTTATTCGTACAAATCACATCAGATATTTCTGGATTTGTTGGAAGATGAAGAGAACGTGCCACATAATTTACCGTAAGTACCGCTAAATCAGAGCCGATAGATACAATTCCTTGCGGATTGATCTGTTTACATTGCTCTAATATAATTTCTTTTTCCGTGATGCTGATGGGATAAAAATAATCTGCAAAATCTTTACCGACAGCTCCTTCCGCCCATGCAAAGACATGCGTTTCATATCCCATCTCTTTGGCTTTTTTTATTAAGGGAAGCTGAAATTCACCAGCACCTATAATGACAAGCTTATCCATATAATATCATCCTTTTAATACTTCCTTGATCGAATCAACAACATACATTGCATCTTCGCTTGTCATATCCACATACAAAGGCAAGCGTAAGATACGTTTTGCTAAATCCTCTGTTACTGGAAGCATTTCCGGAGTATATCCTAATTTTAAACCATATGGTGCAGAATGAAGTGGCACATAACAAATGTAGCTTGCAATTCCTTTTTCCTTTAATTTATTGATCAGATGAGTACGTTTTTCTTCACTAGGCAATACGATACAGAACATATGTGCGTTATGTTCAATGTCTGCTGGTAAATATGGTCTACGCAAGTATCCCTTATCTTCTAAATCCTTTAAGCCGTTATAATACGTATTCCAAACATTCATACGTTTTTCAAATATCTCTTCATAACGATCCATTTGGGCAGATAATATCGCCGCCAGTACATCACTTGGCAAGAAAGATGAGCCAATATCATGCCATGTATATTTATCGACCAATCCTCTTAAGACATTGCGTCGGTTTGTTCCTTTTTCACGAATGATTTCGGCGCGTTCCATGTATTTATCTTCATTAACAACAATTGCGCCACCTTCTCCCATGACATAGTTTTTTGTTTCATGGAAACTGTAGCAGCCGAATTCTGTTAACGTACCTGCATATCTTCCTTTGTATGTAGAACCAACTGCCTGAGCAGCATCTTCAATAACAAATAATCCATATTTATTAGCGATTTCATTAATTTTATCCATTTCACAAGGGAAACCAGCATAATCCACCGCATAAATCGCTTTTGTTTTTGGTGTAATCAGACCTTCAATTAAATTCTCGTCAATATTAAAGGTATCTTCACGAATATCACAGAAAACCGGTTTCGCTCCTCTTAACAGAAAAGCGTTGACGGTTGATGAAAAGGTAAAGGATGGTGTAATGACTTCATCACCCGGCTCGAGATTAATTAAAATAGATGCCATTTCCAAAGCGGTTGTCCCAGAGGTCGTCAACAGCATATTTTTAATACCAAAGCGTTCTTCAAACTGCTGATATATCTTCGTTGTAAACTTACCATCTCCCGATAAGATGTTTGTGCCATCCATAGCCTCCAAGACGTTGTGTTTTTCTTTTTCCGTAATTGATGGTTTATTAAATTTTATCATACTTACTTCCTCCCAGCTAATTCTCTAGCCTTATCTACCATATCGGCTTGTACTTTAATTTCCCCATAAATGCGTTCTCGTGTTGCTGCATCATGTACAGCCTCATAAAACATTCGGATAGATTTCCTAAAATGTGAATCTGCTTGTAGCTTTATATCACTTACTTCGTTGTTATGCAAAACATGCAAAGTCGGACATAAGTTATCCGGTGCCGTAAAGATGCGATCCGTACTTAAGATGCCCTGACTGCCCCAGATGGATAATTTACATTGGTATTCACAATCCATGCCGAATTCCCCAAGAAACACTTCATCCTTTTCATTTTTAAACATATAGGAGCCATACATGTCAACACCAAACTCATCATAATCTTTCATGACACAGGACAGCATCTCTATGTTTTCGCCCAATAGTTTTGTAGCCAGTTTAATCACATAACCGCCGGCATCTAACAAGGCGCCTCCACCCAGTGCCTTATTGTAACGAAAATCATTCGCCGGACGCATTGGGAATCCAAAACGGGCATGATAAGAATGAACCTTTCCAATGGTGCCTTTCTTTAGCTGTTCTTTCACATCTTCGATTTGCTGATGATATTGAAACATATAGTTTTCATGTAACGCCAGTTTTTTCGCTTGCGCCAATGTGATGAGTTCCATACTGTCCTTATAACAAATCGTAGATGGTTTCTCAACAAACACATGCTTTCCATGTTCTAAAGCCAATTTTGCCCAACGATAATGCAATGCCGGTGGTAATGGCAAATAAACAGCATCAATATCATCTGCACAAATGACTTCATGATAGCTCTTATAAACTTTTCCGCCATAGCTTTCCACAAATGTTTCCGCTTTTTTAAATTCGTTGGCAATCACCTCATCAGCAACCTCGCCATCCCATTCAGAAGGATCAGCGACAGCGACACCCATGTAAGTAAAGCCATCTTCTTTCTGCAAAGAAGGCAGAAATCTTCGAAATGCAATTTCCGATGGACAGATAATACCAATTCTAATATTTTTCATGCGTCTTATACCTCCAATAGTGATAGCAAATTACGTAATTGAATATTCAAGCAATTATTGACTTGGACTAATGTATTCAGCATCTTATAATCAACCCAGAAATAGCCATCCTGCTCATTTGCGATAACATCTTCTTTATTTATTTCGATGATAACGTTTCGATTCTGCTCATGGTAGAAACGCCCGCCTTCTTCTGATAAAAGAACATCATGTAAAACGTGTTTTTGTTCCTTCATCTTTTGCATGAACACTGTGCCCACCTGATCATAAGGGCCATGCAGGTGTGATGGTTCTAATTGCAGCGTTGGTCCTAATTCAATCAGATCAAAACAGCCAATTTCTTTTTTCGCCTTGATCAAAAACTTACGCACGCCGTTTTCAATACAGGTAAACATACCGAATAAGGCAATGCCGGTAGCTTCAAATAAGGGTTGTGTCCAGCGCGTTACTTCTCTTCCTTCAATCATGATATCACAGAAGATCACCTTGAAATCATGTGCCTTTTTACAAACGATTTCATTGTTTTTTTCTTCCCAGCTGCTTAATGCGGATAATGGTACCAACGCATCTGTTGTTTCTTCAAACATCTTCACATTATTTATGTATTGATAAATTCTTGGAATCATGGCTTCCCCATGCGTATCAAATACCGAAGCAACCAGTGCGGCATCGTTAGCTGCATGTTTCATCTTGCTCAGTGTCTCGCGATCTAAGGTATGCGCATAGTATGGAATACAGGATAGAACGGTTCTTGTATCCATATTGACAATGTTATCCCGTCTCATTAAGCGTTTGATTTGCCCTAATGTCATCCATTTGAAATTCTTTTCTAACGGAATGTCTTCATCAACCTTGATGATAATGTTGCGATTGCGCTTTTTATAAAATCTTGACGACTGCTCGGATTGGATTTGATCTACAATGATTTCATAGTCTGCGGCATTAATAAAATAATCAAGATATTTTGGTTTCTTTCCGCCATGCTTCTGCGTAAAATTACTCTTGGTCGCCTGTATCGTTGGAGAAAGCTGTATCTTATTAAGATTGCCGGGCTCTATTTTGGCCTGCATCAGAAAATGCATGACACCATCGATTTCTTTACATATAATACCTAAATAACCGATTTCATTTTGCAAAATGACCGGCTGTTCTAACACAACCGTGTTTCCGCTTTTTCTTTGAAACCCCTTAATCGCAAAAAAACTGCGATTCTTGTTTCTGATTTCCCCCGCATCTTCATCATAAAACCAAAAATCACTTTGTTTTAATGCTATTTTATGTATGTCAACTTTTGTATTGTTATTCAATTCTGCTATCCAGGCATCTATCTCATTATTATCAGAAACATTACCTTCTACCTGTAGCCAGGAATGGAATAATGCATAAAATAAATTACTCATAGATTTCAGCCCCTCGCTACGGTTGCATCTTCTTCCGCAAGACGCTGTAAGTATTTTCCATATTCTGTCTTATAAAATTCTTCAGCTAATGCTAATAGCTGCATCTTATCAATAAATCCTTTAACATATGCGATTTCTTCAATACAGGAAACATATAACCCCTGACGCTTTTGAATAGAAGCGACATATTCAGACGCTTCCATAAGCGAATCATGGCTTCCTGTATCAAGCCAAGCAAAACCACGCCCTAAGATTTTCACATTCAATCTTCCCTCACGCAAATAATGATTATTGATTGAGGTTATCTCAATTTCACCGCGTGCAGACGGTTTTACCTTTTTGGCTATTTCAACTACATCATTATCATAGAAATATAATCCTGGAACAGCATAGTTGGATTTCGGGTGTTCCGGTTTCTCTTCCAGGGTCAAAACCTTTCCTTCTTTATCAAACGTAACTACACCATATTCTCGAGGATCTCGAACATAATATCCAAAAATTGTTGCCCCTTCTTGTTCTACTGCTTTCTTTAACACATTGGAAAAATGTCTTCCATAGAAGATATTATCACCAAGCACCAAAGCCACACGATCCTTACCGATAAAAGATTCTCCTATAATAAAGGCTTCAGCTAAACCTCTTGGCTCTGCCTGAATGGCATATTCAAGGCGTAATCCCAGCTGACTTCCATCACCTAACAGTTCCTTGAAAACTTCAATATCTCTAGGTGTTGAAATAATTAATATTTCACGAATATTCGCTAACATGAGTGTCGATAAAGGATAGTAAATCATCGGTTTATCATACACCGGTAGAATTTGTTTTGATACAGCTTTCGTTAATGGATACAGTCTAGTACCTGAACCGCCTGCTAAAATTATTCCCTTCATATGTCATTACCGCCCTTCATACATTGTTTTATAATATTCCTGATATTGACCGCTTGTAATATGTTCAATCCATTCCTTATGCTCGTTATACCATGCCAATGTCAGTTTAATGCCATCCTCGAACTTCGTCTCTGGATACCAGCCAAGCTCTTCGCTAATTTTATGAGGGTCGATGCCATAGCGTTTATCATGCCCTTTTCGATCTGTCACATAGGTAATCATATGTTCGCCGACAGTAGCATCAATATGTTCTTTCACATAGTTAATAATCGTCTTAACAATAAAGATATTGGTTCGCTCATTATGACCGCCAATGTTGTAAACTTCACCTAAACGGCCACTGTTAATGACCATATCGATACCTTTGCAATGATCTTCTACATATAACCAGTCACGAATATTCATACCATCGCCATATACCGGTAAATTCTTATGTTCTAATGTATTATTGAAAACAAGTGGTATTAATTTCTCAGGGAACTGGTATGGCCCGTAATTGTTACTGCAACGTGTGATATTGATAGGAAATTTATAAGTATCGGCAAATGCTTTTACAAATAAGTCCGCACTCGCCTTAGAAGCGCTGTAGGGACTATGCGGACAAATTGGTGTTTCTTCCGTAAAATATCCTTCATCTCCCAAAGAACCATAAACCTCATCTGTGGATACCTGCAAATACTTCACCCCGTCTTTATAAGTATCATCGCCAATCTCCCAATATTTTTTGGCAATCTTTAATAAATTCACGGTTCCGTTTACATTTGTTTCCACAAAAATTTCCGGATGCAGAATACTGCGATCCACATGACTTTCCGCCGCAAAATTGACAACATAGTCAATATCATACGTTTCAAATAACTGTGTGATCTTTGCTTCATCGCAAATATCCGCTTGTACAAAGATATGACGTTCATCCTCTTCGATTTGTTTTAAATTTTCCAAATTTCCTGCATATGTTAATTTATCAACATTGATAATTTTAATATCATCATATTTATTTAATAAATAATAAACAAAATTACTCCCAATAAAACCTGCTCCGCCTGTTACTAAGTATGTTTTCATTTCATATCCTCTCCAATAATTAAATTTGCTTATTGCTATATAATTCTACTCTGTTATACAATAAAATTCAATCCCCTCTGCCCATAATACTTACTTTTTTATTTCTTATAGTACAGCTTTCGCCAATTGCTCTATCATGCATCATCGCTTGATACACACCAGTAAAAATGGTCGTTTGCATAGTCGCCAACTATTTCATGACATGTTCACTGGTGGCTTTTCTCATATGGACAAAGAATCAAAGCAACCTGGTATCGTAGCCTATATGTAACAATGTATACGATTTTATATAGCTTTAAAACTATAGAAAAACAACTTAAAAAGTAAGAAAAAACACCAAATCATGGAAATTTGGCGTTTATTTATAATCGTATACTTTATTAAACAAGAAAATATAAGTAATCTTAACCAGATGCTTCAAATTACATATACATTTATAACGCGAATTTTCTTTTCCGTCAACCTCAATTGGTAATATTTACCGTTTATAAAGTACTATAATTTCATACCATCTAAAATAAGCAATATTGAATTATACAAAAAAATGCTAAAAAAAGAATCACCCCTTCGTCAGATGATTCTAAATTGTATAGAAAATCCCTTTTTCAGGTAAGTACAGTACAACTTTTAATTTGCTTCGATTTTCCAAATTTGATAGCCATCAATTACAGCATATTGCGTCAATCGAGCAGTGGCATCGTAATGTTCCTTTATGAAGTTTAACATTTCTTCCTGATAAATATTCTCAATTAAATAGACATCTTTATCCAATAATTCTTCCATCGTACCTTTTAATTTATGTTCTTGCAGCCACTGCATCCGGCTTGGATGAAAACTATCAACACCAGCCAGATAGATCGCATTGTTAAACATGTTCGGTTCCATCACGAAGCGTGGATCATAATTCAAATACATTGTCTGTATTGTCGTTTGAAATCCTAAATAGTATATACGGTTAGGATGCTGCTGCATTTCTTGTAGTATTCCTTCTTGACGATTATCAATGAAGGAAGCACGATATTTTCCGACATGATTTTCCCAGGAATTAAACATCACGGCAAAATTTTGATGAGTATTAGGAAGAAAACTTGGAATATGCATCAATAGTAAAATAACGATGCCTGCCGGAAGGAAACGTTCTAATGGATAGGTGTGTTCCTGTGTTAAAAAATGATCATAGCACAAAATGCTGATAGCCAGGGATAAGAAGATGGAGTATTCCACCCGATACACCACACGCCCTTGATAGAAGATATAAATAAGCAAAACACCGGTTACTAAAACATTAGCAAAGATAAGCAGAAAAGAACGCGACTTTTTTATGAATACGGCAAGTCCGATAGCCAGACAGCCTAAGACACTGATGTACTTATCATATCTTTGTTTTAACATATTGTATCCGATACGTAAAATGTTTGGTGTATCCTGCAGGCGATGCGCTGCTATGATTTCACTCACTTGTTTCACATAGTCTGCATCATAGATTTGGGTATCGCCATAACCAAAATGAGCAAGATTATAAAAATCATTTTCAGATACCCCAATTGCGGATAAGTCATCTTTCAGATTCTGATAGCCATCCACGGGATAATCGGTGATGATTGCTCTGGCCTCATTGTATTCTTTATATGCTGCATAGTCAGGATGCATACTGGTAAATACTTTACTGCTGCCATAAACAAATGCATAACAGATGCCAAGTGTGCACGCAAAGATAAAAAGAGGTTTTATCATTACTTTATAAGAACATTGGTTTTGTTTAAGATGGCGTAAAAATAACAAACAACATGTCAAAAACAGAAAGGCTACTGTAATATAAAAGCATTTATTGCGTATCATAGTGCCTATCAATACATAACAAGCTCCTAGAAGTAAACGTTTATACGATATATTTTTTTGTACGATTGCCGTAATCAAAAAGAAACATCCACATCCAATTGTCACCGTTGCTGTCTTTGTAAACTGCATGAGTTGATAAAGATCATTACTGAAAAAGCCAATAAACAACACTGCCAGCAACAGTGTGAACGAAGTTCTTTTCTTCTTCAAGATCAAATAAGTGATCCCCGTCAGTGACAGAAAGATCATTGCAACCTGGAAATAAAAATACCAGTTTAGGGAAGCATGCAACTTATATAATGTTGATAAAAATAAACCAATCAATGGATTCATAAACATTATATAAGGAGACGGTGTACCTGTATATGCGCCAGAGACCATGACTTCCATCATAAAGTCATCACTAACTTCATACTTCATAGTACCACTGATCAGATAACAGATCAGAAAAAGCGCATTGATAAGGAAAGCCAATTGAAAAGGAGTGATGTTTGCAAAATATGATGTTATTTTCTTTTTCTTCATATGCCATCCCTCCTCTTTTTTTATAAGTTTTCTGCTAATTTCAACGCTTTTTCCACAACGGCATCCATATTATAGTATTTGTACTCTGCTAAGCGACCGACAAATACTACATTTTTTTCTTTTTTCATCAAAGCTTCATACTGCTGATACTTCGCTAACCATTCTTTGGTTGGATAAGGATAATAAGGCTCATCTTTAAAGCATGGGTACTCTTTCATGATAGTCGTTTTCGCATGCGTTTGACCGGTTAATTTTTTAAACTCGGTAATACGGGTAAACGCATAATCGTTTGGATAATTAATGACAGCTGCTTCTTGATAAGAAGCTACATCTAAGGTTTCCATTTTAAAATCGATGCTTCGATATTTTAATTTCCCATATTTATATTGATAAAACGCATCAACTGGTCCGGTATAGATCAGTGTGTCGTAGGTGATCCCATCCAAGACATCACGATAATCGGTATTCAACAGAATATGGATGTGTTTGCTTTTCAGCATGTTCTCACACATCTTTGTATACCCCAGTCGCGGCATCCCTTGATATTGATCGGCAAAGTAACGCGTATCACGGTTAAAACGTAAAGGGATTCGGCTGATTACGGAAGTATCCAGCTCACTGGGATCTGTCCCCCACTGTTTGATTGTATAATTTTTAAAGAATTTTTCATAAATATCGCGTCCAACTTTATCCAAGGCAACATCTTCACTGGTCTCAATCTTCGTGCGTTTTTCTCTCTGCTGTTCGATGAATTGTGCAAATTCAAAAACAGATAAATGTAAGTTATATAAACTATTAATCGTTTCCACACCAATCGGCATTGGCAATAAGCGGCCATCAACAAAGGATAACACATGGTGTTGATACTGAATCCACTCGGTAAAGTTACTTAAATAGTCAAATACTTCTTTATTATTCGTATGGAAAATATGTGGCCCATAGTTGTGGATCAGTATGCCATCTTCATTGTAACTGTCATAGACGTTACCTCCGATGTGATTGCGTTTTTCAATCAATAAAATATTTTTTTGATGACGTGCGGCCAAGCGCTCGGCCATCGTGATCCCTGCCAGTCCTGCACCGACAATCACATATGAATAGTTCATGGTCTTCCTCCTTTAGCTGCTTTTTACACGCAGCTTATCTTTTACTGTTTGCATGATGGTGTAAATATATTTATCTTTTAATATGAAAAGTATAACAAAATAAATAACGACACCTACGCTAATGATGAAAAGGGTATGCATGATACTTGGGGTTAAAAATACACTTAACCCGTATACAACACCAAACATACAGGCTCCTACAAGCAGATAATGTCTGTTTTCTTTCCATACTTTTTTAATATCAATATCCTCACGCACACAATATAATTGAAAAGCAGTAACCGATGCTTCGGCTATCACAGAAGCGATGGTTGCCCCCATGGAAAGTAATCCTGGAATTAGTAAGAGATTACATATTAAATTGACGATAGAGCCCATGATGGTTGATAAGGTATAGGCTTTTTGTCTTCTGGTAGGCAATAGGAATTGAATACCGATCACATTACTGATACCGATAAAGACAATGATAGGTGCCGTCATCATCACCAATGGTATACTTGCCATAAATTTCTCACTGAGAAACCAAGGGACAAGATTAGGTGCGATGCCCATGATGCCGAACATAATCGGTACCGCAATCATCATGACAAAATGCAAGGATTGATAAATGTATTCTTTAATCTTATGCATATCATGATCCGCAAACAGATTGGATATCCGCGGCAGCATCACTGTTCCTAAGGAAGTGACAATCGTCAGTGCTAATTTTACAATTTTTTGTGCTTGTTCATAATATCCGATTTCTTCGGTATTGCCCGTTAACACCTCAATCATCGTGCGATCCAATACCGTATAAATGGAAACGGCAATTTGGGGAAAAAACAGAATCAGTGTTGGTTTTACATGTTTCCCTATTTCTAACTTCACATGATCAAGTTTAACTATGTAGTTGGGCAATGCAATCCACATGCTTAGATTACCGAAGAGAAGGGATAAGGATTGAATCAAAATATACAACGGCAGGTCTTGAGGCGACTTTATGAAAGCAAACACACATATGATGCTGATAAAGCGCACCGTAATATTTCTTGCGATAATTTTCTTAAAGTTTTCTAATCCCTGATAAAAATAATTAATATCAAACACATTTGCAAATATATCAATCATCTGAATATAGAATAAGGAACGATATTCATCAAAGGTTTGGAAAACGATGAAATAGATGCCTAAACTAAGCGCAATACTAATCACCTTTAACAGGATCAATTCATATAAAATCTTTGTTCTTTGCAGCGCATCATTTTGATGGTAAGCAATCTCTCGTTGCCCATACAATCCTAAACCGATACATCCTAATAAAGTGAAGTAAGTAACGATGGATTGTGTGAAGCTGTAAGTACCAATCGCCTTGGCACCTAATACCCTTGATATATAGGGTGTCGTAATAAGCGGAAGGGCTATGAGTAACAGCTGATAACCTAAATTGAAGATATAATTCATTTTTACACTTTTCTTCATAAGTTATCTCCTTTTCATTCTACTCAATATATTCTATTTCCGGATGAAATTTTTTACGCTGATGCATACTTTTGCATAGGATCCTTATCTTTTTCCCTTTTCCTTTTCCCTTACTTTTAAGTATTCTGACAATTTCTAAAAATGTCCGATAGTAAAACAGCAACATATTCAGCTTACCGCCTTCCAGCTTTTTTACATAATACATGTTTCGATACGCATAATTGTAGCGAAACAAACGATCACTGGATTCTGCTACGATATCGGTAGGGGTATTGCTGAGCATCTTATGGATGACCTTGCTGCGGGCAACAAAATAGCATGGATACTGTAAAGAGATGCGTTTGGTATACTCCGCATCATCCCCCCAAATAAAAAACTCTTTGATGGGAAGGCCTACCTTCTTAACGACACGCGATGGGATAAAGCAGGATACAAATGAGCATTGTTTTACCTTTACGATGCCGTTTTCAAGGTATGCACTGTCCTGTATCCAATTCTCATCTATGTTAGGAACATTCATGGCACAAGCACTGCCATCAATCCATCTTACATCGCTGCATAAAAAACCAAAGTTCCCTTTAAGGATTTCTTTCGCCTTCAACAATTCATCCAAGGCATTCTCTTTGACCATGGTATCATCATCCATGATCCAAACATAGTCATAGCCTTTTTCAACGCCCATTTTAACCCCTAATGAAAAGCCGCCGGCGCCTCCCAAATTTGCTCCTGTATTGTGATACAGGATGTTATCCTTTTGTAAATAGTCAACGATATATTCTTTGGTGCCATCTGTACTTGCATTATCAATGATCAGGATGTCGAACTTGACGTTTTGCTGATGCAACAGATGCTCCAATGCCTCTTTTAATAATTTCTTTCGGTTATAGCTTACAATAACCGCAATAATTTTATCCATACCCTGCTCCTTTATCTTTAACATTATACCATTTTATTTTTAAGATGAAATAGGCGTCGGGCAATTCCCAGGTGATTTTGTTTGATTGCCTTACAGATGCTTTGATACAATTTACTGCGTTTCAGATAATAAGGATTCTTTTCCCAATTCGGAAAAAGATCATTCATATAATGAACAAACATCGCCATTTCTTCCTTTTTATGATGTGGTAACAGCCGTTCACCACTTTGATAAATAAGATTACTGATGCATATGTATTCAACTTCATCATGGTATCGCTGTATATCAAGCTGTTCTAGCATATAGGCAATGGCTGTTTTCATATCAAGCATCTTTGGATGATACATCTGTTGATTCATTATCGAATTGGTTCGTTGGCGATAATAATACAGCGGCTGCTGAAGATAATAAATGCGTTTCGCAAAATTGATGTACGCCCCAGTCGTTGCCCGATCTTCATACCAAATACCTTTAGGAAATGTGATGTGATGTTGTTTATACGCTTCTGTTTTGACAATTTTATTCCATGCGGTCGGCTGCGTAAGCAAATATTGTCGATCACTTATAAACCCAGAATCACTGGCAAGCATGGTCACAGCTTTTTGTTGATGCTCATCAAAGGAAATATAATCATATAGCACAACATCTGCCTGCGTCTTTTTTAAACATGTGAACAGTGCGAAGCAGGCATCCTCTCGCAAATAATCATCACTATCTAAAAACATTAAATAGGTTCCTTTCGCAAAGCGTACCCCATAATTGCGGGCATCACTTAAGCCCCCATTTGTTTTTCGATGATATTCAAATATATCCGGATACAACATTGTATAGTGTTTTGCAATTGTTTGTGAATGATCACTGCTTCCATCATCTACAATGATTGCCTGCAGCATGATCTCGTTGCTTTGTTGGATGATGGAATCCAAACAATCCTTGAGATATCGTTCTACATTATAGACCGGAATTATGATGGAAATATCCATAGGTTTCACCGCTTTTCTTTCTTTCCTTCTGATAGGTGATAAGCAAAGCCACACCAAATAGAATAGAAATGATCGGGCAAATGCTTTCCCCCTTCATTTCATAAATGATAAATAAAATAGGTAATAAGAGCAGAAGTCTATGCAAATGCACCGGTAAACAGCGCTTATATTCAAACAATAAACTACCTAGCAAAGTATAGCGAAGCATTTGAAAACCAATGCCGCCAAATAAAACAGCACGGAAAAGGCCTACATCTGTTCCCATATAATATAATCCATCCGCATCCGTATAATAGCCATCACCTAGCAAAAGCGTCTTACCATTTGGTGTAAAATACATTTCTTTTAGCGATTGAGTAGATGTTGTGGAAAAACTGCCTTGCTCAGAATAATTGATGAAGGATTGAAAAACCCAACGCAGCCATATACGCACTTGTTCGGATAAGAGAAAGGCTATGGAAAGCATACCGCAAGTTATCACCATCATAAGCAATAAGCGTTTCCACAGCATTCGTTTTTTCATCCATAAAACAACAAAAAGCAGAAACACATAGATAGCTGTTACAGCGATTCCGATACGACCATAGAAAAAGTTTCCAAGGATAACAATCATCAATAAGATCGTATGGAAAGTAAAACTTTGTTCCTGTTGCAAATAAATGATATAGCACAGAAACATAGCAGCCAAGGAACAACGCAAGGTATAGGTAAAGCCGGAAAACCCACACCATCCAAATCTTGTGATATACGATGGTAAATAAGCTAATCGAATCGTATTTTCATCCGCCTTATTCAATTGCAATAAAAGATCACGCAAACCAGGAATCGCAATGATCACACACGTACCCAAGATATACATACAGGTTGCTAACACAAAGTATTTCATAAATAAAAGATAATCTCCTTCAGGAGAAATGTAGCGGATAAAAATAAGAAAGAGAAACAGGATTTTCAGCCCTTCCTTACCAATCTGCAAAATGCGAATCAAAAAGTAAGAAAAATCATATGTCTGATAAAGACAAGGCAATACCAAACTAAGCAGCGCCATGAACAAGATGGCACCCAAATAGTACTTTAAACAGCTTCGCATACAGATACGAATACAATCTATGACCCACTCATAATGATAGCACAGATAAAGAAAAGGAATGCCATAATACAGCAGGTAGCATAGCCATTCGATATCTTCCCATACGGTACTATAATAAAAGAGAGTTGACAGTAACAGATAGCCAAGATTGATCTTTTTCAGCTCTTTCATCCTATCTGTTTTTGTCCACCATGCTCTTAACGCATTCATCATATGCTTTACCCCTCCTTATGAGGATGTATCTTGCAATACATGCGATCACTTATGGTAAATAAACAGACCTTCGCCTTGTTTTTTAATGATTTTGCTTTCCCTTTAACAAATTGCTTATTGCGTATGCCATCATATGCCGATTGATAAACACCCGCTTTGGCATACATATATAAATATTTTTCCAACAGACTTTCCATCAGATAAGAGCGCAATGGCGCTTCTTCTTTTTGATAGATAAGTGATAATTCCGTTAGGGTTTCATAAAGATCTTTTACGTTTTTATATAACTTTTTATTCGTCGTAATTGAATTTTCTCGTATCATATAACGATAATAACAATGATCAATGGCAATAATGGAAGCAGCCTTTAGAAAAGCTCTTGGAGTGAACTGTTCATCTTCATGTAAGATACCGCTTTTAAAGGTCAATGCATTTTCCAAAAGAAAGGCTCTTCGATACACATTCATTACCGCTGCCATATGCATACTGTGATGTTTTAATTCTTGTAGTAAAAAAGTCCTGCCATCCATTTCTTCATACAATCGCTGATGGCTATGTCTGCAATAGCTTTGTGTTGTGGAAGTGATGATGTTCATATCCGTGACAATGATATCATAGGAATGCTGTTTGATGATTTCATACAATGGAAGAAAGGCATCGTTTGCTAAGGCATCATCCGAGTCTAAAAAGAGAATATAGCTGCCTTTTGCCTTTGATATGCCCTTATTGCGTGCCATAGACAATCCCTGATTGGATTGATGAAACACCCTTACCTGCTCATATTGTTGTGCAAGCTGATCACATAAAGCACCTGAAGCATCCACAGAACCATCATCAATCAAAAGGATTTCATAGGCCTCCACAGGAAACGCTTGCTGCAGCACACTGGCAACACAGTTTTCCACATACTTCGCTGTATTATACACCGGGATAATGATCGAAAAGACAAGGTTATTGCATTCTTCGTTTTCGCTCATCTGCGACACCTCGTTTCATTGTTTTCACTAGATAGCCAATTGTCTTGTCATACGTTTTATGATGACGTAAGGCATCCTGTAAAATTAAAAAAGGATAAAATCTTCTGCTCATAACATAATATAGCAATCCTTTATCTAAAAAATATTTTTCATCATAGCCGTGAAACCAAGAGGATGCTCTTACCTCTGTCAAAGTCGCAATCGTTATGGGTAATGCATAAATATGCAAGCCAGCTTTTAAACAACTGTTTAAAAATAACGTATCTTCGCCATGCGCATGGGCACAACCACCCCCAAAACAAAGATTGAATAAAATGCCTCTGGTCTGTATGCTTGTTCTTTTAACAGCCATACGGGCAGCGCCAAAACGCATGAAGTTAAAGTAATTGACTTTAAATGGCTTTTGAATTTTATATCTGCTTGATGTTTCTTCCTCTAAATTAAAGAGGATGACATCCGCATCCGGATATGTTTGAAATGCATCCTTAACTATGTTTTCATATCCATCCACATAGACCAGATCATCATCACCAAATAAACAATACTCTGCCTTAGTTCTCATCAATAAGTTATTTCGATTCAATCCGACACCGCGTTCATTAAAATTGTATACAATATATGAACCTCCCGATGCTTGAATGGTATCGATGCGATTTACTTCACACTGATTTCCGATACACGCTGCACTTTGTATATGCATTTGCTGCAACAATGCTTCTGGATTTTTACAATTCACGGTCGTGATTAACACTTCCACTTTTTTATCACTCATCGCGGCCATAAATATCTCTTGTATACACCTTTTCTTTTACATCTTGCAGCTTTTCATCTAAACGGTTGACCACAATGACATCGCTCATCGCTTTAAAGCGTTCTAAATCACGTTCTAGCGGTAATCCATGCAGCTTACTTTCTTGCATCGTTGGCTCGTATATCAAAATATCAGCATGTTCTCTTAATAATTCAATCACATCAAAGATGGCAGATTTGCGGTAATTATCAGAATCTTTCTTCATCGTCAAACGATAAATGCCAATCGTTTTCGGATGTTTTTGAAGAATTCTATTGGCAATATGATGTTTTCTAGTATCATTGGCATCAACAACAGCCGTAATGATATTGTTTGGTACACCAGCAAAGTTTGCTTTTAATTGTTTGGTATCTTTTGGCAGACAGTAACCGCCATAGCCAAAAGATGGGTTGTTATAATGATTCCCGATGCGTGGATCTAAACCGATGCCATGAATGATCTGCTGAGTATTCAACTGATTGATTTCACAATAGGTATCGATTTCATTAAAAAATGCCACACGCATTGCCAAATAAGTATTGGCAAATAATTTAATTGCTTCGGCTTCGGTAGGCTGAGTTAAGAGCACCGGCACATCCTTGACACAAGTGCTTTCTTTCAACAGTTCCGCAAAAATCCTTGCTTCTTCGCTTTGCTCTCCCACAACGATACGTGATGGATATAAGTTATCATACAAAGCTTTGCCTTCGCGTAAAAATTCAGGAGAAAACAGAATACGCTGTGTCTGATATTTTTCTCTGACTTTTTTGACATATCCTACCGGTATCGTTGATTTGATAACAATGCTGCCATGTCGGTTATATGCGAGTGCCTCTTCGATTACACTTTCAACGGCACTTGTATCAAAGTGATCTTGTTGATCATCATAATTGGTCGGTGTTGCAATGACAATGTAATCAGCATCACGATAGGCCTCTTGCGCATCATTGGTTGCTCTTAAATGCAATTCTTTTTCTTGAAAATAAGTTTCCATTTCTGCATCTTTAATCGGCAATATGCGATGATTGATCATATCCACCTTTTCCGGAAGGATATCATAAGCAACTACCTCATGTTTTTGAGATAAGAGAACCGCAATGGAAAGTCCCACATATCCCGTACCGGCAACGGCAATCTTCATAGTCTAATCTCCCTCCTTTTTTTATTATAAAAATAAACAAAAACATTACAAATTGTATAATACAGGCTCTTTATTGCATGATAGTTCATGATGTTACGATACAGACGATAATGATACTTCAGCAATTTTACTTTTGATCCTGAAGATAAGGAACGTTCAACAATGCGATAGTACGCTAAGTCCTCATCCAATAAGCGACCCCATTGGCATTTTTCTAATATTTTCAGCCATAATGCATCATCATTGCGTTTATCTAATCGCTCAATTTGAATCAAGCCTACTGCTTTGGCATGATACATGACACTTAAACAACCGATGGAGCAGCCTAATAAGGCTCTATGAAAGGAAAGTTTTTCTGGTGCGATCCTGCGAATATGTAACGCTTGTCCTGCTTCATCTATTAAGGAATAATGGTGATAACAAAAGGCTACTTGCGCTTCTTTCATAAAAGCCAGTTGCTTTTCTAGCTTCTCTGGTTTCCATAGATCATCTGCATCCAGAAAAGCGATATAGGCTCCCTTCGCTTCCCTTATTGCCTTATTGCGGGCAAGGGATGCTCCGCCTTTTTCCGGTAATATGAAAAATTTGATTCGGGCATCTTGGGCTGCAAATGCCTTTACGATTTCTACCGTATTATCCGTAGATAAATCATCGACAATGAGCATTTCCCAATGTTCATATGTTTGCGCCTGTACGCTTTTAATTGTTTCTGCTATAAAGTTTTCTCCATTGTAGGTTGGCGTTACAATGGATATCAAATCTTTCATATTACTCACCCTTTACTTCTTACATACCGCAATGATCGTTTGAAAACATAATTGTAAATCATAAAAAAAACTGAATTTTCTTAAATAATCTAAATTGTATTGCATCTTTTTAGGTAAAATAACGCTTTGATAAGCCTTATCTATTTCCTGCTCACTATACGCAGATAATATCTTTTCTTCATCTTTGAAGCGAATACTTGCTAATGAGGTAATACCTGCCGGCATTAATAAAGTCGCATACATCTCCTCGTCATAGCATTCCACATACTTAAGAACTTCGGGACGTGTACCCACAAATGTCATATCACCTTTTAAAACATTCACCAGCTGTGGCAATTCATCCAAACGATATTTTCGTATCTTTTTTCCTATTTTGGTAATACGCATATCATTTTGCGTAGTTACCAATGCTCCCATTTGCTCACCATGATCTGTCATCGTACGAAATTTATATATGGTAAATGGTCTATAGAACTGTGTTATGCGTGTTTGTCGATATAAAACAGGACCACAAGAATCCCTTTTAATTAAGATCGCCAGGATCAAAAAGAGCCAAGATAAAACAACAAGCAGCACGACTGACAGACAAATATCAAATACTCTTTTCCATAGCAGACTTGCTGTTTTCTTTTTTATTATATCATAATAAGGCAATACCTTATCATTCTTCATCTTCTCAGGCAAATCCTCCCATTGCTTTAACCGCATGTATATTCCTCCAACACCTCTTTATAATTGCGGATAATATATTCCACCTGCCCATCCTGTAAAGAACTATATAGAGGCAGGGTGATTTCATTTTCATACAATTCACATGCATTTGGATAATCTTCCCTTTTAAAACCTAAATGCTGATAGGCGCTTAACATTGGCAATGCCTTATAATGCACATTGCAGCTGATTCCCCTTTCAGCCATTGCCATAATAATCTCATTGCGCTGTTGTTCACGGATGCCTTTGATTCTTGTTATATATAAATGTCCGGAGGATTGATGATTGGCATCCTTATGATTTAATAAGAAAATGTTTTCACTTTTTAAGTGTTGATTATAATATTGAATGATTTCATGTCGGCGTGCCAACATTGCATCATAGCGACGTAATTGCGCTAACCCTAATGCCGCATGCAAATCCGTCATATTACATTTAAATGTCGGCGCAACAATATCATATTCCCAAGCACCTGATTGGTTTTTATGCAATGCGTCCTTCGTCTGCCCATGCAAAGACAATAATTGATATTGCTGATAAATCCACGCATCCGCAAAACCAGGCACCGGTTTCCAAGTGACAGCTCCTCCTTCCGCAGTCGTTAAATTTTTAACCGCATGAAAGGAGAATATTGTAAAATCTGCCCAATTTCCTGCTTTTTTACCCTTTTTCACTGCCCCAAAACCATGTGCACAATCCGCTATGATGATGGGTTGTGTAAATGCTTTTTGGATAGGCGTGCTTGGCGTATAAAAGTGGCGGACTTTCGCTATTTCTTCATAAAGTTTTTCATAGTCACATAAGACACCACCCAAATCCACAGGAATGATGGCTTTTGTCTTTTCATTCACAGCCGCTGCAACGCGGGCATAATCCATTTCAAAGCTATCTTTGGCCATATCGATCATAACTAAAGTAGCACCGACATGACAAATTGGACTACAGGTTGCGGTATACGTATAGGCGGGAACGATAACTTCATCTCCTGGACCTATCCCTAATAAATATAAGGTCATTTCTAATGCGGATGTCGCTGAATTCAAACAGACAGCACGCTTTGTTTCACAATATGCAGCAATTCCCTTTTCCAATTCCTTTGTTTTCGGACCGGTCGTAATCCAGCCTGATTTCAACGTATCAATTACTTCCTTTACTTCACTTTCCGTAATATCGGGTGGTGAAAATGGAATATTCATTTTTTTCAAGTTCTCATTCATACATTTTCCATTCCTTCATTCGCAATGACGTTTAACATAACCTCGCGATATTGCTCCTTGCTTAAATTATCGAGTAACGCTTTGCTTAACGTTTTTAATTTTTCTTCAACTTCTTCTTTCGTGATTCCCATCACATTGTTTTTAAATATTAAATCGTTTTTCGTTTTTACGGTTACTTCTCCATCCAACCGCAATTCTTCAAACATCTTTTCCCCAGGACGCAGTCCTATCTCAATGATATCAATATCTTCATAAGGACGCAACCCGGACAGGCGAATCATTTTCTCTGCTAAATCCAATATTTTTACCGGTTCTCCCATATCTAAAACAAAAATTTCCCCTTTATCCGCATAAAAACCGGCCTGTAACACCAGTTGCGCAGCTTCTGGTATCGTCATAAAATAGCGAATGATCTTTTTATCGGTAATGGTAAGGGGACCGCCTTCCGCTATCTGCTTTTTAAAAATAGGGATGACAGATCCATTAGAGCCTAATACATTGCCAAAACGCACAGCTGCCATTTTGGTGATACCATTATCACCATAAGCCTGTGTGATCATTTCCGTCATGCGTTTTGTCGCACCCATGACATTTGTTGGATTTACCGCCTTATCTGTACTAATCATGATAAAGCGTGAAACCTTATTTTTTATACACACCTGAATGAGAGAATGGGTGCCAAACACATTGTTTTTTATAGCTTCTTGAGGACGTGTTTCCATAAGGGGCACATGTTTATGTGCGGCAGCATGAAAAACAACATTGGGCTTATATTGTTTAAATAGCTCATCCATCGCTGTATAATCACGAATCGAGGCAATCAGCGATATGATTTCAATCTTATCATTTAGTTTACCATGCATGCGATTGCGGTTAAACTCCTGTTCCAACATATAAAGGGCATTTTCATTGATATCAATCATCAATAGACGAGCAGGTGAAAACTTTACGATCTGCCGACATAATTCAGAACCGATAGAGCCGCCTGCACCTGTCACGGCAATCGTACGATTGGTGATATAAGAACCAATTTCTTCTTGTTCTAAATGGATTTCTCCACGGCCTAGTAAATCCTCAATGGAAATATCTTCAATTGGATACGCTTTTTCATCATCTTCTAATAATGTTTCCGCTTCTTTCATGATCTTTGTTTTTAATTTCAAAGACTGGCAGATATCGTTCATGCGTCGAATTTCTGCTTTCGATGCACTTGGTATTGCGATATATGCTTCATTCACTTTATATTTATTGACGATTTCCGGTAAATCATACGTACTGCCTAATACGGTATATCCGCTAATCATCTTATGTACTCGCTGATCATCCACGAAGCCTACAACATTCGCATGCATTTTATCATTTTGTAAAATTTCTTTTAATAATATATAACCACCATCGCCTGCACCGATGATAATGACATTTTTCTTAGGCTCTTCACTTTTTGCCGTATATCTTCTTAACAGACGATATCCTAAACGCACATTAAACATCATTAGGATCGTTAATAATCCAGCCACAAAGACCACACTGATATAAAATCGGTTGATGGAAGTCAATAGGATGAAAATAATTAAGACAATACTTGCACAAATCACAGATAGACTAATACGAAACGTCTCAATCAAGCTAATGTATTTCCATAAACTCTTATGAATCTTAAATGCAAAAAAACTAATGGCATAGACGATTAAAATAACAAACAGAGCCATTAGAACTTTCATTATATCTATTTGACCGACAGAATCAAAGTCAAAATCAATTTTAGACCAATAAGCTAAAAAAAAGGAAACGACTACGATAAACAAATCTACCATGCATAATACGAATTCACGATGTTTTATATAAAAAGGATTCTCAAATATAATATCCAGCATATAAACACTCCTTCTTAATGCATTTATATATACATAACCTATAGTATTATAATACTTAATATAATAACTTGCAATCATTTTTACGATTGTAAATAGGAAGACAGGAATGGGCTAAAAAGCCCATTCCTGTTATAAGATTAAGAATAAATGTTTTAAATCATGTTCATTTTTAGGCTTACGATGATCTAAAGCGTCTAGCGAACATGCAAAAGATGGTAGTAAGCATACCTTTCTATTATTCCTGTTGAGCAAATTGTGCATTGTATAATTTCTCATAAAACCCTTGTTTTTTCATCAATTCCTCATGTGTTCCCTGTTCTACGATATCCCCATGTTGAATGACTAAAATCAAATCCGCATTGCGAATCGTACTTAAGCGATGGGCTATCACAAAGCTGGTTCTTCCCTTCATCACCTTGCGCATAGCATCCTGCAACATTTTTTCCAAACGGGTATCGACACTAGAAGTCGCTTCATCAAGAACCCGTCTTTAGAAGTTAGCACCATGTTTC